>Ga0123353_10017108_pt1 | contig 10636 bp, 5 predicted proteins | sample TergutLab28metaG_3_FD_92763 | JGI IMG/M metagenome (GOLD analysis project Ga0123353, IMG submission 92763) | Labiotermes labralis P3 segment gut microbial communities from Petit-Saut dam, French Guiana - Lab288 P3 | ecosystem: Host-associated > Arthropoda: Insects > Digestive system > Gut ... | reverse complement strand
GAGGAAAGTCCGGGCACCATAGAGCAAGGATGATGGCTAACGGCCACCGAGGGAAACCTTAGGGAAAGTGCAACAGAAAAGAAACCGCCTCGTTAAGTCTTTTTGGCGAGAGGTAAGGGTGAAACCAGTGGTGTAAGAGACCACGGGCATGTGTGGTGACACGCAGGCATATGTAAACCCCATCCGGTGCAAGAGGCAGAATCGCTAACGCTGCTCGCTAGATTCTCATAGGTCGCTTGAGCTTTATAGCAATATAAAGTCTAGATAGATTACCACTTGAAAAACAGAACCCGGCTTACAGGTTATCCACAAAAATAAAAAAGCACCCTCTCGGGTGTTTTTTATTTTTTAATAATTACATACCCTGAATCTCTCACATTGCTGATTAACTTATCCATCAAGAAGAAGTCATATCTAATCACATCAGTTTCAGATTTTGCTCTAACTTCTGTCATTCCTTCATTAACCAAAATCTCAGTTTGCATTTTCTGCAATGCTTCAAGTTCTTCAAATGTTGTTAAGCAAGCATGCTGCTTAGCCTTCACATTCTTTCTTTCCTTCCCTGTCACTTTTGATTTTTCAAACTTTGTCCAACCGTTTGAGAAATAGAAAGAATTCCATCTTTGGTGTTCTAGTCTTGCCAAGTTGTTTCTTGCTGTGTCTGCAATTTTTCCACCAACTCGTTCTAGGAAATCAACATAACCGTCTTTAAAGTCACCTGTGCTCCATTGTTTGTTTACAGTTTCCTGTTGCTTATTTGCAAGTTTGATGTTGTAGGCGTTGCTGAACTCTTCAATAATTGCTTGGTCTTGCGGTTTGTCTGACTTGATAAAATCAAACCCAAGAAGATTTAGCTTTGTTCCAATAGACATTGCTGCATAGCGGTTTGAATCTCTTTCAAGTTCTGGCAGCACGTCCCACTGAGTCACCGATGCGACGCATGCGCTACTGTTTTCGGCATAGTTGTTTGCAATGCGTTTTGCAATGATGTCGAGTTTTTCGCCAATGATATATTCTTCGTTGATAATCTCTTTGTCTGTTCCGAATGTTTCAATTTTACATTCAGGAAATCCGCCAAGAAGTTCTTCATCTGAAAAGACTGTGTGTTGTTTGATTCTGACGAAAATTCGAACTCTTGGGTTGTTGTCTTTAGCGAGCAAGTCTGCCTCGTATAGTTTTTGTCTAGTTTTGATTGCAGTGTCTAGCCCTAATTTGTCGTCGCCTAGTGCTATTGTGATTATTGAAAAATCGTTTACTCTAACTTCTTCAATAACTCTGTCGTAGAAGTCAAAAGACATAACGTCTTGCTCATAGAACGCAAATTTTGTTTGTTCTTTTGCATCAACAAAATATCTTGCTTTCTTCTTTTCATCAAGGGTTGATTTAAGTTCTGGTCTAAACAGCCCAGTTGCTTCAATCATAAATGCTTTTTCTTGTTTTCTCACTTCGCTGCCAATAATCAATGCTTTAAAATCGCTTCCAAGAAATTGGTTGTTGCAAATGTTCTTTCTTAGAATTTGCCTATTCATTTCACCAAAGCCAACAAAAATGTTTGAAATTTTATATTGCCTGTTTAGTCTTGCTTTTGATGTGTCCACCCATTCTGCTGGAATCATTTTTGTTAGAGGATAATCCATAACAAATCGTCTAGCGTTCATGTCGTATGTGTCGAAGTTTCTTACTCGACCAAGAGACATTCCGTTGAAGTCAAAAGACTGAATTTTGTCGTTACACAAAACATATGCCCAAAGCCTTGTTTGTTCCAAAAGTGTTTCTTGCATTGCAGTAAGTTTTTCAATTCTGCCTTTTGAATTTGTTATTGGCAATATTTTGTTTTTGATATAGTCTGCAATAATCTTTGCAACAACAATATTTTGTTCTTCCGATTCAGACATTGAAATCACATGTGTGTCTTTTCTTGCATTAAAAACACCAGCTTTAGCCAGTGCACGTTTTGTGTTTTCTGTGATGTTTCCATCTTGCATTGTGACAACGTTATAGCCAGCACGAACAAGGTCATAACTATGAATTTTATTTTTGTTTTCCAAAATGATAATTATTCTGTTGTTTCTTTCTTTAAGAGAATTTAAAAAGGTTTGAGTTTTGCCGTTATATCCAACAACAATCTTTTTTGAAAATTGTGATGCAATAAGTGTTTTGATGTGGTTGATGATGTTTTGGAAAAACATGCGAATAATCACAATTGATGTCAAGAATGTGCAGACAATAAAGTGAACAATAACCGTCACATTAAAAAACATACTTTCTTGTGCCAGAGCCGAATATGTGCTCGAACTGAAGTTTGCTCCAAACACTTTAAGTGCCGATGTGATTGACTCAATAAGCATAAACGGCAAAGAATCATAGCCCTTATAGTCGTGTGCGATGATGTGAAGCGCAATTCCTATAGAAAACAGCACAAGGAAGCAAATCAAATATATTCCATCCTTCCCGTCCTTCTTCTTCACAAAGAAATAGAACAACAATAGTCCAAGAACAACCACCAATGACACTATGCTAAAAATTTCTTCAAACATAATTCTCTCCTTAGTTATTTTTGATTATATCATAAAAAACTGCACTAGGCAGTTCTTGTTAGAGTCATCGGACCAAAATCGTCAGTTATAGTTAGTGTGTTATTGCTATTGCTAAAGGAGATGGTTAATACTTCTGGTTCTCCATCAAAAATCATAGTCAACATGTCATCCACCACAAACCAAACGATTACTCCTTCAAATGTTGGACTAATCATAGAACCGTTCGCGTGGAAAATCCACGTAATATCTGCCCCACTCCACGTTCCAACAAGAAGTGCAGCATTTCCTGTGTGTATTTGCTCGCTTCCATCTCGTGTTAGAAAGAACCCAATGTTGTCTCTAACTAAAAGCAGTGTGTTGTAGTTATTATATACATGCACATCATAAGTCACATTTGGAATATTCGTTGAATCGTTTCCAAACCCATTTGAACGAGATACAGTGTTCTCACCCACAACCCAGAAACCATGTCTTAGAGCGCTGCCTGCTGGTGTGTATTTGAAATCAAAGTTGCCGTTTTCTTCAAATATCCACACCCCATCAACATAGTTATCCACCACAGGGTTTGAAACAGCAACAATTGTCCAACTGCCAACCATAATCTCTGCAAGTGTTGGTTCTGGCGGACAAGGACCAATTGGACCGCGGTCTCCGTCACCAAAACATCCTACAAAAAGCAGGCTGAATATAACTAAAATTGGTAATACAAGAATTTGAGTAAATTTTTTCATAATTCCTCTCTCCCTTAAATCTCAATTTACCAGTATAACATAATATCGTGCTATAATTATATTTAGTATTTAGAATATGGAGATGTAAGTATGAAATGGCAAAATGTTTATGTTTTTATAAGTAGTACATTTAAAGACATGCACGCGGAAAGAGACTATTTGGTTAAATATGTCTTTCCAGAATTAACTGAATGGTGTAACGAAAGAAAAATTAGATTATTCGACATAGACCTTCGTTGGGGTGTTACTGAAGAAGACTCCATGAAGAACAAACTTGCAACAGAAATCTGTTTAAAGAACATTGATAAATGTCGCCCGTTCTTCCTTTGTTTTCAAGGGCAAAGACGTGGTTGGGTTCCAGAAGAGGCTGACATTCCAGAATCGACTCTAAAAGCCTACCCAAAACTTAAAGCAGAAATTGGAAAACGTTCTGTTACGGAAATGGAAATTCTGCACGGTGTTTTCTCTCCATATCAAGAAGGACATAAGAAAGTGGCTCACCCACTGTTTTTCTTTAGAGACCCTTCATATCTAAAAGACATTGGAAATGAAAAACTTAGAACTCGTATCTTTGGAGACCACAACCCAAACAACCCACAACTTGAAGAACTCCAAAAAAAGAAACAAGCAGAGTTTCATAAAGAAGTTAAAAAGAAGTTTGGAAACTGCCATAACTACACCGCCACCTTCGACCCAAGCGTTCACTCCCCAGAACTTGAAAACGACTGGCTTGGAAAAGATGTTGCCGAAGGTAGACTTACAAACTTTCAAGTTGGAGGCAAGCCTCTTAAAGATATAATCATTTCAGAATTTAAACGAGTAATCACTGCTGAACTTAAAGTTCAGGCTGAAAAGATTGAAGGTTTAGATGAGCAAGAAACAACTCTAAAACTTCAAGAAGAATATCTATTCAGTATTTCAAATGATAGTTATATCGAAGACGAAGACGCAAGAAAAGCAGTTTTGGACGCTGTAGATGGCACAGGACGCAAACTGTTCCTTCTCTCTGCAGAAGCAGGTTCTGGAAAGAGCACATTTATGGCAAAGAGAATAGCAGAGTTTTCTAAACGTGAAGACTGCATTGTGATGTATCGCTTTCTTGGAACTGGTGCAGGTTGCGACACAGTTTCTGATTTGCTTACATCAATAAAATATCAAGCTGAAAAACTAGGTTTGATGGAAGAAGAAAAGAAAGATGCAAGAACTGCTGGAGAACCTGAAGCATTTTATTTCTCTAGACTACATAAAAAAATTGAAACCCCATACAACAGAATTAAAGATGTTTATGAAGATTTAAAATACATATTCAACTTTATTCTAAAGCAAGCTGCAAAAAAGGGAAAGAAAGTTATCTTATTCCTAGACGGCTTAAACCAAATCAGTGAAAGGCTTAGTTTCGATTTTGACTTCCTAAATGTCACTTGCCCACCTAATGTTAGAGTTGTTGCGTCTGTCAAGAGTGGAAGTGAAAACGCAACAAAGTTTTTGGAATCTAAAAAGAATGCAAATATATATCAACTTAACACATTTGGAAAAGACGAAATCAAACTGAAACTGATTGACGGTCATCTATCGCAATATCTTAAGGCTTTTGACGAAAAACAATCTGCAATTCTTCTAAACAAAAAGAGTTCATCAAACCCTCTATATCTTGCTGTTGTTCTTAATGAAATGAGACAGTTTGGTGCATACGACGATGTTAAGTTGAAACTTAATTCCTTCGGCGACTCTCCGCACGATGCCTTCATCACAATGCTTGGAAGTAGCCAAACTGAAACTCAATATACACCAATTCCACCTGCTGATGTCATTCCTTTATTCTTCACTTCTCTTGCTGCGTCAAGACGTGGACTCAGCAAAACGATTTTGATTAAACTATTCAAAAAACAATTTAAAGAAACATATACAGAAATTCAAATTGAAGAAGCACTTAACTTCTATCTTCATAGATTTAGACCATACATTGTTCAGATTGAAGGACGCTTCACAATTCTGTTTGAAACCCTAACAATTGCAATTAAAGAATTCTATAAAGAACTGATTGAAAAAATTCACACATACCTAGCCGACATTCTTAGATATGAAACAACTCTTTCTCCTAAAAATGAAGATGACATATTTGCCATAAAAGAATATTTCTATCACTTCCATAGAGCGTCATATGACGAAGCACTTAAACTTCTAAGCGACTATTCTTTCCTTCAACACAAAATTGCACATGTTGGAATTAAATATCTGATGGAAGACTATAAACTATACGGCAAAGAAAATCTTCCAAGAACTGCAGCAAGATTGTTTAGAGGTTTTAAAATAGACGAAAAGATTCTAAACAAAGACAACCTAACAGCACAATTGTGGCTTCGCTTTGGTGGAGACGACGATGAAGGCATTCAAGAGATTATCAAACTTGCAGAAAAAGATGCCCCTGCCCTTTGGCTTAAGGCAAAAAAAGCAGACAGCGAACGCGCATGGAATGTTGTAAGCCTTTCAAGGTCACTTCCAAAACCAATGGGCACACCTTTCAAATGTGTTGCAGAAACTGGAACACACTATGTTCTTTTCCAAGGCAACGATATTATGGACGTTTCAACAAAACCTGCTGAAATGATTTTGCTTTATAAACGAAATCTTGCAGTTGCCGACATTGTTCATTTCACTCACCCAGTGACAAATATTGAAATGTCTGGAAGATTTATTGTTGCACGCGGAAAGAACTATTATTCTATATACGACCCTGCACATATGTGCGTGGCAGAAACTGTGTGTGTGAGAAAACTTATGAGAGAACTTCTGCCTGATGAAAAGAGCATTCAAAAGAAAGGTTGGGATGTTGGTGGCATGGAAGTTATTGTAAACGACCCAGGCGGAACCAAACCAATCAGAATCCATTTTGTAGCCTCAGTTGGTTTTGGTGAAAGATTGACCGTTGGCTATACAGCCGGAAAAAAGGACTATAAATTCCACTATAAAGAAGTTTTCGAAGATGATGACGAAGAAGACACGAATAAATGTACATCTCCTTTTGCTCTATGTGGCAAATGGTTATTCTCAGATGAAGCAATCATTGATGCTCAAACAATGAAAGTCGAAGGAAACGTTCACGATATCATTCCAGCAAAAGAACAAAACAACCACCTTTCCCTACTTGCAAAGCCTGTGCTTTTTGCAAGCAAAATTTATTTCGGAAGACTTATTATGGACGCAGCAACACTTGGTGTTGAAAAGATTCTAAAGTTTGGAGCATGCGAAGGCTATCATCTGACAAACAAAGGGCTTCTTGCAGTCTTTAGCAGATTTATTAAATCTAGGTTCTTCCTTTTCACCGAAGCAAAACCTCTTAAACCTAAAAAGGTTTCAAAGAAAATTGCAGATGTGTCTGACATGAGAATATCAGGAAATCACATCATTCTTAAAAACAGCGGCGAAAACATGCTTTCTTCTTTTGCTTCTGGTGATTTTGTTGAATCGACAAACTATTTTGTCTATAACATCGAAACACTTAAACTTGAAGGACAAGGAAGCCTAACTGCTCCATTTGCAAAAAACGCAATTGTTGATATCAACGGAAAACGACTGATTAACATATCATTCGATTCGCTTGAACTATTCACTCTATATCAAAACGAAATAGAGAAACAAGACAACAGCATCGCTTCATCTGTAAAGATGTTCGACTCACTTGCAGGAACAGACACCGAAGAAAAATTTGATGGTCGGTTCTCATATGAAATTGATGCAAAGAAACTTAGAATTATGGACCACATAAACGACACCGCAACAGAAATCGGCATGACAAAAGAATCTGCAGAAGAAACAAAAGATTCTGGCGGAATTGGTGCAAGGCTTAAGTTTCTTGGCACTTTCCTTAAGGGTGTGACAAACATAACAAAAGTTATTGTAGACGGTGATGGCACCTATACCATGGATTATTTATCAACTGAAACAGAAATCTTGCTTGAGGTTAGAAGATTTAACAAAACATCAATGAAGAACGAGCTTGTTTTTGAAACAAAGTTTGAATCAATCAAAACAAAATACGAAACAGACGACGAAATCTCATACGACTCATTTTCGCACCATATCTCCCCTATTATGAAGAACGGCAAAATCTATACAGGAGTTTTAGATAAAGATGATGAAAACGTTGAAATCACAGAATTTGATTTGGCGACCAAAAAAGAACAAAAGTTTAGTATTGAATTTAAATCAGAGCCTTCAAAAATCACTAGTGTGATTGTTTATGACAGAAAACTTATTTTGCTTAGTGATGAGGTTGCGGTTTATGACCTGCCAACTGGAAAAGAACTCTATAACGAAACACGTATCGACCGTCATCACTATACATACGCTAAACCATTCGAATCAAGAAAAATTCAAAAGAGCGAATTGATTAGCGGGCTTAAGCCAGACGGTGAAGTTGAAGATAATGCAGTTTCAATTGTTTCATATATTGGCGGCGGGTTATTCTATAGAAGAAAATTTGAATCTGATGTTTCTGAAATTCTAAATCTAAACGGCAAGGTTTTAAAAACGTTCAAATTAGCCTCTAAATTTGCCTTCACGCCGATATCTCACCGCTTTGGTGATTATGTGCTTCTTAGAAACAACGGCGTTCTAAACATCAAAACTGGCGAGATTAAGCCAATCAAGGGTTGTGAAACTGAATTGGTTGACAACTTCGAAGACGCCGAAGTTATGGACGCTGGAGTGTTTAAAACCCTAGAAAACTTCAACACGTTATTTAACAAATATTCTGCAATGGTTTGCGGCGACAAGAGTCTTAGACTTATTGACATAGAAAAGGCAACAACACTTGCTAGAGTTAATCTCTATGCCTCAACTGCACTTCCTCTTAAGGTTGTTGTAGATAAAAATACAAACAAAAAGATTTTGTTCCAAGACAAAAACTTAGTTTTCGAAATCATAGAAAAAACAACTAAATAAAATCTTCAATGTTGATATGCGCCTTGATTACATCAATGGCTTTCTTTTCTATGCGTGAAATATAACTCCTGCTGATTTCCAGTGCTTTTGCAATCTCTCGTTGGGTATAGACAATTGAGTCTCCAAGTCCATATCTCATTGTGATTATTTTGAGTTCTCGTTCGTCTAAATTTTCTTTTATAATCTTATGCAGTTTTTCCTTAATCTCTGCATTTGCCGCAGTTTCAAACAAATCTTGATTATCTGCTGGAACAATGTCTGCAATCGTTATGTCGTTTCCGTCTTTATCTGAACCCATTGGTGCAGAAAGACTTCCAACATCTCGGTGCTTTTTTGATGTTCTGATGAGCATCAATATTTCGTTTTCAATGCAACGTGCAGCATAAGTTGAAAGTTGTGTGCCCTTGTCTGGTTTATAACTGTTGATTGCTTTGATTAGCCCAATGCTTCCAACAGAAATTAAATCATCTGCTTCACCTGCATTTTTATATTTCTTAACGATATGAGAAACCAATCTAAGGTTGTGTTTAACCAGTTTATCTCTTGCCGACGTGTCGCCGTCGATAAATGCCTTTATGTATTTTTCTTCATCTTCTTTTGTGAGAGGCTTTTCAAAACTCGACTGGTTATTTACATAAGCAGTGAAAAGCATTATTCTGGAAATGAACGAAACAAAACCCTCAACTATCATGAGTATGTATATGTTATCAATCGACAAAAATTGACAAAAAAATGGGTCGGTTCGGTAAAAAACCAAACTCCCCCATCTTTATAGTATACAGCATTTTTTTCTCTTTACTTAATCTTTCTTAAGATATCAAATTCTGAAAGTTGATAAGCAGATTCAATAACAAGTTTTTGCTGAACAAGGTTTGCAACTTCAACCGGGTTACCTTCTTCGTTATAGAGTTTTTTAACTTTAATTGTTTTATTAAAGGCTTTACTCGGGCTTAGAATTTCTAGAGTGTCCCCTGCTTCGAATTTTGTTCTTTGTTCAATCAGGTATAAATTCTTTTTAAGTTTTGTGTTTTTAACAAAGAATTCGTCTGGTGTAAACTTTCCAAGAACCACTGCAGAAAAATCGTGAGTTGATTTAGAAATGCTTTCTTTTTGGTTTTCTCTAATCTTTTTATCGTCAAACATAAAGCCTGTTGTATACGTTCTGTTTGAAATCTTTAGAAGTTCTTTCTTTAAATCTTTTGGCTTACTAGAGCCGTCTATTGCGCGTCTGTATGCATTCGTCACGTTTGCAACATAATATGCCGTTTTCATTCTGCCTTCAATCTTAAGCGCGGCAATGCCCGCTTCTTGCATCTCTTTTATATATTCAATCAACATCATATCTTTCGAGTTCATGATATATGAAGCGTTCTCAGTTGTCTCCAAAGTCATCCATTGTCTGTCTTCACCTTCGTGCACATCAGAGTTCTCTGGAGGCATTGGTCTAATCTCCCATTTAAATCTGCAAGGCTGAACACACTGCCCAAGGTTAGACGGACGGTCGGCGATAAAGTTAGACATCAAGCATCTTCCAGAATAAGAAATGCACATAGCACCATGCACGAATGTTTCAATCTCCACGTCAAGCTTTTCTTTTTTGATATGCTCTGTTATTCCTTTGATGTCGTGCAGAGTCAGTTCTCTAGCAAGAATAATTCGCTTTGCTCCAATCGTTTTTGCATAGAACTCAACTTCATATTTGTTTACAACGTTTGCCTGCGTTGAAACGTGAATCTCAAGGTTTGTGTTTTCTCTAACAACTTTCATAACACCAGGGTTTGAAATAATCACAGCATCAACCTTGATTGACTCCAAAAATTTTACGTATTGCTTAATCTCTTCAAAATCATCGTTTCTTGCAAAGATGTTTAAAGTGACATAAATCTTTCTGCCTCTAGCGTGAGCATATTCAACCGCTTCTTTCATTTCAACTTCATCAAAGTTTGCAGCATTCGCTCGAAGTCCAAAACTCTTGCCAGCCAAATAGCAAGCATCAGCTCCATAAGCAAAAGCATATTTAAGTTTTTCCATGCTTCCCGCTGGGCTTAACAATTCCATTTTTTTATTCATAAAAAATTCCTCACTTTTTTGCGAGAAACCTTCTTGCACTGTTTCTTATTTTTTTGTTGCGATGAGAACCCCATCGGCTATATTTTCTATTCTAACATCTTTTAAGTCTTTATGTGCCTTCGCCGCTTCAACAAATTTCTTTAACTTCTCGGCAAGCTTTGGATTTGCTTTACAATAGATATTATCCGCCACCAGAATTCCGCCGCTTGACATCAACGTCACAATATCTTCTAGATAGTTCACATACTGAGCCTTTGGTCCATCGAGGAAAATAAAATCAAATACCCACTTCTTTTCTATCGCACTCTTTAAAAAATCTTTTGCGTCTCCAACCACAAGTTTAATATCATATTT
>Ga0123353_10017107_pt1 | contig 10636 bp, 7 predicted proteins | sample TergutLab28metaG_3_FD_92763 | JGI IMG/M metagenome (GOLD analysis project Ga0123353, IMG submission 92763) | Labiotermes labralis P3 segment gut microbial communities from Petit-Saut dam, French Guiana - Lab288 P3 | ecosystem: Host-associated > Arthropoda: Insects > Digestive system > Gut ... | reverse complement strand
TGTTATTATACCGAAGCAATTATAATCCATTATAACATTTTGAGCTTATTTATTCTTCAGTGGTTTATTTAGTGACACTGTCAATACCGCAGACTATGTGTCCAATGACTTCATGATGGTGAATAATGCACTGGAATGGATGTGGAAAGAAGCAGTCGTGCCCTAAATCAACCCCTCCAGCTGAAATAATATACGTACAGGCATGTCATCTTTGCCATCCCAGAAACAAAGCAACATTGATACACCTCTGTCCACATTTGTTTATCATTCCACAGTACTTAGGTGTCATGCTATGACTCTAACAAGGCAGAAAGGATAGTCTTCCTGCTACTCACAAGAGCTTCTACCTATCAAAATGATGACAACTATTTTCATAAGCTCTTCTCAAAAGCTGGTAGCCTGTCATGTAGCTAACCTGGCCTGTCAATCTTTGATTCATGTCTTTGTTGACTCTCTATGTTTCCCAAAATTCTGTGTGAATGTATGGTATTGATGTTGTGTCTAGTGAAGTGAATATTGATGACAGCAAAAGTCTAAGTGATTTCCATCCTACATCACCTTGAAAGCCGGCTAATTCAATCATTTCATGTAACAGATTCCTTGTACTGGTGCCAAGGTGCCTAGCTTCATCATAAATAGTGTATCACATAATTTTCAGTTATTTCATGCTACTGAATAAGACAGAACAACAAATATTCAGAAACTATTTTCCAAACTGCAGTTAACAAGCTTGGCTAAGAATGAACAATTGGAAACATATGAAGAGCAAGGAGATATTAGTTCAAGAACTGATAATGTGGATGGAAAAAACTTGGCAACCAGCAGAAATAAGCTGTTTCACCATGAACCCTTTCCTAGAAATCTTCCTCTTCACTTAACCTGTGTCACAGAATATGTTTGAACTCATTACAAAATGCATGTATTTTATGGAAAATAGACTTACGGGATATCCAAAAAATGTTAAACACTGAAAACACACCTAAATAGGTTTTGTATTCCTAACCACTTGAATAAATAAAAAGAACAAATGAATTTCTCACTCTGCAAAAGGTATATTGAGTTGGATGTAACACATTCCCCAGAGCCCCACAGTCCATTAATTATGTAAGTCTAGAATGAGGTTCTTGTGTAATTGTACTCATACACAGGTGGGAGAACAATTGGTGTTGATGACAATTTGAAAATGTGAAAAACTGTTCTGGAACTTGTAGATCCCCCCTTCCCCCCTCAAACTGGTAACAATTTGAATATGAATAATTTATGTAATTTTCCCTGTTTAGCATTACTTATTAAAAAATGTTGGGGGGCAAATGTTGCAAAAAAAAAAACTTCAGATTTAGCAGAAAATATGTACCAGTTTGCAAAATCATCAAAACCTGGAAAACGTGTTCTGGCACAAAGTATAGGTACTAGGGAGCCCAAATGGAATGATACAAGATAGGTATATGGTGAGATCCAATCTAGATGACATGGAGCTTGTTCCAAAGAAGATTAATGTGCTGAAATGAAATGTGTGTATATGATCACAATGTAGCAATGGGTGGAAACAACTTTAAGGAGTAAGGTATTCTGTTGACTGCTGTGCCTAAAACATTGCACGAATGTAAACAATCAAAACTGATGTCCACTATTAAACATACCAGTATATAAGAACAATATGTGTATGCAATTATCCAAGAACAATAGGAAGAAAACCTTGAAAGAGAGAAAAAAATTACATGTGCTATAGAATAATTAAAAATTTATAATTTTTTAAAAGAAATTGAGATGTCACTAAAGTGTATTAAAAAATATGAACAACTGATGTATTTTAAATGTTCTGTATGAAATGTCTGATGATGATTCCTTGGGAATCAAAACATGTCACACTGTTAGGTGTCATTTATTAAAGTCAGTTGTGTTTGACTGTTGTTTTTATTGTTATTTCACATGAACATTGTAACACAATGATATGACACAGGATAAGCTTTAGGACTAAAATTGTTATCCATTTCACTAGATAGGAAGGACTGACTGAAATGGCACTTAGAAGTCTTTGGGAGAATCCATATTGCACATAACTTTTACATCTACAGCACCCAAAACCAAAAATCTCACCAATCATCTACACAAAACACCTACACACAACAAGTACCACCACCTCCATTAGTGGACAAACCTTCAATTAATCCTCCATCCAAGAAGATTTTTTAAATATATTTTCCTCCAAAAAATTCCACCGGCCAATATGACAAGGCCCCAAAATGTGATTGTACTATATCCAGCATTGTGAGACAGGAAAGGAGGGTGGGACAAAGAGAGACGGACTGTTCATTGTTGTCCAGATTGTCTAGCAACATACCTATGTCAAACATGATTTTTTTAGTGAGTTGAACTAAAGGTCATATATACACCCCAAATTAACTAACCATCATTGTCCACTGTCCACTGCCCATACTGTTCACTGTGTTCACACAGAACTTGGTAGTGATTAGACAAGTACTTCAGAAATTAGGTCAATTCTTTTCAGTGCATATAAGATTCTGACATTTCTAGATGTTAATTTCCACCAAAGGGCTAAGATCAAGCTACATTTATTACCATCTTAAGAGGATAAGATATTTGCTTGAAAGGACAAGAAAAACCATGCAAAATCTGTCAGGATAGATGATTTTCCAACTAAAATTATAACAAGGCACCTCCCAAATAAGTCAGAAATGTAACCACTTCAACCACACTGTTTTTGAGTTCAAAACCATTGGCATGAATAGTGAATTTACTTAGAACCCTCCCCCCTCCAAATTACACGCTTCACATTCCATCTGTCTCATTTTTGTACAAAGGATTCTTCACAACATGTCTGGCAGGAAGTATGTTCACAGGACTGACACTGTTACAAACTACGCATTTTAGTACACTTTCATGCAAATGGAAAATCTTTCAAAGGGCATCAGTGAAATGACAACATATATTACCCTATAGCTTCCATATCACTGCCAATTCTTTGGTATACCCACCAGCAAATTATTTTTTGGTGTACAAGATTCCGGAATTAATTTTGCTAGCATTACTGAGTAGCCAGCTTCTTTAGCCTGCAGACATCGATCAGTGTCAATTATACCCATACATATTTTCCCCTGATCTGTTTTGGCATTATGTTCATCATGAGTCTGGTCAGCTGTATGTCCCAGTACCAAATAATCACGGAGAGTCATAGCAGAATCACGGAAAACCTGGCTACGTGGATATGTTAACATATGATTATTCTGAACTGACCCATAACAACATGGGCAACAAACAAACACTGCATTCTTACTGATACATCGCTGAATCACCAGATCTGTTGCCACACCACAAGCATGTAATGATACACCTACTTCAAATTCCCCACTGAAATAATCAAGATTGCACTGGCAAAATGTCACATTCATTAATTTTAACTTGATAACCCTCTGACGGGCTCTTGCAAGAGACTCTTCTTTGTTTTCTAGAAGTATTATTCGACAACGAGGCAAAAGGTAAGCAAGTACGATACCAAGATGACCACTTCCTGAACAAAAGTCTACTATGGTATGACCAGGCTTAGCTACTTTCAATACAGCCTTTGCCAAATTTTCAAGCTGCTGGCCCTTCCTTTCCATCCGAAAGGCTGGCAACTGGCCTCCTTCAGGGTGGGCTTCATATGGCACTGCACCCCAGTCAAATTCCAGTTCACACCCAAATGGACACCGCTGCCAATCCACAATTATTCCTAGTTCTTCCACTACTTTTAATGAGGTTTCCACATCCTCTTGCCTTGTAAATATGCGATTTCTTGGCTTGTATCTCTTTGGATCACTTTTATACAAACTCTGTTTAGGAACATCAGGTAATATATACTTCACATACATATCATCTACAATCTTATTAGGAATATCCCTGATGATATTGACTGCTTCTTGCACCCCATCTTCTAATTTTACACGCTCGTACCACTGAACTGTTAGAGGAATGTATGGCTGCAAATATACACTACGAACTGTCTGCAAGACTATATGCATGCAAGGGAAAAGTATAACATCAGCCAGGGTCATTAATGGCCCCTCAGCAAAAGAGTGTTCCAGTTCTATTTCTAGATTCTGTCCCATATCAGTATGTTTTCCTTCTGTACTACATCGAATTCCTTTCTTTGAGTTTAAATGGGTGCTACCTTTGGAATTAATGTAATCTTGATTCTTCTTATGAATGTTATGAATACGTAATGGTTGGCCCATATGAATTTCAAAACGTGCCACATCTTCTGGAAGTGTCACTAAATTGGGAAGGAAATCTTTGCACATCAAGTCCTTCACCGTGCTGATAATGTCTACTTCACAGAACCGGGTCCACACTGAAGACTCAGCACAGGCCATAAGACAACCCTGTCGGAATCCTAAAAGAGAATGACACCTATGGCCTGATGACTGCTCTATTGCACCTTTTACAACTTGCCGTAATATAGCACAGAGACCAGCAACACATGTGGTGCCATCTCCCACAAGCATTACTGGCAACTGGCAGGTTTTGGCTGCATCTACAATGTTCTCTTCTATAATTAATTCAAAAGTAAAACCTGTGATCCTAACATTAAATGATGGCTGTTGATCAGGTTTCAGAACAAAAATCAAATAACTTTTTTGTTGTATGCAGTATTTCATAGTAAATAATGTAATCAATGTCTCCAATGGAACAGCAACATAACCTCCCACTGGTTCAGATAACACTTGTACATACAACTCATCCATTACTACCAAGTCCAAATGTTACTGTCCCAGAGAAGTGTTTGTGACAGTATATATATTTGCAAATAGTTCCATTTTATAATAATTTGCATTAATTCTGCTCAATTACTAGTAACAAAATCTATAATTATAAAATAATACTTGAAGAACAACAAGCACAATTTCTAAGCCACTTCCAGTCTACACACCACTAGCCAACTGTCTCTGAATTCTTCTCAGCATTCGATGGTCTAAAATTTTCTGGCGAGCGAAAACAACAGTTGTTGAAATAACACCCACTATAAACACTGATCCTTCAAACAACCAGAAATTGCGCTCTTCCAACCATGTCACCCTGTCACAACTGAAAATAAAAAATTAGAATTAGAATAAGACATACCAACTCTACAATTACACTTCTAGAATATAATGCAAGTAAGCCACAAAGCACTAGTACGTGGTACAGAATTGCTGCAAACAACAAGAACATCAAGTAATGACAGCCAATTCATCTACCTTAATTGTGCTATTCTGGGTTACGATACCATGCAGTCTCAAACTGTACCTTAAAGATGGAGGTAACAGATTCCTCTGAACCAACGGTAACAATCTACGATTGTATACAGTGTCATGAAAAGGAACCAATTCAAATTTTCACTGCCACAAAAATCTCAAAATTTCCTACACAAAATCCATTAACCAATGCCATTACTGGAGCTGAAGCAAGTTTAGGCCTAATATAAATATGAAAGCTTGCCACGAGCTCTTATTAACTGCCACATACATGTCTGCTAGTTCCAGGTTTCTTTACCTCTTGGTGGAATTCGTGACATCAAATTGAATATTTCATGCTTCCCAAGTATCATTTCATTTAATGATAATTTCAATTCAACACAAAAAATATCCCACATCATCAAACACAAGTGCTACAGCCACTTCTTCAATTTTACCCCTTCAGATAAACTATACAGAATGCTGCAATCAAAGCTAAGACACATTTACTGACTAATTACATTTTTAAAACTCAGTCATGGTAATGGAACCAGTAGAGAGAACAGTTTTAAGAACTGAAGCATGGAACAGCACATAATTTGGTGTGTGTGTGTGTGTGTGTGTCAGTGAAAGAGAGAGAGAGGCAGACATAGAGATCGGACATGTGTATAAATACACACATATGCACACACGTGCACACACACACACGAAAAAATATCAAAAAAAGAATACAGATTCAATGTTGAGAAGGCTCATGAGAAACACATGGTACTTGCAGATTCCCCACTGCTTAAGTTCGCAAACTCGCCACCCTGTGCTTGCCGTGGCAGCACTTGACAAAAGCCTTAGTATGGTTTGATGACATTGACATATCAGCGTTTCACAGCTGTGTTGTTGTTGATCTATGGCAGTCTCTTTCTGAGTGGCATTTATTACTGCCTGCATGTGTTTTGGTGTGTCCCCGCGAGAATGTCAGAGCTTGAATTAGAGCAGCAAACGAACATTAAATTTCTTGTTAAACTTGGAAAAGTGGAAATGAAATCAGAGAGATGTTAGTGCAAGTTTACGGGAATAATGCTATGAAGAAAACAGCAGTTTACAAGTGGGTGAAACGTTTTTCTGAAGGAAGAGATATCAGGACGGCCGGTAACAAGCAGAACTGAAGAAAACATTGCAAAAATTCATCAAATTGTGCGTGAAAATCATCGGCCGACTGACAGGAGCATAGCAGAGCAAGTGAACATCGATACAGAAACAGTTAGGAAAATCTTAACTGAAGATCTTGACATGAGGAAGGTGTGTGCAAAAATGCTGCCAAAGGAACTCACCGAAGAACAAAAGCAAAGAAGATTCACAATTTGCCAAGACCTTTTGGAGAGGCAGTTGACATTTTGGACCATGTCATCACAGGTGATGAAACATGGGTCTACCAATACAACCCTGAAATGAAGTGGCAAAGTGCACAATGGAAGACTGCCAATTCCCATGACCAAAAACATTCCGTCGGTCCAAATCATGAGTCAAAACAATGTTGCTGACTTTTTTTGATATTATAGGGATTGTTCATTATGAATTTGTACCAAACAGACAAACAGTCAACTAAGTTTACCATTTGGAAGTACTAGAAAGTCTGTGTGAAAAAGTTAGACGGAAATGACCCGAACTTTTTGCCAACAACTCATGGATCTTGCATCACAATAATGCACCTGCTCACACGGCACTGTCTGTGAGGGAGTTTCTAGCTACTAAACAAATAACTGTGTTGGAACACCCTGCCTATTCACCGGATCTAGCCCCCAGTGACTTTTTTCTGTTCCCGAAGATAAAGGAAATATTTAAAGGAAGGCATTTTGATGACATCAGGAGTCATACAATGGCAGCTCTGAAGCCCATTCCACAAAACCAGTTCCAAAATTGTTTTGAAGGGTGGACTAGGCACTGGCATTGGTGCATGGCTTCCCAAGGGGAGTACTTTGAAGGTGACCACGGTGGTATTCAGCAATGAGGTATGTAGCACTTTTACTGCAACGAGTTCACTAACTTTATTGTCCGACCACGTATGACAGTTTACTTTTCTAATGAGAAGGGATAGGGTTATACTTCACGATGCAGTACACAAAATTATCAAAGACAGCCTTTCAGGTTCAACAAGCTTACTTAAAAATGGGAAAAATTAAATGCAAAATTAGTTGAAGTCTCTTACACTGAAGTTCTACTAAATTTGTGGGATGTTTATGGGCTGCACAGGAAAGTCCATTCTTAGCCTCCAGCAAACTAGGCTTTGTAAGTCAAGATGATTGAAAATCAGAAATGCCCAACAACTTTTACTGCAGTTCACCCTGCCAAATTTCAATAAAATAAAATAAAAATGCATTTATGGTCATAAGTAAAATAGGATTTATTATCGCTCAATATTCCATAATATCAGAACAGCCACGCAGCTCTTTTTTATAAGTTTCCCCACAATAAATTTGAACCAAATCTGGGAAACAGTTTATGGGATTATACACCAAAGTACATTTATGGACCTACATAAATTAGGCATCATTACAGATCAATATTCCTGAAAATCTGAGTCATCTAACTGAAACTACGACACAGACAGACAAGTCCTCCAAATTGTGTAAAGCAGCCAGATAAAACATCTTCAAACCACAATGTGTTCTTGGTAGAACATCAACTGTATATCTCTCTTTACCATTATAAGTACGTATCTAACATTACATACTATCATTCAGAGTCAGACATACCTCCTATTTACAACTTTACCAGACACTTTACAGGACAAAGTTTCTTTGAAATGTGTAGGAATACATTCAGCAACACTTCTACTTGTAATTTCAAAATCTGTAAATAAGACAGATATATACACACATATTTCATAACGTATGAACAAAATTCATCTAAAAGGATAACTATGTCTAAGAAACTACTGAAGATTTTAAATCGTCATTAGTGATCCAGTGCTATAAGAATCCTGTTACTATGAGATGGCACCATGTACATGCAGACTATATTGCCAGTATTTTAAAAGATGCTTACCATCCCCATCCTCAAAGTGCAGTGATTATCCAGCAGTCCTTGCTTTCAGTTACTGTGCAAGTCCAGAGGTCAGCAGAAAGTGCTTGGCATGAGAAAAATCACAAAACAATTCCCACTCTCATGTGTCCTGTACTGCATCTGCAGGACATACTGGATAGTCACCTCACCTTAAACATGGTGGCAGTAGGGACCTTCCACACTATGACACAGTGTCATCACCAGAAAATAGGATACTTTTTTCAGCAACCCTAGTAAATTCATACCTTGTTTAAACAACAGGTTAGTTCAACATCAGGCCTCAAATGCTGTACAGTGGAAATACAGTACAACTGACCAGTGAATCATTATGCATCAAAAGACTGCAGCACATAATAACATGGAATTGAACAGCTTAACAATTACCAAATTTACCTAAATATAAGTATCTTTCTCCCAACATAGCATCTGAAAAATTGGGGGTTGTCTGACAATTGTGCACAGTTATGCATGCTCTGCAGAAGTATTTTCACAAAAATTTAAATTGAGAGGGGGAGGGGCATCTTACCGGGGTGCTGATAAGTCCTTAGCCCGACCAGCATGTCAGGGACACACGTGATTTCAACAACATCGAGACGTGAGCTGTCACCAAGTTTTTTCCCTGCAAGGCAAGGCACCGAAGGAAATTCACGCCATTCTGACAGAAACATTAGCTTATTTCCTTGCTGGTCGGGCTAAGGACTTATCAGCACCCCTGTTTAGCTTATTTCCTTCCTGGTCGGGCTAAGGATTTATCAGCACCCCTGTATATTTGAGTAAATACAGTTATGTCCACATCAATCACTAATGACTTGTACATGCACTCTCATCCAATTTCCTTAGCAACTTCAAAACTTCAAACTTTAAAATAGCCCTCCAGTGTTCCCTTACCAGAACAAAGATGGCAAGCGTGTATTATTTCAAATTCTTCATGCAACCAGCAATTATTCTCATTACTTGAATTTTTGTCAATTACTGCTGCATGGTTTCTGCCATTCCCTGAAGTCCAATGACTTTCCACTATCAGAACCAACAATGTCAATCTGTAACAAAGAACTCTTTTAATATTGTTTAGGATTACAGTGTTACATGATGTAATGCAATTTAGTCTGGAACATAGGTTGGTATACTGTCCATGTTTTAGACCTCAGCATTTTCAGCAGTAAGCACAACAGATTTGGTCAAGGCCGGTAATTGAAAGAAGCACTGTATGGTGTGTATGCATCAAACAAAAGTTGTTCCAAGTGCCCTGCTCCTTTGGTCCACTATATACTGTGTTCAGAAAATACTGATGTCAGACCTCTGCCCACAAATCCACTTGCGACAGGATATAATGCAATAAAGTATCTACAACTTCCTCCTGCATATTGATTTATTCGCCAAGTTCCTTTGTCAAGTTGACAGCTGTGTCAATGAGTGCCAGAATAGTATAAGCTGGTTTAACTAGCACCTTTGGGCCCAAAGTGATGCCAGGTATCACAGTTTACCAGGTATCAGAACATAACATGTTAAGTGTATCTTAGTGTAGCTAGCAAACTCTGGGACAGACCTAACTATTTAATTTGTCACTTCATATCCCATCCCATTTACCTTGCTGCATTTTCTATTCCCTGCTCATCAACAGACATGCAATACTGGTGTGTGTGTGTGTATCTCTCTCTCTCTGTATTCTCTGTACGTATACAATATATACAATGCAGAAAACCAGCAAGACACCAAGACACATATTCTGCTGTCACTACCATACCTGTTCCCTTATGTAAATTTACCCAATAAATGGTCTTGCTTGATCAACCTTTGCTTTTGAAAATCTTGAAATCAGTGGTGGGTGCTGCCAGCAGATGGAAAAGCAAAATGTAATGGGCTTCTGTAACTTATGGTTAACAAATCTTCATGGATCTTCCAGTGGCCCCTACCACATCCTCCACACCCCCCTCAAAAAAAATATAATAAAATAAAAAAAGGCTTTTAATGTGTGTGTGTGTTTATTTTTTTTTTTTTAATTCACTGATGGGTATTTACAATTTCACTAGCAAGAAATTAATTTAGAGAAGCAGCACTAGCCATACCAGGAAAGTCATTTTCAGTATCTAAGTTGCACAGGTAACACAGTCTACAGCTCCACTCTTGAATTTGAAGACATGGTGTTATGCACAAAATCATGATTGATGGCCGACAGCACCACATCCTTAGGATTCCAAAAAGCTGTATAAAAGTGAGCTCCTGGCCAAGCTCAGGTCATGCATTATATACTGCTATGCAGAGCATTCTTCTTCTTCTTCTTCCTCAGCTCTACAACTCTTTGTGAGTTTTGGCTTGCTCAATTATTCCTCTCCATGGTTTCCTTTCCTGTGCCTTCTGTTTCCAAT
>Ga0123353_10017105_pt1 | contig 10637 bp, 10 predicted proteins | sample TergutLab28metaG_3_FD_92763 | JGI IMG/M metagenome (GOLD analysis project Ga0123353, IMG submission 92763) | Labiotermes labralis P3 segment gut microbial communities from Petit-Saut dam, French Guiana - Lab288 P3 | ecosystem: Host-associated > Arthropoda: Insects > Digestive system > Gut ... | reverse complement strand
GCTCCCAATTACATACTTTGCGGCGTTTCTGTTGCCTCTATTCAATCCGCTGTGGGTGGCGCTCACCGCGTGGCTGGTGCGGCCCCTGGAGGCCCGGGTGAACCGATGGTTCTTTCAAGACGCCCAGCGGATCCTGCGCGGCAGGCCCGAGCTGATCCGCATCGGCATCACCGGCAGCTACGGCAAAACCAGCGCCAAGTTTCTGCTGGCCACGCTGCTGGCCGAGCGCTACAATGTGCTGGCCACGCCGGGCAGCTTCAACACGCCCATGGGGCTCGCGCGGGTGATCCGCGAGCAGCTCGCCCCCGAGCACCAGGTGCTCATCGCCGAGATGGGGGCGCGGCACGTGGGCGATATCCGGGAGCTGTGCGAGCTGGTGGGGCCCTCCATCGGGCTGCTGACATCGGTGGGGCCGCAGCACCTGGAAACCATGGGCACCATAGAGCGGGTAACCGAAACCAAGTACGAGCTGATCCAATCGCTGCCCCGGGACGGCGCGGCTTTCTTCGGGCGGGGCAACGAGATCTGCGAGCGCCTGTACCACCGCTGCCCGCTCGAGGAAAAGCACCTGGCGGGGGAGAATCTGCGCGCCGAGGACATCGAGATGGGGCCCTTTGGCAGCCGCTTTGCGCTGGCGGACGGCCAGGGCCGGCGCGTGCGGTGCCAAACCAAGCTGCTGGGCGCCCACAACATCGACAATCTGCTGCTCTGCGCCGAGGCGGCGCTATACCTGGGCCTCACCTTGGACGAGCTGGCGGCCGGCATCGCCAAGCTGCAGCCGGTGGAGCACCGGTTGCAGCTGATCGACAGCGGCAACGGCGTCGCGGTGATCGACGACGCCTTCAACAGCAACCCGGCCGGCGCCAAGGCGGCGCTGGACGTGCTGCGGGGCTTTTCCTCCGGCCGCCGCATCGTGATTACCCCGGGCATGGTGGAGCTCGGCCCCCAGCAGGATGCCCTCAACGAGGCCTTCGGCCGGCAGATGGCCGACAGCGCCGATATCGCCATATTGATCGGCAAGCGGCGGGCCGAGCCCATCGCCCGCGGGCTGGAGAAGGGCGGATTCGATCCGGCCAACCTGCACGTGGTATCCACCTTGGACGAGAGCACCGCGCTGCTGGCGACCCTGGCCCGGCCCGGCGACGCCGTGCTGTACGAAAATGATTTGCCCGAGAATTACGCGGAGTAGGGATGAGTTATGAGTTACAAGTTACGAGTTACAAGTTACGAGAGGAGAAACGAGTTGCGTGTTAAAGTTTACCGTAGCCTCTTGTAACTTGTAACTCGTAACTTGTAACTAAAAAGGAGGCTGTCCATGGCGCAACTAACGATGGCGGTGATCTACGGGAGCAGGAGCTGCGAGCACGACGTATCGGTGGTGTCGGCGCTGCAGTTTATGGACGCGGCGGAGAAGGGCGGCTACAGGGTGGCGCCGGTGTACATCGCCCGCGACGGCAAGTGGTACACCGGCGACGCGTTGCGCGAGGTGGCGGTGTATCAGCGCTTCGATCCGGCGGCCCACGGCCTGCGGCGCGCGCAGTTCGACGTCGCGGCGGGCAGCGGCGATTTGATCGCCTGGCCGCCGCCCAAGCGCAAGGGGCTGTTCGGCGGCGGAGAGGAAAGCCCGGTGATCGCCCACATCGACGTGGCGGCGCCGGTGCTGCACGGTTTGCACGGCGAGGACGGCACGGTGCAGGGTCTGCTGGAGCTGGCCGGCATCCCCTATACCTCGGCGGGCGTGATGGGCTCGGCGGTGGGCATGGACAAGATTGCCATGAAGCTGCTGTTTATCGGCGCGGGCCTGCCCGTGCTGCCCTACACCTGGTTTTTGCGCGACGCCTGGGAGCGCGACCCCGAGGCGGTGATCGCCCAGGTGGAGAAAGCGCTGGCCTATCCGGTGTTCGTAAAGCCGGCCAACCTGGGCTCCTCCATCGGCATCGGCCGCGCTGCCGACCGGGAATCGCTGCGCAAGGCCATCGAGGTGGCGGCCTCCTTCGACCGGCGGGTGCTGGCCGAGGCCGGCATTCCCAACCCCAAGGAGGTCAACTGCTCGGTGCTGGGCTACGCGGAGGAGGTGCGCGCCTCGGTGTGCGAGATGCCGGTATCCACCGAGGAATTTTTGACGTATCAAGACAAGTACCTGCGCGCCGCGAAGGACGGGAGAGGGAGCGCAGGCTCCAAGGGCATGCAGTCGCTGGCCCGCCAGGTGCCCGCGCCCATCGGCGAGGAGATGACCGAGCGCGCCAAGAAGCTGGCCTGCGATGCCTTCCGCGCCCTGGATTGCAAGGGCGCGGTGCGGGTGGACATGCTGCTTGCCGAGGACGGCGCCCTCTGCATCAACGAGATCAACACCATCCCCGGATCGCTGGCCTTCTACCTGTGGGCCGAGGAGGGGCTCGCCTATCCCGCGTTGATCGAATCCATGGTGGAGTACGCGTTCCGGGCCCACGCCCAAAAGGCGCGCAGCGTGTTCGCCTACGATTCCACCATACTGCAAAGCTATCAGCAAGGGAAGCGCGCCGCCAAGAGCGCGAAAGCATGATTCATTCAACGAGAAGGAGGGATGTAAGATGAGCCGTCGCAATCCATACGATCGGTTTACCAACGATGGCGGCTACGGCCAGCCGCCCAATGAAGGCCACAATGAGGGCTTCAATGAAAGCTACGATGAAGGCTACAATGAAAGCTACGATGAAGGCTACAATCAAGGCATGGAGCAGGATGCGGGCTACGGGTACGATCAGGAAACGGGGGACTGGCTCAATCAACCCCATGAGCAGCCCCATGAACACCCCTACGAACAGGCGTTTGAGCAACCGTACGAGCAGCCGTACGAACAGCCGTATGAGCAACCGCACGAGCCCCCCTATGAGCCGGCGTATCAGGAGCGGGCCGCGACTTATGCGAGGCGGGAGCCGCGCAAACCCGCCGTGATTTCTACCAACGCCACCATCAACCTGATCTGCACCCTGTGCGCGGGATGCGGGTTGTTTGGCCTCTTTTTGTATTTTGTGGACCGCCGCAGCCGCGCGGTACGGCGCTATGCGGTGCAGTCCGCCGGGCTGTTGTGCGTGGTGGCTTTTCTGTCGGCAGGCCTGGCGATATTGGCTACGCTGTTCGGCTTTATCCCCTTCATCGGCGGGGTGCTGAGCGCGCTGGTGTGGATTCTTTTGGTCGCGGTGCTCGGCGGAGACATCTACCTGCGCGTGCGCCTTATGGCCCATGCATACCGGGGAGAGGCGTATGTGCTGCCGCTGATCGGCAAACAGTGCAGGCAGTTTGAGTAATTCTTCCAGACGAAAAACGCCGCATCTTTTTCATTTTTTATATGAAATCGCGTTTGCGAGCCGCGACAATGGCGCCTTGAGGGGGAACTGCTGGACGATGATTATCCTCGCCAGTATTCGCGCTGCTTTACATGCAAGAATGACCGTGGTACAATCTGAATACACTAGAGGTGACGGACGTTGTTGAGAATTTATATGGATGTTTGTTGCCTGAATAGGCCGTTTGACGATCAATCACAGGATAAAATACGTTTTGAAACCGAGGCGATCATTGCTATGCTGAAGCGGTGTGACGCCGGTGAGAGTTGGGAATTGGCCGGAAGTGATATAATAATCCTTGAAATATCAAAAACCAAAGACCCTGTGAGAAAACAAAAGGCGCTGCTATTGCATCAAAGCTCGTCTGAAAGAATTAAATATAACGCGGCAATTAGATCGCGGGCGGCGGATTTTCGGAATTTTAACGTGAAATTATTTGACAGCTTGCATTTAGCGGCTGCGGAATACGCAAATGTGCATGTGCTACTAACAACCGACGATCAGTTTATGAAAGCCGCCGGCCGTACGGACGCAAAAATCCGCGTGGAGAACCCATTGAATTACTATGTGGAGGTGTTAAAAGGTGAGTGATCTTGCGATAGATTATAACAACCCTGTCGCTTTACGAAAAGCGGGGCTTGATGCTCTCACAAAAGAACTTGGGCCGCTGGGCATGGCATTGTTCATCCGTCAATATGAAAGCGGGTACGGCGACTATACAGCGGAACGAGAAGAACTTTTGAAGGGTGTTACGCTTGACGCGGTTGAGCGTGAGCTTGAAGCAATGCAGTGAACTGCTGTACCGTTGAACTTTCCATTTTCAATTTTCCATTTTGTTGCGGTATGCGTGCGCGCCCAACGCCATCATGCATGCGGCCATGCCCATGCCCAGGGCCACGGGCGGGAGCCCGCGCGGCCACCACAGCCAGCATGCGGCGGCCGCCGCCGCCTCGGCGCAGGCGATGACCCGGGCGAGTTTCCATTGGCGCGCCCTGCGGCGGGGATTGAGCGGATGGTTTGGATGCTCCACCGGCGCCAGCCCAAACACCAGCGCGGCGCTGGCGGCCGATAGGGCCAGGCAAGCCCACGCCGGGATCACGCGCATGGCCAGCAGGCAAGCCGCGCCGATGAGCTGGGTGAGCAGGAAGCAGCGAAGGCGCGTGGCGGCGTGGTATCCGCCCGCCCGCTGCCGCAGCGCGGTGTAGGTTACGATCCACAGGCAGATGTCGGGCAGTTGCCCCAGCGCCAGGCCGGTCAGCAACAGGCAGGCGTAACACCATGCCTGATTGAGCAGGCTGTCCAGCCCGTACACAAACACCGGGACCTGTTCGGAATCCAACAGGCCCAGGCGCGCAAGCTTTTGCGCGATTCGCTGCAATCCGCGGGTATACATGCGCGTCACTCCTTGGCGGGCAAGCTGTGCGGGGAGTTCTACGCCCCCCGGCGGGCCGAACAGGGTATCCGCACCAGCGCCTCGAAGACATCGCGCTCGGGCGTGAGGCTTAGCTTGCCGCCGACCGATTGCACGATCTGCTGGACCCGCCACAGGCCGATGCCGTGGTTCGGCTCCTCCTTGCGCGACAGCAGGCGATTGCGCAAAAAATGATAGGTGCCGTCGGTGCTGTTGGCTACGTGCAGCTCAAATACATGGTTGCTCAGTTGCGCGGATACCCGGATCCAGGGCTTGGATTCTGCGGGCAGGCGCTTGGTGGCTTCCAGCGCGTTGTCCAGCAGGTTGCCGAGCAGCGCGCAGAAAGACACGTCGTCCAAGGGCAAGAACTCGGGCAAATCGGCTTCCACCTCCAGGTCCACGCCCGCCTGGATGGCCAGCAGCATCTTGGTGTTGATCAGCGCGTTGAATACCGAATTGTCGGTGTTGACCGCCATGGGGAGTATGGGGAGCTGCTGGTTGAGCTCGCCCAGGTATTCGCGCAGGGAATCCCATTCTCCCTCCTCCACATAATAGTTGATGATGGAGAGGTGGTTGTGATAATCGTGCCTCCAGTTGCGCAGCGCGAGGTAGCTGCCCTGCATGTCGGCCAGATGGGCCCGCTCGCTGGCGAGTTGCTGCTGCTCCATCTCCAGCACGTGCTTGCGCGTGTGCAGGCGCAATGTAAGCTGCAGCCAGATGATAAAGAACACAAAGCCGGAAGAGGAGACCAGCAGATAGCTTACGAAGCGGCCGTAGTACGCCGACAGGTTTGGATCCATGCCCACCTGCTGCGCCAGCGCGCTTTGCAAAATGCACACCAGGAAGGAGATGGTGAGCAGGGCGGTTTCCCGCGCGGGCAGGTTGATGAAGGCCTTGTGCGTACGATACATGTACCAATAGAGCGCTCCGCAAAGGAGGAGGTAGGCCGATTGGGCGATCAGCCGGAACACTTCCGGGCTAGCAGGGGCGATTGCGGCTTGATACACAGGGGTGCTGGACAAGAGGGTGAACGCGATGATCAACAGATTGTTGGCGGCGGCGGGAACCATCGCGCCCACGCACCCGCACAGGATGCGATCCCAAATCCTGCCCTTGAAAAGGGAGACGGCTATCAGCACGTTCATTGCCAAGAAGAGCGGCAATTGCGTGGTGAAGGGCAGGTGGGCGTGGTTGACGACGTATACCAGGTAACTGACCGGCACGGATATCAGCAGCGGAAGCCATTTCAACACCGGCAACCATTTTCCTTTGCCGCGCGGGTTTAAACAAAGGCACAGGAACGCCACGAAAAGAGCGGCTTCTACAAAGTTTATGAGCACTTCACGCACGGTTACGAGCAAGACATCCATCTCCTTTTTTTGCCAAATGCACATCAAAATCGAAAAAAGGAAAATTATTGAAGGATTTTCACACGTAGATCCAGTATATAGTAAGGATGAGACGCAATCAAGAAAAAAATGGCTAATATGGTCAAAAATAACTATTATGACCGAAGTTGGAGGGAAAGCGAATGAAAAAGAAGCTTCGTTGGTTGGTTTTTGCGGTTGCCCTCGTGTTGCAGGTAGCGTATGCCACGGCGGGCGTCGCTTGCCAGGGGACTTTCCATCAACCGGAAACCCCTAAAGCGCTGCGGTAGTCCCCGCATCCACCGTTCATAACACGCACCGGAAGCAAACGCTGCCTGTTCGCGTCTCGCAGGCGGCGAACCAAAAAGATGCCTTCATCGCGTCAGCGGTGAAGGCATCTTTGGGATGTCGTCAGCAATCGGCCTTCCATAGGCCGTGCAGGTTGCAGTAAGCGAAAACCGCCACCGGGCGCTCCTCGTCGGTCATGGCGAACCGAACCTTGGGTTCTCCGGGCACGCTCAAGTTTTTGCGATGGCCGCCTTGTTCGGTTTGCAGGTAGATCCATGCGATGTGGTGCTCGGGCAGCATGGGATGGGGAACCGACCCAATCTCCACCGACACCACGCCGCCGGACACCTTGGCCACGGGCACGTGCTTCTCTTGAGCGGCGTCCACGGTGTTGGGCGCCAGTTCCGCCATCGCCTCGCCGCAGCAGAACAGGGGAACCCCGGCGTTGTCCACCAAGCCTACCAGATTGCCGCAGTGCTTGCACAGAAAAAACTTTTGCTCCTTGTGCATGGGATCGCTCCTCTCTTGTACATCGGTTTGCTTTGCCGTCCGTGCTTCCGTATGGTATGATAGAAACCGCCCAAATCAGTCTACTATTCCAAATGGGTTTCGTCAAGGGCTCATCGCAGGTTTTGTGCATGGATCGGGGTATCGTTGGAGGAAGAGTATGCAGGCGTTCGCGCGAAGCCAGATGCTGCTGGGAAAGCCGGGAATGGACGCATTGGCGGCCGCACATGTGGCGGTGTTTGGGGTGGGCGGGGTGGGGAGCTTCGCCGCCGAGGCCCTCGCCCGCGCCGGGATAGGGACCCTGACCCTGGTGGATCACGACGTGGTGAGCGCCAGCAACCTCAACCGGCAGCTGGTGGCGCTGCACAGCACGCTGGGGCAGCCCAAGGTGGAGGCGATGCGCGCCCGGGCGCTGGACATCCATCCCCAAATGACCGTGCACGCGCTGCCGCTGTTTTACGCGCCCGAAAATGCCGCCGATATCGATCTGGCCGCCTTCGATTACATTGTGGATGCCATCGACACCGTTTCATCCAAAGTCCATTTGATCGTTGGAGCGAAGGAGGCCGGCACGCCCATCGTGAGCTGCATGGGGGCGGGCAACCGGCTGGATCCCACGCGCTTTGAGGTGGTGGACCTGTGGAGCACGAGGGGCTGTCCGCTGGCGCGGGCGCTGCGCAAGGAGCTGCGCGCGCGGGGCGTCGGGGAGCTCGCCGTGGTGCATTCCACCGAGCCGCCGCGAAAGCCGCTGCCTGCGCAAGACACGGGCGGCGATGAGGGCCCGCGCCGCGCGGCGCCGGGCAGCGTGCCGTTTGTGCCGCCGGTGGCCGGCATGATCGCGGCGGGGGTGGCGGTGCGGGGGTTAGCGGGTCTTCCCCAACATGACGCTTAGGCAAACCGGCGCGCACAAAATCAATCCATACGCGTATCGGTACTCGGCAAAGACCGGCATAAACAGCAGGGTTAACCAAAGCCCCAGCAGCAGCACAAAGGGCGGCCACTCCTTGCGCCGGTTTACCCAACATACGGCCGCGGCCAGGAGGAGCATCCACATCATGATTCCTATGCTCAAGAGCATGGAGATGCCGGGGGTGTTTCTAATCGCTGCCTCGAGTGAATGAAACATCTCCTCCGAAAAAAGGATGCTCCGGCGCGATAGGTTTAAATCATTGGCGGGGACCCCGCCCCACATCACCCAGTAGCTCGCTGCGGGATACCAATATCCATAATTCCCGAGCAAAAAAGACTCCGCGGCCACGCCCGGATATCGCCGCATCAGCCTTGCGAACAAAGCCATATAGCGGCCCGGACTCCTTCCGAACGCCCCCGCGTTAAAGTGATATTTCACCGGATCGGCCAATCGGGGCATATACAACCGCGGCAAATCGTCCACGGGAAAGATTTCGCGCAAAATCTCTTCTTCCTCAATGGGCAGGGTATCGCGATGATCCCGCACCACGCGGGCCGCCAATTGCATGGGCACGGAAAGCGCTTCGCCGGGCTGGGGCGGTATCACATTGAGCAGCGAAAGGCTGCCGCGATAGATGCCCAGCAGGGCAAAAACCGACAGGCACAGGAGCGACGCCCGCTTCCAATAGCCGCGAAAAAACCATAAAAAGAAGGGGATAAACAGCACAAATGCGATCAATCCGTTCTGGCGGAATGTGGAGAAGAAAAACAGCAGGAGAGTTGCCGGTATCATGCGCGCCCACGAGCCAAAAAGCCTTTTGGGGTTCTGCGACCATTGCAGCAGGCAAGCGACCAGCAACAGGGTCACCGCGGCATGGGGTATGTCCTTCCACATCGTGACGCTATACACGGCATTCACCGGAAACAGCGCAAAAAAAGCGTACGTTATTCCCGCAAAAAGAGGCGGCGCCTTCATGCGGAGCATGGTCACCGTGGCATACGCGCAAGCCGCCGCCATCAAAAGCATCTGCGCGAGGCCATACAGCGCCGGTGTTGTCGTGACGTGGATATTCAAAAGTGCGCCTATTTGTACGCAAGCGGCGACGAGCCATGTGTGGATGACCGGATGCCCATCGGCCAGAGGAATATAACCCACCGCCTGATACATTTGCATAAAGGAATCCGGAGACATCACGCCGGGAAACATCGCAAAAAAAGCCGGAAGCCAGCAAAGAAACAAGCCAAGCGATAATAGCCAGAACAAAATGGGCCGGGGGGAGGGGGAGGCGCCCGGTTTCTCGGCATTTCTGCTCGTCCACTGCAAAAAACGCCACAGGATCACAAAGAACAGAGAAGCCATTCCGGCCATGTACTCCGCTTGCTTTAGCGTAAATGCCAACGATTCGGTTTTGTGCAGCAGGTCGCCCACCACGGTGAACGCGCTGAAACAAAGCGCCAGCGCGAGGGACGCCGCCGTCACGCGGCGGTGCGGTCTCTCCCAAAGCCGGATGTCCAAAATCGACCACATTTGCCAGGCGATCAACGCGTATAGCAACAGAAACAGAACGCTTTGCTGCGTATAATCTTGCGCTCTTGTCAAAGAAAACAGCGAGCCCGTCGCCCAAAAGGCGAATATGCCGACGCCCACAATACGCGCAAATTGTTTTATGTACTGCATCGCGGCCCACTTCCTTTCCGTGTGGCCAAGTATACCATACGCCAAAGAGGGTGCGCAACGATCATACGCCACATTTGACGCCTCCCCCCGCTATCGTATATAATGAACCGCTAAATGAAATGAGATCGTTTTTGCAGGAGGCCGCCCGACATGCAGCAGGAACCCGCCGTATCCAATGAGACATCCAATGAAATCGCCCGCCGGCGCACCTTCGCCATCATCTCCCACCCCGACGCGGGCAAGACGACCCTTACCGAAAAGCTGCTGCTCTACGGCGGGGCGATCCGCCAGGCCGGCTCGGTAAAGGCGCGCAAGGCCGACCGGCACGCCACCAGCGACTGGATGGAGATCGAGAAGCAGCGCGGCATATCGGTCACCTCCTCGGCGATGCAGTTTGAGTTTCAGGGCTTTCGCATCAACATATTGGACACCCCTGGCCACCAGGACTTTTCCGAGGACACCTACCGGGTGCTGGTGGCGGCCGACAGCGCGGTGATGCTCATCGACGCGGCCAAGGGTGTCGAGACGCAAACCATCAAGCTGTTTAAGGTATGCCGGCTGCGCAACATCCCGATCTTTACCTTCGTCAACAAGATGGACCGGGCGGCCAAGGATCCGATTGCATTGATGGAGGAACTGGAGCGGGTGCTGGGCATCCGCGCCTGCCCGGTGAACTGGCCCATCGGAACCGACGGCGACTTCCGCGGCGTGTTCCACCGCGACGCGCGCGAGGTGGAGCTGTACGAATCCGGCGACCACGGCCGCAGCAAGGTAGAAAAAAGGGTGCTGTCCCTCGACGATCCTGCCCTGGCCGACGCGCTGGGCGAGCCGTACTACAGCCGGCTGCGCAACGAGAGCGAGCTGCTGGACGTGGCCGGCGATCCCTTTGAGCTGGACAAGGTGCGCGCCGGGGAGCTCACGCCCCTGTTCTTTGGCTCGGCGATCACCAACTTTGGCGTGGAACCGTTTTTGACCCGCTTTTTGTCCTACACCACCCCGCCGCTCCCCCGCCATGCCGACATCGGCGAAATCGGGCCCGAGTATCCGCACTTCACCGGCTTCATCTTTAAGATACAGGCCAACATGAACCCGGCCCACCGCGACCGGCTGGCGTTTTTGCGGGTGGTGTCCGGGGTGTTTGAAAAGGGCAT
>Ga0123353_10017102_pt1 | contig 10637 bp, 9 predicted proteins | sample TergutLab28metaG_3_FD_92763 | JGI IMG/M metagenome (GOLD analysis project Ga0123353, IMG submission 92763) | Labiotermes labralis P3 segment gut microbial communities from Petit-Saut dam, French Guiana - Lab288 P3 | ecosystem: Host-associated > Arthropoda: Insects > Digestive system > Gut ... | reverse complement strand
TCAAGGCGATCTCCGGCACCAAAACAATCGCGCCCCGCCCGTGTGTCAAACAATCCGCGATACAGCGCAAATACACCTCGGTCTTGCCGCTGCCCGTCACGCCGTGCAGCAGCACGGTCTCGCCGCCGCTTGCCATTTTCGCCTCGATTTGATCCACGGCGGCCTGTTGCTGCTCTGTCAGAACCGGCGGCCCGCTCGGCGCCGCGTCCGCTTGCGGGCGGCGAAAGGTCACATGATTGCCTTCAACCAACAGCCCCTTTTTGACCAGCGCGCGGATCGCGGCCGCCGCGCCGGGGATATAGGCCGCGATATCGCGGCAGGAAAATTCCAGCCCGCCCTCGGCCACAAAGCCCAGCACCTCGCGTTGTAGGGGCGAGCGCATAGCCGGCAGAATGACGGCCGTATCCACGCCCTCCGCGAGCCGCACCGTTTTTTCGATTCGCTCCTTCACCCGCGCTCCGCGCAGCTGCGGCGGGATCATCAGCCGCAGCGCGTCGACCAAAAGACAGCGATAGGATTTCGCAATCCAATCCGCCAGCGCCAGCTGCTCCGCCGTCAGGATAGGGTAGGGGAGAACGAGTTTTAATATGGACTTGCAGCATACGTCACAGCTCTCGGCAAGCGAAACCACAAACCCTTCCTTTAGGGCATTGCCCTGTCCGAAGGGAACCAAAACCAGATGGCCCGACGCCACGGCCAGCCCATCCGGAATACAATAGGTAAAGGTTTTGTCTACTGCCGTATGCGCGATATCAATGATAACTTGCGCGAACACAAAGGGTTAGCCCTCTTTTTTGGATACAGTGATATTTCCCAGGTAAAGATCTTCCACGGCCTGAGAGACGGGCTTGGTGCTGCCTGTATGATCCGGGTCGCATTGCAGCTGCCGCGCGCGGGCGGAAATCGCCGTCACCAGCAGATACCGGCAATCCACCTTGTCCAGCAATTCATTGATCGCAGGTTTGTTCATCATTGTATTATACCCCCTTTAAGAGCTTGTCTATCGTCGGCTTGTTCCGCGCCACGCGGCACTTCTCCGCCTTTAAGATGGCCTCCACCTGCGCCACGCAGGCCTCCGCCATATCGTTCACCACAACATAGTCATAGTGCTCCATCTCTTTCATCTCAGAAAACGCTACGGCAAACCGTTTCTCAATCGCCTCCGGCGTCTCCGAACCGCGCCCGATCAAACGCGTCTTTAAGGTGCTCATCGACGGCGGCGCGATAAAGATCAGCACCGCCTCGGGATAGGTCTGCTTGATCTTTTTTGCCCCTTGCACGTCGATCTCCAGAATCACGCTGTTGCCCTGCGCCAATTCCTCCACCACATAACTCTTCGGCGTGCCGTAATAGTGCATGGAAAAGACGTGCATATACTCCAGGAACGCGTCCTGCGCGATCATTTCTTTGAACTCATCCTCGGTCTTAAAGAAATAATGCACGCCGTTGATCTCACCCTCGCGCGGCGCGCGCGTCGTCGCCGAGATCGACATTTTGATATTCGGATCCCTTGCCATCAACCGATTGTTGATGGTGCCTTTGCCCACCCCCGCAGGCCCCGAAACCACCAGGAGCAAACCTTCCCCATACTGTCTCATTATACCAATCTCCCCTCAAAAACATTGGATCTTGGCGGTCTTTTTTACCGCCAGCCGTGTCGCCGTCATTCAACGTAGGGCCGCCTGCTACGTATCACTCCTGCTCCGTGCCGGCGGCAAAAAATCCTCACCAATCTCCCAATGCTTTTGAAGGGAGATTGGTATCCTACCTCCATTATTCCACGTTCTGAATCTGCTCCCGCAGTTTTTCCAGCTCCGCCTTGCCCGTCAGCACGATCTGCGTCAGCGCGCTGTCATTGGCTTTGGACCCAACCGTATTGAACTCCCGCCCCAGCTCCTGCAACAAAAAGTCCAGCTTTCGGCCCACAGGTTCGGCGCTTGCCAACAACGCCTCAAACTGGTGGATATGGCTGGCGATACGCACCAATTCCTCGTCAATCGCCGCCTTGTCCGCAAAGAGCGCGACCTCGGTCGCCAGCCTGGCGGTGTCCACAACGGCCTCGTCCAGCACGGCGCGAATGCGCTCATTGAGCTTGTCGCGGTAACCCTGCGCGATGGCAGGCGCGCGGACCGCCATCTCCTCGTGCAAACCGGCCAGTACGGCCAGCCTGCCCGCCATATCCGCTTTGAGCTTTTCTCCCTCCGCCGCGCGCATGACGATCAGCGCCTCAAGCGCCCCGCGCACCGCCTCTTCCGTTAAAGCCTTTAACGTCTCCCCGTCGTCCTCGGCCAGCACGATCGTGGTCACATCGGGCAAACGCAATACGGACTGCAAAGTCAAATCGTCCGTCAAGCCCACGCCCGCGTTTGCCTCCCGCGCCGCCGCGATATAAGCAGAGAGCAGGGGCTCGTCCACGCGCACGGTCCGCGCGTCGGCGCGTGTATTGCTGTAATGCACAAACACGTCCATGTGCCCGCGCGACAGGGCCGCGCCTATCTCATTGCGCAGGACCTCCTCAATGCAGGACAACAAGCGCGGCAGTCTCAGACCGATGTCCAAAAAGCGGTGATTGACGCTCTTGCACTCCACCGTAATCTCGCGCCCGTCCCGACTCGCCGTCCCCTTGCCATAACCCGTCATGCTCTGCATCTTAACAATTTCTCCCCATTTTGTACGCATTATATCACAAGGATAGAAAGTGAGCAAGATTTTTCGTTGAATGGGCGCGCCGAATGGGACTTGCCGGCGGAGCGGGCAGCGTACAGACCCTTGGCGCGTAAGCCAGCGGGGTCGTGCCCGCCCCCGCTGGGGCGGGCGACGCGGCGATGGCAGGGTGGTTCGGCAAAATGTGATAGGGATCGTCAATCCATGTTAATCTGTTAGTGCACAAAGCAGATTGGAGAGACGCCCCCCCTAGGTCGTGTCCCAAAACATGTACAATGAAAATAATTCTTTTTCCATTTTCGTCTTTTCCACTCTGATGAAAAAGTCTAAAGAACATAGAAAACCAGTATTCTCGGGGATTTTGGCACAAGAAAAGCCCCGTTTTTCGAAAAAAGTTCGAAAAGCGGGACTCATTTAGGTGGTGGACCTATCGGATCATGATTCAAACAATTTTGCAAATATGCGCGATGGTTTGAATAAGAGTCTAATGGTGGGCTTATCCGACCTTGACTCAAACAATTATTATTCCATAATAACGTTCAAGGAATCCTTGCTATCGCAGACGCAATCGGCTACCTTGCCAAAAATAATATCACCTACGGATAGGCATGTCAATGAGCATGGCGAGATATTGGTTGGCAAAATGCGCCAGGAGCAAAAACGCCTTAATGAAGAGGAGATTAAATTACTTATAGATGGATACAAAGAAGGGAAAAGCACCTATGCTTTAGCTTTGCAATTTGGTTGTCATAGGTCTACTGTTAGCAATATTCTAAAAAGATATGGAATAGCTGTTTCAAAATGCAAAGCTCAAAAGAAACTTAACGCTGCAGATGTGGCAGCTATGTATGAGAACATGCACACTTCTGCTGAAATAGCAGAAAGATATAAAGTAAATCCACAGGCCATTATCCATTGTTTACGTAATCAGGGAATTAAGACACGTGGCAGGTGGGACTATTGAGCCGGGAGCAAATGTCCCTTTCAACAAGAAGATGTAAGAAAACTATAACAAGATAATTTCTTCCTCATAGAACCAATTGCTTGCTATTGCGTTAGTTTTTACTGCATCTTCATTTTCAGTATAAGCTATGACCGCAAGACTTTTCTGCGCCCGAGTACAAGCGACATAGAAGAGTCGTGTTGTACGCATTATACTTGTATCTTTGCCTTCCTGTTCATTTTTTATATCTGTCTCTGTTTTTGCTTTCGCACCGAAAAGCTTTTCATAGCTGAACAGGAAACCGCGAGCTTCGGCAACATCCATAATGACCATAACTCGTGGAAATTCTAATCCCTTAACACCCTGATGTGTAGCAAATCGAGTATTGCCGGTAATATATGCGGAGTATCTCTCTAACTCATCGAAAGGCGCAGATAGAGCATTTCTTAATGTGGTAACCTTTGCGTCCTCTTCCTCTGCGAATGGGAGCAGAATATCATCTACACGGCAATCCATCTTAAATAGACTGGTTTCTCGGATCGTCTTCAGCACATCTAAGCAAGAGGGAATCTTATCTTTCCAAAGACTCACCAACAATTCGACTGCTCTTTCTGCTTTCTGTAATGAGATGGTCTGGTCTGATTCAACTACAAGCGTTCTTTTATCAAATAACGGTGAATGCTTTCTTGCAATTTTTGCGGCTTCAAAGTCATTACCGTTTCGACAGACCCTAACTAATGGAGAAACGACATTTGCTAAAAAGAACAATTCCGGAATTGAACCATCCCTTAATGACGTGTCAAAAACACGGGATTCATCAAGCGTTGCATATAAATTGTAGAAACCAAACCGACTTGCAGCCATGTGGTGCTCAAGAATTAAACTTTTGTATTTTGACTCATCATGCCAGTTAGGATCACAAGTTTCCTCAGCCATAATCGCAGCAACTTGCTGCTCAATCTTTTCTTTGTCAGATAAAGAAGATGCTACAAACAAACGTACCATGCCTTTTTCTGCATTGGAACGAGCTTTTTGATGCTGCCCATCAATTGTGTTTCGTATGGCATTGGCTAAAGTCACTATACGTGTGGCACTTCGATGATTCATGATTTTTGCTGGTCGTTCCCAATCATCTGGAATGCAATCTGCTAAATTATCTTTGCCATCCGTATAGATTTTCTGCATAGTATCGCCAAACATGCCTACAATAAAGCTGTTTCTATATTTCTCGCATACTATGAACAAGGCATCAATCAGTTCTTTTTTTGTATCTTGGCTTTCATCAATCAATAGTATTGGATATTTTCCGATCAAGACTTCTTGCAGAGTATCTTCTGTAGCGATAAATTCTGCACCCATTTTTATTACTTCACTATGGCTCAAAGAATCATAGCCAACATTTTCTCCATTGGGATTATAGGAAAAACGCTTTACAGTTTCTATTTTGGCAAGACGTTCGTTTTTGCGCCTAATGTCTTCAACCCTTTTGTCGGCAGTTTTACCACCGCGTCCTTTACGCTGCTTCTCTTCAAGCTCAGCAATATCTTCTTTTATGGTTCGGATAACCCACTCTTTTATATCCGCCTGATAATTCTTTATAAGCTCCCATAAGAAACTATGTATGGTAGAAACAGCAAATATAGGCTTGTACCTAAGCCTTCTAGAGATTTCATCACACGCCGCGTTGGTGTAGGTAATAACTGCAATTTGCTTGGCATTTGCAGATAATGTTGACCCTATTTCCTTATCCAAAAATGAGAGTGCGTTAATTAGGCTTCTGGTTTTCCCAGATCCGGCCCCAGCAAACATAAAGAAGCTTTTAGGATTCGTAGCGGAAAAGCATTGCCTTATTTCTTCATCAACATGATCATCTATATGGTCATCGACTAATTGCTCTTTTTTACACGTACTTTCAGTAGTCATAAATCTATTCCTCCACGCGCAATACGGCCTGTAGCCAATCCAAACCTTCAGCGATATAAAGAGGGACTGCAATGTCATTTGGGTCAATGTCATAAATGATATCTAATGCAAACTTGGCTTTTGAATCAGACTCTTCATTTCTCAATGCCTCGAATATTTTTTTATGAAGGCCCTCAAAAGTATTCTCCGCCGCAATAATGTCATGCGCTTTTTTAACAAGGCCACTGGTATTTGTAGCATTTATGTTTTTGAAAAGCTCGTAGTTCGTGTAAATTAAGCAATCCTCGAAAGTGCTCGATAATGCTTCGACAGAGGTGCCATCAAAGTCCACGGTTACTGGGGTTTGATAGGCAATGCGGATTGAATATTTATAAGGTGTTTCAAATGGGAATTCTTTTTGCTCTGTTGGAATATCTAGTAGTCTATCGAAATCCTTTTCCTTAACTAGCCAATTGTAAACAGCATAATTTCTGCTGATAAGATTTTTACCGCGTTCCGGACGAGCTGCCTTATGGCGGCCTTCTTTTTCAGCAGAATCCAAATCTGCAATGACAAGCGTTGGCAGGCACAGTTTTTTGATTAAGGGGCCTAGACGATGCGAATGACTTCCATTGATACTGAGTATAGAAATATACCTTTGATAGAGTTCAGGGAACTTGTCACGGATAAAATGAGGCAACAGCATACTTTCTGCAGAACCTTCCACCAAAATAGCGGCATCTGCAAAAAACAAGTCACAATGGGTTGTCTGCAAGTAGCGTGTGACAAACTTGTCCGTTTCATCTTCTTTACCGAAAACATCAGAGAGATTGATAACTTTAGCTGTTGCCACACTGCATTCTGTTGTCTCCAATAATCGCTTAAAATAGCGCAAATCTGCAAAATCGGTTTCTCGGGCAATGTGACTGGAATGGGTGCTGATTACGAGCTGTGTTGCGAAATCGGGATTATTCTTAAGAAACGTGTGATTTGTTAAAACATGGTGCGCTTTGCGAATGAATACCTGTTGCACTTGCACATGCAGATGTGCTTCAGGCTCTTCAACTAACACCAAATGCAAAGGTTCAATTATAACATTGGCTTCTTCGTGCGCTTGCCTTGCTTTACCTTCTTGCATCCAATCATCTCTAAACCTCATGAGATCGAAAACCATTGAAATGAGGTTTTGATAACCAAGGCCATTATATTTTTCCGGCAGTTTCAGGTTTTCGTCGCTTTTGCTCAGTGCATATTGTATAGCGGAATCATGTTTGAGTGTTTCACTCGTAGCTACCTTGGTCGTAATCGTGATCTTAGGATCAGTGACACCAGGATAACCTAGTTCTTCCAATTCTTGAATTGCAGGAGCAAACTTAACGGCCATGTTTTTATCGAAAGCGCTTCGTGCTTCCTCTGTAACTTTCAATATCTCTAAATCTTCTGGGGAGGGGGCCTTCTCAGGGTCCAAATGTTTATCATAATAACTCCGCATCTGAGCGGATAATTGATTCGCTACCCTTTCTCCGTTGCTGGAAGCATCAGGGTCGGAAAACCCTCGTTGTGCGTCAATCATGTCCACTTTAATAATCCCTTTTAGTGGATTGTCTGTGAAACATTCCATTCCAAAAGGAGTTGGCTGTGGTGGATCAGCATCTGATTGGCTGGGGTCGAGAATATATGACTTAATGGAGAAATATGAGGCCAGTTTTCCCTCAAGGAAGTCGCATAAGGCTTTTGGAAAGAGAGTAATTGTTGTGCTGGCTCCGGATTTGGCAGCTTCGGTTGTTCGGGCAGCGAAATATGCTTCTCTATAATCCGCGAATAGTTGGGAGATATTTTTTGGCAGGAACGACAAACGAACCCCTAATTTTCCACCGCGCCACTTTAATGTCGGGATGATATTTGCGACATAATATATTTCACTACGCGATACCTCTAGCCAAATATCCATTTGGGGTAAGACTGGCTCCCACTTTAGTAAATCTTCCGGCATTTTGCATTCTGGGTCGATCCATTCCGTGCCGATTTCATTGATTGCTGTACGATTAGATATGGTGATGTCATTAAACACAAAACCGCGCCCTGCCAGAAACTTTCCGAGCACATCCATAGCTGACGTTTTACCACTGTTATTGGCCCCAACAAACAGTGTGGTTTCTTTGCTGAAATCTATATGGCACTTCAACAGCTTGCGAAAGTTTTGGATATAGATTGATGATATTTTCAAGCCAAAGTCCCTCCTACATGAGTCGCTAAAAACACTTGAATTATATCATATTTAGACAAGAACGACAATTATTCTATTAAAGTATGAAGAGCAAAAGGCGGATATTAACAAAACATCTCACTCATGGCAATTGCTTTGACAAGGAATACCCCCGCTTTCGCGAGGGCATGCCGTCCTAATCGGACAGCCTGTAAGGCGCTGGGGAGTTTAAGGATTTTCTGAGCGCATTGTCCAGCGCAGCGGTATCCAGCCCAAAATCCTTATACCCGTCGAGAATGATGCGGAGATACCGCATGCTTGGCACGGCAACTTTGTGACCGGCATTCATCACATAGGCCATAACGCTCAACTTGCGTCTTCCAAGTTGTACTGGCAGCATCTCTTTTCGGTACAGATGGGAATAGCCTTCATAGCAGTCCAGCGCCGCCTCGTCTTTTTCCGTTATGAGCCACAGGGCGCAGGGCACGATACAGCCTTCCCTCGACTCCACCGTTGCCACAGCCGAGCCGTTGCCGCCACGGAACAATAACTCATAATCTTCTAGCATTATGCCGCCTAAGGGTTTCGCTTCTGGGCAGCGCAGATGCATTTGCTGGACATTTAGGTTGGAACCATACGAATCTATCCGACATGAATTGGAAAAAGTCATTATGGGCCAAGAGGCGGCTATGGAGACCTTCGCATATCAGGTGGCGATCGGATTAAACAAGACCCATCCAAAAAAACCTGCGTCTTTTCTTTTTTATGGGAATTCCGGGGTGGGCAAGTCTGAAGCTGCGAAAGCGTTGCCGAAAATACTGTCAAAGCTCACCGGACGTGAGTACGCCGAGGTGCTTACAGACCTTAATACCTTCACTGAGGCTCACAGCGTTTATCGGTTAACCGGCGCGCCTCCAAGTTATGCCGGTTATGACGACCCCGCTGTCCTTGAAAATGTGTCAAAAAATCCCAACACTGTGTTTATTTTCGACGAGTTGGATAAAGCCCATCCGGAAGTGCTAAAAATCTTTATGGCAATTTTGGACGAAGGGCGCTGTGCGGCGAGAAGGGAATCGGCGGACGGAACTCGCGAGCTTGATTTCAAGAATTCTATCCTTATATTTACCAGCAATCACCGCCTGGGTTCATCTCCTTCCAAAAAGAAAATTGGCTTTACAGCTTCAGATGATGTGCAGGACGTCCGAGTTAACGACAATGCCGTTGAGGTGAGCTATACCGCAGAACACCCGGAGGTTGAGGCTGGACAAGTAGAGTTGACCAAGCGAATTTATAGGGAAACGGAGGCAGCTCGTAAAGCCTTCGTTGAAACGGGAGTGCTGCGGGAAATCGCCAGCCGGTTTGGCTGCTTCGTGGGATTCAAAGAGTTGAGCGCAGAGGCAAAGGTCAGGATTTTGGTCAAGCAGATTCTTGAAACAGGTGCGGAATATAATCTCCGGCTCACCTATATAGCATCGCCCATCCTGCAAGCCTTGGTCGACGCATCCACTTCCGAGAACGCCCTGACGGTGCGGTCATTCAAAACTGTCATCGAAGGATACCTTGCCGCCGCGTTCGCAGAGGCTGGGACGAGATACGGCGGGCAGGCTGTCCGGCTGGAGGGGACTATCGAAGTGCCGGTGCTTTCACCGGCATGACAAAGCGATGCCTGAAGGCTTGAAACAAGCAGCTGAGCCAAACCTTCAAGCGGACTTCCCTAAGCAAAAAAGTGAGTACCTGTTGTAAAGAATACATGAGCGTTTTTCGCAGCCACTAATCAAGGTTCTACCCCTGTTGGGGTATGTCCAGTCGTTTATAATCCTAGAAGCGCTTATGTTTCGCTAATAGGGGCGACTCAGAGTTTAATGTCGACAAATCGCCCGAAGAGCGATAAAGAAAGGGAAAAATAATGAAAAGCGATAAACCAAAAAAGCTGTATAAAACCGTCATGGCCGATCCGCCGTGGCCGATGGATCAAACCGGGAACTACGGCGCCTGTCATAAATATGATCTGATGCCCCTTGACCAGATCAAGGCTATGCCTATTTCCGACCTCACGGAAGACTCAGCACACCTTTGGTTATGGATACCGACCAATAAAATTGAACAGGGCTTTGAGGTGATGAGAGCCTGGGGCTTCACGCCCCGCTCCGTAATGTGTTGGATAAAACCCCGCATGGGCCTCGGCGTTTACTTGCGTAGGCAATAAGTCGGTGCTTTCTGCAATTCGTTTGTCTGTAAAATAATTCCAAGAAGTATTTTTCTAAAAAGGTTCCGATTTACCCTCTGAATTTGTCCTATTAGTGGAGAGGTCTTTATTACGGCTATGGCATTATGTCCGGCATTACATAGCGCAAAAAAACTGGGGGCTGCTTTTGAAAGGAAGGCGGTCCTTTTTCGCGCAAAAAAGAGAAAAGGAGACTGGAAAAATGCCATACGCAATTCTGAGATTTCAGAAAAAGAAAGCCGGAGGATTATCCGCCTGCTATGCCCACAACGAACGAAAAAAGGAGGTCTATAAAAGCAACCCCGACATTGATACTAGCCGAAAAGGGGACAATTACCACCTTGTCCTGCCCAAGCAGACCTATGCCCGTGAAGTCAAACGGCTGATCGCTGCGGCGGGCTCCAAGACCCGTAAAGATTCCACAGTTATGGTGGAAACGATTATCACAGCCAGCCCTGAGTTTATGAGCAACCTATCCCCGCCTGAACAGCGGGAGTATTTCATCCGCGCCCTTGCCCTTGTGGGTTCACGGGTGGGTAAAGACAACATCATATCCGCCGTGGTGCATATGGACGAGCGAACGCCCCATATGCACCTTTCTTTTTGCCCGATTGTTGAGAACAACAAGGGTGGTAAATCCCTGTCGGCTAAGGCCCTGCTCGGCAATCAAGCGACATTATCACAATGGCAGACCGATT
>Ga0123353_10017100_pt1 | contig 10638 bp, 8 predicted proteins | sample TergutLab28metaG_3_FD_92763 | JGI IMG/M metagenome (GOLD analysis project Ga0123353, IMG submission 92763) | Labiotermes labralis P3 segment gut microbial communities from Petit-Saut dam, French Guiana - Lab288 P3 | ecosystem: Host-associated > Arthropoda: Insects > Digestive system > Gut ... | reverse complement strand
TCAAAGAAACAGTACATCACCACCTGTTCCCATTTACTTGCCTGTTGCAAGCTGCCGAGCATATTTTAAGAGTCTTAATGGCAGATATACAAGTGTGTGTGTATATATATATATATATATATATATATAAATATGAATATTACAAGGTGAGTAAAATCGTTTAAATCACAATTAGTAAAGCTACAATAAATGAACTTACTTCCTGTACACCAAGTAGTCTTCTAGTATGTCTAAACAGCGTACCATCTGACTAAATATCAGAACCCTGTGACCATTTGCTTTTAGCTTTGGAAGCAGCTTGTCAATCAGAACCATCTTGCCTGAAGAATGGATCAGAGCTTGGTAATAACCATCAGGATCATCAGAACTCAACTGTTTTGTCTGCCGATAATCATACTGAATCTGCTCTTCAGCACCTGAAATGTCCATGATTTAGTTTAGAATTTCTTTCTTTCTACATACCACAGAGCTACATTACCTGTTTACTGACTAAACACAAGAATATTACAGTATACGCAGGAAAAAATGTACAGAATTTTAAGTGAATTTGGTATACCACAAAAATCAGACTGGTGTCTGTGAACTTACACATCAAAGACAAAGTTCCAATTCTGGAGGCATTATTTAGTATCTTGCTCAATCTGTACTGGAAAAGTAATCAAGGATGTAACTACTGACCCAAACTAACAACTTTCAATACTATGACATGGTACATGTTGCATGCACAGATCTCCAATGAGCTGCAGTCAGCTGTAGATCACATCTTGAAAATGACGAAGTAAATTGAATTGGAAGTGCATGGTGGGAGGGGGGTGACAGAATAAACAGAACATCTGACAGCAACAACAACAAGAAATTAAAAAAATGTGTGTGAAAAACAACGTTAAAATTAAATTTGTCAGTCTTTAACCATACGACTAGCCCTATCTAGGTTCTCAGAACACAGATATTCATGAAAGAGCAGCACAGATTAAAACAGGACAGGTGAAAAAATATGTAACATGATTTTTCAACAATTTTTTCCCTCTCCAACTTATGACAGCAATCTGAGCTTCACATCAACTCACCATAATCCTGCACTTCAAATTGAAGGGGGGGGGGGAAGAGTGCACTTCACACGTCCAAAAATTGGGGGGGTAGCTTACCTCTATAATTGGTTGGACTCCTCCAGATTTAGTTAAGATATGTCTGGGTCAAGTTGTGGCCTAAGGTTATACGGCCCTTACGTTTTATTCAGTATGTACATTCCATTATTTGTCAAGAACAGGGTTAAAATGAGACCATCATCTTACCATTGAGAAGGTAAGGATGAATGCAACATTTGCGGAGCTCCATCATTGTATTCATTAAATTGGGCACATTTGCTGAAGTTGTGCCTTTTGACAGGAATGAGAAGTTCCTTTCCAGAATTCCACGATAATACTTCTTCTGAATATTCGTTAATTCCACCTGGAAATATTTCATATGATAAAAACTTATAGAACATCAGTAACATATGACACACTTTTTAAACTTTAACTCAGGAAGTATATTGCTCACTGAAAAGCTGTACAAACATGTATATGGTCTAATATATATATATATATATATATATAAAATCCACAATAAAGACAAAAATCTATATGAAATATGTAGAATAAGCACATGGACACAGCTGTAAGAGAACTGCTGTGTATTTCATTCCCAGTTCAAATTCTGACAAGGGACAGATACAACAAAATATAAACAGCCAACTAGATGCAAAAATAATAATTTTATTAACAATTTCAAACAGCCCAACATGTTTTGGGCGATAATTTCGCCCATCCTCAGGAGCACTAGACTGTGTTTACAGCTTGTGGTATAAAGCACCGATGATGCTACCTGCAGGCATCATCGTCGGTGCTTTACACCGCAAGCTGTAAACACAGTCTAGTGCTCCTGAGGATGGGCGAAATTATCGACCGAAACATGTTGGCCTGATTGAAATTGTTAATAAAATTATTATTGTTGCATCTAGTTGGCTGTTTATGTTATTGTATCAATTATGCACAGTTACACAAACATCAAAATCAAGGGACAGCTATTTTGCCTGACTTTTTTTTTTGTGGCTTTTTATTGCTTCAGGCAAATACCAGTTACAACTATTCCACAACTGCAGCCTCCTATAGCCCTCTAATTCACAACTCCTGTAACTCTACAATTTATTATCCTACAAATACAGATGACAAAGGCGACACATTATTACAAAATAAAAGAAAATAATTTGACTGAACTTGGTTTTTAATAAGAATATCAGACTCTCCCAACAACAATCTATTTAATAAATTTAATGTTACATATCCGTGCATTGAAGGAATATTTAAATTTATTTTTGACAAATTCTTTTCTCATAAAATTATTTTCATATTTAGGATTGGGCAGCTCTATCCTTCCTCTCTGCATTAACAGCACCATCACATACTGCAATGCAGCCTGTGAACATGCAAATTCCCATTCTTCACCTTGCAGCACATCTAGTAATCATACACAGTAACATTTGGTAAACCACCGTTTGGGTACTACCTTCAATTGGCAGCATTTTTACTTCACTGGAATAAAAAGCATGTTTTCCTTGCTGACTCTTATCCTATTTTCTTGCTGAACACATTATATTTTGTCTTCAAGCCAATCATGTAAGCTGAACAAGGCATCATAAAATCATACCCCAGTATAAAAATCAACTTCCTATGTTCCCACTGGCTACAGTGAGGACCAGTAAAGCAAGAAACCTTGCTTTCTGCTTGGAATGCTGGAATGTTTACACACTCCAAGATAATGCCACATCTTGGGAGTTAATACAGGTGACACATTAAAGACAGAAAGAATGAACAAAATGTTGTATTCACTTGTCTAACAACAGCCTCACTCTACTGCATGATTTTTTTAAACATGAATTAAAATTGGGCAGTTACAAAGTTTCCCTTTCATACAACAGTGATCAAACAAGAATAACTGTAAAGCAATAATGAAATTTTAATACATTAATTTATACTTTGAGTCTGTACAAAATGGTACATAAAAACACCACTTACATAACGCTTTCAAAACCTGACACTGCCTTCCTGTTCTGTACTTGGTTTACTTATGCTTGGAAACATGACATCAGAATATGAGCTGCCCACTACAAGCATTGGGGTGAGAGGCTAAGCATAAGGAAAGCTACACCATAAACAATATATGTCACATCTAAGCAGGAAACAGACAATTTTGTGGTGCAAGAAATATATTTCCTCATCACAAATTTTGAGAGGCAATTATGAAGTGGAGACAATTACATGAAGTAAATATCAAACAAGAATTTTTTCCTAAATTATCAACTTATAAATATATAGTGTTTACCTAATGAACACCCACATAGGTAAACATGCCCTGTGCAGGTATTTTCCTGAAAACATAAGTTTTATGTGTGTGTGTGTGTGGGGGGGGGGGGAATTTTATATTCACGTAAGCATGGTATGGTACACAAATTTCCTGACTTCATTCTGATTAAGAGATGCATACCACTTCTAACACATGTGCAGTTACTTACCTCTACAACTGTTTCTTCCTTTGGAGCAATTGATTTCTCTACATCTTCTTTCAGTCTCCTCAGCATCATAGGTTTCAGAATGAGTTGAAGCTTTTGAACTTCTGTTTCAGTCTTCAGAGCTCCAAATTCTTGGAGGAAGGCCTCACTGCTTGAGAACTGTGTTGGCTCCAGGAAGTTGAGCAGAGAGAACAGTTCATTTACATTGTTCTGGAGAGGAGTTCCAGACAACAGGACTCGGTGTTCCTGTAACATGATCCTTCATTAAATGTGTTGCTGAAACAAAGCAAGATAGCTATACAGACAGATCGTGTTTCCTGATGTATAAAGTACACCTAAGCAGCCGGGATGAGGTAGTCAATATAGTGACTTCTACAGGTTGGGTGCTTCATTATTTGAACCCTGGTGGGGGTGAGATTTTCCACAGCCATCCAGAAGTAGTCCCAAGGTACACCCAACCTCCTGTAAAATGGGTACTGGTCCCTTTCCTGGTGGCAAAGCAGCTGGGGCATACCATTAACCACCCACCCCCATCAAGTGCCAAAGTTAAAGAAAGAGTAGACTTATACCTCTACACCCTGTCTTAGCCTACATGGCATGTTACAGGGAGAACTTAACATGAAGAACACACAACTATGATGAATCAAGATTCTGTATCTGAACTGGTTGCCATGTAATCATCAATATTATACACTTCAAAGAAATCCATGTCCCAGTCTGTTCCCATGGCTGTTTTGTTAATTGGCGTATGTTTAACTGAAAAAGTGATTATGATGCTGTGTCAATGTTAAATAACAGAAAATTAATACACAAAAGTTTCATTCATAAATTTTATAAATGAGCAGTTACACTGCATTAATAGTTCACTGAAGAATGGATTCTCTTACCACCCAATTACATCCTTTCTTTGGCCACAGTTTCAAATTTACCAGTGTGATAATACTGAATAATATACAATCCAAAAAATCAAAGCAACATTTACTACACAGTTTATGTTGTGTTCACATAGTTCATAAACAATGTGTTATCAGCTCACCAAATTCAACAGTCTCAGTCCTTCAAGCAGCTTGCAGTTTCTGTTCTTTAGGCGATGAGCCTCGTCGATAACACACAGCCGCCAGTTAAATTCCCTCAGTTCCAGGCAATCAGCAATTATAATCTCAAAGGTAGTGATAAGCACATTGAACTTTGGTATGTCTTTCACTTGTATTCCTTTCTCATTCCTGTAGTACATTTCGTACTCTTGTGCCATGTTTCTACTTGCAGTCCTGCAATGACATGATGGTTTCTTCTTACAACAAATTAACTTCTGGCTTAATGGGGGTAAAAAATGTTCAAACGGAAAATCTGAATCTTCTAGACCAGGGCTGACGAACCTTTTTGAGGGCACACACCCAAATTGTCAATAAAAATTGCATATATTTATAATTGACTAATTAACCAAAGACTGGTCATAACACTGGAAGGGAAACAGGAAAACAGGAGAACAAGAACACTCCCTAACCTGAGCAATGCACAGGGTCAACACAAGAATTATACAAATGCATTCCATCAAGCAGGCTTGCTCAACCAGCACCTCACGTGCAACATTACACCCACGACACTGTATTATGCTGCCCAATGGGATAATAAAGTCACAAAACATTTTTAACCCTTTCCCTGGCAAAGCCAACATAGAATGCTACAGCCATTAACACCACTTATATATTCCCAAGTGAAACTATCCTAAATCTTACTGTTAGTGTGCTAGCAGTAGTTCTTTCCTGTAATTAAAATAACTCTGTCTCGGACTGTGGAAATGTATGGTTACGGGAACATTTTACAGTTAACTTGCAGATGTGCATGCACCAGTGGGAACAACTGTTAGCTTTTGGTGCCCTAGGATTTCTGAACCGGAGGCCCACCTCTTCAATTGCATGTTTTGCAGTGTAGGCCTAATCAATCCTGAATTTTAGTATGCCGTATTTTTTTAGAGTGATGGTTTGTCAGGTTCTGTATTCTGTTTTTCATATTACAAACACAACCTGTTACATTTTGAGCATATTTGTGGTTGTAACACAAAATGGCTTTTCAGTGCAGTGGCAATACACTGCAACTGAGAACATTTATGTATAATTTTAATGAAAAAGAGGAGAACAAGCATTTCATCAGCGATGCCAACAATAAACGTGTGTGTGTTTAATAAGCAATGCTAGTGCAGCTGTTAGCTAGAAAGGTAATGTGATTTGACATTTCATGATCATGCACAAAAACTTTCAGTTCATTGTGTCTGTTTCCAACCCATGTCAAGGGCAGGGATATAAATGACAGTGCTACAGTTATTTCTCCAGTGTTCCAGGAAAATGCAAATCAACTACAATGTGAGATTATTAATTTGCAGACATCTTTGAAAACAGAAGTCAATGACAAACATTTTGGAATTTGATGCTACTTGCACTGTATCCTGTTCTCAAACAAATGGCATTAAAACTGGAAGCATGTTTTGTTTATACTTACTTAAGAAAATCAGCATTTTTAACCATGGAAATACCAAAGATGAAATACAGTTCATCGTTAATTGATGGGCAATTAAAATGACTGATGACTTCCACATGTTGTGCCCAAGTAAAGAAATAAATGAGTATGATTCATTACTGGATACCTTTACTCTGTAATTTTACAACCACATACATGAAAATAAATGGCTGTAATGACTGTTACCTTATTTTGTATGCCTGGCTAATTAAGTCCCATAATTTCACTTTTCTGAATTTATTTCATCACAGTTTTCTCAGATTCATATCATGCAATTATTTGGTGTTAATTTCAGATGCTGTTATTACAAGACCCATGTCCAAGAAAACATATGAAAGTAATGTACACTCAATAATTAGTACAGTAATATACATGTCCCTTCCATGTGAAGACAGAATAGCAAAAGAAATGTCCATATAAACACAGTAAAACTCAAAATACAAATATACCGAGGTAAATAAAATGATGAACATTCAGGTTATGCTGAGCAGCTGGGTTATTTATTCCCAACATTTTGAAGGAATGATCTGCAGTCCAGTTCAAGGGCCAAGGAGACCTAGGGCTCTGTGACATCCAGCACCTACGTTAAAAACTGCACAAATACAGACATATACGCTCTCAAAAATTTCAGCTTTATCAAAATAAGTGGAATCTCATTAATGCAAGAATAACCCTATCAGTCAACACGTAATAAAATAAAACACTTACGATCCATGGTAAACAATAACATTCATGTCAGTCCACGCTTCAAACTCCCGCTGCCAGTTGGGTATGGTGGACAGAGGTGCTATGACAAGAAATGGTCCTCTAATACCATACTCATGAACAGCATGGATGAATGTCAATGACTGAATTGTCTTCCCCAGGCCCATCTCATCTGCCAAAATGCAATTTCGCCTGAAAATGAAACATACAAAACAATAACAAATGTTACTAATGAACACATACCTCTAACCATAATGCTGTACTGCACTGCACAGATCCCAGTGTTATGAAAGAAAAGACTTTCTCCAAATGCACAGGGGCTTCATTCAGTGTTTCACCACTGATTACACTGTACTATGTAGACAGATTACCACAAACATCTAAAATCTTCATATTATGTGCAGTATACTGCACTGTCAATGGTGATCAGATGTGAAAACAAACCCACATTATCTGGAGTGTTAAGTAAAAGATAATTCCAGCAACAAGTACTTAACATGCAAATAGGCATGAACTATATGGGATGTTTTCAGTACACTGAAAGAAAGACAAGTGCCAGGAAAGTAACATTTTACCCACTGAGGATCTATCAGCTGACCAGTTTCATCACACAAGCTACCTAAGGAAGCTAGCACTGATAGACAGTGCCAGCTAATATCTTGTTATGTGACTGTACGATGCATAAAATTGAAAATTTAATCCACAAGTTGGATGAAGAAAGCAGTCAGGCTCATCTAATACATTGAAGAGAAAAACAAAATATAATGCTTCACACGTACTCTACTGACCATAGTAAATATTCAGGTGCCTTGCAAAGCAAGAATTTGACTAGATGAGTGACATAGCAAATATTCAGGTTCCTTGAAAAGCAAGAATTTGACTAGATGAGTGACAAACATCTGGTCTCTGCTCCACACAGCCAGTCAATGGCTGAATTCTTGCCAGTGGCATACAGTCACATGAAATTTCTGCAATTTGTTCATGAGCACCATTTATTTGAGAATGGAAATCTTCAATCTCAAACCCATACACAGCACTGTGAAACAAATCTGTAACTAGAAAATTAAATTCTCCAAATAAAGTTATTCTGAACCACATTACTATAATACACCAATAATTTGGATTAATGTGTGTTAAGTGCAGCAAATTTTAAGAGATACTATTACATGTGCACTGCTTAATTTTACATTTCTGTGCTGAACTCATATTCCTTCAACTTTACATTCAATTTAGTTTACCAGAACAAAAAGGGAAAACAAGTTTTCACCATACATATGCCCTTTCGAAACCAAAGATCAGGAATATTACGCCCCATCAATGCCACAATAACAACACAACGCACCCATTGTACCACGAAAACAGCAACCAGTTAAGTCCTTCCAGCTGATAAGCTCTTAGCTTGTTCCCATTCTTATAGTTGGGTGATTCCTCCAACTTAATCCACTCTTCGCCAGTTGGCTTCTTTTTGGTCTGCAAAATCAAGTACAAGATGAGTCATCAAATAACGTCATGACAGAGAAAACACATTTTACAGTTTACATCTCATTCTTTCAATTTTACTATCAGTTATCTTAATACAACTGGATAGTCATAGTAAGAGCTTGATGACTGAAGAAACATATTCAGATTCCTGGCAGGGGTAAGTGTTCTATCTCCTCCAAAATGCCTAGACTGGTTCTGAGGCCCAAACAGCCTCCTAGTCAATCAGTTCTGAGGGTTCTTTACTTGTGGGCAAAGTGGCCAGGGTGTCAAGCTGACCATTCACCACCATCTAGTGACAAGGTTAGGACTGAGTGGATACCCCTTCTACAACATATGCCTTCATGACATGCCCAAGAACAACTACATTTACTACAGCAGAAGTAGCACACTTTACATGGAAAAATCACTGTAAGAAATTGCAAGGGTTCACCCACTGCCACTTTTTTTCACCACTATGTGAAGCTGCATATCAACCATGTTATACCTGTAGATAGTAGGGAGGTAGCGGAGCAATGTCTCAAACGGCACAATGACTACAGCCGAATCAGAGGACAGATCCATCTCACTGACAAGGCTCTAATGTGACCAAGATTAAAAAAATGTAGTATCTGAATGAGTTGAAGTTATAAACCTTTACCTTCCACTTTTCTTTTGGTGGTCGTTTGTTGTTGTTTTCATACTGCTGAATTTTGACAGGATCAACATCTTCTTCCAGTTCCCACGTACTATCTTCATACTGCATTGAACGCCACTTCACAAGATAGTGCTTGATTGTCTTACCAGTATTTGGATCAGTGTGTTCTGCCATATCCAACACTCTATCCACTTCAACATAGTCTGGATTATATGGTTCATCTTCCAGCTAGAACCACAACAATTCATTCATATTTCAAGCACGGGCTTGAAACAATTTGCTAAAACTTTAATAGAGCAGATGTACATAAGATCACAGTCTGAAATTAGGTACATCAAGGCACAAACTGAACACAAATAGCACAATTTTGCATTCTGCTACAATTCCAAATGCAAGGGCAGATACAATTAAGGTCACTGCAGATGTTCTGAGAAGTATGGGAGGCTTGTAATCACTTATGAAATGTTTAGTCCTACAGATCAGTCACCTGTTCTCGTTTCACAGGTTAAATCAGAAGATGTGTTTCTCATGGTTAATTGTACCATACAAAGCCTACTCCATGGCCCTTAAGAAGTGTACAAATGCTCTGTTCATCAAGAAATTCCCCATTTTCATGAACCTCAGGGCTCTTTACTGTGTTGACAAGACACCATCATTGCAGCCTGGCTTGAGCCAGATGAATGCAGTTCACATCCTCACACTATCCCACCAAGACCTTTACAACTGTCCTCCCATTAAATTTTTGACACAAATTCTTTGTCCCCCTAGTTTTTCTCGCTTCTCGTTTTTCATTTTTCCTTAATTCATGTCAAAGTTCTGTACAACAAACCACGTTACCCCTGTGTTAAATTACATCTGTTACAAGTTTCAAATCCAAGGGGCCCAAGAGCAACATTATGTGTGAATTTCACAACACCTGCATGATATATAGCTTACCCTCTCAGTTGTAATCAAGGCTTCATTAATTTTACCACAAAGGGCATATGTCACATGTTTATAGTAAATTCAGTTTTATTTTAAAATTCTTCATATAATTATCAAATGCCAACACCACACATAAAAGTTGGAGTAAGATATAACAGTTCTGTAACTATGGGATATTTAGCACAATGACAAATCCTTCCTGAAACATAAACTTACATTTTCAAAAATGTTTGCATGATGTGCCATTTTCTGCTTGAAGCGCTTCAGTTTTGCCGAGATTCTCTTGTCTCCCTTAAACAATTCATCCTCAGTCTTCCACTCACAATGAAGGTATGAGAAATTTCTATATTTAACAAAGTATTCTTCTACCTCCACATACTGAACATCAGATTTACTGTGACCCAAGTCCTGTTTGAATCTCTCCCTTATACTATTCTCCTCTTTTACAGTAAGTGGGTCTCTGATTCTGTCACCCTTAAACTTCATTTCATCAGCAGATTCTGCGTGTATGGAAGTAACAGGCTTTTCTTCATAAAGGCTGGTAGTTGTAATACTGGGTTTGAGACTGTTATTAGAAGATACTTTATCTTCATATCCTCTTATTATAAATGAAGCTTCTATAGAAATGGGATCTATGATAAATAGTCTTATGGAGGCACAAAGAGCTACTATTAAAGATAGAGAAGAAAACAGAGTATATTCAAGAGAAATTATGTCTGATATGATAAATACTCTATCAATACAGATGCAAAATAACAATTTGGAAGAATTTAAAAAATATTTAGAAAGTGAAAATAACACAGCCAAAGATAGTATTAATGCTATTCAGTAT
>Ga0123353_10017099_pt1 | contig 10638 bp, 9 predicted proteins | sample TergutLab28metaG_3_FD_92763 | JGI IMG/M metagenome (GOLD analysis project Ga0123353, IMG submission 92763) | Labiotermes labralis P3 segment gut microbial communities from Petit-Saut dam, French Guiana - Lab288 P3 | ecosystem: Host-associated > Arthropoda: Insects > Digestive system > Gut ... | reverse complement strand
CTTCGTCCAAGGAGCGCAGCGCTTCAAGCGATACCCCCGTGAGATCGACGAGTTCGGACTCGACGGCGGGCATCGACTGCTCCATGACTCGCTCTGCCCCTTCCCCCGTTGCGAACGTGCGTCGGTCCACCCCCTGTCATGATGGCCCAGCCGACGGCGTGCCGAAACGTTGCGTGCCGCAGGAGCGCGATATCCGGTCAGCCGAACCGCCTCCCCAACTCCCCGGCCTCGCGGTCCATCCGGGCCACCGCGGTGGATTCTCCCTCCATCATCCGTACCGCGTCGAGCAGTTGGTCCAAGGCGCCGGGATAGCGAAGGCACGTCCGCACGATCCCGTACACGTCCGCCCGAAGGGCCGGACTGCGCGGGCTGTTGGCGGCGATCTCGGGACGGATGCCGTCCAGGACCAGCCCCAGGGAGGCGGAGTCGCGCAGCGCCGGCACTTCGGTCAACGCCTCCACCAGCGCGTGCAGTTCGCGCAGCGGCAGGTCGTCCGGGAGGGCGGCGAGGCTCGGCGGGGTCCGGCCCGCCCCGCGGCGCACCGCGGGGGCGGGCGCGGGAAGCAGCGCTTCGGGGCCGGGCAGTCCGGCGTGGCGGCGCAGCAACTCGCCCTGGGACGGCGTCAGAAGCCGGTGCCAGCAGTCCGCGCGGGTGGCGGCCAGCCGGCCGAGGCCGTCGCCGGTGTGGTGGGCGCTGACCACCCCGATCAGGGCCGGGCCGTGCCAGAGGGCGGCGCCCGACATGCCCTCCCACGGCGAGTGCCGCGGGTCCGGGTCCGCGGCAGGCGGGGTGACGGCGAGTTCGAGGGTGCCCTCGCGGCGGTTGGACAGCACCGAGACGGTGCCGGTCGCATGGCAGGAGTCCCGGTACTGCGCGAGCGCGGCGTCGCCGGACGGGCTCCCGCGGTCGCGCCGCAGCTTGAAGCGGGGGAAGCCCATGGCGCTGCACCGCAGGACCAGGTCGGCCTCCGGCACGTGGCCGTACAGCGGGAACTCCGTCGGCGGGCCCGGCGGCACCGCACCGGTGATCTCCAGCAGCGCCACGTCCGCCGAGGCGGCGGCGAGCAGTACCCGCGCCGCCGCCGTCCACTCGCCCTGCCGATCGGCGTCGAAGCGGACGCGGACGGCGACGGGCCCCTCGCCGTCCACGACGTGCGCGGCGGTCAGCACCCCGCGCTCACCGACCCGGTAGCCGGAGCCGCGCCGCCCGGCGGCCCGCCCGTCCGGCATCGACACCAGGACCTCCGCGACGCGTGCCGGATCCAGCCCGCCGGACGGAGCGGCGGTGCGGCCCGGCGCCGGGTCAGCGCTCACCGTCTTCCGTGTCACCGCTGACCCAGGGCCGGCCGCCGCTGCTGCGGATCCGCGGGTCCAGCGTCAGTTTGATGCGGTGGGTCTCGCTGCTGCCGGCCCGGGCCTCACCACCGGCGTCCAGCACCCAGAAGCGGACCTTCGCCCCGGCCGTGGCGGCCCGCTCCACGACCACGGCGGCCTCCAGCTCCACCGGCCCCAGCTCGAACCGCAGCTCCTCGTCCGCCCCCGCGGACACCGCTGTGGTCAGCTCTCTGCGCAACTGCTCGATCAGGTCGGCGAGTTCAATCACGCCAGTCCCCTACCCCCACCCCGGTACGGGCACTCGCCCCCGGGGGCGGTGCGGTTGCCGGTGCTGTGACCGGATGGCTCACCGTGATCGGAAGGCGGCTCGTGGGACGAGCCCACGCGAAACGGCTGGTATTACTGGAGCATGCAGGAAGAGACCGCACGCTCCGCGATCGACACGTTCATCTCCGCGTTCAACGCCTCGAACGACAGCTATGTGACTGCCCTGCTCTCCCAGGCCCTGACCTCGGACGTGGTCTTCTGGGGACCGTTGGGTCGCAGCGAAGGAATCGCGGCGGTCGAGCGGTTCGTGCTGGACATCCGGCGCCACCCGGCGGGGACCGGCACGATGGTGCGCTGCTCGGCGGTGGACATGCCTGACGAATGGGCCCGGTACCAGTGGGTCTTCACCATGCCTGACGGAGGCCCCCGCCTGGCGGGAACGGACGTCGTCCATCTGCGACGGAGCCTCATCGACCAGGTCATCGTCTTCGCCGGGGAGATCGAGCCGTCCGCCTCCTGAGCCGTCCTTGCGTCGCTGTCCTTCTCCTGAACAGCCCCTGCGGCGTTCGGGAGCTGCGGTTCGCGGTGGGTCAGGCTGCGGGCCCGATCACCGGCACCCGGTTCCCGCCCGCCGAGGCGAGCAGCATCATCGCGCGCCGGGTAGCGCACCGAACTCGCGCTACCCGGCGCACGATCTGCCGCGGTCAGCGCACTAGCGTTGCGTGCCGGCGGCCGGGGCCTGCACCTGGCTCCAGGCGCCGGACGGCGTCAGGGCGGTCGAGCCGGGCACGGGCGTGCCGTTCGCCGTCACCGACAGGTGGGCGAGGTCGACGCCGCGGCCCTCGTAGACCGGGTCGGTGGTGTAGCGCCAGCGGAGCTGGAAGGGCCCGGCCTGCTGCGGGAGTTCGGCGTGCGCGTGCCACCAGGCGCGCACCGCCTGCCCGGACAGGGCGGTCGGGGCGCCGGACGGCGCTCCCGTGCCCGTCACGGTGAGCGGCAGCGCGTGCCAGGTGCTGCCGCCGTCGGTGGAGTCCTCGACGGAGAGCAGGTCGGTCGACTCGGTGTTGACGAACGCGGAGAAGTCGACGTCGACCGGGGCCGAGGCGGTCAGCGGGCCGCTGGTCAGGGTGCTGGTGGTGCCGCCGCCCTGACCGGAGTACCACAGGGGTCCGCCACCGGGCGCCGCCACCGGCATCGCCTGCGCCAGGGCCTCGCCGATGGCGCGGCGCGGCGGGTTGGTGGAGGGCGTGTTGCGGGTCGGGTGCACCCGGTTGCTCAGCAGGATCGCGAAGGACCGCGACTGCGGGTCGATGACGAGCGAGGTGCCGGTGTAGCCGGTGTGGCCCAGCGTCTGCGGGCCGGACAGGCCGCCCATGTACCAGATCTGGTCCAGCTCGAAGCCCAGACCGTGGGAGTCGGAGGGGAAGGCCTGGTTGAAGTTCTGCTCCATCAGCCGGACGCTGTTCTCGCTGAGGATGCGGTGGCCCTTGTAGATGCCGCCGTTGAGGACGGTCTGGGCGAGCACGGCGAGGTCGTCGGCGGTGGAGAACACGCCGGCGTGGCCGGCCACGCCGCCCAGCGACCAGGCGTTCTCGTCGTGCACCTGTCCCCACACCAGGCCGCGGGCCGGGCTGGTCTGGTACTCGGTGGCGGCGATCCGGGGCTTCTTGTCCGCCGGCGGGTTGTAGCCGGTGTCGGTCATGTGCAGCGGGGCCGTGATGCCGTCGCGGACCAGGACGTCCAGCGGCTTGCCGGTCACCTTCTGCAGGACCAGCTGCATGCTGAGCATGTTCAGGTCGGAGTACAGGTAGGTGGTGCCCGGCGGGTTGATCGGCTCGGCGTCCAGGATCGCCTTCTCCCGCGACGCGATGTCGGGGTACCCCTGCCACAGGGAGGGCACCGGATCTGCGTCGAACCCCGAGGTGTGGGTGAGGAGTTGCTTGATGGTGATGGCGCCCTTGCCGTTGGCGGCGAACTCCGGCAGATAGTGGGCCACGGGCGTGTCGAGGTCGATCCGGCCCGCCTGCAGCTGCTGCATGGCCACGATCGAGGTGAACAGCTTCGACAGCGACGCCAGGTCGTAGATGGTGTCGGTGCGGGCCGGGATCCACTGGTCCCTGGGGAGTTCGGTGCTGGCGTCGGCGTACTTCAGCGCGTAGCCGCCCTCGCCGCGTTCGACCACCACACCGTCGTGCGCCATCAGCGTGGTGGCGCCGGGGAAGAGGTAGCCGGAGCCGGCGGCCGGGTCCTCCCAGCCGGCCATCTGGCGCTCGAACGCGGCTATCGGCGCCGGATCGAGCCCCGCCTCGCGCGGGGATCCGGGATGCAGCACCGTGCCGGCCGGGGCGAAGCCGCTGTACGGCTGGTCGAAGCGGGCGTGGTGAGCGGCGTGGTCGGCCGGGGCCGCGGCGGCGGCCCCCGACAGCGACAGCGTCAATGAGGTCAGCAGCGCCGCGGCTGCGGTCAGTGCAGGAATCCGCATCGGTACCTCGGGGGTAGAGACCAGAGGGACAGGGGCCGGCGAGGAGCAGGTCGCGGTGCCCGCCGGCTCCGCACGCGAGGGGTTCCGCGGGGGAGGGCCGGTGGTGGTGCGCGAGGGCGGAGCACGGGGCGCGGCCGAAACTTTTTCACCAAGTGCCGGTCAGAATCGGTAAGTTACTGACCGTCGGGTGCCCGGGTCAACCATCCTTCGACTCCATGCGGCCGATCACCTCAGCCCTTCGCGGCCTGCCACTCAGGGGCGAGGACGGCCCACACCTGCTTGTCGTGGCGGGTGCCCCGGTACGGCCATGCCTCGCGCCGCACCCCTTCCAGGGTCATGCCGAGCCGCTTCGCCACCGCGGCGCTGCGCAGGTTGTCGGCCCGGCAGTGCCATTCGGCGCGGTGCAGCCCGCGGCCGGTGAACGCCCAGTCCAGCAGGGCGCCGCAGGCCGGGGTGACCAGGCCCAGTCCCTCGGCCGACGGCTCCAGCCAGCAGCCGATCTCGCAGCAGCCCATGGCGGTCTGGAAGTCGGTGAACATCACCCCGCCGACCAGCGTGTCCTGGTGCCAGATGCCGTAGAGGCGGGCGCCGTCGCGGGCCTGGCGCTCGGCGTACCGCGCGAGGGTGCCCCGCGCCCCCTCCACGTCCGTGGTCACGAACGAGGGCCCCACCCACGGACGGATGTGCTCGCGCGCCCGGTCCATGTGGCGGGCGAACTCCTCGTCGTGCCCGATCTCGAGCGGAGCGAGGCGGGCGCCGTCGCGCAGCGGCAGCGAGAACATGGGACCTCCCGGAATACATAACAAGTGTTTCGTGAATGTACCCTGTGGTCATGCCACGGGCCAAGGGAGATCATGAGGGCCGCCGGCAGGACGTCTCCGAGGCCGTGTGGCAGGTCATGGCCACCCGGGGCTTCGCCGGGCTCACCCTGCGCGCCGTCGCGGCCGAACTGGGGGCGACCACCGGCCTGCTCACGCACTACTTCCCCAGCAAGCGCGCCCTCGTGGAGTACGCACTCGACCTGCTGGAGCAGCGCACCCGCACCGGTGCCCGCCGCCCCGCGGGGCAGGGGCTCGCAGCATTGCGGGAGGCGCTGCTGAACGTCCTGCCGACGACCGGCGCGGCCGTCGACACCAATCGCGTCTGGGTCTCCTCGTGGGACGCGGCTCTCTCCGACCCGGTCCTGACCGAGGACTACGCCGGCAAGTACGCGCGGAGCCGCGCCACCCTGAGCGGGCACGTGGCGCGGGCGCAGGAACGCGGCGAACTGCCCGCGGGGAACCCCGACCGCGTCGCGGCCGGGGCGCACGCCTTCGTCCTCGGGCTGGTCGTGCAGGCGCTCCTCGACCCGGCGGAGTTCCCGCCGCAGCGCCAGGTCGAGTTGCTCGACGACTACCTCACCGGCCTGACGGCCCGGTGAGCGGCGACTCCCCGGTGGCCGGGTGCTACTTCCCGGCCGGTCCGGTGGTCCGTGTGGTGGCCGACAGGGCGGGGGCGTCGGTGAGTTCGGCCGGGGACTCGGGGATGCCGGGTGCCTGGATGCCGATCAGGCGCAGCAGCGGGCCGGCCATGGCGGTGGTGACCAGGGCCATGATGACCATGATCGAGAAGAGCCGGTCGTCGATGACGCCGAGGTCGTGGCCGACGCCCAGGACGACGAGTTCGGTCAGGCCGCGGGTGTTCATCAGGATGCCCAGCGCGCCGGCTTCCTGCCAGGAGATGCCGAAGAGGCGGGCGGGGACGACGGAGCCGATGAACTTGCTCGCCACCGCGACGAGCACGATCAGGCACAGCTCGCCGGCGCCCGCCCAGCCGACGGTCTTGAGGTCGACCGACAGGCCGGTGACGATGAAGTAGACGGGCAGGAGCAGGGTGCTGGCGCGGGCGAGCGGTATCTCGACGGCCTGGCGTATCCGGGGGGCGACGGTGCGCGGCATCACCAGGCCGGCGGCGAACGCGCCCAGGATCGGGTGGATGCCGATCCAGGCGGTGGCGCAGCCGCACAGCAGCGCGAAGGAGCCGGCGAGCAGGAACGCGCGGTTGCCGGCCGTGTCGACCGCCATGTCCGGCCGGTGCTCGCCCGGTTCGTCCTCCCGCGGCCCCGTCTTCCCGGTTCCCGCCGCCCAGCGGGCCAGCAGCGGCCGCACCAGGCCGAAGAGCAGCGCGCCCAGGAGCGCGGCCATCAGCAGCGTGTGCCAGATCTGGCCGGTCCCGTGCGAGCCGGCCACCGCGACGACCACGATCAGCAGGCACCAGGCGATGCCGTCGCCGACCGCCGCGCAGGCCATGGACATCACGCCGACCGGGGTGCGGTCCAGGCCGGTGTCACGCAGGATGCGGGCCAGCACGGGGAAGGCGGTGATCGCCATCGTGGTGCCGAAGTAGAGCACGAACGCGGACGTCGAGGTGTGGCCGCGGTGGTCGGAGGCGAGCGCGAAGGCCAGACCGGCGCCCATCAGGAACGGCACGGCCATCGCCGAGATCGCCGTGGCCGCCACCGCGGAGCGGCCGCTGCGCATCAGCCGGGGGTTCATCTCCCAGCCGGCCAGGAACATGAAGAAGACCAGGCCCAGTTCGGACATCGCGGTGAGCGTGGGGCGCTGGGCCGCCGGGAAGAGGTGGGTGTCCAGGTGGCCGGGGAGTAGCCCCAGCACGCTGGGGCCCAGGATGATGCCGGTGGCGATCTCCCAGATCACCGCGGGCTGGCGGAGCCGCCGGGTGGCCCGGATGAGCGCCGCGCCGGCGATGACCGCGATCGCCACGTCGGCCAGCGCCACGCAGTCGGGCGGAAGGTCTCGGAACCACGCGGACATGGGGACTCCTGCCTGGAGGGAACGGGGAGGTCTGCCGCGGCGGCGGAAGGTCCGCGGTCCGCCGCCGCGTGGACGCGAGGACGGCCGGTGCGGAGTGCCTGCGCGCGCAGACTGAGATGCTGCCCGGTCCGGTGCCCCGCCGGTAACGGCAGTTGGGATGAAAACCCCGGCTCGCGCGCGGCGTCCGATGGTCGGTCGGGACGCGGAATCCGGGCCGAAAGAAGGACCCCGCGGCTCGGCGAGAATTCCTCCTTTCGGAGGTAGCGCCGGCGTCGACCAGCACTCCTCGCAGGTCACTGGCGTGCGGGTCCGCCGTATGGATGAGGCGCTGCTCGTACGAGGTGCGCGGATGCGTTTACGGCGTTACCCGGAATGGTGTCCAGGTCCTTACAAAAGTTTGGCCGACCGGACAGTGGTAATTCGAATGGCTGTGGTTGTAGGGGCAGATGGGCCATGCTAGGGTCAGTTTCCGCTGTAGGCAGCTGAAGTTCGGGGGCTAGCGATGCAGGAGGAAGCCGCCAGAGTTTTTCTGGTGGATTCGAGAGCTGTTTCGAGAGTGGGTCTGAGCGTCCTGCTGGGCCGGGAATCCGGTCTGGACGTGGTCGGCGCCGCTGCCGATCTCGCAAGTGCCCTGTCGAGTCTGGCGAGACTCTCGCCGGACGTCGTCATCATCGACAGCCAGGACCTCGAGCCCTGTTCGTCCGCAGAGATGCGGCTGCTCATCGGCGGCGTTGCCGATGTCAATCCGAAAGTGCTGGCCATCGTGCCGCGGCTGGACCAGGCCGCGCACTGCTGGCAGACGGCGGGGTCGTGGGGGGTGCTGGACAACCGGGCCAGCCCCGAGCGCATCGTCGCCGCCGTCCGCATGATCAGCGCCGGTTACCGGCTGGTCGTGCCGACTTGCGAGGGTGAGGAGCGGAAGGCCGAAGAGCCCGCCGAAGTCGTTCAGGCGGGCTTATCGGAACCGGATCTAGAAGCCAATGGAATAACCCGGAGGGAGCGTGATGTTCTTGAACTCATCATCCGCGGATATTCCAACGCGGAGATTTCAGAAGCGCTTTTCCTGAGTGAAAGCACGGTTAAGTCTCATGTTCAGCGCATGTTGGAGAAACTCGCACTGCGGAACCGGGTGCACGCCGTCATCTATGCGTACGAGAAGGGAATCGTGCGGGCCGGCGGCAATGTCCGTTCAGCGTCATGAGGGATCTGCCTGCAGCGACTCCATGAGCAGGCGGCGGTTCGTCTTGCCATTGTCGGTGCGCGGAAGTTCGCCCACCAGACTCATGGAATCCAGCAGCATGTAGGACGGAAGTCGCTCCGAGCTCCACCTCTTGAGATCCAGGAGGTCGGGCTCGGAGTGCGGTCCCGGGACCACCACGGCGTGCAGCCGGGCGTCCATTCCCTCCCCGAGCACCAGCACCGCCACCTCGCGCACGTGCGGATGAAGGCCCAACGCGGCCTCGATCTCGCCGAGTTCCACCCGGTTCCCGCGCACCTTCACCATGTGGTCGCGCCGGCCCAGGTACTCCAGCAGCCCCTCGCCGTCCGGCTCGACCAGGTCGCCGGTGGCGTACGGGCCCCGCTGCGGCGGCCGGCCCCAGTAGCCGAGCATCACCGTCGGCCCGGACACCAGCAGTTCGCGCCCGCGCCGTCCCGGCTCCGCCTCGCCGAAGTGCAGCGTGTCCCCCGAGCAGGCGGTGCCGATGGGCAGCGCGCGCCCGCTCGCCAGGTCGGCGTCGCGCACCTCATGGGAGGTGCAGACGTTCGTCTCGGTGGGGCCGTACCAGTTGAACAGCCGCACCTGCGGCCAGGCACCGTGCAGCAGGCGCAGCTGCGCCACCGGGAACGGCTCGCCGGCGAAGACGCACACCCGCAGGGCCGGCGGCGCGGGCCGCTCCAGCAGGCCGCCACGGGACATCATCAACGTGAGCGCGGAGGGCACCGAATACCAGACGGTCAGCTCGTGGTCCGCGACGAACCGCAGCAACTGCGGTGGCGCGTAGGCGAGATGCTCCGGCACCAGATGGACGCTCGCCCCGGTCAGGAAGGCCGCGTACAGGTCGAAGACCGACAGGTCGAAGTTGAAGGGCGCGTGGTTGGAGAGCCGGTCGTGCGGCCCGATCCCCAGCTCGTCGACCGCCCACCGCACGAACGCCAGCGCATTGCGGTGGCTCAGGCACACCCCCTTCGGCTCCCCGGTGGAACCGGAGGTGAACAGCAGGTACGCCGCGTCGTCCGGCGACCCGGTCACCGGCGCGGGCACCGGCACGCCCTCGGCGCCGGCGAGCAACTCCTCGAAGGTCGTGCACGCGGGGGCCTGGCCGCCGGGCTCCGCCGCGGTCTCGGCGCCGTCCTTGTCGGTGACCACCAGCGCGGCGGTGCAGGCCGCGGCGATCCGGGCCAGCCGCGAGGGCGGGTTGGCGGCGGACACCGGCACGTACAGCACGCCCGCCCGCAGGCAGCCCTGCATCAGCGCCACCACGTGCAGGCTCTTGGGGGACCACAGCACCACCCGGTCACCGGGGCGCACCCCGCGGGCGGTGAGCGCGGCGGCGTAGCGGCCGGCCAGCTCGTCGAGGGCGGCGTAGTCCAGCCGCCCGTCCGGGGCGTCCACGGCCAGGGCGCGCGGCGTCCTGCGGGCCGCGTCGACGACGGGTTCGTACAGCCTCACAGTCCCAGCTCCTTCGCCGCGATCTCCTTCTGCATCTCCGAGGTGCCCGAGAACAGCACGGCGGGCACCGAGTCGCGCAGCGCGGCCTCGATGCCGTGGTCGGCGAGGTAGCCGCGCCCCCCGAACACCCGTACCGCGTCCAGCGCGCCGGCCAGCGCCGCCTCGGAGACGGCGAGTTTGGCCAGCGCCACGGGCAGCACCGCGCGGCCCCCGGAGTCCATCGCGGCGCAGGCCCGGTACAGCAGCAGCCGGGCGCTCTCCAGCCGCAGCTTCATGTCCACGATGCGGTGCGAGACCGCCTGGAACGAGCCGATCGGACGGCCCGACTGGCGGCGCTCGCGGGCGAAGTCGGTGCACCGCGTGACCAGCCGGTCCAGCAGGCCGACGTACCCGGCGAACAGGCAGGCCCGCTCCCAGCCCATGGACGCCTGGAAGATCGCCGCGCCGGCCCCCTCCTGCCCCAGCACCTGGTCGTCCGGCACGAAGCAGTCCTCGAAGTCGACGGTGCCGGCCCGGCAGGACCACAGGCCCATCTTGTCGAAGGGCTCGCTCCTGCGGACACCGGGCGCGGTCGCGTCCACCACGAAGGCGGTCTGCCCGAGGTGGCCCAGGTCCGGGTCGCTGGTCGCGTAGGTGACCAGGACGTCGCAGACCGGGCCGTTGCTCACGAAGCTCTTGGTGCCGTCGAGCCGCCAGCCGCCGGGCACCCGGCGGGCCCGCACCTTCAGCCGGGAGACGTCGGACCCGGAGTCCGGCTCGGTCATCGCGTTGCCCGCGACGGCCGTCCCCGAGGCCAGGTCCGGCAGCCAGCCCTTGCGGACCGCCTCGGAGCCGTACTCGGCGATCGGCACCGCGCAGGCGAACTGGTGGGCGCCGGCGGCGAAGACCAGGCCGGTGTCGGTGCACGCGCGCCCGAATGCCTCGATCACCAGCGCGGTGTCCAGCGCACCGAGCCCGCCGCCCCCGTACTCCGCCGGCAGGCAGGTGCCCAGCAGGCCCAGCCCGCCCATGGTGCGCCAGTCCTCGCGGGCGAAGACGTCTCGCGGACGCCCGGCGGGGAACGCCCCGGCG
>Ga0123353_10017097_pt1 | contig 10638 bp, 10 predicted proteins | sample TergutLab28metaG_3_FD_92763 | JGI IMG/M metagenome (GOLD analysis project Ga0123353, IMG submission 92763) | Labiotermes labralis P3 segment gut microbial communities from Petit-Saut dam, French Guiana - Lab288 P3 | ecosystem: Host-associated > Arthropoda: Insects > Digestive system > Gut ... | reverse complement strand
TCTGCCCACTTATCATCTGCAATTCCTTTTTCAAACTCTTCCGGACTAATAAAATAATAGTCTCGTCCTTCTTTTTCCTTTTCACGAGGAATCCGCGTTGTATATGAAATAGAATACAACAAAGAAGGGAAACGAGTTCTCATGCGATCTACAAGGGTAGTTTTCCCAGCACCTGATGGCGCCGATATAACAAATAGATGCCCTCCTTTTGAAGCTTTCATTATCTTTTTATTTCCTTTTTCATACTTACAGTCTCCATTAATGCTTCAAAACGGTTCGACAAAGTTTCTGCTTGGATAGCTGAAAGAATAACATGATTACTTTCTGTCACAATGACAGCACGAGTTTTTCGTCCGTGAGTTACATCTATCAATCGACCTTCGGTTTTTGCATCATCTTTTAGCCGCTTCATAGGGGAAGAAGCAGGTGGTGCAATTACCACAATTTTTTCCGCTACAATAGTCCCTCCAAATCCAATGTTCAATAACGTCTGCTCCACAGATAACACTCCTATTCAATATTTTGAACTTGTTCCCGCAATTTTTCAATTTCAGATTTTGCATTTACTACCATATGCGATACTTCTGCTAAAGGCGTCTTTGCTCCCATGGTACTAAATTCTCGATTTAGTTCCTGAAGCAAAAATGTCAGTTTTTGCCCCACGGGTTCAGTATTCATTAATGTGATATGAAACTGGGACATATGACTTTTGGCGCGAGTAATTTCTTCTGTAATATCGCTCTTATCCGCCATAAATGCTGCTTCCTGAGCAACACGGATCATGTCAATTTCAATACTGTCTTTTGTTAAAAGAAAAATTCGGTCTTTCAAACGCTGTTGGCAAATTTTTAAAACCCCTTCCGATGCATTTGAAATGGCTTCCAATTGGGCTGTTAAAAACTCCAATCGAGATAAAAAATCTTTTTCAATAAAAGAACCTTCCTTAATTCGCATTGAATCAAGCTCTGCTAAACTTTCTTCTAGTGCTTCTTTTAATAATGGCCAAAGATTTTCTTCATTTTTTTCTACAGTTACAGGACGAAGTATACCATTCGCCGCCAAAATTTGATCTAAGGTTATTGGAGAAGAAATATCAAACGTTTTTTTAAGGCTTTTTAATCCTTCCACATATGCTTTTGCTTGCATTGTATCTACTTCGTACACTAGACGTGCTTCACTTAGATTTTTTATTCTAACTACAATTTCTACCCGACCTCTGTGTATTTTCTGACTAATTAATGTCTTTATACGTTCTTCAAGTAAAATGTAAAAACTGGGAAGTCGTAAAACAATATCTAAATATCGATGGTTATATGTTCTAATCTCAATAGAGATCGTTTGCATATCAACTGTCTTTTCGCTGCGGGCATAAGCCGTCATACTTTTAATCATAAATTATCCTATTTATCTTTTTTAGTTCTATTAGACTGGATATAATCCTCTCGCACTAATAATAAAAATCGTTGAATTGCCTCTCCTTGATAATCCGGATATGTCCAGGGAAGCGACATAAATTTCCCTTGTGTGTATAACAAGGTTAAATCTGCGTAAATTCCATGTCCAATATAAATCCGATGCGAATAATTCTTTCCGGTCGCTAACACAAATCGCTCTGATAACAAATATCCTGGATCAATATTCACACGACGACTTCCTTGATTTTCATAGTATTTCTCAATTTCGCTAGTTTTTAATTTAATCAAAGCCAATTCTTCCTGAGGGATCAATTGCACAAAGGACAATAGTTTTCGATATAACTCTTCTCCCATTTCCTTTTGATAATACGTTGTATAATCAAAAGGCATCCAATCACTTTTTCTTTCCACAGAGCCGAAAAAAAATGTTAATTTTTTTATTAAGCCATCAATAATCGAGCGATCATTTGTAAAAAAACCTATTATCAACTTTGCCATATCTGGTGCTTTAGGAGTGCTCATGAATTAAAACTTTCTTTTACTCTAATAGCTTTTTCTTCTTTCTATGTTCTACAATAGGGCTTTACTCTCAGGGTCTGCTAAAATTGAGAACAAATTAGAGATTTCCTTCGTTGAAAAAACATCTGTCAATTCAGAAGGCATTTAAATTTTCCGTCTCGTTCCATAAGGCATTAATTCCCATTAACACATCGTCTACATGAATTGATTCCATACATGCATGGGTTTTACAATTTCGTTTAAAACAAGGCATACAATCTAAATTTGCTCGAATTACTCGGGCTTTTTTTGTATACGGGCCTGTTCGCCATGGTGCTGTGGGGCCAAAAATCGCCACCACAGGTTGGTTTATAGCTGCAGCAATATGCATAGGCCCTGTATCTGTAGTAACAATTAACCTACTTTTTTCATATAGCGCTGCCAGTGTAAGTAATGTTGTTTCTCCTGCAAGCATAACAGAAGAATACTTCATTTTTTCTTGAATCTCTCGAATTGCTTTCTGATCTACAACACTTCCTGTAAAAATAATCGTCGCATTATATGTGTCAATTAATCGATCTGCCAGTTCAGAAAATCGAGAAGCAATCCATAACCTTGTTGGCCATCCAACTATCGGATGGATTGAAATTAATTTCTTTGTTTTGGGTACTTTTTTTTTATAAAGCAACGTTTCAATTTCAATTCGGTCATTATCCGTTATAGGGATTGCAAATCGAATCTCTTTCGGAATATTTAACCCTATTTTAGAGAGAAGATATAATTCTCTATCCACCGCATGTGTATCCATATTTATGGCAGGAATATGTTCGTTTAAAAAAATATAACTCCCTTCTTGATGTTGCATCCCTTTGCCAAACCCTATTTTTCGTTTGGCGTGAGCTAAAAAAATCCAAATACTACTTTTTAAAAGTCCCTGAAAATCTATTAATATATCATATTGAGTATCTCGCAAAGCTCGAATAAATGCCCATATTTCTCGTATTGCAATTTTCCATCGGATTTTTTTTAAATCTCGTATCCAACTTTTTCGCTTTGCCACTAGTACACGATCTACATTTTCATGCCCCATCACTATATCTGCAGCGGCCTCCTCTATCAGCCAAGTAATTAAAGCTGCCGGATACATTCGTCGAATCGCATTTAATGCAGGAAGTGTATGTGTTACGTCGCCAATCGCACTGGTTTTAACAATCAAAATTTTCATAACCGAATAAACCCTAACATAACTAATTAAAACCAATCCGTTAAATGAATTAGAAATCGATTTATACTTTTCAGCTGTATTCTTTTCACCTATTCTCTTTTCGAGGCCATGAATGATATGGTAGTGTTTTCCAGCGGCGATGCACCCAAAACCATTGGTCTGGGTATTTTCGAATAACCCCTTCTATTATATTATTATACCGCTGTGTATTCTCCTCAAAATCTTTCGTTTCATCATCGGTGAAAACTTGCTCCACTTCTGGCAAAACTTCCATCAAAAATCCGTTTCCTTTTCGAATTAAAAAAATAGGTATAACGGGCGTTTGTAGTCGTCTGGCTATTACTGAAAGGCCTTTTGCGGTACAAGCTCTTTTCCCAAAAAAATCCACGAAAACACCTTCATGCCAAGCAGCATTTTGGTCCAATAAAATCAATCCAGCTTCATTCTTGCGGATATGACCAATTATCTTTCGCAACCCCCCTCTGTTCGAAATTAAATTTCCACCATTTCGACTACGGCTTTTAACAAAAAACAAATCTAAAGGGGCAAAATCCAATGGTCGATAAAGTACATTTGTAACTGTTCCGAGCAAATGAGAAACAGGTGCCAGCAATTCCCAATTTCCTATGTGTCCTGTCAAAAAAAACACACCTTTTTTCTTTTCGAGAGCTTTTTTAATATGTTCAATTCCCGTTGCTTCAAAATATTGAGAAACTTTTTCATCTGTTAAATGTAGAGACCATCCGATTTCAAAAAGCAATAAAATTAAATTTACGAATACTTTTTTAGCGATATAGGTTCTTTCGAAAATGTCTTTCTCTTCTCCAAATGCGATTTTTAAATTGTCTTGTACAATGCGGCGGTATTTAGGAACACAATAATAAACAAACCGACCTAACATAAACGACACTATTTTAGAAACAAGACCATGTAAACAACCTAAAAACCAGAACACACCATATATCAAATGATATAAAATCGTTTTTTCTTTTTGATTTTTAAATACTGTGGTTGTTTTTTTCTTTTTCATTATATTTTTTATTCAGATAGAGATAGTTTTTCCAAAATAAATTTTTGAAACTGATCTGCCTCAGGACCAAAATCCAATGTAATTCCTATTACGGCCAAAGCTATTTTAAATGGATTTACAAATCCCAATCGGGCAAAATCTTTTTCCGTTGTTACAATCCATTTTGACCGATTGGATTCCCCTATTTTCATAATACGACTCAAATCTTCTTGAGCATATTCATAATGATCTTTAAATCCCATTGATGTTTGCATATTTGCGCCGGCCTGATGAATTTCTTCAAAAAACAAATCATTTCGAGCAATTCCCGAAAACACAGTTACATTTTCCCCTTTTAATGAATCTAAAGACGCTTTCAAATGTTCTTGATGCATTTTTTCCTCAGGTGCAATTCTCATCAAAAAAGGAACGTGCCTACAAAAGAAGCTCGGTTTTGAAAATAATTTTCTTTTTTCTTCTGATATTGCTTGGGTTCGTGTAAAAACAATTCCTGTAGATCGTTCCAGCGCAGCAGGCGACTCTCGCAAAGGCCCTCTAGGAAGAAGCGCACCATTTCCAAAAGGATGTGTTGCATCTAATAACACTAAATCCACATTCCGACACACAGATTGGTGTTGAAATCCATCATCTAAAAGAATTACCTTTGGATTGAATTTTTTTATAGCAACAAGTCCTGTTTCATATCGATTTCGACCTACCAACACCGGCACGTCTGGCAAAGAAACTGCCATCATATAGGGTTCATCTCCAGCCTCTTGAGGTGTTAAAAAAAAATGACGGCCATCTGATACAATCGCGCCTTGCTTTCCAGCCAACCCTTCATAGCCACGACTTATAATTGTTATTGAAAAACCTTTTGCTTTCAGCATTTGTGCAATATATAAAGTCATTGGTGTTTTTCCAGTACCGCCAACCACAATATTACCAATCGAAATCACCTTGCAACTTAAACGCTTAGGTGGTTTTTGAACTTTATTTTTCCACCAAATACCTATGGCATATAATTTGGATATGCACGTCAAAAAATATTCAAAGACCTTTCCTTCTTTTTGAGGTATGGTAAATGCATTTTCTATTTTATGGCGGAAAAAACTTGTCATTTTGTCTATTTCTCAAGGAGGCCAATCGTTCGTTGAATTGCCCCCTTATTTTGAAGAAAACTTTCTCGAGCTATATCCCCAGCATGAATGTATAATTTCGAATCTGCAATCAAGCGAGTAGTTATATTTTTTATGTCCATCGGCGTAAAAACTCGGAAACCACCGCCCGATGTTAACAAAAGGGCAGCTGGAAATCTAAAATCACTCATATCCGGCCCAAATAACACAGGCTTTTTAAGCCCTGCTGGCTCCAATGGATTATGTCCACCAAATGGTTTTAAGCTTCCTCCTACAAAGGCAATATCAGAAATACTATACAGCTCAAGTAGCTTCCCTAAAGAATCTACCACAATTACATGGCAAGCAGATGACACAGAAGCTATTGATAACAAACAAGTACTATATCCCTTATTTTTAAAAATTTGCTCCACTTCTTTGGCTCGATCTGGATCTCGTGGAGCAATAATCAAACAAAACTGATTGGAGTCTAAAAAAGAATTCCATCCATCTAACAAAAGTTCCTCTTCTCCTGGATGAGTACTCCCCGCAATTAATATTTTTTTATCTTCGGCAATTCCTATTTGTTTTTTTATTGTAATTTGTTCTATCAGTGAAATGGGTTCGATATCTTGATCAAACTTGATATTTCCGACCACTTCTATTCGACTAAAAGAAACCCCTAATTGTACAAATCGACTCTTATCTTCTTCTGTTTGAGCCATGATTTTATCAAACGAGGAGAATACCTTTTGAAACCAACATTTCAATTTCAAATATCGCCTAAAGGATCGATCCGATAGTCTTGCATTAATCAAAAAAACAGGAATATGAAGGGTTCTCAAGGTCTTTAAAAAACCAGGCCAAATATCTGTTTCAATTAAGATTACTCGCCTAGGAGAAACCTCTTTAATTCTTCTTAATACTGAGAATGAAAAATCATATGGGAAAAAAAACAGCCCTATATTCTTTTCGAAATATTTTTGAGCTGTCTCATATCCCGTTCGGGTGGAAACTGAAAATATTATTTGCTCTTGAGGGTTTTCTTTTGCATACGCTTTTACAAAATTTATTGCAGAGACAACTTCTCCTACAGATAAAGCATGAATCCATGTTCGCTTTTTTTCTTCATTTTTTTGAACCAAATTCAAGCGAAAGACAGCAAGTCGTTCCAAAAAAATCGACCAATGCTTTCGTTTGACCAGCATTCGAGATAATAAAACCGGAATAAAAATCATCGCCACAATGATCGAAAAAACCCGATAAAACAACATATATTTCTCTTATTCAATTCCTTGAAGAAACGCTGAACCTATGCACAAAAACAGTGCATTCGCCGTCCAGCCTGCAATAATAGGCGGCAGTTGTCCTGCATATCCTAATGACAAACAAAAACTATATAAAGCCCAATACGCAAATGCCACACAAATCCCTGCTCCCACTCCTATGGCGAAACTACTTAATCGAGTCGTTATTCGTGCTGAGACCCCCACTGCGACAAGACACATAATGATACATGCAAGTGGAAATGCTAGCTTGGACTGAAATTCTACCCGATAATATGTGGCATCATGCCCTTCTCGCTCAATCCGTTGGATATATTGATACATCTCCATAGTGCTCATTTCTTCAGACTGTTTTACCACATCTGTCAACTTTTCAGGCAACCATTTCATGGGTTGCTTAATGCTTTTATAATTCGTCGTAACATATCTATTTTCATCCACCTGAGACAAAACAAGCACCTTTTGCATTTCCCAATATCCCTGATGCACGACACCTTCTTTTGCTTCTATTCGTTTTTTCAGACGAAAATTGTCATCAAAAAAATTTAATGTGATCCCAAATATTTTTTTTAATTTGGGATCATAATATCGAATATGTCCAATCATTTTTGTATCTTTAATCCAAACATTTTCCTTGTGAACGAACAGCCCTTCATCTTTTCGGATCTCTTGCTGTTTTATTCGATGAGCTTCTTGAATGGTGGGAGGAGATACCCAGTTTGTATTTATAAATAAAAGCAAAGCCCCTGCAACCCCTACAAATAATACAGGTTTAAATAAAGCAAAAGGACTTACGCCACTTGTATTCAATGCAAGTATTTCTCTATTTTTCCCCATCACACCGAATACAATTAAAGCCGCTAAAAGAACTACCACGGGCCCTAAGACACTAATAGCATAGGGGATTCGAAGCAAAACATAGGTCAATCCTAATGTCCATCGGATTCCTGATGAAATAAATTTATCCACATGGCTAATATAATCAATTACAACAAATAGAAGCACAACTAAGCATAGCACCATCAACAAGTATTTAAGGGTCTCGTGAAGTATATAGCGAAATAAAATTTTCACGATTTTTTCCCCTTCAATATTTTCCACCAGCAAATTAGCTTATATCCTAAATCAATATTTATAGCTCTCTCTTGAACCAATCGATAAAACAAATAAACAGCGATAATTCCTAGTACAATATTAGGCATCCACATAGCTAATAAAGGAGGATATACACCTGACTCGCCAAAAGACCATCCTGCTGTAATCAATAAGTAATATAAAACAAAACAGCCCAGCCCAATTACCAGTCCAAATGATCGACGCGATCGAATGGAATACATTCCTAGCGGAAACGCTAAAAAGCCTAATACAATACATGAAATTGGAACAGCAAACCGACGATAAATTTCCATTTTGGCATTTTGAATTGTGCCTTGGAAATAGTCTGCTCCTCCAGCATCACCGATTTTTGAAAGCTCCGTTGTCTTTTTTTGCGTTTCCGCTATATATTTTTTCAGTTGTTTAACCGACATTCCTTCCCTTGGCATTGATTTACTTTGAGCAGCCGATCGAACTACAGAAAGGTCAAAAATAACATCGTAAGTATCAAAAAAAACGGTGTGAACAGATCGCTCTTCTGCATTAATTGAATAAATTGTGCCATCAAAAAGTCTCAATCGAGCAATCAAAGAACCCTCTTCCGATAAAATCTTTCCATGTGGAGCAATTACAGTACTAGATAGGCCTGCTGCACGAGTATCTTCAATAAAAACATCTCCTAGGATTTTATTTTTTAAATCCATTTGACTTACGTAAATCATAGTCCCATCGATTTCATTGTTAAACATTCGTGGTTTTATAAGCACTTCAAAATTACTTGAAACAACATTTATTAGTGTCTTTTCAAATGCACTCCGTCCTGACGGAAGTGCCCAAAAGACCATAATTCCTGTTAGGGTTGTTCCGATCAAACAAAACGCAAAAACAGATGGCAATAAGCGATAAAAACTTCCTCCTCCCGCTTTAATTGCCATAACTTCATTGTCACTTGACATTCGCAGAAATGCAAGAAGAACTCCCATCATTACCGATATTGGAATTACATAGCCCAGGAAAAAAGGCATGGAATATAACAAAAGCTTTCCGATCACCAATATTTTTACCTGATAATTTACAAGCAAATTTGTAATCTCTAGGAGCTGCGTTATCATAAAAACAAAAGTGAAAAAAAACAGGGAAACTAGAAAAGGAGGGAAAAATTCTCTGAATGTATATCGATCTAAAATACTACCCAATCTCATGAAGAATACCTGCCCTGTTATGAATGGCTAGTAGCGTTGTAGTTTTCGTAATGTCTCCCAACGAAGATCTAAATTCCGACTGGAGCAATTACACACTTGTGTATTTAAATTTACACCACATACATGACACAAACCCCGGCATTGATCTAAACATAAAGGAGAAAATGGGATTTCAAGAATGATTTGTTCTTCAATGACTTCAGAAATATCTATATGTGAACCTTTTAAAAGAAAAATTCCCATATCATCTGCGGACAGCTCTATTTCTCCCTTTGTTGTATTCTCTATCTTTGGCAATTCCTTGGCATATGAAATATAAATTTTACCTTCAATAGATGTCTCAAAAACGTCAAGGCATCTGCCACATACAAAATCCATCTTAACCTTCACTATGCCAGAAATCTCAAATAAACCATGCCGTGGAATAATTTGAATCCTAACGGAAATTGGAGAAAGAAAATGAATTTCCTCTTCCGATAAAATCTTTGTAAATATGGAAAACTGATTTGCAGAAACTTCCTCTTCCCATATCAATCCTTCCTCAGGAATATCATGAATCGAAATTGTCATCTGTTTGTTCATTTTTATTTCAATTTATTCTTAGAAAAAGTCACTTAAATCTCTCATTATGTCTTAAAAACATATCAAATCACCTTTTTTTTGTCTAGCAAAGACTTCCCTGTTGCCCGTATAGAAAACAATGATATCTGCTTGACATTCCTATGGGAGACAACTAGAATTTTAAGTATGCTTGGATTTAAAGATCAAAAATCATTTTATATGAAAGCCATTTGGGTTTGTATTATTTTTGCAACCTTATTTCGGCTCGCTTATGCCAGTACATTTCCGCTGACTCCAGATGAAGCCAACTATTGGCAGTGGGGTCGTCATTTGGCATGGGGATATCACGATCAAGCCCCTATGATTGGATGGTTGATTCGATTTTTTACCACTTTTTTTGGCCAAAACGAAGTTGCTGTTCGTATGCCTTCTATTTTTGCAATGATGATTGTCTCATTTTATGTGGCTAAAATTGCCTTGCGATGGATTGGGTATCAAACTGCCTTTTGGACAACACTCCTCTTTCAATCTGTTCTTATCACAAATGCTGGAGCACTATTAGCCACAGCAGATGCTATTCAGGCATTAGGATGGGTTGCGGCTTCTTATCATATTGCTCGAGCCTATGAAGAGAATACTTGGAAACAATGGCTTTGGGGTGGGATATGGTTTGGTTTTGGCATGCTCAGCAAGTTTTCCATGCTGCTTTTTCTTCCTAGTGCTTATCTTTTTGGTTTATTTTCTTCTCAACACAGACACCTTCTTGCTTCTATAAAGCCATACATTGGTGTCTTATTGGGTTTTTTTCTTTTTTCGCCTGTTCTTGTATGGAATACAACGAATAATTTTAATGCATTTCGCCATGTTGCTTATCTCGGCGGCGCTTCAGAACCCTTCGCCATTCATTGGAACTTTGTAGGCGATTTCATTGCTTCGCAAATCGCAATTGTTTCCCCGCTAGTTGCAATTGCAGCAGTAATTGCTTGCTATATTGCAAAGGGGAAAAAAATCTGGTCTACACCATGGATTTGCCGATATTTTCTTTTTATATCTCTTTTTTCACCAGCATTTTTTTTCATTTTAAGTTTTCATACCCGGATTTATGCGAATTGGCCAGCCGCTGCATATAGTTGCCTTGCTATATTTATAGCTGCATTTTTCATTGGTGAACCAACAGATATAAATAAAACAACTTCTATCAAAAAAAAGTTTTGGTTTTGGACTCTTTT
>Ga0123353_10017096_pt1 | contig 10638 bp, 9 predicted proteins | sample TergutLab28metaG_3_FD_92763 | JGI IMG/M metagenome (GOLD analysis project Ga0123353, IMG submission 92763) | Labiotermes labralis P3 segment gut microbial communities from Petit-Saut dam, French Guiana - Lab288 P3 | ecosystem: Host-associated > Arthropoda: Insects > Digestive system > Gut ... | reverse complement strand
GGCAATAGGTTGAAAATCATTAGCAGCGAATTTAAGTGCGCAAACACCCATAATATTTCGCTCGCGGAGCTTGAAAAAGCTGTATTGCCGCTTGGAAATTTTGCTAAAATCACTAATATTAAAAGCGATATAAAGCATAAAAGCAAGTTTGATAGCGGCCCGGCGATTGAAACCAGCATGCCATCTCGCTTTGGCTTGCGAAAATTTTGCGGGTTCACCATCACAGGATTAGCCCAGCCGATTGGCAGAAGCAGCATAGCAAGCGTGCCCATTTTAGTCAAATGCACTTTGGGGTTAAGCGATATGCGCCCCATATGTTTGGCTGTCGGATCGCCCAATTTATACGCTGCCCATGCATGCGCCACTTCATGAACGGTTGCGGAAAAAATCAACACTACAAGGTAGAGCAGGCAGGTTAGTAATGGGGTGCCGTTTAGGTATAGAAATAGCATAAAGTCTCCAATTTGAAATTAGAAGTTAGGAGTGAGAAGCTTTTCATTTCTAACTCCTAACTTCTGACTGCTCACTTATCAAGCATTCCAATATCCTCATAACTCTCCCTCTTTATGAGCACTCTCGATTGACCATCCTTAACAATAACCACCGGCGGGCGGGGGATGCGGTTGTAGTTCGACGCCATGGAATAATTATAGGCGCCGGTGCACTGAATCACTATTAAATCTTCGCTTTCAACCTTCGGCAACTTGCAGTTTTCCGCGATTATATCGCCGCTTTCGCAGCACTTGCCTGCGATGGTGACGAGTTCGGTTTTTCTGTCAAGCGGGTCATGAACGCGAAGCGCCGTATATTCGCTGCCATAGAGCGCAAAGCGCGGATTATCACCCATGCCGCCGTCGACACTGATATATTTGCGATGCCCGGGGATATCTTTAATCGCGCCCACGGTGTAGGCCGTGAGCCCTGCATCGCCGACGATTGCGCGCCCCGGCTCCAAAATCAGCTTAGGCAACGGTAATTCGTAATCTTTGAAAATGCCGGCAACGCTTTGGCATATATGCGCGGCGAAATCTTTTATTGTCATCGGCTTGTCGGCCTCGACATATTTAATGCCCTGCCCGCCGCCGAGATTTAGTTCCCTCGTGTTGATATCCAGCTCATCTTTGAGCTTGCGCGCCAGCTCAGCAAGCCGCGAGATTGCAATCGTAAACCCTTCGGTTTCAAAAACCTGCGAGCCGATATGGCAATGCATGCCCAAAAATTTAATGTTTGCCATATCTTTTGCCACTTTGAAAAGATTATATGCCTCGTCGCCCAAAAGGCTCACGCCAAACTTGCAATCTTCCTGCCCTGTTTGGATAAATTCATGGGTGTGAACCTCAACGCCCGGCTTGATGCGAATCAAAATGTTGGCGATTTTTCCCATTTCATCGGCCACGCGGTTTATAAGCTTCAAATCATATTCGCCGTCGACCACAAAAGAATAAATGCCATGCTCCATCGCCAGCTCGATTTCATTTTCACTTTTGTTGTTACCATGGAACACCAGTTTTTCGCCTGGCATATCAGCCAAATTCGCGGTGTAGAGCTCGCCGCCGCTCACAATATCGGCGCCCAACCCCTCACTCTCGATAATCGGATAAATGCCTTTGCAGCAAAAAGCCTTTGAAGCGTATAGAATTTGGCTCTCGCCCGGGTAGTTTTCTTTGAGCGCGCGCACATATTCACGGCAGTTTTCGCGGATTTTATCTTCGTCCATTATATAGAGCGGCGTGCCAAACTTGCGCACAAGCGAAGAGATTTTAACGCCGCCGATGGCTAAGCGGTTTTCCATCACACTCAAATTGTTCATTACAAAAGGCATATTATCCTCCTTTTTTATTGCTTAACGAATAAGTAATAACGCATAACGAATAACTATGGTAGAAATTCGTTATAACTTATTCGTTATTCGTTTTTTTAAAACTTCTTCCTGCCAAAGAAATATGATGTCACACAACCGATTGCAAAAGTGATTACACTAATTGTAATCAAAATTGTGTTCACTCCGCTTTGGTAAACTATGTCGTTTCTGAAAAGTGCATAAATCGAGCCGATTAATAGGCCGAGAATTATAGAATAAATCACTTTGTGATGATTTTCGAGAAGATTTTCAATCAGCCGAACCATTAGCAGCCCGCCAATTATTATGCCGAGGCCTAAAGGACCTGCGACTTTAACAATATCAAGCAAAAGCGGTGTATTAGATGGATTTAACAAATAGGTGCTCACCGCTGAAATCGTTGCGGTAGCAACGGGGTAAACGCCCAGCAGGAGCAGAACGAACGAGCCGCTGATGCCCGGGATAACAAGAGCTGCGGCGGCCACCATGCCGGCACCGACAAGAAATAACATATTAAGCCAACCCAAACCTGCAATAAATGCGTCAACATCGCCTATTGAGAGCCCTTCTACATGAGAGATGCAAACAAGAATAAGGATGGGTATTCCAATTAGAAAAAATTCTTTCAGCTTAATTCTGTGATGGTCTGCGTTTATCACTTTGCCATAAATCAGCGGAATTATGCCAACAATAAGGCCGATGAAGAAAATCATAGTCGGCAGCGAAAAATGTGTTAGCAAATAATTGATTATCTTGCCAAACAATAAAATTCCGAAAACCATGCCAATCGCAAGCGGCACTAAAAACTTCAATGAACTTTTTGTATCTTTCTTGAAATTGTTAATGCTATGAATCAATTTGTCGTAAAATCCCAATATAATCGCGATTGTGCCGCCGCTTACCCCGGGCACTGTCTCCACTATTCCAAATGCCATACCATTAAAAAAGTTTTTAATATGCTTAATCATTTTATCTCCTTTGGTCTATGTAATCTTAATGTTTCATGTATAAATAAAAATGTCAATTATATTATCAACATCGCATCGCCAAAGCTAAAAAATCTGTATTCTTCCTTAATTGCTTCATCATAGGCATTAAGGATTTTTTCTCTGCTTGCAAAAGCCGAGACAAGCATTAACAGAGTAGATTTTGGCAGGTGGAAGTTGGTTATTAGGCAATCGGCGATTCGGAAGTTATAGGGCGGGTGGATGAATATATTGGTTTCGCCGGAGCAAGCTTTGAGTTTTTTTAACGAATAAGGAATAAGTAATAACGAATAACGATTGTAGATTTTCTGCGAAAATCTTTTGAATTTAATACTAAAATTTGAAAGCGTTAGCTTTCTACCATAGTTATTCGTTATTCGTTTTTCGTTATTCGTTTGTGCGAGTGTTTCTAACACTCGCACAACTGTGGTACCGCAAGCAATTATGCGACCAGTGCAATTGTTGATAATATCGGCATTTTTTTCATCGAGGGAGAACCATTCTGAGTGCATTTGGTGCTTCTCGATGGCATCGTTGATAACGGGGCGGAAGGTGCCAAGGCCAACATGAAGGGTGAGCTCGGCGACTTGAATGCCCTTTTCTTTCGCTTTATTGAGAAGCCCCGGTGTCCAATGCAAGCCGGCAGTGGGGGCAGCGGCAGAACCTTCTTCTTTTGAATAAACTGTTTGATATCGCTCGCTATCCTGCAGTTTTTCTTTTATGTAGGGCGGAAGGGGCATCTCGCCGAGACCGGCAAGAACTTCTTCCCATATTCCTTCATAAAAAAACTCGATTAGGCGATTTCCATTAGCCATTATCTTAATAATTTTAGCACACAGGTGGCTATCGCCACACACAGATGCGCTTCGCGCATGCACAGATTCACACAGATTTTTAATATTTTTTTTATCTGTGTTAATCTGTTTAATCTGTGTGTTGCCGCAGGCAACCTGTGTGCCAAAAAGAATTTCTACCCCAAGGCTTAGCCCTTTGCCGATACATTCCCAAATATTTCCATCTGCTCTTTTTAATAATAGCACTTCAGCGGCGCCGCCGGTGGGTTTTCTGCCGACAAGGCGAGCGGGGATAACGCGGGTGTTGTTCAAAACAAGGCAATCGCCGGGGTTTAGGTAATCCAAGATATCAGAAAAATGACGATGAGTAACTTCGCCGGTTTTTTTATCGAGAACCAAAAGCCGCGATGAGCTTCTATCGGGCAGAGGGGTTTGTGCGATGAGCTCTTCGGGTAAAGTGTAATCAAAATCACTTGTTTTTAGCATTGATATCCGTCCTTTTGTCAATAATATTTATTAGGCGAATAAAATGCAAATATTGTTGACAAAGTTTTATTCTTGCACATATTATGTAAACGATTGTATTTTCTAATTTCACACATGGGCAGAAAAAGAATAATATAGTGACTAGTGATTAGTGGCTAGTGACTAGTGAGAATTTCTAGCCACTAACCACTAACCACTAACCACTAGTATACATAGGAGATGAGTTTTACTTGGAGAAACTTGCGATAATTGGCGGCAAGCGCCTTGCGGGCGAGGTTGAAATTAGCGGCATGAAAAATTCGGCTGTGGCGGTTATTCCGGCGGCCGTATTGGTTGACGGAATTGCAATAATTGACAATCTGCCCAACATAAAAGATGTTGATGTGATTCTTGATATTCTGCACGATTTAGGAGCAGGAATTGAGAAGATAACGCCCAACAAAGTGAAGATTGACGGCAGAACTCTTGTTTCAAAACAGCCGTCATTTGAGCTTGCGGGCAAAATGCGTGCTTCCTATTATCTAATCGGCTCATTGCTGGGGCGATTTCATGAAGCATGCGTGCCAATGCCGGGTGGTTGCCTGCTGGGGCCAAGGCCGATTGACCAGCATATAAAGGGATTTCGTAGCCTGGGAGCTATCGCTGAAATTCATAATGGCGTGGTAGATGCAAAGGCGGAAAACTTATTCGGTAATAATATTTATCTTGATGTGGTCAGCGTAGGAGCAACATTGAATGTGATGTTTGCCGCCGTTCTGGCCAGCGGAACTACCCGAATTGAAAATGCGGCAAAAGAACCGCATGTGGTGGATGTTGCCAATTTCCTAAATTGCATGGGCGCCGATATTAAGGGCGCAGGCACAGATGTAATTCGTGTCAATGGAGTGGAAAAACTCGGCGGCGGTGAATATGCCATTATTCCCGACCAAATTGAAGCCGGCACTTTTATGATTGCAGCAGCAGCGACCGGCGGTGATATTATTGTTAAAAATGTTATTCCGCGGCACTTGGAGCCGCTATCTGCAAAGCTTGCAGAGTGCGGTGTGGAAATAGATGAATATGATGACAGTGTGCGCGTTAAGGCTAGCCATAAGCTATCCGGCACCAATATAAAAACTTTGCCGTATCCCGGTTTCCCAACCGATTTGCAACCGCAAATAGTAGCTCTTCTAAGCATTTGCGAGGGAGTTAGCGTTGTTACCGAAAGCGTTTTCGATAATCGTTTTCAATATGTGGATGAGATTAAAAAAATGGGCGCGAATATTAAAACCGACGGTCATTCCGCAATAATTCAAGGGGTAAACCGCCTAACGGGCGCATCGGTTAGGGTTACTGATTTGCGTGCAGGCGCGGCGCTGGCGATTGCCGGGCTGGTTGCTCACGGGCGCACGGAGCTTTCAAACATTCAATATATTGATAGAGGTTATGTTGGATTCGAGGAGAAGTTAAAGGGCTTGGGCGCACAAATTGCGAGAATAGAAAGTGGCGAGGCGGAGGTTGTGCCTCAATCAAATGTGAGTTGTACGATAAATTAGTGGCTAGTGACTAGTGGTTAGTGATTAGAAAAAACTAGTCACTAGCCACTAACCACTAATTACTAGGAGAAATTATGAAATTCTGCACATTATCATCCGGTTCTTCCGGAAATTCCGCATATTTAGAGCATGGGGGGACAAGCCTCTTAATTGATTGCGGGCTTTCGGGGAGGCATATCGAGAGCTGCATTGAGTCTATCGGCGCACGGCCGGATGCGATAAATTACATATTAATCACGCATGAGCATATTGACCATATTCGCGGCGCCGGCGTTTTTTCGCGCAAATATGGTGTGCCGATTTATGCATCAAGCAAAACATGGGACTGGATTCTAAAACGCGATGCCATTGGAGCCATTGCGCCTTCAAATATTCGCACATTTGAAACCGGCGAAGAGATTTATCTTGATAATATCAGAGCAAAAGCTTTCAAAACGCCGCATGATGCCGTGGATTCGCATGGATTTAGGTTTGAGTGCGATGGCAAAATCGCGGTTATTGCCACCGATGTTGGGCATATAACGGAAGAGATAGAAGAGCATATTCTAACCTGTGATGTGGCGATTTTCGAAGCCAATCATGATGAGAAAATGCTAATCGACGGAGAGTATCCCGAATATCTCAAGGCGAGGATTTTGAGCGACTATGGGCATTTGCCCAATCGCATTTCTGCGCAAATAGCCTCTAAAATGATAGAAAACGGCACTAAGCATTTGATTCTAAGCCATCTTTCAAAAGAGAACAACACGCCCGATAAGGTAAAAAAAGAAATGCTAAAAGTGATTACAAAAATAGGTGCAAAAGAAGGTGCGGATTTCACATATCAAATCGCACCAAGGATGGAGCCTTGCGAAGTGGTGGCCGTTTAAGGAGCAATAGCGCCCAATGAAAAAGCATATGAAGCAAGCATTAAAAGAAACATTTAAATATGTCGCTTGGTTTGCCGGCATTTTAGTTGGCGTGATACTTTTATTGACACTTGTTTCGGCTATTCCGCAATCGGCAATCAAAAACAATGTTGAAAAATCTGCGATTTATATGCAAGAAATAGGCGACAGGCCGGAAATCCGCGATAATGAAAAATGGGTTTTGGATATTGTTACTGATGTCAATATGATTAACATAGCTTATTATCTAAATTCTTATGACGCTTTTAGGGCAGGTTTGTGGGGCAAGTATTACAACAACCCGGCGCCTTGTTTTGCCTATGCTCTTCATGAGGCTATTACTGAAGGATATGCGCCGAATAAGATATATCCCAGATATTGGCATGGATATCTTGTTTTCTTGAAACCGGCTTTGATGATTTTTAGCTATGGCGGCCTCAGAATTATGATGCATATCCTATTTTATGCTCTTTTTGCTACTATTCTTTACCTACTTTATAAGCGAATTAATTGGAAGGCATCTTTGGCGTTTTTCGTAACAATGACAGCTTCAACCTTTTGGCTCTTGCCGCTAAATATGCAATATGTAAATGTATATTTTATTCTGTTTTTCAGCTTAACTTGGCTATTATGGAAGCAGCGAGAGGTTACGCCTTTGCCGTTTATGATTATCGGTATGCTTACAAGTTTTTTTGACCTTTTAACAGCGCCGGGCATAACTTTTGTGATATTCGCCACTGTTGCTGTTGCATTGCAGAAAGAGCAGAGCATTTGGAAGCAGCTGCTAAATTTTCTAATGTGGGGAACTGCTTGGTCTGTTGGTTATTTAGCGTTTTGGGCATGCAAATGGATTATAGCCGACCATGTTTTCAATAACGGAACTTTTCAAGATGCAAAAGGCGTGATTAAATATCGCACCAATATGGCGCATAATCAAAAACCGATTATCCAAGTTTTGAAAGTGAATGCCGGCTTTATTTTTTATAAATGGTGGACTCCTATTTATGCCGCGGTTGCAATATTTATGGCGGCGATGTGGAATAGGGTGAAAGGGATAGGCGTTTGGCCTTTTGCTGTTTTATTGACATTAGTGCCGCCGGCATGGATAATAATCACAAAGTCGCATGCGCAAATTCATGATATTTTCACTTATCGCACATTGGCAGCCGGATTTATGCCGTTTTTACTGCCGTTTTTCTACGAAAAAACAAGTGAAGATGTGATTAGCGGCGTCACTGACCACTAGCCAATAATCACTATAAAAAAGGACTGAAAGGAGTTTTATTATGTCTAAAAAAATTGCAATGCTTATTCCTTGTTATAACGAGGAGAAAACCATTAAGCAGGTGGTGGAGGACACTAAGCGGATTATTCCCGAGGCCGATATTTATGTCTACGATAATAATTCCAAGGATAAAACCGCCGAAATTGCCGCAGCAGCAGGAGCGATTGTTATCCGCGAGCGCAAGCAGGGCAAGGGGTTTGTGGTGCGCTCGATGTTCCAAGATATCGATGCCGATGCCTACATTATGGTTGATGGCGACGATACTTACCCCCTCGATAATGTGCCCGAGATGTTGAAGTTGGTGCTTGAGGAGAAGGCAGATATGGTGGTGGGCGACAGGCTTTCATCTACTTATTTCACCGAGAACAAGCGGCGTTTTCATAATTCAGGAAATAAAATTGTTCGCTGGCTGATTAACAAGCTGTTTAAGAGCAATGTGCGTGATATCATGACGGGGCTTCGCGTGTTTTCTAAGCGATTTGTGAAAACCTTCCCGGTGATTTCCAACGGCTTTGAGATTGAAACCGAGATGACGATTCATGCCGTGGATAAGCGGCTAAATGTGGAGACAGTGCTGGTTACTTATCAGGATAGGCCGGAGGGCTCCGAGAGCAAGCTTTCGACGATTTCCGACGGCACAAAGGTGCTGCGCACGATATTCAGGCTTTATAAAAATTATCGGCCGCTTGCGTTTTTTGGCATTATATCAGCGGCATTGTTCGTTGTTGCGCTTTGCTTTATGATTCCGGTGTTTATAACATTTTGGCAAACGGGCGAGGTGCCAAAGGTGCCAACCCTAATCGGCAGTTGCTTTATTATGCTGATGGGCGTGCAATCGCTGTTTAGCGGCTGGATTCTGGATGTGCTGGTGAATCAGCAACGGAAAGATTTTGAGATGAGATTGATAGGGCATTAGAAAGAAGAAAAATGAAAGATCAATTTGTTTTTTTTGAAAATGCTAAACCTTTTGTTAAATGGGTTGGTGGGAAAACGCAAGTTTTAGATAAAATTCGCACCAATTACCCAGAGAGGTTGGGGCAAACAATAAATAAATATGCCGAGCCTTTTGTTGGCGGCGGGGCGGTTCTTTTTGATATTCTCAATAATTATGATTTAGATGAAGTCTATATAAGCGATATCAATTTTTCTTTAATAGCGGCATATCTTGAAATTCGCGACAATGCGGACGAAATAATCGAAAGATTATATTTGCTTGAAACAAAGTATTTATCACTATCTGTTATTATGCAAAAAGAGTTTTATTATGCGCAAAGAAGGCGATATAACGAATTGAACAAAACAAGAAATAACCAAGCTGAAATTGCCTCGCTTTTTATTTTCTTGAATAAGACTTGCTTTAACGGGTTATATCGTGTTAACGGCAACAATGAATTTAATGTTCCGATGGGTAGCTATGATAACCCAAAACTTTGTGATTCTGCTAATCTTTATGCCGTTTCAAAAAAGTTGCAAAATGTGCAAATTGTGAATGCTGATTATAAAGGCTCGCTTAATTTTATTGACGAGAGAACTTTTGTATATTTTGATCCGCCTTATCGTCCGCTTACAAAAACCGCAAGTTTTACCAGTTACTCAAAAGAGAGTTTTGATGATATATCGCAAAGAGAATTAGCACATTATGTTGATATTATTAGCCAAAAAGGTGCGGCAATATTGTTAAGCAATTCTGATCCAAAAAATACAAATGAGGAAGATAATTTTTTTGACGAGTTGTATGACAGCCATAACATAAAAAGAATCAGAGCAAATCGGATGATAAACTCGGACAGTGGGAAGAGAGGCAAAATAAGCGAGTTATTGATAAGTAACTTTTAGGAGTAAGCGATGATAAAAGGTGGCATTGGCGGCGGCAACACAAAAACGGGATTAATTTTTGAAGGAAAAACCGATCTTTCAACTTTCATTTCTATGCAGAATGGTTACGAAGTCAAAAATCATGATGTTTTCTACAAAGGAAAGAAGGTGGCAAGTGTTTACAAATGGAACGATTTTTATAGGTTTCTCAAAGAGAACGGAGTGGTGTGGAAAGATGTATTGACCAAACAGCTACGACCCGACGAAGCGATTTTTGTGATATTAGAGAATACTATGTTCATAATTGAAAAGAAATTTCAGAAAGTAGAGGGGAGCGTTGATGAGAAATTGCAGACTTGCGATTTTAAGAAAAAACAATATCAAAAACTGCTTTCGAGGTTGAATATTGATGTTGAATATGTTTATCTATTGTGCGATTGGTTTTTAAAGCCAAAATACAAAGATGTTTTAGATTACATAATTAGCGTGGGTTGCCACTATTATTTTGAGTGTATTCCTCTAACAAAATTTGGGTTGCCTATGCCAAGGAAATAATATGCAAGTTTTATTTACCAAAGAGCAAATTGCAAAGCGAGTGCGCGAAATCGCGGGGGAAATCAGCCGCAAGTATGCGGGGCGGCCGCTCACTTTGGTTGGCGTACTGCGAGGCGGCGCGCCTTTTTTGGTTGATTTAATGCGTGAGTTAAAGTGCGGGCCGCCCGGGACGGCGGCCCCTACTATAGATGTTGAAATCGATTTTATTTCGGTGGGTAGCTATGGCGCGGCGCAGGAGAGCAGCGGCGTGGTGACGATTCACAAAGATTTAACCGGCGATATTAGCGGGCGAAATGTGATAATTGTCGACGATATTTGCGATAGCGGCCGCCCGATTGCCAAGTTGAAGAAAATGTTTGAAAGGATGGCAGCAAGCGGCGCGCCCGAGGCAGCGCCCCCTACATGCGAAGTCGCGGTGGTTTTATCCAAGCCCTCCCGCCGAGTGGTAGATGTGG
>Ga0123353_10017094_pt1 | contig 10639 bp, 5 predicted proteins | sample TergutLab28metaG_3_FD_92763 | JGI IMG/M metagenome (GOLD analysis project Ga0123353, IMG submission 92763) | Labiotermes labralis P3 segment gut microbial communities from Petit-Saut dam, French Guiana - Lab288 P3 | ecosystem: Host-associated > Arthropoda: Insects > Digestive system > Gut ... | reverse complement strand
TGTATGTATGCATGTATGTATGTATGTGTGAATTGTGTATGTATGTATGTATATATGAATGTGTGTGTATGTATGTATGTATGTATGTATGTATGTGTGTGTATGTATGCATGCATGTATGTATGTGTGCATATTATGTGTGTATGTATGTATGTGTGAATTTATGTATGTTTGTCTGTGTGTATGTATGTATGTGTGTGTGTTATTTGTGTATTATTTGTGTATGTGTGTATGAATGTGTGTGTGTGTGTATGTATGTATGTGTGTGTGTTATTTGTGTATGTGTGTATGAATGTGTGTGTGTGTGTATGTATGTATGTATGTATGTGTGTGTGTGTGTGTGTATTATGTATGCATGTATGTATGTATGTGTGAATTTATGTATGTATGTGTGTCTGTATGTATGTATGTATGTATGTATGTATATGTGTATATGAATGTATGTTTATATGTGTGTGTATGTATCTATGTACTGTACGTATGTATGTATGTGTATATATATATATATGTGTGTGTGTGTGTATGTATGTATGTATGTATGTATGTATGTATGTTGCCTTCCGTTTCAGGTCCTTCTACCCCACAAAAGCAGGAAGTACCTAACTTCCCTCTCCAACCCTTGTGGATGGATCAGGGTAATCAGAAGCCCGGTGCGGCCCTCAGAGTACGAGAAACTTCACAGGTGCCTCATAATACCGTTCATTTATAGATTCCACTTTATTTTGTTTTACAATCCGGTACACTTTGGTCGCTGCTTTCTTCCAGTCTCGCCACTAGCTCTCTTTCTACTGAAATTAGAGTCCATTCTGCACTTCTACCCCCTTAACTCTCCAGGGCGACACCTCCAACTCCTTTCCTTCTAGTGATCGGTCGGACAACGAAAGGGTTTTACTTTTCGTTGGCTGACCAATTTAAAATTCTCAGAAGTTAAGCTTAAATTTCCGTGGGAAAGACACGCTCAGAACATAACCGAAAATCGCAAGTATCTTAACCGAAATAAAACTTTAAATTTCTCAAAACGAATGCCAAAACGAATTTCCAAAAATCGCATCCTCGCAATTAGTTTTGAAGCTGTCACGACTGGTGTGACACGGGTAAAAGCGCGGGGGGGGGGGGGGGTTTGAAGGACACGAAAGCTTGCTCACAGGGGGGGGCGGGCAGACCAAAGTTCGGCTACAATGTATGCATGTTTGTGTGTAGGTGTAGGTGTATGTATGTATGTATGTATGTATGTATGTGTGTATGTATGTATTTGTGGGTGTATGTATTATGTGTGTATGCCGTAATTAAAGGTTTAAATTAATAACATTCCGTTAAAGAAATTAAACTGTAGGCCTACTCTGTTCTTGGAAGTGAATTACGATGGTTGATATTAAGGAACCGAAAAATATCTAGAAAAACTACAGCAATATATGCTGTTCGTATTATTAGCCACAACTGCCGTAAACAGTGTGTAGCGTGTGGAGAAAATTCATACTTTTGGTTGATGCCTGTTACGTCGGCATTAGGAACCCACAGCAATTATCTATGTATTTGCCATTCTTCGTAGTATTATAATATAGAGAGTGATCCATAATTATATGCAATAAATATAAGTGTCGTGTTCTGCTCCGGTAATGAAGTCAAAATTTCTTATAAACACACAGGAGCAAGTCCTTTAGCTGGATGTGGAAACTGAAGCGTTATCATTACTACTAGATAATGTACATTGCACCACAAGAGACCTCACAAAGTACGTGATGTATACGTGAGGGAGATCTTGCGTATTTTATGTGTGATGTAATGCAGTTTGTAGACTTCCTCTACCTGATTCATTGTATAGGCAGAGACGGGCCAGTTTTATGGCCACCGCGATCTCCCGATCCCACTCCTGCCAACTGCTACATCGGGGACTACCTGGAAGTCATGAAATATTCGGAAAGAGTTAACACGTGGCAGAATTTTTGCTTCTGACTGAAGGGGCTGCGATAACGTTGCGACACGTGACTGAAATGGTTCTGCGTACCGGGAATTCTTGACATTGCAAGGCTGCATTCACACCGGCGACGAACATCTTTAGCACCCCACCAAACTTCCTGCCTTGCAGATTCCGGTATGTCGTTCCCCGGAGGCAGAGCGGCGAAGTTTTACATTCTTCTTGATGTGATGTTACTTAACATTTAATTCATTAATTAATTTGACCCTTTAAACGCCGAGTTAAATCCCATCTGCCATCTGCTGGCATTATTAGTTCACCATATTTTCCACGTTAGGGGTTTAAGGGTTAACGTTTTCACCTTTTTTCATGGACGATTTTCAAGAACGGTTAATCACAAAGGGCCTTAATTTATGATTTAGAACCTATAAACCGTAAAAACTATCGTTATAATTATATGGTTATTTTCAGAAATCTGCCGATTGTCTCAGGGTTCTTCGCAAGCTGTCTTGTACCATGACCTCTTTGGCCCTTTGCGACCGTTTTCCAAAGCGTTTACGAACTAAAATTCAGCATTAACTGATAGTGAATTTCTGTACCCTTAAAATTCAGCGTAAACGAAATATTCAAAAAAACTTTTTAAGGCCAATTCAGGGACCTAAAGAAGTGGGCGCGTCCCTTAAGAAGCGACTCGGAACGGTTTTAGTTACCCATCAGCTAGAAGTTAAACATTTCACTCGTTGCTTGAAGTAGAAACCGCAGCCGTCAACGCACGTGCTTATGTACATATTTACAGTGTTCTGCACACAACCTTCAGTATCTGGCAGGAAATATGAGAACCGAAGGAGAGATATTTGATCTGAAACCCACAGGCTCTGTCCCCATTGCGAGCCATGTAAGCTGATTACAACTATAAACTGAGATCTAGCAATTTTCTAAGATTAGAGCCCCCCACCACCACACCCCTCATACGCGTTCATGAGGACATCTAGACGCCTCGGGATGGAAGTGAGTGAACTTACCGCAATATCGTGGTGGAAATTTCAGGACATAATCCCGCTAGGTCCGAGTGTTTCACAGTTTGAACTGTTATTGCTAGGGTAAAGCACCTCCATGCACTTTTGTGTCAGATGGGTATGTGTGTAGATAGGCCTATGTATGTTTCCTTAATGTTCGAAATGCTTACAGCGTTTTGCTTTGCATTTTTTTTAACTCTTTTACTTTCCTTCATAGATCTTACTTTATTCCTACAATTCGTTCTTTTTTTCCTGTTTTTGGACCCCACACAATGTCGGGTTGACTAGATTAAGCGGTGCTACTTCTGATTTCCGGGGGACGGCGGTAGCACAGTGGTTAAGGTGCCGTGCTACAAATCGGAAGGTCGCTGGTTCGATCCCAGCTGGTGTCAGTGGATTCTTCATTGACATAAAATCCCTCCGATCGCACTATGCCTCAGCCTCTAACAGAAATAATGAGTACCACGAGTATCTTCTGGGGGTGCGTAAGGCTAACAACCTACCACCATCCTGTGCCGTTGTCACGAAATCTCGGAGCGTAAACTTCCTGGAACCCCCTGGGCCTGTCCCGGTCTGTAACGGGACTGCTTTATATATTTTTTTACTTCTGATTTCTATTAGTGTAGGTTTGTAATTCTAATTTTGTTTGAGTCCTCAGCTACCTTGATATTTCTCTTGCCTTCTGCAGTCACTGAAGATAGTAGTATCTTGAAGTGCACCAAAGTATTGTTTGTCCATCTTCCTCACTTTAATACGTCCTTTTTTTCGCATCAATTTCCAGCCGCTTGTATAAAAACACGCTTACTCAAGTTTCTCGCTACGCGAAAGTTCTAAACGCCACCACATCGATATCTTTAAAATTAACAGTAAACTTTCCACAGTGTCTACCCGTACGTCATCATGGCGTGGTGTTTAAGGCTTCACTTCCACAGCACATTCTTAAAATTAATTGCAATATATGTAACTCCAAATAATTGAATCTTAATTTTAATATTTGTATGCATATTGCATTTCGCTCGGAATATTGTAGGGGACGCATGTGCATGCCGACAACAAGCTAGTACATTGGAAACTTTTTTCAAGGATATTCTAAGTGACACAGTCTACTTGGATAAATTCTCGTGGAAAATACACGTGGCCTTAAATTTGTGAATAATAATGAAATGGGTCTACTAGAAATAGTGCAGGTAGGTCCGGTCAATTAATTAGTTCCCCCTGTATTTACATACGTTACGCAGGATTAATTACCAACGAAACAGAAAAGAATCCGGATCAAAATCGTTGAATTTATAATGAAAAATACATTGAAAAATTATTCATGTTTAAATGTAACAAACGTTTACTCCATTAACATAAATTAGTCACTTTTCGTCTCATAACACACGACATGCATTAAAAATTTTTGGAATATCATTATTGTGATTTTTTTTATGGTTACTATTATAGCACATACGCCTGGATGCGTAGTTTTTTTTTTAAAAAAAACTTAGGAGCCACCTTAAAACCTCAGGTTGCCCGAAGGGTAACATGAATCATAGATTGAATTGTTTCCATCCCGTTGTGTATGTATACCAAGTTTTTCATTAAGTCCACCGTCTTTACACAACATATATTGTTGGCTAATGTTTAGTTAAACAAGCTACATGTTTCGGCCCTACTTGACCATCATCAGGCATACAGGAGGTTAGTATCAATTAAGGTACAAATGTTCGCTATACCTATGGGATCCCATTGGTTTATTTGTACCTTAATTGATACTAATCTCCTGTATGCCTGATGATGGCCAAGTAAGGCCGAAACATGTAGCTTGTTTAACTAAATATTAGCCAACAATATATGTTGTTTAAAGACGGTGGACTTAATGAAAAACTTCGTAGCATAAATCATGTTCCATTCTGAGCACCCACAAATATCATATGCCACCGTACAGAATTTATTCACCAGGGCGTCTGGAATTTGCACACCCTTGACATTCTCAACACGTGCGAAATTTTGTGCATTTTATTGCATCAATATTTATGTTTTAAGAGAGAAAGGAGGTCTCAGTGTTTTTTAGTAAAAAGCACTGCTTTGAGTTCCCCTATATGATACTTGCTGACATATGTGGGTCTCACTATATATTTATTTCTTAGCTGTAACGTGTAACACACTGTATCAAAGTTAGGTTAGTTGAGTTCTTTGCGAGTGCATCCATACACATCTACTGTTTAAACCATAAGACCATACCGGTCAAATGGGAGAAAACTGAGAGTGACTTCGCCTATGTTTTCGGAACCGTGCATCGTGATTTACTGATGTAAGAAGAACTAACAAGATGCGCGTTTTTCATTAATGATTTAATTCAATTATATTATTATTTTTATATTATACAATATAATTGAATTAGATCATTAATTTAAAAAAAGTGTGCACTTTTTTGGTTCTTCTTACGTACAGAGTGACTTCGGTAAATGTGCGCAGTTCCGCTTTAGCGTTGTATGAAGTGAGAAAAATACATTTCCAACTTTCTGAGTGTCATTAACCTCTTAAACGCCGAATTAAATCCCATCTGCCATTTGCTGGCGTTATTAGGAGCTCATCATATTTTCCACGTTAGCAGGATAAGGGTTAAAGATTAGATTGACTGGGGTGGGGGGGGGGGACTTTTCGACAGTGATAAAAATGTATGATTTTGAGGCGTAAGGAAGAAAGGGGAACAACCTGTGTTATGGGGAAAGTGCTTGTGTGAACACGATATTAAAGATAACGCTCCGAATATCACCAGTTTGATATGGGCAGTACGTCCGTACGGCGTGTCTGTACCCGACAGTCCAAAACAGCTGTTTCGACCAAGGCTAAAATATAAATTATGAACATTTTATTACAATAACCAGAATTTCTTAAAGATATGCAAATTCTGCTAATTGATCATAAAAATTAACCACCCGAAGATGTGAAAAAAAAAATAAATTATTTTATGTTTGTCACATTGAGACGTTCTGTGGATAATACTAACTAAATGGGGCGATGAATATGGAACGCTTGGACAGAATTGCGCTAGTGCCAACTGTTTTGTTCAATGATAAATTGTGGGAGCATTACGCATACAAATCACTAAAACCCGTAAGCAAACTACCCACCACTTTAATGTAGTTAGCGTCGCTGCGTTATCGGCACGTTACAGTCATTCTAGTTGACCTTGGTTGTGCATTTCGATAACAGCCTAGTCGGCATTCGAGAAACGTGCATTGCGTTTCTCTTCTCCGGCCTTTTAACGGTACACAAGGCTGCTTACCGGCGTAATCGTAGTGCAAGAAAAAGACTGTTCACGCGTACTGTGCTGTTATTTGTGCGCGAAAACGCACAAGAAGGTGAACATGAGTTTCAAAAGCCGATAGTTAACGGTTTTAATATATTGGCTTGATATTTATGCGAGACTATTGCGCATATAAATCTGATTTTAGAAGTAGACTAGAGATACCATTAGTGAGAGTCGTGTGATTTCTGGAATACGTTTTTAAATTCAGGTGATATCTGAAAACAAAATTGGTTTCAATTAAAATTTGCAAATCTTAATTTTTGTTTTACTTGTTTGATATAAGACAGAAGTTTTAAGAACTGAAAAAGGAAAGTCTTAAAAGAATGTAGACGAAATCACACTAGGAGGCATTTCATAATATGTTTGAAACAAGCGTTTATTTTACACACATGGATACTTGATATACGTTAGATTTTTGGCCGAAAGTATGGAAGCATGCTGCAAAGTGATAAACGGATTAAACTGGACGAGGCGTGTTTCTTAACCAGCCAAGTTCCGATTAATTATTTATACACATATTTAAACATAAAGGTGGTAAGTTACCTAGGAATGCTGTTTTAGTGGTGTGCGAAAATATTTTTTTTTTCCACCGCTTCAATCGTCTTCAATTGATTTTCCCATTTCGTAAAATCTTGGACGGCAAGCGGTTTCCTTCCCGGAGTAAGTAGAGTTACAGTTGCTGTTTGAAAACCCCACATCCGGGCAGCGGTTGTGATTCCAACCTGCGACAGTGCGTGTCATTTCCAACATGTGGGTGAAGAGAGGAGAAAGGGAGACAGTTGCAGACATAGTGTGCGGGAACTGCGATACAGCTCACGGCCTGATTACCATTTGAAATAGAATTCCAAATTGTCTATACTTCCCCATTTGGAGTACAAAAATATTATTTTAATGCGTAAATATGATTCTCTTGAAGCGACTAAAGCCACGTAATACCTTTTTTAATATCAGTCACTGAGCTAAAACTGGAGCTTGCTTAGTACGAACTGAATTGAAACTACTGAAAGAATCCGCGTGGTCATAATACAACAATGTTCATAAATACACATCCACATTCATTGTGTTTTGTCCGCTTGGAAGGAAATCCGAAGCCCATTCATAGATTAAAGTTTAATGACATTTATATGCGGAAGTTTTTTAGGCTTCAGGGAGCGAGTTATTATTTTTTGGTGGGGGTATGTGCGGCGTAAGAGTTTTTACAGGGCTGTTTTTATGATTGAAAATTACCCCTAGAGATATCTTTGTTTGTTCAGATGTTAATGTTCTGCAGAGAAGCGTTATTGGGTGGGGTTTGGTAGAAAACTTGCGGTGTTTGTTGAAGGGTCGAGAGGGTAGTTTTGAAGGGTGTGTAGAGTGAGAGACAATTGTACAACAGAAAGAGACAGCCCGAGGTTGGGATGGATAGAAAATGGGGAATAGTGGAGATGAAGGTGGGGAATATATATGTATATATATATATATATATGTATATATATATATAAAATAATCTTGTACAGCTGAAATCGAGCTTCGCCACAGCAGCCCTTTCCTTCCAATTTTATTCTCCCCGTTTTATCCTATAGTTGATGGAAATAGAGAAATATTGCACATCGAGGCATTGCGTTTTGGGGTACCCGCCCTTGCCTCGGTTCCACAGAATGAACTTCCAATCATAATCCGACAGCACCTTCACTTCCGTTGGATAATAAAGTCATTGGGAATGTCCGGACCAGAAGCAAGAAGATCATGGCAAAATGTAGTCGCACAAATCACCCTCAGCCTTACAGCTCTCAGTCCTGCCAAAATGCATGGATACGCAAATGTGTTTATCAGCGAGAGTGGATGGATGAGGGGTTAGAATGGGAAATAAATTCAATCCGAAACAACACGCCTATATGTATATACGTATGTATTTAATTGTGTTTTAAAATCGTACATAGGTAAATATACAGAAATGGGGTACGCAGTGGCGCAGTTGGTTGAGGTACTGCGCTACAATCCGGAAGGTTGTGGGGTCGATTCCCGACGTTGTCATTGGAATTCTTCATTGACATAATCTATCTGCACTATGGCCCTCAGAAATGAGTACCAGGAATATTTCCTGTTGGATAAAGGCGGCCGGTTCGTATGGCTGAAAACCTTACCACTTTTATCTGCCGATTGTCTTGAAATCTGATAACCTTAAGCCCGTTAAACCCTCAAAGGGCCTGTACAGGGATTGCTGTACCTTTCGAAATATGCAAAAATATAACGTGAACGTGCTTGGTCACTGCTTGCATGTGTTCGTGAATATAATGAAGAGGAATTGTGATGGAGGGGCCAGTAGATAGAATGAGATGAAGTTTGTATGTGGCGAAAGGAGAAGTACCTTAAGGGAAGTAAGCCTGGTACATTATTACAAAACACAGCGGTTTTATCACGTGAAATAAATTCTAATCCATTTGAAAACACAATAAGACACACAAAATAAAAAAAGAAACCCCAATTGTGAAGTCGCATTGCTAATAAATGTATAGCTCTGGGAACGGAATGCGGCCCCGTTTCGATAGTGTACATTCATGTCACCTTCAGCCGAAAGACGGAGCCTCTACTCTGCAAGTTGCTGAAAATGTGTGTGTGTGTGCGTGTGTGTGTGTGTGTGGAATTCCACCACTTATCATGAATATATCAATAAGTCCTTTAATTTTTAATCTGTCTAGATTTGCTACGGAGAGTTATGAATTGACAGTTACGTACTGTACAACGTGTTACTTTATCCCTCTTCATGTTGCAAATTACTTTCACCTTAAATTTTTCGGACACTTCTTCAGAATTTCTTTTTGTTCAATGTTTTAGACGCCTGACGTCCAAAAAAATTCGCACAACGTTTGGGGGTAAATGTATGTATTAAATCCAAAAAAAAAAAGGAGGACTCGTAGAGTGGAAGGTTGGGACCCACTTTTAAGAACCTGAAGAATGTAAAATGGCGATTGGTAATGAGAATAGCAGGTTCGTGTAACTTCTGAGGGTGGGACATCAGTGGCGGGCGTTTGTACGAGTGATATTTAACTTCAGCATTACAAAACTGTTTGGTTATCTGCTTGTTTAGGTAGACATAAATAACAAGCCGAGCATCTTACTGGCAATAGGCCGGAAGATTCAGGATAGTGAATACTACAGCCTGTCGTTAGACGCGATGCTCTTTCAATTCAGCATCTATTCTTACAGTCCACTTACATAATTATCGATCGTAATATTATCCTGTGATCTGTCTTTCGATGTTCCCAGCGATTAATTCCCAAGAGGCTCCACAAAAATGCTTGTTAGCCCCAAGAGAAATTTGTTGTATTTTCAAGCCCTGTCCATTGAGGCCTCGGTGATTATGTACAGAACGTCAGGCTCAGGTGGGCAGCATTGCCGCTTGTATCGGAGAGGCCTTCAATTTAAATATCGAGTTATTGTCGTGATGTCTGGTACGTTCTCAGACTTTCCATGCCAAAACCGGGGTAGTACATGAAATTAGAACACGGCTATTGCTTTCTTTATCCTTGTCCAGCCTTTTTCCTCATTAATGTCTATCATTAGACGATGTTTAGTATGAAAAATGAACCCGTATCTGCTCAATGTCGAGTTAATTTCGACGACAGTTTCCGCTGTATTATCTCTAATATCGAGCTTTGAAAGACGCATTTCTTTACAGTGTTTTATGTTTGTTTTCCATAAGCTCATCTTGTCTATTGCCTGGGTTTGATCTTCGAAGGTAAGAGATATTCCTGAGAATTCATTTGCACCAGACTGTTTGAATTCACAAGGATAATTTGGACGTCAGCTGTTAAAAAAAATCGTGCAATAAGCAGTAAATACGTAAAATGTGTTAGGTGGCTTCTACAAGCAACAGATTGTTCCGCTTACGTTACAGCCCGCCAGCTTGTCGTGGGGCGAGGCGAACTTGGTTGAGGCGTGCAAAGGCGAGGCAAAGTGTAACCTAGTGTAGTTGGGGCGGGCAGCAGAAGTGATCCGTTTTTACCTTTTACCTGAATAAGAAAAGAATGTTGGGATTAGTCAGTGTCTTTATGACATGTATTCATATACAATAATTATGGTCTGCAAGGCTTTGCCACACAATATGTCATTAACACGTTTTAATGTTAATTCCTTATAATTATTTACATATACAATACCTGCAGACTGTAAGTCTTGAGACTTCCCCGTAGATGTTAACACAAGTATATGTACGAGTATTAAATCAGTCACACGCAACAATAGTTTCTGTCTGATGTTTATTGGACCGTGCATCATTGTGATAACTGAAGAATAAAAGAAAACTAGATGCCACTTGTTATTGTATTGTATTTCTTATAGGCTCAACATGTTTCGGGCATTACTATGCCCATCATCAGGAGCTCGCAACTATAATGTTGATTACCACATTGGTCGTATCGTTCTTGGTTT
>Ga0123353_10017093_pt1 | contig 10639 bp, 5 predicted proteins | sample TergutLab28metaG_3_FD_92763 | JGI IMG/M metagenome (GOLD analysis project Ga0123353, IMG submission 92763) | Labiotermes labralis P3 segment gut microbial communities from Petit-Saut dam, French Guiana - Lab288 P3 | ecosystem: Host-associated > Arthropoda: Insects > Digestive system > Gut ... | reverse complement strand
CTCCTGATGATGAGCACATGTGCTCGAAACATGTAGAGGCATGAAATAAAACTTATTGTGAAACAAATTTTGTTCATCAAGTTGGTTAAATACTGAGATAAATCTCATACAGTTATGGCAGCTGCAGTTCCCATGTATCAGCGATCAAAGTGCAAAAACGGCATTGTGCTACAGGACAAGGGAATTCAACTTAGAAAGGAACTCAGCCTTGTCCGTCAAACACTTCATCTCATCAGTTTCATCACATACATAGGCACATCTGCAACATGATGTCCGCAATGAACTCTTACTGCAAAACAACTGACATTCCAACCACCTCTGCTTTGTTGCATGATACTATGTATCACACAACGAAGCACAGAATGCACATGCATATCAGGGCACTCTTTGCAACATAACATTACACAACATGGCATGCTGCCACAACACCCAACTTGTACAACAAAATTAATCTGTGACTATTTCTAGTGTGACTTTAGCAAGGAATATATTGCTCCCTGATGATGGTCTTAGGACCGAAACATGTAGGAGCGTTTTTAATGTTTTAATGTGTAAATTTTATATATGTGCAGTGGTTGGTGTAATAATTGAGTAACTTAGTACTAACTGTTCATGGCTATCTACACAGCAATGATTCTTTTGGATGTGACACCCATTCAAATAGCAGTTCCACTTGTCATTAAAGATGTTTCCACATATTTTGTCCAATGCCATGCCTGTTGCACAAAACTAACACTTCTGCTTTATATACCATGCTTTAAAATGTGCAAGTTTTTCAAATATAAATTTTTAATGAAAACAGTATATATAAAAATTCTTTGCAACAACACATTCTACTGTATATCTGAATTAGCTACTAACAACTCAGTTAACCAAAGGGTAAATTGGATAGGGAAGTTATCAGCTACTGCTTCCAAAACATGATAGTATAAGTACTGTATGTGAAGATATGATCAGCACATGACAGACTCTTTGTACCTGTTATGTATGGGCCTTAAAGATCAAAAATACCTTAACCAGGTTGGTATTCAAATTTTACTGTGTGGTTTATGAAAAATGTATTATTCAAACATAAAAAAAGAAACTTAAGAAATAAATTTTGTTCAAAATAAGAGAAAGATTATGCACCATGAATTAAGAATGCAGTAACTTTTCTGGTTGCTTATATATATATATATAAAATAATTTCTATGTGTTTTTAGCTTGTTTTGCATATGCATACACGAGTCATTTAAAGGTTAAACAATTCAGAACACAGATGACAGCACCCCCTTACTACAGGAATAAAAAAAGCCTGTGTTTTGTAGAATTAACAACAGGTGGCATAGTCACAGCCTGGTTTGCACATGTATGTGAAATAATCTAATGGCACGGATAAAACAAGTTAAGTGGGAAGACTTAAAAGTACTTTTAGCAGTAAACCTAGGGTACCACCCAATGAAATTTTTACCTGTATCACTGTCTGAAGGAGCATGGACAGATAACTCCCGCAATCTGACCCGCATTTTCCACCCACTGCTAGAAGGTACAGTTTTCAATTTATTAATGTCCTTACTCTCCTTTGGAAGCATCACAGAAAAGGCATTGTCATCAGCTGCCGGTTTCACTATATGCGACTCCAACACCACAATCTGCTCAGCCAAATCCAGCACCTTACTTTGTACACAGCGATGCCTCCGTTCTCTTCTGCACACAGCAACACTAGTTCTTCTCTTTTCCAGTGACGGTGACACAGGTGGAGAATGTATCTGAACTTCCACCACAATTTTTTCAGGCTTGAAGGGAGTTTCACTTTTAGAAACTTTATTAAAGTAACTGAATAAACTGTTCCTTTTCTTAGTCTTGTCTGGAGATGGCAGATGTTTCTTTGGTTCTGTCTGCTTTTCACACTTTGAATCTACATTGCTCACTGTGAATGCTTTGTTTGCTTTGTCTCGTTTATGACATTCTTTCTGCTCATGGTTCTCTTCTTCACTACTGTCTTCCACTATCAATGTCTCATTCTTCTCTGCATCATTCCCACACTTGCTATTAGCTTGGCAATTTGAAGATTTCACTTCTTGTTGAAAGGAAGAGTTAGATAGAATTTTATTACACTGAATGACACAACTGTTTGTAGTTGTGGACAATTGTGATGGCATCTTGGTATTACAAACAGAAAGTTGACAATTAACCTTCCTGTCCTTGCTTACTGATACTTCTTTTTTTCCTTCTTTCTTTGCAGCCTCTGATACATATATTTGCTCTATTTCATTCACAACTGGTTTTCTTTTTCCTTCCAGAGCATTGTATTCAAGGCATTTCTTTGTAGACAGTTTTTCTACATTTACCACCAATTCCTTTAATTGTATGTGATATTTTTCTGGTTCTAAACAATCACCTGTAGTCTCTCCCACCAACACTTGGCTACTATTTTTATGAACAAAGTTGCTTCTGCTCTTATCCACTTTCCCTGTAGAAAGTTTACTATTGTGCACACTCTCCTGATTTATTACTTTACGTTGTATCTTCTGGTGTTTTGAACAATGGTCTACAGTTTCCTCTAAAGTCAAATTCCTACCATTTTTGTGAAGCAACTTGCTTCCATTCCTGTCCATCCTTCTTAACATTGTGGCATCACGTTTCCCACAAGTCAAACTGTCCCATCTTACTCCTTTGTCATGTTTCTTCTCATCACATGATTCTGCAGATTTGTCATCATTTTCTTCCAGAATCATGTCACCACATTCTCCATGAACATCCTCGTTGCCATCTTTCACTTTAAAAATGTCCATATCCTGGTAAAATGCCACATTTCTCTCATCATCTGAATCTGATTCAGATACAACAAGTTGCTTACATCTTAAAGTAGGAACTTTTTCCAATTTCATTTCTGGAGAAGTGTCACTGGGTTTTGCTTTCTTCTTTCTTTGTCTTTCTGCCAAATCTCCCAGTATATTCTTCCTTTTCTTTCTATTTTCCTTCACTGTAGGAGTTTTCATCAGTGTCTCTACAACAATAGTTCCTGTCTTCTTTCTGTCAGGACACATATGATCCTCCATTTCCTCAGGACTTGCTGGTGACTGCAAATTCCTTGAAGACATAAGAATATGGAATGCATCAATACTTTGATTTGATACGGTGGGAATCTTACCAGAATGTTTATCTACGCTAGTTTTAATTGTTACCCCTCGTCCAACACCACATTTTGTTTCATCACTTAAACCATCCACACAGCACTTAGCTGAAGAACCATATAAGCCATTTCTCTTAAATAAAAGACTATGCCTCTTCTCTTGTGCAGACTTTTCTAACAGTGCTTCCTTTATTACTTCAGTTTCCATACACAAGGACTTCTCACTACTGTCAGAGTTATAGGTTTTCTTTGACAAAAAGTTTACTATCTTCTTTTTTAAATTTTTCTTCCCACAACTTGCAGTCTTTGAGAAACCTGTTTCACTACACAGCTCTTTGTCTGATGTTCTGATGGGTGTTCTTTGAGAGGTGGATAAATCCAACATGTCATGCAGCACGGTACTATGTAGATCATGTTCAACACTTCCAGTATGATTATTCACATCATCAGTTACTCCAAAATTTAGTTTTTGGTTAGCTGCTCTAGCTCTAATTCTACCACCTGAAGGGCTGTCTTTAATGTCTGAGCTTGATGACGATGAACTGATTTTAACAACATGATTAGGCTGGGAAAGTCCCTTGAAAAAGTTGTGTGATTTCACATCACCACTGTCGCCATTTAATGTAGTTACATTTTCATTCAAAATCTTCTCTTCTTTTTGCTTCGCTGGAAAATGGAAGTAATGTGTGAGGTCCTTCATCCTTCACAGAAATTCTGAAAATTAAAGAAAAAAGACCTCAAATTACACATTTCAAGATCACATTTTAAATATTTTGTACTCATGAAGAATCACTCTATGTAATCCATATTACAGAGGAAGTAAATTACATAGTACTGTGAAGCAAAGAAGAATTTTACCTTCACACATACTGAATGTAAGTAGCAATTTCAATATCTGGTACTTTTCAAAATCCACAATGACACTGTTGTTACACAAACTACTAAGAAATTTCCCGAACATGGGAAGTTTTCTATAAGACAAGATTGCAAAATTCTCTCGGGCCGACAGTCGCGTCAGGTAATTCACAGACTGACTTCGTCTCCATCCTGAAGAGGCTGGAGGCCCGAGACAATTTTATACAAAAAACTAGTACAGCTGACACAGCAGACAAGGAAAGGCCAGTCTGGAGGTTCGTGATTTGTTACTCACATACTGTCCGCAACAGCCTTGTGTGTTGTGTGCGAGTGACTTAGCAGAACATCGTGCCCACCGTTTACACTAATGTTAATAACACCAGGATCTAACCTATAAGGTCGAAGTAATGCACTGGGTGTAAATTGTAAATTTTCACCTCATTAACAACAGAATAGCACAGTTCATCATTACAGGCCGGATGTATGCGGGATACATGTGCTGTATACACGAATAAATTGCATGCACCTCCCAAATAGCACTTACGTACTAGCAATTGACCTCTATAATTACATACCTTCCCTACACGGTCTACAAAATGAGGGCATCCGAAACAGAAAATGCACTCACGCTACTTCTCATTTTTCATTATCAAAACTATTTTCTTCATATAAACAAACGTCCTAAGAAACACCTATCAAAATACACAATCTGAGAACACTGCACATGTAAGCATAACACCTCATAAATTGGCGGGAGAAACCTACCGACAAACACGAGTGCAGTCAAAGATTAACGGGACACTATCTCCACCACAGATGACAAAAAGAAATCGCTGTTGTTGGCAACCCAGTGATGTAGCCATTCTTGCAGCAATCATGTAAGCGAAGGATGCGAATGTTGCTAAAAAATCAAAAGTCACCTTTTCGTGAGATAATACGGAAATGCTATATAGTATCGGTTAATATTCGTCCGGTCCAAGTTATATCACCATCCCCAACATTTCAAATGAATCTTTTACACGAAGCCGTCAACACCGGATGATTACTTTTCGCGTGCTGAAAATTAACTACAATCACAGATACTTCAAACATGTACTCAAAACTTAATTATTACTTTATTTTTTCCAGTGTTGCTGATGAACAGGTGCCTTGCGAAATAACTATTCAAAGCAGTGATGCAAGTTTTCCAACACAGACGTATAACCACAGACGAATTTTACGTTTCCATGATTGTCTTCAAAATTTCGTTGGTTATCACGAACATTGCATTCCAGAATGGTTAAAAAAGTAGGCGACACCTCAAATCAAGTCCATGGGACAAATGTCCTCGGCTAACATTCAGAAACTAGTTTTTGAAGTAGCCTGCATTCTGTGGAGCCGTAAGGCTGATTCGAGGTACCAAACCCTCGTTTGTTAGATCAATTGACTGTTATCAAACCATAGGCCTAGGTGTTTCGAGTGATGTCTTTCAGTATAGCTCATCGAACCCCTCTATGGACCGTTTTCCTCATTGTGTGCAGCGTATTGGCTTTCATGAATTTCACAGATATTTAATATAGTGTCTTATTGCCTTCTGACCTATTCTTAAGTGTCTGAATAATGCATATACCCGGTCAGTGGCTAATCTGTGTTCAAATACACAGTAATTGTCTACATACCAATTTAACCTTGAAAGGAATGCTGGGTGTTTGAACAATGGAGTTTTTACAAAATCAGTCCCACTTCCATCTCCAACATGTACGGTCAAGGTCTCTCTGTTGCCCACACAAAACCCATGAACATGGGTCACACTACCAGCAGCTAGACTGCCAGTAGCATGGTTTTAAAGACTGTTCATGCACACACGATCAATCACCAAACTTCATAGGCCTTTGAAAAGGTGGAGATATCACAGGAGAGGATGTTTTAGTCTCCAACCCTGAGACTGTTCATTTTTCCATAGATATGTAACAGGTCCATAATTGTCACCTTGCACAAAAAGCTGCTCACACCAACTAGCTAACCACCTTTTAACACAAAATTTTACTGGATTTCCAGTCTTCCTACACTTCACACCCTTCCTGGCTTAAAATTGTAGAAAATGCAACTGGATAATCCCACAGAATTATATGGCTCAAAGACATGTTCAACAGCCAGCATCCAGTGAATTTTGTTCCAGTGTTTCTGAAAACTGAACCCAGTGAAAGCAATAAGTATGTACTGTGAATGTTCGACTGCCTTCTTGTGGGAAGCCTTTCCGTTTTCAAAAAGCTTTAAAGCTTTCTCACCTGACAGCCACAAGTGTTAACCTTCTTCACCCCACACACCTTAGAAATGTTAACTTGCTGCAATTTTGGCCGCATTTGCACAGATGGTACCAAAACACACCTTTATTAAAGCTGGTATGACAACTACTTTATTCACTGTCCTCATACTGCTTAAACACATAATTTTCTGCTCTAATGTTATAAATCTCTTATATTTCCACCACATTTCTAACCCTTACCACTATCACTATTTCACTTGAAACATAAATACAAACAAACAAAGAAACTCTGTACACTTGAGCATGTTGCCACAGTGGCTGTGGAATGGCATGCACACACACATACATACATACATACATACACACCCATATCTCTCTCTTCCCTGAATGCACCACCACTATGTAAAAACCATCCTTTAAAATTAGTCTTGTTAGTTTGGAATTATGGGAATTTTACACTTACCAGTTACTGCTTCATATACTAACACAAAAAGAGCATATTCAGAAAAGATGGAAAGAATATTTTCAACGTGTATTGGAAAGTAACCTAAACGACATAGATAGTATGACATTCTACACCGTAGAAAATGAAGACATACAGCTGAGCTATGAGGAATTAAAGTATGTAATTAAATGCCTAAAAAATCATAAGGTGCCAGGAACAGACCAAATAATGGCAGAACTTCAAAAAAAAGGAGAGTCTATGGAGAAGAAACCACCATCTTATTAAACTGATATGGGCACAGCATAAAATGCCAGAAGAATGGTCTATGGGAATTATACAACCCATATACAAGAAAGGAGATACATTAGAGTGCTCCAATTATAGTGCTAGAACACTACTCAACATTACTTACAAAGTATTATCAGGTATCTTATACAACAGATTAACAAAATACTCAGAAAAAATACTAAATATCAATGTGGATACCATGTAAATCGTTCAACCAATGACCGCGTCTTTACCGTAAGACAAACATGAGAAAAAGCCTATGAACACAACATACATCTACATAATCTGTTTACAGATTTTAAACAAGCCTTTGACAGTGTTAACAGAGGCAGAATGTTAAATGATTTCTGATATTGGGCATACCAAAGAAGTTAGTTCAACTCATAGGTGTGACCATGGCTGGTTCCAAGGCAACTGTAAGAGTTGATAACCAATATACATCCATGTTTCCTATCACCAATGCTGTGTGGCAAGGGGATGCATTGTCCTCTGTTTATTTGATCCAGTTTTAGAAGCTATACTTCAGAAGGTGAACATTACTAGTCATATAGGAACAAAAAGTACACAAATACTTGTGTATGCTTATGATGTGGAAATAATAAGTAGAAGTAAAAATGAATTGAAAGATACCTTATTTAATACGGAAAAAGAAGCAAGAAGAAGGAGCCTCCTAGACAATGATAATAAAACCAAATATATGCAAGTAGCAAGAGCAGTGCTTAATGATGAACACCTGTGTTGTGGAAACTATAAATTTGAGCACGTTCAAGAATTCTCTTACCTCTGTTCGCAAATGAACCAAAATAACTCCATCAGTAGTAAAATCCAAGCTCAGTGGAAATGGATGCTATTACGCATATGGGAAATGAATGAAATCAAGAACATTAAACTGAAACTTAGAGTTTAAAATATACAGAAGTTCAATAAGACCTGTAGTGACCTACAGATGTGAAGCTTGGACATTAACAAGTTGAGACGGACATCTCAGAATATTTGAGTGTAGAATATTGAGAAACATCTTTCGCTCAGTGCAAAATGAAGATTGATCCTGGAGAATCAGAATGAATTATGAACTGAACAAACTAACTGAAAACACAGATATAGTGTGATTTATAGAAAGCAGAAGAATAGCCTGGCTGGGTCACGTGATGCGGATGCATGAAAAGAGAACACCTAAGAAAATATCAGAGTGTAAACCTATAGGTATGAGAATTAGAGGAAGACCAAGGAAGAGATGGATCGTAGATATTGAAGAACATATGCAAATAATAGGAATAAAACAGTGGGGAAAGCAATGTAAGGAAAGAGAAGAATGGAAGAGACTCACTGAGAAGGCTAAAACCCATACAGGATTGTAATGCCAGTGAAAAAAAGAGTCACTGCTTCTTCCAATGTTAAATGGTGAGCTAAAAAGCCACAGAAGGTTGAGACGGCCATCATCCACAAACAACACGACCTGGTCTTCAGCTATAACGGCATATAAGACGTCACAACATGAGAACTGCGCTCTTCTGGGCTATTATGCAGCATGTGGTGGTAATTCCTTAAACTCATGTTTTGGGACAACCTTGAACATGGGATATATATCCTTGAAGATGGGACTGATAGGTTGTTCCAAAATGTCAGCGGGGAATTAGCACCACACGCTGCATAATAGCTCAGAAGAGTGCTGTTCTCAACTACTTTGTGGCATTAACCTGAAATCTCACGTCACAACATGTTTAAAGAATTCACTCAATAACTTTAAGGGATTAAAATTAACATAAATGCCAACTGAATGTCTTTATTATCTCACCTCCAGTATTAGAAGGCTTGTAAAAGTCAACTTATCAGACTGTAAACCATACATGCTGCTACTATTTCAAAAGAGTAGGGCCAGCAAATTTCCAGATAATATGTGCCTTAAATTATCCACTCCGACTTTATTTTGTACTATAAATTTTTCACTGAAAATGGACTCTTCAGGTCTAACATACTTGTCACACAGTTGAGAAAAAAACATTATACATAACAAACACATAAGTGTTAGATAAATACAAATATGTTAAATGTAAGGTCACTAGTTGAGCTACAATTATTATACAATGCAAAAAAATCTGGAGAGAGCAGTTACATTAAATTAAAACAGTATACCAGTTAGGATTCAAAATTCTCTGTTCTGATGTACTTGACAACCTGCCCTGAGAATTCTGACTTTGAATATACATCACTTAATATCATTCTTAGTACCTATGACTTTACAAGTATGTTTCTCATACGAACTGCAATTAAAATTATATGCTACTGTTCATTGTCAAACTGTGAAACTACGTAATGAAAACTTTCAACAATTAAATGGCAATAAAAAGGACAGTCAAACCTCAACACTGCACCACACTCACTAAGTGCCCATGAAAGTCTGAACAGACTGTACCTACTATACACAATTTCTTTTTGCTGCCACCACTCAATATATTGGTAGAGGTGCTGTATCAGGGTTTGCCTGTGTATTCAAATATGAACACAATGGAAGAAATACATACACAATACATGTAACAAAAGAAAGCCTTTGCGGCTTCCAAAATTACCCAACTAAGAAAAAAATATTTTACTTTATACACGGAACTATGACACAGTACCAAAATTATAATTATTAAAGACAGGGCTCTAGTTAACAACAGGAACAGCAGTAATTCAAGCAACTGTGCAATATGTCAGATTCTATCTAAATGGTCCAAGTGCCACAACCCTGCTCAAATTTCTGTTTATTACACTTGCAAAAATGATCCCAGCACACAATGCAATTATATCATGTGCACCGATTTTCTTACGTTACAGGTGAGGATAAATAATGATGCTGAGCCAGGAAAAACAATCCATTACTCAGCTACAAGCCACAGAGTAACAATTTCACCATCACATAAATAAAATTTTTCCAGTATTATATCACAAGCAAAATGATCACTTCTTCTAATTAAAAGTAACAACAGATGCACACATTTACATCCTACGAGTCCCAGAAGAATGAGATTCAAAGTGGGTTTTCCTAGTTCTTACTACTCGCAAGACTTCAACTTATGCTCAGATATGCTATTAGGGTACACCCTTCTTCCACAGCTGACAGCATGCACACAGTTATTACACGGCTGTGATGTAATCACTGAACAAAGGATATGTGCAGACAGTCACAGCAGCACGATGCTTCCTGCAATATCTACTTGTGGTCACCAACTTAATGAATGGAAGTTCCGCAAAGAAGTTTCATTTACGGGTAAGTACGATGTTGCCTGGAGTGCTGAATGGTCCAACTCTTGTATGCACATCAACAGCACGAACAGCGAAGTGGTATTTATGGCCTTCCATGAACTAAAATTAAAATAAACCAATGACAAGTTAACAAAAATTAGCAATGCAAATGTCGAACAGAAAATAGTTAAAAACACCATCTAAAACAAAATAGTATATTTAGTAAATCTCCAAATTAATTTTTTTTAAAGGAACAGTGTGTGTAAACAGTGCTGACCCGTTACACATTCTACAAAAATGAAATTAAAAATTGCTTTCTCATATTCCAGAATTGATCAATAGAAGAACCTGTTCCTCTTGTTTTGCAATTTTGAACAGGTGGATTTTTGAAACTTTTATTGAGAAATTGGTGTAGCATCAATGTTTCTCTGTTATATGACCAGTAACCTTGATATAACCACATGTG
>Ga0123353_10017086_pt1 | contig 10640 bp, 6 predicted proteins | sample TergutLab28metaG_3_FD_92763 | JGI IMG/M metagenome (GOLD analysis project Ga0123353, IMG submission 92763) | Labiotermes labralis P3 segment gut microbial communities from Petit-Saut dam, French Guiana - Lab288 P3 | ecosystem: Host-associated > Arthropoda: Insects > Digestive system > Gut ... | reverse complement strand
CGCTCTCGATCGCTTGGCATACTTCCATCTTGTATGCCGGGTCATACTGCTTCTTTGACATCTTGAATATCTCCTTTTTGACTATTATACGGGATATTCATTTTGTCCGCAACTCCGTGACCGGGTCAGCTGTCGAAGGCGACGATATATTTTATTACAAAAATCGGGTTCCCGCCGGGGATTGCGGACCCGCAAGAACCGACGCACGCCGCAAAGCAGCACGCGCACAGAAAAACCGCTATAAGCAATTTTGCCGGTTTATTCAGTTTTCCCATACGCCAAAGCCCTCCCGTTTTTAGGTTATAGGACAAATCTATTTTATACTTATTTAATAGTAAAAGTCAAATACTTTAGTAATAAAAGTGTTTTTTGTTGCCCATAATCCTTCCGCTATGCAGTTTTTTTTGGAATACGCCTTATTGGCCGTACCCGTAATGGCGGCGGCCGCGTTTTTTTACCGCACCGTTTCGCCGGTTCGCCAGCCCGATTTTCGGCTAAAAAGCTTTTTAGAGCCTAAAAAACTCTATATCGCAATCGGCGATTTGGCGCAAAATGCAAAGGTTTTTAGGCCGAGGGGCGCGGGGCTTTCCGTACGGCTCATTCAACAGCAGCTCGGCCGGGCTTTTAGGCACATCGAAAAAAAAGCGGGGGCGGGCGAGGAGCTCTACGGATTCGAGCGTTGGATTTACGATAACCATTATAAGCTTTTTGAGCGCGCCGCCGCCGTCAAGCACGAGGTCCATAAATTTATGCTGCTGCCGCATATCGGAGCGGTTCCGAGAGTGTACGAATTCGCCGAATTCTTAGTTAAATCGCAGGAAGGGTTTATAACATACGAGATTTTGAGACGCGCGGCGGAAAGCTACAACGCCGCCGCGCCGCTGCAATATGCCGAAATTACGGCGTTGCGGTTTGCAATCGAATATGCTTTGCTGGAATTTGTCGCGATTTTTTGCGCGAAATCCGTCAGGATTGGCGCCCTCACGAAAAGCGCGGCCTCGGACGCCGCGGCCGGGCGCGTCGATTTAGCGAAACTCCGGTATAACAGCTACGTCGCGGCGCTGTACCAAAAGAGCGGCAATACGGCGCGGCGCAATATCGCGAAGCTTTGTTTATATAACGGCGCGGATATCGAGGCGCGCGCCGAGCATTTTTTTGCCGCCGTCGCGCGGTACGACGGGATGGCCGAAGCCGCGATTAAAACTCTGCACAAGGCTCCGGAGATTTTTACGGACAAGAACGTGCTCGGGTTATCGCCGGTTCACGAAACGCTTTCGGCGACGCCCGGAATTTTATATGGGGAGCTGGCGCAAGCCTCCAAATTTCTTTATCTCTCCCATATCGGCCAAAAAGCGCGGAAAGAAAAAATTTCCGAGCTTGCGTTTGCAAGCGCCGCCGTCGAGGCGGCGCGCCGAAACGGCCGGGACGTCTCGTTTGAAATTTTGCCCAAAGAACCGCCAAAGCCTTTAACGTACCTGTATATCGCCGCATACGGCGCCGTCACGTTTTTATTGAGCGCGGCGGTTTGGTTTTTTGCGCCGGAATTGTCGGTTGCGGCGGGAATTTTGAGCTTGCCGGTTTCGTTTGTGTTGACCGGCGTTTTGGCTTCCTCCGTGTTGAAACGCGCCGTAAAACGCCGTCAAATGCCCGAAATTGACTTAAAAGCGGCGGATAGGCAACCGACCGCGTTGATTGTCGTACCGCGCCTTATCGCGGCGCGCGCAGAAATTACGGACGCGCTGCGGCATATCGAGACGATAATCGCCGCCAACCGCGACGGGATTGTTTCCTACGCGCTGTTGTTTGATTTGCCCGAATCGCGCAGCCAAGAGGACGGACGCGACGCGGAATTCTTAGAATTTTGCCGCGCGGCCTATGAGGCGTGCGCTTATAAAGAACGACTGGCGCTGCTGGTGCGCAATCGAAAAAAGGTCGCGGGCGAGGGCAAATTCCGCGGCTGGGAGAAAAAACGCGGCGCGCTTATAGAGCTGAACGGGCTGATACTGGGCGGCGGAACCGCCAACCCCAATATATGCGCCGCCTTCCGTCAAATCCTCGGAGAAATTAAGCCGTGCGCCTACGTCGTCACACTGGATTGCGATACGCTGATAAATTTGTGCTTCCGGCTGGTGCAAATCATGGAGCACCCGTTTAACCGGGCGAAGAATATTCTATCCGTAAAAATATCCTCGCGCCTTTCGTCCGCTAAGCCCTCCGCTTTTTCCCAGCTGTTTTGCGGCGCGTCCGGGCTTTCTAATTATACGCCCTTTAACGCCTCCGGCGTATCCGATTGGTTCGGGCATGGGAATTTCACCGGAAAGGGCATTTACCGGGTAAGAGAATTTCAAGAAAAAATTGCGGGCAAATTTTTAGACAACCGTGTTTTGAGCCATGATTATATCGAGGGGTGCTTCGCCGGGTGCGCCGATTCGTCTGTTTTGGCGCTCGACGGGTTCCCGCCGTCGTTTGGCAGCTATTTGGCCAGGCAGACGCGCTGGCTCAGGGGCGATTGGCAGAACTTGCCGTTTTTGTTTCGAAGGGTGAGGGGCCAAGACGGGAAGCGCTATAAAAACCCCGTCTCCGCCATCGGCAAGTGGCATATTTTTTCCAATCTGGTTATTTCGCTCGCGCCGGTTTGTTCGTTCGCGTTAATTATATTAGCGCTGTTTTGCGCCGCGCCGCTTGTGCCGCTCGTGGCGGCGTTCGCGGTTTACGGGGCATATATGTTAAAAAGCGTAAGAGCGTCCGTATTACATCGAAACGCGGATTTTGCTCGTGAATTTTTACGGCAGTTTTTTTTGATTGCGGCAATGCCCGTAATCGCCCTTTACGCGCTCTCCGCAATAATATTAACACTATGGCGGCTTTTGAGGCGCAAAAAACTACTGGAATGGAGGACATTTTCGCACGAAAGCCGCCCGGCAAATTTTTTACCTGCCGTTATAACCGCCGCCGCCTTCGCCGTTTTTGCCTTTATCTTTGCCCGTTCGCCGATTTTTTACGCGATTGCGGGATTATTTCTGCTCGGCTATTTCACGGATTTCTTTTTTTCCGCCGCGCGCAAGGAAAAGCCGTATGGCGATACGAATTTCCGTGAACGGCTTGCAAAAGAATTCCATGCCGCTTACCGCTATTTTATTGATTTCGCGGGGCACGGGCGCAATTTTTTGCCCTGCGACAATGCACAGCTTGCCGCGTGCCACGCGTCAAGCGAGCCCCACTCCGCCGTTCCTCGTTCCACACTCCTCACTCCTAATTTTAAAGCGGCCGAGCGAACCTCGCCGACCAACATCGGTTTTGCGTTAACCGCGCATATGAGCGCCTTCGTCATGGGCGAGATTTCGTACGAAGCCATGACGGACTCCTGTGAGAAAATCATAGGCACCGTCGAAAAAATGGAGAAATGGCACGGGAACCTATATAATTGGACGGACATCCGCGCTTTAACAACCCTGCAACCCCGTTATGTTTCGGCGGTGGACAGCGGGAATTTTCTAATCGCGCTCACCTTGCTTTTGCAATATGCGGAGGGGGAATTGAATGAGCGCGTCGATAAGCTCGTCCGCGAGACGGAAATCGAACGGCTTTTCGATGCCGAGCGCGGGCTGTTTCGGATAGGGTTTAACGACGGAACCGGCGAGCTAGACCCCGGGCATTACGACCTTATGGCAAGCGAGGCGGCGGCGACGTACCTGATTGCCGCTGCGCACGGGAAAATCGGCGCCGAGAGCTTTTTAAACCTTTCGCGACAATCGTTTTTATACGGCGGGCGGCAAATACCCGCGTCGTGGACGGGCGGAATGTTCGAGTATCTCATGACGGGGCTCTTTTTTGAAGCGCCGTACGGCTCCGTTTACCGCAAAGCAAGCAGAAATGCCGTGCGCGCGCAAACCGCTTACGCCAAAAAAAAAGGCTCGCGGCGTGGGGGATATCCGAAAGCCAGTACGCAAAGACGGACGAGCACGGAAACTATCAGTATAAAGCGTTCGGCGTACCCCAAGTCGCGCTTGCAAATTTCCCGTGCCCCTCCGTCGTCGCGCCGTACGCGACGCTGCTGGCGCTGCCTTATTTTCCTCACGCGGTCCAAAAAAACCTTGCAAAGCTGGACGCGCTCGGGATGCGCGGGGAATACGGGTATTACGAGTCGGCGGATTTCGAGAAAAACACGGTTCAAAAAACCTTTATGGCGCACCATCTCGGTATGTCGCTTGCCGCCGTATGCAATTTCTTGTGCGGCGACGCCCTCATTAAAAAGCTGCGGGAATATCCCGGCGTACGCGCCGCAGAGCTGGCGCTGACGGACACCGGGCGGACGGCGGCGCGGAAAAAGCGCAAAAACTGCCGCCCGATCCGAGCCATAGAAATTCCGCCGCCCGTAGTTTGCGAAACGCGCGAATCGGTTCCGAAGCTTAACCTCCTGTCCTGCGGCCGCTACGCGCTGGTATTGGGGTACGGCGGGAGCGGCTATTCGGTATACGGCGGCACGTTAGTTACGCGCCAAGACGGAACGGAATTACGGCTTGATGCGGGCGGCAAAACCTACAGCTTATACAGCGGCCGTTTTATCTCCGCGTTCGACTCCTGCATTTTCGAAGGCGGCAATGCGTGCATGGTTAGTACCGTCCGCGTTTCCATGCTGCCGTCGGGCAACGGAGAAATGCGGGAAGTGCGCCTGTATAACCGCTCGGACAGGCCTGTTTCGTGTGCGCTGCACTCGAAAATCGAACCGGTTTTGCGCGACAGGGCGGGCGACGGCGCGCACCGCGCGTACTCGGATATGTTTTTTGAAGTGTCTCTCGATACGTTCGAGGATGCTATGATTATGCGCCGCATAACGGCAGAACACCCGTTATATGTCTCGCATTATACCGTTTCGGGGCATAAAACCGCCTATAATACCGACCGCCGCGCTTATTACGGGCGGGGCTGTAAAAGCATTGCTGTGGAGGAGCGGCCGGTCGAGCCCGTGCTTTCGACGCATACGGATTTTTGCATAGCGGCAAAAGGCAAAGCGGAGCTTCTGATTTTTACGGTTTGCGGCGAAGACAAGGACGCGCTGGTTCAAGAAATCCGTCAAACGAAGGCAAGCGGCTTCCGCGCGAAAAACGAGGGTTATGCGTATGCGCTCGCCAAACGCTTACAAATCCCGCAATATGTAAAGGAAACGGCCGCCAAGCTGTTATACGCCGCCGCAGGCAGCATGAAAGGGCGCGGTTTGGCTGAAAAAAGCGATATAACGCGCCCGATGCTATGCTATAAAATTAAATCCGAGCAAAGCCTCCCGCGTTTAAAAAACGAATTGGAGAGTTTGAAAAAGCTGTATAAGTTCGATATCCGCTTTAATTTATATCTGCTGTACCACGAGCGCCACGGTTATTTTATGCGGATGAACGAGGCAATCAACGAAATGCTGGACGACCTATCCTTCCAAAAGGAAATGACTCCCGGAAACGGCGTGTACCTATTAAACGAGTCGGACGACTTAAGCCTTGCGCGCCTTATCGAAGGCAGCGCGTTAAAGGCCGACGCGGTGGGAAGCGCGCCGATTCCGCAACGGCTCGCTAAAAATAAGCCGCCGCATTCTCCCGCGGGAATCCTCCTGCCGGAAATTGTCCGGCCGTGCGGTATGGGGGGCTTTACCCGAGAGTATGCGTTTGCGGTTGACCTCAGCGAGGCCGATACGCCGCGCCCGTGGAGCAATGTGATCGCGAACGGCCGTATCGGAACCGTTATAACGAGCGGCGGCGGCGGGTTTACGTTTTATCAAAATTCGTACAAAGAAAAAATTACGCGTTGGTCAAACGACGCGGTGTTAGACCCTGCCGGCGAGTTCGTCGCGTTATCCGAAAACGGAAACGTATGGTCCGTCACGAAAAAGCCCGCGCCGGCAAAGGCACGATACGCGATGGAGCACGGGCTTGGGTATACGGAGTTCTTATGCGATTACAACGCCGTCCGGGCAAGCCAAAAGGTTTATATCGCGCGGGAAAAGGCGGTAAAATTTTACGATATAACGCTCGAAAATTGCGCGGATGAGGAACGCCTCATTGAGGCGATGTTTGCCGCCGATATCGTTTTGGGCGATTTTTCCGAGAATACGGCGCACGCGTTAACGGGCGAATTAATGGCCGAAAGCCGCTCCGCGCGTATCGAGAACCGCGTGAACGGGCTTTCCGCTTATATGCACTGCTCCGAAAAGCTAACCGGCTTTTCATCCTGGCGCGAGGCGTATACGGACGCGGAAGGGAATCTCCTGCCGCTTGACGCCTCCGTGAAAGGGTCGCGGTTCTTTCCGGCGGTTACGGCAAAAATCAGCGTTCCGCCCAATCAAACCCGGCGCGTTATTTTCGCGATGGGCCAAGATGAGGCGGTCGATTTTTCTATATGCGATTCGGTATTTGCCCGCGCCAAGCATTTTTACGCGAACCTTTCCGATATCCGGCTCCATGGGTTTTCGGATGAGGCGATCCTTTCCCGCTGGCTGCCGTATCAAACCTATTCGTCGCGGTTTATGGCGCGCGCGGGGTTTTATCAGGCGGGCGGCGCGACGGGCTTCCGCGACCAATTGCAGGACTGCCTCGCGCTCGTATACGTCGACAGGGAGTTGGCGCGCAGGCATATCTTAGCGTGCGCTGCGCGGCAGTTTGAAAAAGGAGACGTTTTGCACTGGTGGCATCCGCCGGCAACCGGCGTACGCACCGGGATTTCCGACGACCGGCTGTGGCTGCCGTATGTAGCCGCCGAATACATCGAAATAACGGGCGACCGTTCGATTCTTTTCGAGCGCGCGCCGTATATTACCGGCCCCGGCATTCCGGAAGGCTCGAAAGACATTTACGCCGCATACCGTTTTACCGAGCGCACGGAAACCTTATATGAGCATATTTTGCGCGCAATCCGGCTGTCGTGCCGTTCTTTATGTAAAAGCGGGCTATGCAGGATGGGGACGGGCGATTGGAACGACGGTATGGATAAAATCGGCGAAGGGGGAGCCGGTGCGAGCGTGTTTACGACGATGCTGCTGTACGCCGCCATTTACAAATTCCTGCCGTACGTTCAGGATATCAAATTGCGCGGCGGGCTCATAAACACTGCGGAAGGCTTAAAAAAGGCGGTTAACGCGGCATGGGACGGCGAGTGGTTTTTGCGCGCCTTTACGGACGCGGGGCTTGCGGTCGGCTCGAAAAACTCGGACGAAGGCAAAATCGACCTGCTGGTTCAGGCTTGGGCGGCGCTTTCCAACGCGGGTGAGGACGAAAAGTGCGAGCTCGCGCTGTATTCGGCGCAAAAACGCTTGGTGGATTTCGAAAGCGGTATCGTACGGCTGCTGGCGCCTCCGTATAATCGGCGGCAGGATATCGGTTATATCGCGTCCTACCCGGCCGGCGTGCGCGAGAACGGCGGACAGTATACGCACGCCGCCGTTTGGTACGTCATGGCGCTTCTAAAGCGCGGCAAAATCGAACCCGCGTGGCGCGTTTTCCGAATGCTGAGCCCCTTGTCGCATACCGATACGCCGGAGAAGGTTTTGCGCTACGGCAACGAGCCCTATGTGTTAAGCGCGGATGTTTACGCGGGCGAGCACACGAAAGGGCAGGGCGGCTGGAGCTGGTACACGGGCGCCGCCGCGTGGTATTACAAGTGCTTGGTCGAAGGGTTTTTAGGCGTCCGGCTGCGCGGCAAAAAATTATCCGTCATGCCGAGGCTGCCGGAGTCCGTCCCCGAAATAAACTTTTCCTTACGCCTAAACGGAGAAATTTTTCATATTACCGTCGACAATACCGAAAAAACGGGCGACTGGCGCATAAAATGCGGCAACATTGTTTTCGGCGGCGGCGAAATCGAGCTTGGCAAGAGCGCCGCGGGGCAAGCGATAACGGTTTTTAGGCGCAGTTAAATATAAGAACCGGTACTCATGAATTATAAATGATTACCGGTTCTAAGCCTTTTTTTATTGACGCCGCTCCGCTGTTTTGATATACTGCGCGTATGCAAGCCTTGGTTTTAGTCGGGATATTAACCGATTTGTTGATTAAACGAAAAATACCGCGCAATTACCTGTCCGAAAAATACGAAATGAGCGCCAGAACCGTTACGCGTTATATCGACGTGCTTACAAAGTCGGGTATTCCGATTGAATCGCGGAAAGGAACCGGCGGCGGCTATATATTGCCCGCCGATTATAAGCTTGACCGTATGTTGCTTACAGACGCCGAGCGCGCGCGGATCGCGGAGGTTCTGCGCCATACCCTGCCGTTATACACGGATGAATTAAACCGGCAGATTTTAAGTAAATTGGATACGAACGCCGATTAACAAGGCTTGCCCATGATAGGTTTTCGAGGAAGAGAATATGTCGGGCAAGCCTATTCCGCTGCAATTATCTTCGGTAAGCTATCATCTTCCGATAATTTCCGCACAAAGGTCTCGCGGTGCAAGGGAGTTTTGCCAAAGCTTCGGAACGCCTCGATGTGTGATTTGGTACCGTAGCCCTTATTTTGTTCAAAACCGTATTGGGGGTATTGCTCCGCCGCTTCGCGCATCAGCCGGTCGCGGGTCACCTTGGCTAGGATAGACGCGGCGGCAATCGCGTAGCTTTTCTCGTCGCCTTTTATGAGGGCGGTGTACGGACGGCTGATTTGCAGACCCTTTACCGCGTCCACCAAAATAACGTCGGGGCGAACCTTTAAAGAAAGAACCGCTTGTTCCATGCCGCGCTTGGTCGCCTCTAAGATATTGATGGCGTCGATGGTTTGATTGTCGATAACGGCGACGGAATACGCAACCGCAGTGTTTACAATCTGCTCGTATAAACTTTCGCGCTGTGGCTCCGCAACCTGCTTAGAGTCGTTGATACCCGAAATAAATCCCTTATCCCGCGGCATAATGCACCCGGCGCAAACGACGGGCCCGGCGAGCGGCCCGCGGCCCGCTTCGTCAACGCCGCAGATGAGGGTTTTCTCTGCGCGTTCCGACGCATTTTCGGCAAAAAAGCCGTCGAACTCGAATAATTCTTGTGTTTTGTCAGTTTTTTGCTTCATATCGCTCCGAATCATCCAAACAAAATTTTCCAAGACAACCTTTGCGGAATTCGTCCAGAATTACCGCCGCCATGCGTTCTGAATCCGGCTCGCCGCCGCGCAGGAGATAATGGCGCTTTAACGCTATTTCTCCGATTGCCGCGGCCGCGTCTCCGTTAAACCAATTCAACCAAATACTATAGCGCTTATTCAGCGCGGACGGGTCAATTTTATCGATATCCTCTATAAACGCGCAGGCAAGCGCGAACGAGTCAACCACTTCGTCCTTAATGCTGCCGATGTAGGCGAGCTTGCGCGCGACGGTTTGGTCGCTTAGCTTCGGGTACAGCGTGCCGGGAGTATCCAATAACTCAAAGTAATCGTTAACGCGCACCCACTGTCTGCCGCGCGTAACGCCCGGTTTATTGCCGGTAATCGTTTTTGCCGAACCGCAAAAATTATTGATTAAGGTGGACTTGCCCGAATTCGGAACGCCGATGACCATGCCGCGCAAAGCGATGTTAATGCCTTTTTGTTTGTATTTTTCAATTTTTTCGCTGGCAAGGTTTTGAATGAGCGGCAGAATTTTTTTCGCGCTGCCCGACGCCGTTCCGTCAATGGATACCGCCGCTCTATTGCCGGCGGATAATTTGCCAAGCCACGCCTTAACGACTTCCTCAGGCACTAAATCCGCCTTGTTAAGCACATAAATTACGGGCTTCGACTGAACGAGCGCGTCAAAGGCCGGATTGATGCAGGAGGCCGGCGCGCGCGCGTCCAGCACATACAGCACGACGTCGGCCAACGGCAAGGATGCCTCCATCTCGCGCAACGATTTGGCCATATGCCCCGGAAACCAGTGTATCAAGGTATTCATAAACTCATTGTACCACAAAAAACGTGTTAAATCCAGCGTTTTTCTTTCAATTTGGCGATACTTTCAAAGAATTCACTTCGATTAAACGCGAATAATTTGTGAAATATTTCTCATGTAAAATTCTTGACAATGCCCAATAGGATATGATATTATACATAGGCTGTCTGCCCGGGGCACCGGGTATTTTTGGGCGGCATTTGCACATTGAAAAGTGAATAGAAAGTATAAGTAAACGAAATATGAACTCATCATTTATATTTCAAAAAAAGGTGAAAACACAAAGTCAATTATTTTTGTGAAATTTATCAAACAGTCAGTACGAATTGTTTGAGTCTGAATCGGTTAAAGCAGGATGCAAATCTTGTTCTGATACCAAAAACCTAAGAGTTTGATTCTGGCTCAGGATGAACGCTGGCGGCGTGCTTAACACATGCAAGTCGAACGCGCATAGCAATATGCGAGTGGCGGACGGGTGAGTAACGCGTGAGCAACCTGCCTTTCTCTGGGGAACAACGTTTAGAAATAGACGCTAATACCGCATAAGACCCCGCCACGGCATCGTGGAGCGGTCAAAGATTTATCGGAGAGAGATGGGCTCGCGTCCCATTAGCTAGTTGGTAGGGTAACGGCCTACCAAGGCTGCGATGGGTAGCCGACCTGAGAGGGTGATCGGCCACACTGGAACTGAGATACGGTCCAGACTCCTACGGGAGGCAGCAGTGGGGAATATTGGGCAATGGAGG
>Ga0123353_10017084_pt1 | contig 10641 bp, 10 predicted proteins | sample TergutLab28metaG_3_FD_92763 | JGI IMG/M metagenome (GOLD analysis project Ga0123353, IMG submission 92763) | Labiotermes labralis P3 segment gut microbial communities from Petit-Saut dam, French Guiana - Lab288 P3 | ecosystem: Host-associated > Arthropoda: Insects > Digestive system > Gut ... | reverse complement strand
GGGAAGTTGTAGTGCATGGTGACACAAGCCGCAATGACACCGTTGTCGAGCAGCTCTTCCATCAGTTGATGCTGGCTGGCTTCATCGGGAGCTTCATAGGTAGTAAGACCGCTGTTGTTAGCTGGACCGATGAGACATATTTCTAGCTCGGGGTTTTGTTTAGCAGCTAATAAGGCTCCCCGGATGATTTCGTCGGCACCATGCTCGGAACCTAAAACGGTAACCGCTACTTTCAGGGTGCTTCCCAACCGCCCTGTCTCCAGAGCATCGGCTAGGTCGCTGAAGATAGCTCCGATGGTTTGTTTAATATAATTATTTTCCATAAGCTAAATCCTCTAGGCGAGCAGGGTAGCAGCAAAAGAGCGCAGTGCCTCAGCAATAAGAACACGCACTTCATCTTTGCTGACCCCTTCTTGGGCGGCACCCTGACCGTGATTATGCTCCATGACAAAGGAAACTCCATCGAAAAGATTGGTCATCCGCCCCAGGAAGAGGGAGCCTTTACCGATAATCATAGTGTTGTTAAGTTCCTTAGCCAACATCATGGTGCGAGCATGTCCTAAGAAGGGAACGCCGGAAGGGATATGCCCTTGGGTAGGTGCAAAACCAGGCATGCCATGCTTTTCGCCAAAGCTATTAACTTCCGAGCGATCGATCATCCCTTTCATGGCGGCTAAAGCAGCTATCATTTTGTAGTTAGCCAGGGGGACATCGCCAGCCCCAGCAGGGACGGTTATTTCCGGGTTCTGCATTTCGGCGGAGTACATTTGCACTTGGGGGATGGTAAGGCCTACAGACTGTAGCGGGTCTAGTACCAAAGCTTGCATTACTGCCTGAGGAGCCGAACCGGAGCCGATAAGATGCCGTCCCACTATATCGGTGCGGATGATAGGGTTAAGGCCATCATCGGCACTAACAAGAAAAGCAAAGGCGCCAATGACATCCTCCAACAGTGGGAGGTCCTTTTTCACATGGTCGCGACCGTTCATCCCCAGCTTGGCTGTGGCACCACCGGCCAAGACGACGACATTTTGGTAAACCCCTGCCTGGACTAAAGCCGCCGCGGTAACCAAGGCATGAACCGGAGCCGCACAAAAACCGCGCATATCAATACCGGTAGCCCGCACAGCTTGTACCATTTCTCCTATAGCTTTGGCGAAGTTGCCGCCGCCTCGTTGGTTCATATCGCCGCACGCTTCTTCCGAACACTCGATGAGGTAGTCTATCTCCTGAGGAGCAATGTTGTTTTTCGCCAACAGATTTTTCAAAGCAATGGTGGCAGTAGCTTTAGCCACCAGATTCTCGGTCATAACGTGAGCGGTGAGTGCCTGGTCGTATTCATGGGCACGCTTGACACAACCTACCAAGTTAAATTGGTAGTAGAGAGGCTCGGCGTGAACTTCGTTGATTTGGTGGTTTATTTCTGCTTGGGTGGCACTTTTTCCCAGACGCCCCAAATCAAAGTCGTTGATTAAGGGGTGTTGCTGGAGTTTAGCGGTAATAGCTGTGTGAAAACTTTCTTCCAGCATAACTAAATCAAAAGCATCGCTGATTTTGAGCCATCCCAGAAGCTCATCTTCCGGCATGATCTCTCCAAAAGCACCAAAGCGAGAAGCTCCCGGTAGAGGGTTTTCATACCAAGGTTTAGCCGCTTCATTTAACGAAAAGGGGGTAGCATTGCCGATAAAAACCTGATTTGGGGGGTAAGCCAGGCAAGCATCGAACTCCCGCAGGTGTTGGGGAAGCTTTTTTAAATAATCAGAATCGGGGTTAGCGTAGCGTTCGCCACTTTGTGTCGTCCCCATATGGATCAGCATTTGGGGAGCATGGATTAAGGCATAAGCAGCGCCTTTGAGAACAGGCAAGGGCATGTGTAGTCCTCCTTTGGAAAAAATGGGAGCCAAAACGGCTCCCATTATGATATTGGGGTATGTAAAACTGCTGAGGATACCTACTCCTCAAAAACCGTCTGGAGGTGAACTTCGGTCTGGAGCGCCTTGAGGGCACGTTCCACCAGACGACGCCGCAAGTTCTTCTCGTCAGCCGGAGTGAGGGTGGGGTTACCTAGAGGGTGAGGAATGGCTACGGTGGGAACAATGCGATTGGCGCCCACCGTGAGGGAGATAGGAACTACCGTACACATATGGACTACGGGAATGCCGCATCGCTCGATCTCTTTAACCATCGTTGCACCGCAACGAGTACAGGTGCCTCAGGTAGAGGTAAGGATGACAGCGTCGACCCCCGCCTCCTTAAGTTCGGCACCGATGGCAGCAGCATACTTTTTAGCATTAGCAACGGAGGTGCCATTACCTACGGTAGCATAATAGAGATTGTGTAGCTTGCCGATAACGCCGGCAGCTTCCATTTCCCTCAGGACATCCACCGGGAGGACGCGGTCGGCATCCAGGTTAGCGTAGACCGGATCGTAGCCACCATGAGCGGTTTGGTAGGTATCGGCGGTAAGATCGGTGACACCAGTGATGTCATAACAGCCAAAGCGAGAGGCTGAAGAGGATTCAATGCGATCGGGGTTCCCCTTGGGGACAATACCCCCAGAGGTGACCAGAGCAATAGTAGCTTTGCTCATATCGAGAATATGAGGGTTGGGAGCTACTCTATCGAACTCCGGCATGGGATATTCGGTGACAAAAGGTTCACCTTTGATTTTCGCCAAGAGCATGTCGACAGCTCGCTTGGAGCCGCGCTCGGTATGGAAATAGTTTTGGCGTAAGCCACGGGAGATATACCCTTCGCTCTTGGGGTCGCCTAACGGCTCACCAGCTACCAGCTTCTTCGCCAGGGTGACCATAGGTGGTATTGCCCGGCGCATATCGGCAGCAGAGTTGCCCGTTTCCACAATGTAGGTGTATTTACGGTAGCCGTCTACCCCAGGGCTTTCAATATACATACCTGTTACCGTAGGAATGGAGAAGGTCTCCCCTACAGCTTTGCAGACCCCCCCGCAAGCCATACCGTAACGACCGGCATTAAAAGCAGGTCCGGCGATGAGCAAGTCGGGTTTGTATTGCTCCACCAGCTTAAGGATTTCGGCAGTGGCACTTTCCAGGTTTTCGTTAAAATAGTTGTCACCACAGATGATGGTAGCAATAATATCGCCATCTTCGCCTAGAGCGGCTTTAATAGCCAGCCCTGGCCCTACGGCTTCTTCTTTAACCTGCACCGGGACATCGGCTTTATCTTCGCCGCCAATACCGCCGTAGAACTGGTTGAGGTAATGCAGGACACGGATTTTCTTCATACGTAGTTTCCCCTCCTTAGCAAGGTTACCCCTGCTAGAACTTGGAGTATTGCACGCGGATGGAGCTGACTTCTTTTTGGATGGCTTCGACATCCAAAACCATTTCCATCATGCCTATCTGTTCTTCATAGACTGCGGCATCGCACTCGGACTTAATTTCATTTTCCAGCACATGATACACAGCGAGTCCCAACGAGACTCCTGCCAAAGGACCGGCAAAGGTCGGATCTCCGGCGGTAACAGTTTCCGCTGCCAACCCGGCAGCTTCCGCTTCTGCTCCACCCAGGATGACCAGGATATTCTCTGCGCCTAAGCTGGCAGCGAACTCCTTAATCCTAGCCTGATTTTCCAGGTCCATGGCTCCTGCAGCCGTTCAGACGAAGCATTCCGTGGTGGAGAAGACAATCTCCGCCCCGGCGGTCTTGACGGCTTCTTCTATGGCGCCACCGGGAATTCCATCCCGGTCGCCAAGAACGATAACCTTCTTACCTTTGAGCAATTATTAACACCTCATTTGTTAGGATTAGTTTACACTTCCCGCGCCGTTAGGGTAAAGTAGCCCAACTCGCTGTTGACCCCAGTGATAACTTGGATTTCGGCGATGATGGAGCCATCGGGTTGCAATGAACCAGCCCAGCCACCGGCAATAACGTCGGCGACCCTGGGGTGTCCTATAACTTTCGCCATAGGTGGCAACACGATAACTTCGTTGGCATTACCAGCAGTGATAACGGCGTTGGCTAAGGGGTTAGCATCTGCCAGGGACTGGGAGGCACCGTCACGACCGGCGTATTCGTCAGTTACCAAAACAGTTTTTATGCCCTTGTTTTCAATTTTAACGCAGTTCATCATTAAGTCGGCGTCGGGGTTACCAAAGCCTTCTTCGGAGATGATAACCGCATCGGCGCCCAACATTTCCACCAACTTAGCGGTGTAGTTGGAAGAGCGCTCTTTGTCGGCAAGGGTAACATTCTCATTGGTGATGACCACACCCAGGAAGTTCAGGTCGGTGCCGTGGCGGTCGTAGAGATCCTCGATGATGGGGTTGTTGCAGTGGACAATGGTGGGGTTCTTGTCGCAGGCAGAGACACAGTTCCCACTGACGATAGCCCCGTCGAAGACTTCCGTAGGCGAGATGAGGGTAGGAAGGATCCTTTTGGCATCTACACCATAAACATAGGTGTCGTGGAGCAGGCCTTGGGTCTGCAGCATATAGACAAAGACGACCTTCGGCAGGTTGGGGTAGCGCTTGACTCCTTCGATGAAGGGAAGGTGTTCGTACTTCTTAATCTCGCAAGGAGTAACTTGGCGTCCTGCTTCCGCTAAGTAAGCAGCAGCTTTGAAACCGATGTTACGGACAGAAGCTTCATGGTCGTGCTGGAGAACGCCTTCCTTAGGCTCAGCGACAATGACTACGTTGAAGAGTTTGGAGAAGGGGGTGTAATCGGCGCCGGGACCACTCATGTCGATAATCCCTTCCTGGAAGCCCACGATATTCCCGCTGGTAACTACGGCACAGCCAGAGAGGACATGGGTGCGTCCAGTACCGACCATTTCGACTTTGCCCAGCATACCGGGGAAAATGTTACCCGGTCCTTCAACCTTGACTCGCGGCTCGATGACATCCTTCACTGGGATAATCCGGGTGGAGTCGCCCGGTTTTGCCAGTTCAACATCGATGCTTTGAATACGTTCATCGCCGGACAAGGCTGCGATAAGCTCTGCCTTATCCACATAGAGCACGTTGTTCTCGATCTTGGTTGCACTACCAAACTGTACATCCTTGATCTTAATGATTCCGAGTTCCAATTGCATCAGTTTTCACCTCCGTTGTTTGGGGCAAAACGTTTTACCAAACGGCTTTGCTCCCATGGAAACTACAGGAGCTTGGCTAACTCTGCCCGGATATTGGCTTCAGTAGCGGTTTCGGCGTTAAGTTCCACCAGCTTCTGACCGTCTTTGACAAAGAAAAAGGTAGGGATACCCATAACCTTCTGAGCGATGCAAAGACGACGGTTTTCCAGGGTATTAACCTTGCAGAACTTTACTTTCCCTGCATATTCTTCAGCCATAGCTTCCACCAGGGGGAGCAAGGCCATACAAGGCTCACATTTGGGTGACCAGAAGTCCACCAGGACGGCGCCTTGGTGTTCAAAGACTTCAGCATCGAAGTTGTCTCTGTTTAGTTCAATCAAGCTATTCACCTCCTTTAAAGGAATAATAAAACTTTACTTAAGGGTTTGCTCTACTTGGGCTAAGTCGACGACGCCGTCCCAGCGAGCGACGATAGCGCCATCTTTGTAGATGACCACCGCCGGGATTTCGCTAATGGCGCATTTTTTACTGATACGTAGGTTACGGTAGGTGTCAATTTTCACCAGTTTTACAGCACTGCCGTAAGGCTCCAGGAGCTTCTCCAAAGCTACATTCATATCCATGCTCTCGGGGCGAGTGGGGTTCCAAAAAGCTACCACCACAGGTATCTTTTGGTGGAGAACCATCTCGGCAAACCCTTCTTCTTCGTGGATAAACTTTTCGGCAGCCGTAGCAGCAATAGCTCCATCGGCAGCGGCGGTAATAACTTGGCGCAGGAACTTTTGACGGCAATCACCTATGGCGTAGACGCCATCTAAGTTGGTTTCACAAATTTCGTTAGCCTCAATATAACCTCTGCCGTCCATAGCAATGACCCCTTTGAGCCACTCGGTTTGTGGCACCATACCGACAAACATAAAGACGCCATTGGTTTCCATAGGGGTAAGTTCTCCGCTTTTGATATTTTTCAGGACAACCCCTTCCACAATCCCATCGCCAGTTATTTCGGCAATAGTGGAATTCCAGATCCATTTCATTTTAGGGTTGTTGAAGGCGCGCTCCCGTAGAACCGGAGTACAATCCAACGTTCCTTCATCGTGAAGGACAATAACGGTAACAGTTTCGGCGAACTTGGTAAGATACATACCCTCTTCGATAGCGGAGTCACCAGAGCCAACCACGATGATATCTAACTCGGTAAAGAAGTCGGCATCGCAGGTAGCACAGTAGGAGACACCTTTGCCACGAAACTTACGCTCACCGGGGACGCCTAGCTCTCGCGGTTGGGCACCAGGAGCCAAGATGATGGCTTTGGCGTTGTAAGTATGCTCGAGACCGGAAACTACGCGGGTATCTCCTTGAACAGAGATAGAGGTAATTTCATCTTTGATAAACTCGGCACCAAACTGTTTGGCATGCTCCACCCAGACTTCCATTTCACTGGGACCGGAAGCGTGGGGTGAGCCAGGGTAGTTTTCCCATTCAGCAGTAGTGGCTATCTGTCCGCCGGGACGATTTTTTTCAATAACCACGGTGGAAAGCTTAGACCTGGCACCATAGATAGCTGCCGCCAGACCTCCCGGACCGCCACCTACAATCACCAGGTCATAATCGTAATGAGCCATGCAAATCAACCCCTTAAAATAATGTGTGACTACTAAAACCAAGGCTTCTAAATTGGTCACAGCCAAAAGCCTCTTTAGCGGTACTTAAGGCTCTCCAAACCGCTTTGAAGCAAAGAGAAGTCGATGGTGGCAAAATCTGCTAGGACTTCGCTGCTCCAGGAGGGAGGTTCGCGGTTACCCTTAAGCTGCCGGGTGAGCTGTAAGGCGTTTTCGATAATTTGTAAGGAAGGGTAGTCTAACTGTGCACCAGGAGTTGCCGATACCGCTACTGATTTGTAAGGAGTTATATGGGGTTTGACACTCCCGGCTAAGGGATGGGTGATGAGTATATGGTTTTGGTGTACCAAGTTGCGTACCCGGGTTAGTATTTGCTCGAGATCCTCGTTAAAATAAATGGCGCCTTCCAGAGGAGTTACCTGGGAGTTGTTGGTAATTATTAATAATTTGCTGATGGTTAACACCTCTTACCGGCAGTTTTGTAGGGTTGTGAGAGCCCCCATATAGCAACGTAAGGCGTAAAAAAGGCGCAAAAGCACTACGCCCTGCGCCATCTCTGTCTTTAGTAACCTGAGAGCTTTGCCCCTTCGGTGCCTTTGGCGCCTAGTGATATGATGTAAGCAGCAAAAGATTACGCCAAGGTCTTTCCAGAGTGCTGTCCGCCACACGGTCCTTAAACCTGAGAGATTTCACCCACGAGAAGGCTTCATGGATGTTGCTCCTTCGGTGGCACACCTTATGGTATGCACTCTCCCGCCTGCTTCTACCAGCATTACTATTTATTTACGGCTAGTTTCGCCACAGTTAAACCCATTTCCTTCATGAAAAAATAAATTTTCCAGCACTTAGCGTATAGCTACACAAATGGGGGGGGATTGCATAATCACGGTTGTTTGGTTAGGGTTAAGTCCGATAATAGCTTCCAGGCCACTTAACAGGTTGTCGTAGCACCAAATATATTGCAACCTGGTCAGCCTGGTAACTTCGAAAGTGGTTAATAGGTTACGGGAACAGTTAAGTGAGACCAACGTCGTAGGTAAAGAAGGTAAACTGGTCAGCAGGTTGCGAGAACAATCCAGCTGTATAGTGCGGTAGCTTAAGTCAGGTAAGGCGATGAGCCGGTTACCGCTGCACTCCAAATACTCCATAGCTGTAGCTGTAAGAGAGGGAAGTTTGGTTAAAAGGTTATAGCCACAACTAAGATCGTTGAGGCATGAAGGCAAGAGGGGAAGCTCCCCTAAGAGGTTATGGCTGCAATAGAGGGCATTTAACCCCTTATAACCTCCGGTGGTGGTTAAAGCTGACAGAGGGGGAAGCTTGGTTAGTCGGTTGTTGTTGACGATTAATTCAAACAGAGACCTGGGGAGTGGGTTAGGTAAACTCTCCAACCGGTTGTAGGAGGCATGGAGGATCATAAGAGTGGAAGGTAAGGGGGGAAAAGCCGTCAGTTGGTTGCGAGCACAGAATATCCCTTCCAAGGGTAGATGGGCTAAAGGGGGTAGCTCCGTCAGCCAGTTATCGTTGCAGACAAGTTCCTGAATGCGCATCCCTGCCGGTAAAGGAGGCAGGGTGATCAATAAGTTTTCGCTACAATCCAGGGAGGCTAAAGATGACACCAGGGAAGGGAGTTCGGTCAAGCGATTACCGCGGCAGTCTAAAGAAACCAAACCGTAAGGTAAAATTGGCAGCTGACTTAGCAGGTTGTTCGAACAATCCAGCCAGAGCCAGGTAGCTTCATTACTTAAGCTATACGGAAAATCGGTGGGTAAACTCGGGAGGTTGGTTAGTTGGTTAAAAGCACAGTTTATATGACGCAAACTCTGGGGTAGCTCCGGCAGCGAAGATAATTCGCACCCATCCACCCGTAGAGATACCAGCTTAGCTGGTAAAAGGGGTAACTCTGTTAAAGGGTTGTAGCTACAGTCGAGATAGGTTAAATTAACTGGTAGTTGAGTAAGAGAGGTTATTTGGTTTTCCCGGCAGCACAAAACGGTAAGAGTATCCGGCAGGTTAGGGAGCTCGCCGATAAAGTTACGGTTACAGCTAAGCTCTATGAGACCAGCGGGAAGCGTCCCCAGCTCGGTAAGAGCGTGGTTGTCCAGATAGAGAAGCTCTAAATTAGGCAAGTGCTGCAGACCCCTGAGGTCTCGAATAACTTCTCTCTCCTCTATTTCTCCTTCCTTTTCCAGATCACTGACAATAATAAGGCCACTGTAGGAAAAATAGAGATGGGTCACGGTAGCTAACTCTGTATCCCAAAGAGGAGCGCCTGGGGCTTTGTCCAAATACTCGTAAATTAGCCCCTTAAAAACCGGATCGTGAAAATCACCACTGACATCCACCGGCTCGGCCCCTGCTACCACTCTGTTGCCGGATATTAAAGCCACCAGCAGGAAGGCTAAAAACATTTTTTTCATTATTTTACCACCGCTATGGCCTCTTGCATACGCTTAAAGGTTTGGCTATCTAAGGCTTCGTAACGAACTTCCGAAGGGTATAAGGCTCCGCCAAAGGTAATGGCAGGGTTCCCCAAAGGGGAAGAGTCCCCTCCCCAACCCATGGGCGCGATATGAACTTGGGTGGTACCTGTGTTCCGAATAAACTCCTGGATATTGTATTCATCTAAACCTGCTCCTGGTAAAACTTCCATACGGCTGCCGGCTTGCTGTATGAGCTGCTTAATTAAATCTTGAGCGTGGAAAACATTAGGTTTTTGCCCACTGGTTAGAACACGCTTAACTCCTAAGCGAATTAATGTCTCTAAGGCTTCACAGGGATCGGGGGTTAAGTCGAATGCCCGGTGGAAAACTGCTTCCCGGCTGCCAAGAGCTGCCACCATAGCGGCAGTACGCTCTTCATCAATACGACCATCTGGCTGTAAAAAACCAAAGACTACTCCTGCGGCACCGGCATTCACGAAGATGGCGGCATCTCGCAGCATAGTAGCAAACTCCCCTTCAGAGTAGCACATCCCCCCATAGCGGGGACGCACCATGGCTATGAGGGGTATATTTATCCGCTCTCGACACTCCTGCAGGGTGCCCAGAGAAGGGGTTAACCCTCCTAAAAAAAAGGCGCTATTCAACTCTATCCGGTCTGCTCCTCCCGCTGCCGCTTTAAGAGCATCGTCTAGGGAGCCACAGCAGACTTCCACCAAAATACTTGACATACCATTTCCTCCGTAACCATCTTACTTGAGATAAATCTTTCCCTGGGTTCCTGCTATGACCCTACCGATACAACTAAACTCTACCTGGTGACGGACAAAGCCAGCCTCTAAAGCTATAGCTTCCCTGGCAGGAAGAGCCAGCAACAACCCTCCAGAAGTCTGAGGGTCTACCAAGAGGTCGCTGAGCCAAAGAGGTAGATCCTCTAAGCCAACACAGTGGGCAGCCACATGGGAACGGTTGCGATAGGCACCCTGAGGTACAATGCCCATTTCGGCCATTTGGCGCGCACCAGGTAGGATAGGTACTTTCTGAGCTTCGATTTCAAGGTCATAGCCACTAGCTACTGCTAATTCTAAGAGATGCCCCAACAAACCAAAACCGGTAATATCAGTAGCGGCGCTCACTTTAAGGCCGTAAGCGGCTGCGGCAGCAGCTTGATTAAGGGTTGCCATGTTGGTGGTTAAAAGGGAGGCTTCCGGTGCTGCCAACAGCTCCCCTCGTAGCGCCAGGTTCATCACCCCACTGCCAAGAGGTTTGGTGAGATACAGCAAATCCCCCGGTTTGGCCCCGGAGTTACACCATATTTCCTCAGGATGAACCTGCCCAAGCACGGCTAAACCATACTTGGGTTCCTCATCGACAATGGTATGCCCCCCGGCGATAATAGCTCCACTTAAATGGACGGTGTCAGCGCCGCCTCGCAAAATTTCTGTTAACACATCAGGAGAGAGACAATCGGGAAAACAAACTATATTTAACGCCAACAAAGGCT
>Ga0123353_10017083_pt1 | contig 10641 bp, 8 predicted proteins | sample TergutLab28metaG_3_FD_92763 | JGI IMG/M metagenome (GOLD analysis project Ga0123353, IMG submission 92763) | Labiotermes labralis P3 segment gut microbial communities from Petit-Saut dam, French Guiana - Lab288 P3 | ecosystem: Host-associated > Arthropoda: Insects > Digestive system > Gut ... | reverse complement strand
GCACCTGAGGCACTACTTCAGCGACAGGCGGTCTCGCCGGTTTCTCTTTTCTGGCAGATTGTTTCGGAGGCTTTTCCTTTACTACGGTTTCTTTTGGTTTCTTCTTAAAGAAAGAGTTAAAAGGCTTGTCCCCGGTCAAAGTCTTTTGCGAGTCTGAGCTATCCGTTTCCGGTAAATCAGACTCTCTGGCAATGGCGTTGATATCGAGGATCGTAGCGTACCTTTTCTCATCGCTCAGGGAGTAGCCATATTCCTGGATTCTCTCTCTCATCTGCAACGCGTCTCTCCAGCGTTGATCCACTTCGTATGCGCATGCACCCAGAATAATAGCGGACATCTCTTCATCCGCATGAACGGGCGGCGGCAAACGTTCCCCGCTTATTCTCAAATCTTGCGCAGAGTTGTGCTCAAAATGAGCCACAGGTACGGGAAGCGGGGGCAGGAAAGGGGCGCGATTGCCATTAAACAGCCTGTATAGCACCAAACCCAACGAGTAAAGATCGACGCGAAAATCGCTCCTTTCATGGCGCACCAACTCGGGCGCCATGAAAGTCAGCGTACCCCGCGCCGACATTCTGGTTACAGCTTCATCCAGGGATCTGGCTATGCCGAAGTCACCGAGTTTGAAGTTACCGTCTTCATTTATAAATATATTTTCAGGCTTGATATCCCGATGAATGAGATTGCGCCTCTGCAGCACGGACAGGGCGGTGCATATATCCTCACCGACACGCAGGGCGTCCGCCAATGTAAGGGGATGCTGCCGCAAATAAGCATTCAGGTTAGTGAGATATTCCATTTTTATGTAAATATCATATCCCGGTTCGCCCTTGCGGGGAATGATCTGATGATCGTCATAGGAGACGAAATTCGAATGCCCCCGCAGTTCCACATTGATACTGACTTCGCTCATGAAGGATTCCAGTAGTTGGGCGCAATATGTGCGCAAAGAAGCGTTATCCGTCACCAGCCCTTCGGCGAAGAGATCGGCTTCCTGTTTCGGATATGTCGGTATGGAAATATGCTTAATGGCGCAGAAGTACGTTTTGCCATATTCTTCGCGCTTGAACAGTGAGACTTTTCCGTAGGTTCCCTGACCTAGTAGCTTGACATAAGTCCAACCGCTCCAAGGGCAAAAAACAACGTTTTGATCAGGCATACTGACCAGCCTCATTATCGTATATTTTCCAGTTATATTTCAGTATCGTTCTATAAATCATTGCTAATATCTGCTCGCGTGTCAGATTGTTCAGGGGCAAAAAGTACCCGTCGGAACCTTGCATGATATCATTTTCATGCGCAAATGCCACAAAGGGCACAGCCCATGCGGCTATGTCGGCGGCGTCTAAGTATTGCTGGACATAGCCCCAAATAGGTAGTTCGATATCCTCGACGATGCATATAAATGTGCAAATCATTTTTGCAGCTTCCTGACGGGTTATCCGACCTTCGGGATTATAGTCCGTTTCGGACACTCCCGCCACCAACTCGATTTCAAATGCCTTTCTGATCTCAATCGCAAAAACATGATTAGTGATGTCCTTGAAGTTGGTATTTTCCGGATATGATATCTCTCTCCCATTCATTGTTTCATACATGCTTATCAGCAAACCCGCAAATTCCGCCCTGGTGACATTACTTTGATAGCTGCTCCAAAGCATTGGCGGCAAAAAGTCCATTCCAAACAAGCTGGTAAGTTCCGGTACAGCCCATGTGCTGGCGCCGTTTATTGGATTTGGATAGATCGGAACGACGCTAACAACAGCGTCGAACACATTTGTCGGTTTTGTTCTGGATAATATGTCTCCGGTGCCCAACACATTGTTGTCGTTATTACCCCAGGTATACAGGCCGTTACCGTCAGCGATGTAGAAATTATGCGAATAACCGGAAGAAATGAATATGGGTTTGCCTTCAGTCTCGATCATCACAGGGATATCCTGCGTTGCAAGTAATGTGTCATTGCCCAGCTGGCCAAGGCTTCCGGTTCCCCATGTATAGATTTTATAATCGTCTGTCAGCGCCATTGACGTTTCATTGCCGGCTGAGACTTGTATGGCGTTTTCGATGCCAACGACTCTTGTAGGCAAATAGCGCGTTTCTGTGGTTCCGTCGCCGAGTTGTCCATGATCGTTTGAACCCCATGAATAGATGTATCCCTTGTGGGATATCGCTAGTGAATGCGAATGCCCCGCTGTAATATACACGATATTAGCAAGGTTTCTCACTTTTTTAGGATTGATAGAGTCAGCCGTGCTTCCATCGCCTAGCTGACCGCTCCAGTTTGCGCCCCAGGCCCAGACCTCACCGGAACTTGTCAATGCGAAAAAGTGGGCGCTCCCTGCTGTGATTGCTGCGATACCGCTGAGATTAGGGACTTTTCTGGGGACATTTCCAATAGTCCACTGCCATACTGTGCCGTCCCTGTCCAGTGCCAGCCCATCAGTTTGCCCCGCTGCGATAGCCAGGATGTCGGTCAGCGAAGTCATCTCATAACAGGGTGTTCTCCCTCCTTCTCCTAACACATACACCCTTCCGTCATGCCTAAGGGCAAGAGAAAAATCGTTTCCGGCAGCCACCGATGTAAACATGGGCTCGCCTTCCAGTTCCACCTGCTTTGGTATCGGTTGTGTTTTCACATCGCCGGGTTGGCCGACCTGTAGCTTTCTGTTGGAACCCCAGGCCCAAATCGTCCCGTTATTCTTCAAGGCTATGGAATGGTCCTTGCCGCCGGCAACGGGCGCACTGAGTTGTACGACAGCTACTGCTTTGGCTTCAGAGGTTGGGATGATGGTTGCTGTGAATAGGATCATTAACGTGAGCAGTAATAAGACACACCTTCTTTTAGGATTCATGGTATACAGTTCTCCTTTGCTTTTATTGCTGTACTATCAATACTTTATCATTTTTATACGGATTTTTCAAGTGATATCTTACAAAAGGCGCAAGTACTTTTAGATGAACTTTCACGTATTGATAGAAGGATAGTGGTAATCGGTTCCCAGAAGGTTTATAAATGAAATCAATGACCGCCGAAGAGTTGTATATTTTTAGATGTAGGTGATTTTGGTAATTAGGCATTTAAGGAGACGCCCTTCACAAAAAGGAAGAAGCCTACACCATAGTTGGGGCTATGGCATAGGCAGGCGCGATGAAAAGACTAAGAAAATCGAACAAAGAGTACCACCGTAAGTAAGATTTGTCAAATTATTTTTTCGGCTTTTTTGGGGTTTTTATCGTATCAGGAGTTTTGAGCGAATACTGCACCTCCGTCCAAAACATAGTATATTATAGCACATTTGGACGGATAAACAAAGAAAATGCCGTAAAAAAAAGACATGTACGTCCAAAACATAGTATATTATAGCACATTTGGACGGATGAACTCTCTCATCGACTTCTCATCCACTTTTTTCTCATCGCAAACAGGATAATTAGTCTGCAAATAAGCTAACATTCCATCGGATAACATTCCGCATAAGACGGTTTGCGGTTAGAAAACTGACCGGGAACTAGAGATTATGCAACAATAATCATGATTTTCAGAACTTTTTCTTTACGCAAATATAGCATATCAAGCGCATCGTGAAGTTTATCAAATCCGAACCTATGGCTGATCTGCGATTGCGCCCGGAGCTCGCCGCTTGTCAACGCGTCTATCGACTCCCGCCACTCATGTGGATAAGACGAATTCCACGAACCGTGAACCACGAGTTGTTTGCGCAGTACTTGCCAGTATGTCTTTTGCTCAAGCGAGAAATCAGGGCCGGGGTTGCCGATCAGGACGATATGCCCGCCCGGGCGCGTCAACTGGATGCAGCGCCGAAGGGCATCGACGGAACCGACGGCTTCGAAAGCGGCGTCGAAAAGGGTGTCCTTCGGCGCTGCTTCGCGCCGACCGAAAAGCCTGACGTCCCCTGCGCTGTAATGCCGCAGCCACCCCTCGACAAATCTCCCTATCGTACCATCACCGACAACCGCCGCGTTATCGAGGAGGCTCCAATCTACCCGCTTAACGGCATGGAGCGCTACGGAGGCGGGTTCAAGCAAAGCGGCGTCTTCAAAGCTGATCTCGTCCGGCAGTACTACCAGGTTCCAAACCGGCACAGCGACATACTCCGCAAACGCGCCGTCCCGGCGCGAGCCGATATAGCCGTAACCTGTACAGGTTTCATACGCACCTGCTGCGCACGGCTTGCATTTAAAGCAAGGCAGAAGCGGAAAAACCCCGACGTGTTTTCCCACAAAATCACCATTGCCGCCGCGTACATCCTCGACAACTCCCGAAAACTCATGTCCGGGAATAAGCGGATAATAATATGCTCCCCCGCCGAATATCCTTTGAATGTCGGAGGAACATATACCGGCGCGTTTTACCCTTACCAGAGCTTCCCCGTCTTTCAACTCCGGCACGGCAACGTCCTCAAGGTGTATGTCGCCCAAACCGCGCAGCACCCAAGCTTTCATTTCACGGACTCCAATAAGTAGAATAAGTATTTCCAGTCGCTTTCGGTCGTTATCTTGATATTTTCGCGTCGGCCCGGGTACAGTCGGATACGCATATCTGCCGCCACTGCAAGCTCGGAGCTTCCGCGTATGCGCGACAGATCCGCCCCCTCGTGCGCGAGGAAGTACTTGCGGTAGTTATAAACCTCCGGTGTCTGCCCGGCGAACAGTTCATCCCGGTTTATAAGGCCGGAAATCTCCGATCCGTCCATGCTGCGGTAGACCGTATCCGTCATCTCAAGCGCGGGCGTCGCGCCGTCATAACCTTCGGCAGCCTGCAAGCAGGCGTTAACATCCTCCGGCGTCACAAGCGGGCGGGCCGCGTCATGTATCACTGCCAAATCGCAATTAAAACCCTCCAGTTTCGCCAGTGCGTTATATATTGAATGCTGCCGCGTTTCGCCGGGAGCCGCGAAAATGCAGTGCGTATCAACGGCGGGAATGATCTCGCGCCATTTTTCAGGCGAGACGACGACGATTGCGCCGATCCCATTGCAGACGTCAAACGCTTCGAGGCTATATGCGACAAGCGGTTTGCCGCAAACGCTCCGAAACTGTTTTGGCGCGCCTCCGCTCAGGCGTTCGCTTCTCCCCCCGGCGAGGATTATCGCGGCGTTCATCGAGTTGCCTCTCTAAGCCCGCACAATATTTCTTTAAACGACTGTTCTTTACCGAATAGCGCCGCCGTGCCGAGTACGAATCCGCTCACGCCGAGCGGGGCGTATTTCAGTATATTTTCGGGTGAGCCATGCCCGTCCCAAAAAAGATCGAAACCGTAATCGTCCTGCAACGATATCAGTTTGCGTATTTTCTTCTCCATATACGGGAGAAATGCTTGTCCCGCATGGCCGGGGTTGACGCTCATCACGAGCACGCGTTTTACGACGTTGAACAGTTCCAGCACGCTTTCAATCGACGTCCCGGGATTAATTGCCAGCGCGGGCATCATTCCGGATTCAATGACCCTTTGCAATGTGGTCGAGGTTTGAAACTCGCTCTCGGGATGGACGTAGAGGACATCGACGCCGATATCCGCAAATAAATCGACATAGTTCAGCGGCTCGACTATCATCAGGTGGCATTCTACGATTTTCTTTGTGACCGAGCGGATGTAGCGCAAATCGTGAATGCCCATGCCAAAGTTTCTGACGAACGACCCGTCCATTATGTCAATGTGGAAAGCATCTATGCCCGCGTCTTCCAGTTTGCGGACTTCGTCTTCCAGATGGCCGTAATCGGCACACATCATGGAGGCTGAGAATAGCAGCGGATGATTTGACATAAGCCTACCTCATTTCATTATCGTGGTGCCTGCGATACATCCCGCGAACGGAAATGCCGGTACCGCCCATTCAAGGTAATCCTCGGACACGGGGACGTTGCGCAATCCGTGAAAACTGTTGAGCACTTTCACATCAGTGCCAATATATATCCCTCCGTGGTGTCTGTCAAGTATAAGTAGGCGGTGATTTTTACCAAATCTAGAAATGTTATTTTGTTGATTATGCTGAACTTAAAATACTCAAAATACTGCCTTTCACTTGGTTTATAAGTAGATAACTCACAAAACCTTGATTTTGTCGACATTTTCGATATAATAAAACACGCAGACGATTTGAATGAATCCTCCCTGCGCAGCCGTTTCACTCCCCGCTTCACGTGAAGCGCGAAACAAGCTATAATAAGCACAACAAAAAAACGAACAAGCAATCGCAAGATTGGAGTCGCCTACCACAGAATGCAAAATTTAGCGTCAGGGGTGGTTATTAATGCGCAAAGCTTTATCAGTAATATTGACTGCGGCAATTATTATTCTAGCGCTGGCCTCATGCAAAAAAGCAAATGAAGAATCTGTCCCGCCAGCGATAGAAAGCCCGCCGACATCGACGTCCTCCGAGACGGGAAGCCCGCCGACATCGACGTACTCCGAGACGGGAAACTCGCCGACATCAATGCCTTCCGAGACGGAAACACCGCCGGACTCACTGGATATTTCAAGATTTAAAGAAGAGTTGGCCGGGCTTTGGAGCCACATCGACGGTTCGACCGCCACGATACCGCTCACTGCCGCGCTCCACAGCGCCTTCGGCGACGGAGGCAGCCCTCCGAAACACAATACGACGTCATATGCGTATGATAACCTTTTTTGGGGAGTTGACACCGAGCTGATCTTTGTTACATATCCGTCTGAATACGAGCTTGAAGTGTTCAAGAATAATGATGTTCCTCTTATGATAGTTCCTATCGCGAAAGATGCCCTTGTATTTCTGGTTAACGTGGAAAACAAGATCAACAGTATCTCACTAAAACAGATCCAGGACATATACTCAGGTAAAACAGTAAACTGGAATGCCTTGGGCGGATACGATGAAAAAATCATTGCTTATCAGCGGACTGCAAACTCCGGCAGTCAGACGCTGCTGAAGAAACTGGTTATGAATAACACTCAGTTAGCGGCATCTCCAAGCGACTGGGAGATTTCGGAAATGGGCAGATTGGTCGAGGTTGTATCCGGCTACGACAACTCGCGCGGCGCAATAGGCTATTCAATGTTCTATTATGTCAATAACATGTACGGGAACAGCCGGTTCAAGCTGTTGAGCATCGACGGGGTAAAGCCATCGCGCGAGACCATAATAAGCAGTGAGTACCCGCTGGGGGACAATTATTATGCCGTAATCAGACAAGATATGCCAATGAACCATCCCGCGAGGAAACTGTTAAGCTGGTTGTTAACAGACGAAGGACAGGCGCTCATAGCGAAAGCCGGATATATACCGCTTCGCCCCATAGATAGCGCATGGCCCGACAGCACTATCGACCCGATTTATCTCGGGGATACCGACGACTCCTCCGGTACCGGCGGCAAAATGTTGAAAACAAGCGTGGATGACGTCCAGCCGGTAAATGGGGTAAGGCCACCGCTGTCCGATTTGTTTTTCGACGGATATAATTACGTTCGTTATATAAATGGCAAGATAATGGAGGAGATCAATAAGGGAGACCCTGATGAATGGCGAATTGGCACATGGGGGGATGTACACCAGACACGCCCCTTTATTGGCATTCCAAACAATTATCCGAATTATGAGATTAGCTATAGGGGTTATTTATGGATCGTTTTCCCGCAAAGTAATCCGTTTTTTAACTATGCCGCAAGCTTTTACATCTCTTTAAGCAGCGATATAAGCCCATATGGTACCGAGCAACTGGACGAATGCAAGATAACATATGAATATGCAGCAAGTACAAAGCCGGGGGTTAAGCTGCTGGCAGCAGGTGTGGAACTCCGGGATAAACCGGATGCATCAAAGCGCCTAAACGAACAACTAAAAGCCTGGACAGAGTCCCTCCTCAACAACAAGGAGATCATGCAACGGCTTAACAGTTATGTCATTTGGTCAAGTGACGTTGCCCTGGATGACTGGAAAGAAAAGTACGCGGCCGTTACGTTGATTCCATATATTGGGAAATGGCGGGATTACCTGACAGTCACGTACATGCTGTCAGTATTTGAGGACGAATCCAGCAGTATGCTGAGCACAATTTGTTTCGATATAAACACCGGGGACGCCGTGAGTCTTCCGGAAAAGTTACCTGCAGATCTGGACTATTCAGAGGCAGACATATACAAGGTAGATAAAATAATGGAAGCAAACGAAGGATGGTTTCGAGAGACTTATGGCAGATTGGAAGCATATACGCCTGCTGCCGGGTCAGTGATAACAGACGCATTTATGTATGTCGGATGGATTTCCAGCGGATGGAAAAGTTATGACGCGCTGATGTGTACGCCCTGTATCCGCATGATTGAGCCGAGCGGACGCATATTGGAAATATACTTGTTTCTGGAATAGTTACGCTGCACGAGCAACAAAAAAAAGACATGTACGTCCAAAACCGGTAATTATACCCCTGTTTTGGACGTCGATCCGCATGCTCCACCGTTTGCGGTACCTGACGAAAAGGGAGGAAGCCTACACCATAGATGGGGCTATGGCGTAGGCTACCGCTATGAAAAGACTTAATAAAAACTATGTAAAGTGTACCACCGCAAGCAAGATTTGTCAAATTATTCTTTCGGCTTTTTTGGGGTTTTTATCGTATCAGGAGTTTTGAGCGAATAGATCGTCCAGCGTTACTTCTGATTGCACCGAAGCCCTGTGGCCTTTGCCTGTTAAGCCATACGTCGTCACCATCGTTACATGGACCGCTTTTCTCGTGCCGGTCTCCGCAAGGAATGCCATGCGCTTGTTTTCGAGTTCCTGGGCGTCTTTCGCTGTCAACGTGACCGGGTGCAGCGAATGCTTCATTTCGCAGAGGTTAATGACTCCATCCCTGCGGGAAATCAACAAGTCGATTTGCGCTCCCGGGGATGCATCCTTACTCCGCCATGTCAGCACCTCTGTCGAAATGCCGGAGATGCCGAGTTTCTGCTTGATCTGTTGGATGTGGCGCAGGCAAAGCAGCTCGAATGCATGGCCGCTCCATGCGCGGCGCCCGCCATCGTCAATTTTATTCGTCCAATAGTATGCATCTTTGCTAGGGTTGTCCTCGACATACCTGAGCCAGAACAGCGAAAACGGGTCAACGAGTCGGTAGTACGCGTTCTTCTTCCGTTTTGTGAAGTCCGTGTATTTCTCGATGAAGCCGCATTGATCCAGCTCGAGAAGCGTCCTTGACAGGTTCCCTCCCCCGGGTATTTCCGCTACTTTTATTATCTCGTCGCGTGTCAGGCCGCCTTTCGTTTTTGCCAGCGCGCGGACGATTCGAATGTGTCGGCCCGAGGAGCGAAATAACGAACTGTAAACCTCGTTGAATTCGTTTTTTAATGGGGCGTTTTCTGCAAACAGCAGCCTATCCACGTTCTGTGTCGGGCCAAGGCCCTTTTCAAACATGTTCAGGTAATACGGGATTCCACCGAACACCATTAGGCTTTCGGCTATTTGATACCTGTTCATCACCACGCCTGTTTCGTTGAAGAACGCCTCGCATTCGGCGATCGTGAACGGCGCGAGCGAAATTCGCCCCGTTACGCGGTTGTGCAGCCCGCCCTTGTTCTCAAAAAGGTTTTTCACGACCCATGACGCCGACGAGCCGCAGACTATAAGCATTATCTCTGCCCTCGACGAGGCGAATGTGTTCCAAAAGTAATCCAACGCCGGAAGGAAGTCGGACTTCGGTAAGTCCAGCCAGGGCAGTTCGTCGATGAAGATGACCTGCCTATTTTCTTTCGGCGTTTTAAGCAGCCGCTTGAGCTTGGCAAACGCCTCCGCCCAGTTACTTGACGCCGGCTTCGCCTCTCCGCCATACTCCGCAATCGTAGCGTCAAACCGCTGAAGTTGATATGTATTTGTGATGTTTTTCCCTAGGGTCCCGGAGAAGTAGAACGCTATGTCTTGTGCAAACATTTCTTTTACAAGGTAAGTTTTCCCTACGCGCCTTCGGCCTGTGATGGCTACGAACTCTGGCTTGCCGGAATCGAAATACCTGCCCAGCTCCGCTTGCTCCCGTTTTCTGCCAATGATCTTCATACTGCACCTCCGTCCAAAACATAGTATATTATAGCACATTTGGACGGATAAACAAAGGAAATACCGTAAAAAAAAGACATGTACGTCCAAAACCGGTAATTATACCCCTGTTTTGGACGTCGATCCGCATGCTCCACCGTTTGCGGTACCAGACGAAAAGGGAGGAAGCCTACACCATAGATGGGGCTATGGCGTAGGCTACCGCTATGAAAAGAATAAACAAAAGCAATATAAAGTTTACCACCGCAAGCAAGATTTGTCAAATGTTTTTAAGGCTTTCACGTATTTATAGAATTTATAGTGTTACTGTACAGACACCACCTGATCTTACCTATTGACATTGCAATGAGGCTCATAATATAATATTTAATGATGAAACAGTGAAGCAGATATCATACAGAACATAACGCACTACAGAGCTTGATGTAACTTTCTAGTGTTGATTTTAGTTTATTTCTATACTTGACCTGTCTAATCAAGATAACCGGAATGGAGGCTGACATGGGTACATCATTTGTTGTGGACGGCGCAATAATAAGTTGCACTAAGGGTGTAGGAAAGTCTACATTGAAGGTGCTTCCATCGCGAAGCATAGAATTTC
>Ga0123353_10017082_pt1 | contig 10641 bp, 4 predicted proteins | sample TergutLab28metaG_3_FD_92763 | JGI IMG/M metagenome (GOLD analysis project Ga0123353, IMG submission 92763) | Labiotermes labralis P3 segment gut microbial communities from Petit-Saut dam, French Guiana - Lab288 P3 | ecosystem: Host-associated > Arthropoda: Insects > Digestive system > Gut ... | reverse complement strand
CTATGTGGTAACCAACGCTATCGTCGTGAGCTCCTGATGATGGGCATAATGGTACCCGAAACATGTTGAGCCTAACATAAGCATAATAAAGGAATAAGTGACATTAGTTGGATTTTATTCTTCTGTTATCAAGATGATGCACGGTCCAATAGGCATCAAACCAACAAATGCGCTCTTCTCTAAATTTGACGAAGTTTTAAAATTTACATTAAAGATCACTTTGACATGCTCCTACGTGTTTCGGTCCACAACCATAATCAGGGAGCCTTCACTAGAACCTAGTTATAGTTATATTATATGACTAATGCCCAACAAGCAAAACTCTGCGCCATCTACAGAAATACCAGGCTAAAATTGTTGAAGACAAATGCGGCTATAACCTAAACATAACTTTAGCTAGGCTCTAGTGAAGGCTTCCTGATGATGGTCGTAGACCGAAACATGTAGGAGCAAGTCAAAAGTGATTTTTAATGTAAATTTTAAAACTTTATCAAGTTTAATAAAGAGTGTATTTGTTGGTTTGTGAACTTTATGGATGCACGGTACAGCGATTTTAAAAAAGTAATTTTCAGTGTTATATATCAATATCTGTACAGGATATTACTTTGATTTTATTGCCAGTACTTTTATTCTGAAATGTAATTAAAATAACCACACAGGTGGTCACACTGAGTGTCTACTGCATTTTTGTAAATACGCAGGCCACGTAGTTGGGTTGTTCCTGGCGTTCAGGGTCGGCTGTTTGTGCACGAACTGTCTGGGTCTATTTCTGCAACAAGTGGCTTAAAAAAGCGGTTTCGAAATTCATTTTAACGTGAATGATATGAAATGGGTGAGGGGGGGAGAGACTCCAGATGTTAAATCAATTTCCGCCCACTTGTAATGCTCGACCGTACTACCCTCTGTGTTGGCTCCAGTCCTGTCTCATCACAAAGGTTTGCGCTCCTCACTTCTCATCCTATTCACGTACGTGAGTGTTTATCCCTCACACGTGCCATTCATTTTTTTGTGTCCTGTTCTACTTTTATCCCCAGAGCCTCTTGTTACTCGTGGTGTTAAAGACAGAATGAAACATGGCTTGTATTGTGTTTCCCTGGCTTGTTCAGAGTTATTCTTGCATGTCGAGAAGAAAGTGAGTAGGTTTACTGCATATGGGATTTTGAACACAGCATGACATATAGGTGCATATGTTATACATAGCTTCAAATCTCCAAGCAAACGCCTCACTACACGTGGTGCATACTGTCCATACGGCGTCTCCTCCACAGACTGTTCAATTCGTATATAGTTGGAAGACTTTATTCGCTGAAATATAGGCTTCCTATGTGAATACTGAACTTCAAATACCGATATTGCTAAGGTTAGTTTAGGTTAGGTTAGGTTAGGTTAGGTTAGGTTAGAAATAAGTTTAAACTGAAGTGTATTTGTTTTATTATACCAGATTATATTTTGTTCCTAATAACACAATTTCAAGAATCCTTTACACACTATTTTTATTCACTACGACACGTTTCGGCATATCTTCTGACCATAGACGTTGTAACGGAAGTATGCATTTTTTTTTTAGCAAAGGTAGTTTCATGAATTTGACGTTTAGAGGACCGTGCATCGTGTATATTCTTATAATAAAACCAACCAGATGCGCTAATTTTTCAAATTTATTTTTGGAATAAAACTCTACATGTTTCGGACAGTTTCTCTGTCCATCATCAGGAGTCTAGCACTGTACACGCATCAATAGGTATGTGTTATACATGTTATGCTGACTGCTTGCTAGCGGGATCAGGATGGAACTCAGTTCTAAAAGTGTGGTGACTCCAGTCACCACAATTTCAGTACCCTCCCACGTGCAGATTTTTCTCCCATATGTTTTATAAGGCATAGATGATGAGATCTCAACACCCGCCACGTACCACGCATTGTTATTGGTCTCCTATAGCTAACATTTATAAACCTGATGATGGCCTCCGAGTAGGCCGAAACATGTTGTTTCATTACTCCGTAGTTACACCCAGCTAATAAACCAGTTGTGTTTCGACCCATATTGTCCTTTACTTTATTGCTATCACTGAAGTTGTGTTTATCGGAGCGTTTAATTAATCTGGTTACACGTAATTTGTATTAATATCATGTCGACTGTTATTTATTATCTAAGCTTTATGTTGTATACACGAAGTTTCGAGAATTCATTTCTTCTCCATCTTCAGGTTATTATGATTTGTCATTCTGATAGTTCTGTCTTTACCGTGTTAGGCCGGCATGTAGAGCCATCATACAAATATACTATGGCCACACGTATCCAGTAATATTTCTTCTGAACATTTCTGGCATTAATCCTGGTGGGATAGTTTACAGGTTAAAATAAAATAAAACTACTGAGTTTTGAATGTTATAATAATGAGCTGACATATTTTGACGAATTTTAAACATCCGCTTAATGTGTTATAAACTACTTTAACCAACGTCAAACAGCGCAACGTGAAAAGGCGAAATAGTGGGTGTGATAGAACAGCAGATTTTGGAATGCTAATAACTTGAAGGAATTTAAGTTTTCCACTGAGTTTTTCGGCGCGATAGTAAACTTACGAAAAGTGGCTGTTAGTCTCGTTATGTATGTCCGTCTGTCCTTCTGGCATTCCGCATGGGATAACGTGGTTCCCATTGGACGGAGTTTTGTTAAATCTGAGTATTTTTCGAAACCCTGTAGAGAAATTTCAAGTTTCATTAACATGTGACAAGAATAATTGGCACTTTACATGAAGCATGTGCACATTAATGATAGTATCTCGCTGATTTCTTCTTACAATAAGAAATGTTTTAGAAACTTTGTGTCAGTTGTAATTAAAACTCACATTTTATGTTCAATAATTTCCACCTCTTTGGAGCCCTGAAAAATGCACTCCTCAGTAAGAAGTTGGAGACTGCTGATCCGTCCATTGAGATCTTGGCTACTTGAGTAAGATAGTGCGTGGTACCGACGAGGCATTTACACACTTGTTCCTCATGGCGCAAGGCCCTAGAAGTGGCCGGAGACTTTATGGAAAAAGATGGTACGGAGTTAAACCATCACTCTTCATAATGTGTAATTTTCATGACCTAGGAGTAAATATTTACCGACGAAAAATAATAAGGGACATTGTTTTCCGGGCACAATCGCGTTAACTTTCTTCAATTGCCGTTGACATAGCAGACTGCTTGTGTGTTACATGACGTACAGAACATTTATTATCGAGAAGAATTTCATACCGACTTTTTGCAATTTAAGGGTAAATCGAAAGTCGTTAGAATTTGGAAAACATTCTGCTTTTGCTTTCTTACAATAAAACCAACTAGGTGCACTAATTTCTCAAATTTATTTTTGGAATAAAAACTCTTCATGTTTCGGACAGTTCCTGTGTCCATCATCAGGAGTTTTCCACTGTACACAGCCATGTTATATGTCATATAGGTTTGCTGACAGCTGACCAGTTCCGTCCTGATCCTACTCGCAAGCTGTCAGCAAACCTGTATGACATACACCATTGCTGTGTGTACAGTGAAAAATTCCTGATGATGAACAGACGAACTGTCCGAAACATGTAGAGTTTTTATTCCAAAAATAAATTTGAGAAATTAGTGCATCTAGTTGGTTTTATTATAAGAATTTATCACGATGCACCGTCACCTGAACGTCAAATTCTGCTTTTACATTACCGACACACCATACTTTTTACTCTTAGCCTCCCTCCGTCATTGTCACAATCCAGCTCGTGTGTTAACAGTAATAATATGATGATGACACGAACACGGGCGTGCGTCAGTTTAATTGGTTCCATTTTGCTTCTCACTGATCAACGTTTTATCTGTGCAACATTACTGAACTCTGACAAAGTAACCAAAGAGACCGTAAGAATCAGATCAGCTCGGTTTTGTTCGCTCCAGTCCGCTGACTGAGCATATCATTAGAGCCGTCACACATAGCTGTTCACCCCATCTAAACCGGATCAAAGCGATTAATAAAACAATTCACATGCGATTCCCACAGTTTCTCTTTAAACCATTCTTCCACAAGCCTATCCATTTTGCATTAGTTTTGCAGGTTGTAATTGGAACGGTGTTTCGCGTCAAACAATAAATTAATCGTTAATTACTTAATGGATACCAAATAATTTCAATAATTTTGTGGTCAGTAGGTGACGTCAGAAGCCGTAATGATAACCATTGTTGTTGTGGTGGCGAGTTTGAATTCCGAACGCCGACTGGACCTTGTACAATGGACATGTGGCCGCTATCAATGAATTTTGTAACCATACTTTCAGTACAATAACAGTTATAGGACAACCACACATGCAAAACCGTTAAATCTCACGGGCGCTGATGTCACTGATTTTTTTTGCGAAAAAATGTTTTCTTATATTGTAGATGTATAGTACTTCCTACTTTGACGGAATTTTGTAGGATCCTGTCAGTAATAAAAGACGGACGCAGCACTTTCCTCTAAGTAACTAGTACCTATCAACCTACGCAGCGACACATACCAGAAGAAAGCTATCTTCATTGCTGAGCATCTTCGTAGCTCTTATTTCTTCAAAAACAGCCAAATATGTGGATGACGCCCAGAAATAAGATGTAGCGCAGTCATCTTATCTCAGTGTATTGGCTGGCCTGCAGGCTGAACGAATGATGAATGGAGGTGTGCCAGCGTATGAAGGCAGGATAATGAACAGGATAAAGTGCATTGTTTTTATCTACTTCCTGTCCAAAACTTTTAAGTCCTGCTCTTCATTGTGCCATAATCTCTTTCAAGGATCGTATGAAGAACTAACGAACCACCTATGTCCGGAAGTTGGACCAATAACCATTTGTCGTGTTGTGGGCGCTTGGCACAATGAATTTTAACAGATATGTGAAGTGAATGTGGCTAAAGAATTCGTGGGAACAAATGTTACACCGGATACCGTGCTGTAGCGCAGAACATTATCTAAATGTTTGCCAGAGTGGCGTTGGATTCTGTAATTACGAATTCTCATGACCAAATCGAGATATGTTTGCTGAGATAATCTTGTGGTCACAGTACGCAGATGTTTGATCTACCAGTGAGTTTTTTATACGACTTTCATTTCCTCACACTGTATAATTAAAACCATCCACCCAACAAATAGGCCTAATCTTGACATGACTCTTCAAACACAATCAAAATCACTCATGTGCGTCTCTTCCCCCTTCCATTTGAGCCGTATACGCTGACTGAAAGTAAACACATTCTGTTTGATCAATCTCTAGACAGATACAAGCAGTCTCCCCTCTTATCTACACCCGCGCAGCACCCTAAATGCTGCAAACAACCAATCAGTAACCTTGCACCGAAACTTGACGGTTAGGAGACATTTGTAGTGCAGGAGGATCATGTGCAGGGGGTATAACGGTGGGTACTGAGGAGTCTATTTGCAATAAGAATGGACACAGAAGCAGAATGCAGGAAGTTGCGTATTGAATAGCGTTCTATTTTAATCACTAAATAATTTAGGCATTTCGTTAGAAATGTAGACGAAGGGGTGGTTATGTAACGTTCGCGTAAAGGATGACAAGACAGAAGGTATAACCGATATAGAGTGTTAGTCTTTTATTAAGAGACAAAATGGTACATTTAAAGCCTTGGTCAGAACTGTTTAAAACATTTGCTGGTTTGGTTTATGAAGGAGGAGAATTTGGAGATTGTCAATATTGCAGCTTACAGGGGAAAAGAGTTTTATGGCGGATGTAGCAAGCTAACAATTTCGACTTTGTCAGAATCAAATGTATGGGGCAAGAAAAGTTGGAAAAAGAAAATAAGACTGACTTTGAAAACCTTGACAGCTTCTGGAACTCTTTAAATCGTGTGGGGAAGATTTACAATGTTAGGCACGCTTGGACTGTAAAGAAATTAGTGAGACGCGTGAAGGAGTTCACTCGGGCGACAACAATGGAAGAATGTTACATAGATAGAAGCCAATGGGGTTGACGTATTCAAAATTCTGACTTTTGGACCTATTAGGGAGCTGCGAAATTTAACATTGGACCAATTGGGCACAGTAAGATATTTTAAGAAGGGATGAACTTAAAACTTGCGAATTTTGGGAAACCTAACGAAGAGGAGTCTGTTCTGTAACTCAGAAGTGACAAGTTGTCCTCGCGAACCAAAGCTAACAGTGGATACCTTTTCAAGGGCGCGTTCATATGCAGCGATCTGTAAATGTTAACATCAGTAATAAAAATAAACAACACCAATAGTGACAAGTGTTAATAATATCACAGCCAGCCACTTAGACCACTTAGATTCCTTGAGAAAAAGACATGCCTACCAATTGAATAGCCCGGTGGGTTGTAAAGGGAACTTGATTCTACAATCCGAAGGAAAAAAGACTTCTTGAAAAACCAAGACCAAGATGTGAAGAAAATATTTAAATAAATCCTAAAGAGGTAATGTGCGAGATCCTAAATATTAGCTAGTCATAAACATGTACGGTCTGCTTTACAACGCTTGCTTCGAAGGCCTGAAAACTTAAAGTGCGTCGGATGTGTACTAAACTCCTGTACGTAAGAACAATCAGCATATCTACACTATAAGTCTTATGATATACCTATTTTAGGGTGGATCATCCCCGATGTGTTTCAGATACTGAGATAAAATTAACTCACTATCCGTCAAACACAATATGTTTTCTTTATAAGTGCAGACAGCTACATGTTCCGGCTGGTCAGTTAGCCATCATCGGACTGGACACCGAAGAAGATAAAAGGTAAAATTCAAAAGCTGCAGGTTTCGTAGATTGATTTCAGTAGTTCTGTAAAGGTTTAAATATTTTTATACCTGCCAATGGAAGGAAAACATTGTAAAAACTGAGATCTCAACCCAAAAAACCCGCAGACTTAAAATTTTACCTTGTATCATTTGATTTGTACAGCCTTTTTTTGGTTATCTGATTAGCCGAAACATGTAACTCATGTTTTTATAAAGAAAGTGTGTTGTGTTTGACGGATTGTAAGTTGGTTTTTATCTTTCTGATGTGCTGTTCTGAACAGAGTCCTGAACAACAATGTAGCAAACCAACAAGTTGCAACAATCGTCGTTTATTGATCTTTTTTTATTGATCTATTTAAATCTGCTCTACATGCTTCGGGCGACAAACTCGCCCATCTTCAGGAGCACTTAACTGTATATACAGCTTTTGGTACAATGCACCGATATTTCTGCCGATCGGCAGCGATATCGGTGCGTTGTACCAAAGCTGTATATACAGTCAAAAGTGCTCCAGAAGATGGGCGAGTTTGTTGCCCGAAGCATGTAGAGCAGATTCAAATAGATCAATAAAATGATCAATAAACGACAATCGTTGCATCTTGTTGGTTGCTTACATCGCTGTTCTAATGATGCACGGTCTCACAAACGTCAGAGTCCAGAACCTTCGCATTCCGTAGGAACGTAAGTTTTGCTTCTCAGACAGGACTGTGCTCCGTGGCTTTTGGTGGTGTGTCACTGTCATAAGTTAATACTTCGGGAACATTTGCTCAAAAGTCATAGGCTACTTGCTGAGCCTTGAAGTCGATTTATTTCTAGCTGCTCAGAGGGCCTGGCTGGGTATGTAGCGCGCAGGAAAAAAGTAATTTCATCCTTTACGAAATAATTGCAAATAAAATACACAGTGTTATATTGTTGTTCACCCTGAATGGAGTGCTGTGTTACCACGATTTTTGCACCAATTTAAAGCCCATATACAGGGTGATCAAAAAGTCTCTGTGCACCTGCTTTCTATCTTGTAATCATCTGGTGCACAGAGATTTTTGACCACCCTGTCCTGCCATCTTGTGTCGAATTTCAACGTAGACCGGAGATGTGTGCCCACACTTCTGCAAACAGCACGACAAAGACACCGTTTCTGCAGACATAAGTGGGATTTGCTGCAGTTGTATCTCGAATTGTTGTACCAGTTCATCAAGTATTCTTTATTTTGATCTCTGGAATTCCTCTTTGGTCCATTCCCACCAAAATTAAGCACATGGAGGTCACTTTATTAGCCCTCGACGCGCATTCCATGAACTAGGAAAATACATGTCATGCAACGCACGGACTGTTAGCCCAAAATGTGGTGGTGCTTCTTCTTGTACGAAGTTCATTTCTGCGTATTTGTTCCACTGAGAACTATTGAGCATCACGAAATTATTGATCGTCTTCAAGTACCAATAGCCCTTCGTTCTGTGTCTCGTATTTGCTACACATTATAACTTTTATGTTCATGGTTCCTTGCATCTTTGATCTATATCAACGATTGTCCAACGAGATGCAACACAAAGCAGTCTATTTATTATTCTGCGAGTTCACTCTACGTGTTTCAGGTGTCAACCACACCCATCATCGGGAGTACACAAAACTGTAACTACAGCCTCCGGTACTGGTCATATATTTGTGCAACGTGGCCAAGCTAGCTAGGCCACGTTGGAGGTAGGTAGCTGCACAAAAAATATGACCAGAACCGGAGGCTGTAGTTACAGTTTTGTGTACTCCTGATGGTGGGTGTGGTTGACACCCGAAACATTTAGAGTGAACTCGCAGAATAATAAATAGACTGCTTTGTGTTGCATCTCGTTGGACAGTTATTGATATACATTACATCTTAGTGCTTTCAAGGCACACAGCTGCTGTGGGGTAGCTATCTTCCGGTATTTCTGTTGGTATTGTACTGTTTCTCCATAACTTTATTTATTACCAAGGACGTCGTAACAAAGAACTACATTACTAAATGAAGCTTGTCAGTGGGTACGTTATGTGCCTTGAATGCAACAGTAAGTGGAGTGAAATGTTAAGAAGCAAACTATTGGATTTGTTTGCTTTGCCATGCAACGTGACGGAAGGGGAAAAAGAGACTCAGGGGTAATGCCCTTAGTGGAGAAATTTGACTTTATTTATTTATTTATGCCGTTACTTTCCTTGTCGTTACTTATTATTTTTCGTATTTGAAATAAAATTTAAAATATGCAAAACTTTCTTACTGCCTCATGACATAAAACACTACTAGACCTTCCTGTTCTCAAATTTATTCTCTCCTCCAGCAGGGAAATTTCTGCAAAGTTGAGGTAATTCCTTGTCGATTGTGGAACTTCACTGATTTGCGTTGTTTAGGAGTTTTGTAAAGGAATATCGTATATCCTAGCTCTAATGACAGGAGAAAGAACATTTAAATACGCCTTATTCTTAGATTGACGTCGGAAGCTGGAAGGCGAAGTTCTGTTGAAACAAAAATATTGTGAAGAATAAAATAGTCTAGGAGAGAGACACTTACTGACTGTGACTTGTAAGACATAATCCTGTTGAATAATTGTCCAACAAGATGCGACTGTATTCAGTTTATTATAGTTCTGTAGACAGCTCTACATGTTTCGGGTGTTGACACCCATCACCAGGAGCTCGTAAAACTGTAATTACAGCTTCTGGCACTGGTCAACCGGGTCTGCTACCATCCGCTCGCGTTGTTGGGTTGGAACAGAGTTCCAACTCAACAACGACAGCGGATGGTAGCAGACCCGGTTGACCAGTGCCAGAAGTTGTAATTACAGTTGTGCGATCTCCTGATAATGGGCGTCACACCCGAAACATGTAGAGCTGTCTACAAAAGTATAATAAACTGAATACAGTCGCATCTTGTTGGACAGTTATTAAATTCGATTCACGATGCACGGACCCATGAATATAAAATAATAATTCTGTTTGTGCCTCCATCAGTAGACCTGCACTGGTGCAAATAATTTCTGCAATTTCCTGTTCATCACACTTCCGGAAAAAATGTGTAGCTTTACCAGTGTAGCAACGGCGAATTTAGGGAGTATGCAATTCTCAACGAAGATGTGCTAAGTGCATTGCGATAGAATGTGTTTTTTTTTTGTTTTATGTTCCACACTTTCGGACAAGCTGTGTGTTGAAGGCTATTTATAGAAAGCTCATTGACTTGTTAATTGGTAACGTGATGTTATACAGTGTGGGTCTGTGCGTCCAGTGATTGTAACTAGTGGTCAGTGCGAAGAGGGATAGTGTATGAAAACTTCCCGATGTAACATAAGAGCTGTTTGCCGAAGCTTTTCCGTTGGATGGAAGAGTAAACATTAGGGGTCCCACGAGTTACACAAGGTTTCCAGGGTGGGAGAGATGTAAATAGCCTTGCTGTTGGTGGCCCTATCCTTTTTGGGGAAGGAGAGGAAATGCGACGAGTAGATGAGATGCATCACGGCTCAGCCACGCGCGTTAAAGCTTTTAAAAGTCAACAAACATAGGAGGCAGTTCAATTCCTTTCTAATGGAGTCATGTATGCCGAGGAATGCAAAATAATGGAGGAATAGGCAAGTGATGGAGATCGTATGGGGAGAATTGAATAGGAGAGCGGTGACTGGTAGAGATACTGAGAGTGAGAGAGATGATTGTTAGAAATTATAACGATGTTGATAGTGATTTCACAGTGCTCGCACCCTACAACGCAGCGCCCCACAACCGCTACCAACCACATCCAGCAAAACCAGCGCAGCACACCACGTGCAGTAACACACGTCTTGTTCTCCTGAAGATGGGCATAATGATGCCCGAAACATGTTGAGAAAGTATTGATAATAAACATCTAACTGTTGCATCTTGTTGGT
>Ga0123353_10017081_pt1 | contig 10642 bp, 2 predicted proteins | sample TergutLab28metaG_3_FD_92763 | JGI IMG/M metagenome (GOLD analysis project Ga0123353, IMG submission 92763) | Labiotermes labralis P3 segment gut microbial communities from Petit-Saut dam, French Guiana - Lab288 P3 | ecosystem: Host-associated > Arthropoda: Insects > Digestive system > Gut ... | reverse complement strand
GCCATGAAGTAATACATTCCAATTTGCAAGCCGTGTTAACTAAAAATATGTAGCAGCTTCTAATAAGATTTATCTTGACTAAGGGACTAAACTGTGGCAGATGAGAGAAATGCCTTAAATTTCACGTGTATTTTGTCTGTATAACGAATATACCATACACGAAGTTGTTTAATTTATTTTATAAATAATGACACATTTAATGCACTGCTCTAATATTTTATCCACTCTCTTTCGTATATCTTGCCCTAAAGTTTTGCAGTTATCACGTAGTCCCAACTCTGTAACACAGTCTCACACGCCACATCTCGAAAGATCAGTGAGAAGAGTTCCTGCTCCCCTCAAGATTGCTTGCCGCAGTTCTGTCCGGGTCTGCCACCTGCGAAAAGAAAAACATTAAGGTGAGATCATTAAATTCTGTATAGCTATTTTTTTTGTCGTTGTGCCGTACATTTTGATATCAATAAAGTTCATACACAAAAAAAAAATGCACTATTTATTAAACTTGACAAAGTTTTAAAATTTACATTAAAAATCATTTTGAATTGCTCCTACATGTTTTGGTCTACAATCATCATCAGGGAGCCTTCATTAGAGCCTAGCTAAAGTTATATTTAGGTTAAAATTCGGTAAAAAAAAATCTACGTAACATAACGACGTAGTTTGTTTGTTTTTTTTTTTTTATACAGAATCTTAACCTAAATATAACTTTAGCTAGGCTCTAATGAAGGCTCCCTGATGATGGTCGTAGACCGAAACATGTAGGAGCAAGTCAAAATGATTTTTAATGTAAATTTTAAAACTTTGTGCAGTTTAATAAAGAGTGCATTTGTCGGTGAATGAACTTTATATGTATATCTATAGCTAATTCATTCTCATAATTTTGTAAAAATCTGAATATTTAGTGCGTGTTCATTCACTCATACATAGAAGCCTTCAGCACATACGTGTCAGATTACGTTACTGTCAACCCAGGGGGCACCCTGATTTTTAAATGCAGAATGGAGAATTGTTGTGAATTTAATTTGATATCAATTTTAAAAAGTGTTCAGCCTTTTATCTTAAAATAGCTATACCCATTACATACATCAACACAAAGTCTAGAACAAGAATTATAATCCATAACCAATAAAGTTATATAGAATATAATTTATTTGAAGAAGAGTTTTTAACTTTATAATTACGAAGTTTGGCGTGGTAGGATTATACGTTGCGAGATTGCGAAGAATGTGCAAAGCGGCATTCATACCTTATGGGACGGAACACCGATACCACTGTCTCAGAATCTCAAATTCGGTTTGGACGTGATGACGGACAGAAATTTCCCTGCCACTGTAGGGATTTAAATTTCTGTCGAAGAATTTTGAAGTCAGGTGTTTAGAATTTTTACTGCTAAAAACCTCGGCTCAGCGAACGATTACCTTGTCGGCTATATTTTAATATTTTCTTCAGTCTTCCCAATAATGAGGGGATATATGCCTAGTGAGGCAAAGTGCCCCACTGTTTGCTGTCATATCCCTTGCCGTTAATTACCCACTGATCACTCTGTCATTAGATGCTATGCACGGTGATTCATGACTTGTGGACTTTACTGCACAGATGATTTCCTAGGCATTTTTGATCAAAACAGTTGTTATCATTGTGGGACCTACTGCCAATGGTTTCAGAATTACGGGTGTTTTTTTATTGTCGTCAACGCCTTCATGTGAACAGCGCGTCGCAAGTCACACTGCGCGACCTTGAACCAGCTGGAATAGGAACAGTCAGCAGAACCTGTAACTCTACTTCGCGCTGTACAAAACGGAGCGGCAGCGTGAGTTATTGCAAGCCGCTGCATTTTCGAAAACCTGCTTAAAGCACAGGTCAGGGTAAAACGAAGAAAATTTCATGAAGTTAACTTAAATTTATACTTTAAATTTATTAGATATTATGTTTGCTTATTATCGTGTTACATTTATTTTCAATAATCATTACTCTATATTCTAGGTTTCCAACGGCCATAACTCCGTAACGGTCCAAAATCTGACACACGTTGATATGAACTTTTTGATCACAAATACCTGAGGGTATCATCTCCTGCAGTAATTTCCATAAGTCACGAATCACCCTGTATAATTAGAGCTACTGAAAGGATTATTACAGGAAACGCAAGTAAGTAAAGAAATATGAAACCCCGGACCTCAGACCCTCAACAACAACAACAAAAATATATTATTATTATTATTATTATTACTATTATTTTTTACCTTATATAATGTGTTTGGTGTGACTGTGTGTCTGACTGAATCACATTCATTTTGCCACGGTTGCGATAGAGATTGGTTTGCGTGTGATGTCACAAATGATAAAAAAGCGAGCCGTGATTCTACTTGCTTTCTTTTCTCCATACGTGGATCGTTGATTCAAGTTGACACTCGTAGTCACATGTTAATAACAACAAGGTATTGGCAGTTGTACACCCCTGTGTAATAATCACATTCGGATCTGCTTTCATAACAGCAATCAGCCTACCTTTTCCTCTGCAGTCGTGGCTACAAGTCATCCATATCTTTCGGCTCTGCTCAACTCAGCTGTTGAATTCAAGGCAGCAGATAGCCTAATAAAAGGGATCCACACTTGCCACTTGTTATATAAAAAGGAAGAGGGTCCGTTCCTTTATGTTTAATTGCAGCGTTCATCGTAAATCTCCCGACTACTGTGTGCGGTGTTGCCTCCCTCCTTAAGGAAAGATGCTATAAGAGATTATATACACTTTTCACAAGAAGGTGTTCCTAAAGTGTGGACTCTGGCCCAATATGTGGCTGAGAAATCGTTGTTGGTAAAGTGAAATAATAACTACATCCAGAGAGAAGCTTTTGTGGTACTCTAATACGTCTTCGTCTTAGTGAAGAAATTTTCCAGCTTCTATGAAACCTGAAAATTTATAGTCATTCTACCTAATCTTAACCTGAATGCATCTGGCTACATACCATCACAACACCTCCTTTCAATACACGTTTCAAAATTGTCTAGGATTGCGTCTCCCAAGTCACCTGCTTGTACATTTTTCGATTGAGAGATGTCATGAAAAGGTGATGAATTTCGGCTTACTTACAATCGCAAAATGTCTGTTTCTCAGTGACAAGAGAATTTACGAGTGTTAGCAGCAAGTTGGAAAGCAGTCACAGGTGAAACCAAAACGCTAACCCGTAGGTTCCTCTCATAACATAAATTTTCATATTCTTCATTCCAGTAATGAAGTAATGCAGGTATTTCGATTAAATCCATGTTATGTGTTTTGATAAACCTTCATTCGCTGCGTAGCCTGTCTTGCGACAGGCCCATAGCGCCTTCCGAAGCGAGTTCTCCGGAGAAGGTCGTCTAGCGCTCTGTCTTTCAAATTCCGGTACGTTATGGCTAATCGTACTTAGGCGCCTTAAGTTCAAAGCTATGAAATTACGGATAAACTTACTGTACAGAGTGCTGCGTTGTTTGTGATAATGTTCTGTGACAGGGCACTTTCCTGAATTAGAAAGATAACGCTAATGTAAAGGACATGTATACATAGCAACTGACATACATGCTACGTAGTATGTACAGTACAAGCATGAATACATACATAGACATATTCATACTTACATACATAGATACATACATACTTACTTACACACATACAATCATATATGCATTCATGTATTCATACACACACACACACACACACACACACTCACACACACACACACACATACATATATACATACACACACACACACACATACATTCATTTTTTAAAAACGTACATATAACATACAAACATATACACACAATACATATAACATTCATACATGCACACATGCATATATACATAGCTGCACAAACATCATACATATAGGCAAAAAAAATACATATATACATCTATACATACACACATATTCATATATATGCATACATACATACATACCACACACACACACACACACACACACACACATATACACATACATACACACACATACCTACACACATGTTCATATATACATACATACATATATATATATATTCGTACATACGTACGTAAATACATACATACATACATAATTCTTATACACACAGATACAACACTCATACATAAACAGAAACAACACACACACACATTTATACATACATATGTACATAAATACCTACATCATACACACGTGCATACACACATACCCACATACGTACACACCTACACATATACATACATGCGTAAGTGCATACATATAGTGTATGTACGTCATGCACACATACACACAATACACAGACCTACATACATACGCACACAAAATACATAGACCTAGATACACATACAATACATAGACCTACATACATACACATACAATACGTAGACCTACATACAAACACACACAATACATAGACCTACATACACACACACACACACACACACACAAAATACATAAACCTACATACATACATACTGTCTAACGTCATTGTGTAAATGAGAAATGCGTCCTTAGGATTATTACGCAGCAAGTAGTGGTAATTTCTTACCGAAGTTTCGGGACAACTTATCGGTCCCATATTCAAGGGTCAAGAATCTTGCCCCTTCAATATGGGACCCATATGTTGTCCCGAAACTTCGGTAAGAAATTATCACTACTTGCTGCGTAATAACCCAAAAGAACGCAGTTCTCATTTACATCTCGGCGATAGCCTGAAATCACGCATAATTTTGCAGTGTTTAGTTTTTCTCTCTCATTTTCTGCAGGTTCCTTTCAAATATCGGGTTAAAGATTTTTTCACATTCTTACCCTGCATCGTGATATTATCAGAGTTTATTATTCGCCAACTAATGCACAAGTGATTGTCTTAAAAATATTAAAATTTACATTAAAATAGCACACCATCTTCAGGGAACTCATTAGCCGTGCTTGCTAAAGTTAAACTCTGTTGAAATAGTCTGTTATGGTACATCGGTGTGTGATTAATTCGGTGGTGATGTGGCTGCATATATTAGTAGGTCCTTGATGGTGTGTGTATGTTGCACTGTTCAGGAGTAGGTTTTGTATCGAGGGGTGTAGGATGTTTCTCACACAAATTACATTTCGAATTTAGCAACCGAAAACGAAGGAAAAGTTATGTAATTTATAAACAATTTGACTGTTATTTCTGAAGGAATACACTCTTGTGTAAGGCAACACGTGCATCATGTAACGTGCCGAAGAATCTATACACAGCCGGGACTCACCAGCTGTGATATTCCTGACTGAAAGGTTCTTGGCTGCCTAACCAATCTTGCATATAGACGAGTGTCAAATTCTCAAATACGGCTTTGGTTCCTATTAATAGTTCAACCTCTGAAGTTCAGTAGCTGCTATTCTTACTCCAGTGTTTCACCTTGCGAAAAGCCTCAGTCTTGGCACAGTGTGCATTCTTGTGACTTGCATGGTTCTTACAAAACCAGCATTTATTTCTCTAAATATCAATTACCAATTGGTTCTTATACAAAGTAGAGAGCGTCTTCTCTGTGTAAGGCAAGAGATCAGTTGTTAAATTTTGTTTAATGAATTTTAGTTTTTAAGCGTTAAACATGGCCGGTTCCACTAGCCGCGCGGTCTAAGGTGTAGGTCTGCTGCCGCTCGCCTGCTGAGATTGTGGGTTCGAATCCAACCTGGGGCATGGATGTTTTTCTGTTGTGAGTGTTTTCGGGTATAGATTTCTGCGGCGAGTTGATCACTCGTCTAAGAAGAGTCCTACCGACTGTGGTGCATCGTTGTGTGTGATCTCGTAACCTCGTGAATGAGGTGGCCCTGGCCCACTGGGGACCGTCGCCCCAAAAACAAACAAAAAGGGTTTAATATGAATACATTTGCTCTAATCTGAAACTTCTACCAAGTAGCCTATATATTTTTTTGAGGAATATGCCATGTATTTAAGATGCTCAAACCAATAAGTATGTACACTTTTCACTTAATACATCACAAAACGGCTTGAAATATTTTTGTACTGGGATCATTTCCTGCGCTTAATGGGAACGAGTATTGGAAAATACGCGATTCCTAATGCGAGAGTGAAAATGAGAGCTCACATTAATACGCAAGGCATCAAATTTAAAATGCTTCAGGAGTGAGAGCTTTTAGCATAACGGGCTGCGGGGTGACAGATGGAAAAAGATTCATGAATTCTAAATATTATTGTGCAAATGAGGGAAGCTTCTACATGCAGCAAGGAAGAAAACTTACAGGAATTTCAAGTATTAGTAAAGATAATGTAAAGCTACAGCAAATCCCATTACAGGCCTGGACAGGCCCTGATTGGTCCCAGAGGTTGAGGCTCTCAGATTTCAAGACAGTCGGCATATGAAGGTGGTAAGCCCTACGCACCGGCCGCATTTACCCTCCCCCCCCTTCCCCGGAAATATTCCTGGTACTCATTTCTGTTACAGGCTGAGTCAAATCCAGGGCCAATGTGCGGCCGGAAAGATTATGTCAATGAAAAATTGCAATGACACCTTCGGGAATCGAACCCGCAACCTTCCAGATTGTAGTTCAAAACCTCAACCAACTGCGCCACCGCGTACCCAATAAAGAGGGGGGGGGGTAGCTGCACAAAAAATATGACCAGTACCGGAGGCTGTAGTTACAGTTTTGTGTACTCCAGATGATGGGTGTGGTTGACAGCCGAAACACGTAGAGTGAACTTGCAGAGTAATAAATAGACTGCTTTGTGTTGCATCTCGTTGGACAATTATTAATATAGATCAGCGATGCACGGAACTATAAACATAAATGTAAGTTTGGTACTTTGTAATAAGACTTCTCTCCCTCTAAATTCTTATAAGTATCTCTTTAACAATCATAAATTTCACAGAGTGGTCTCAGACTGGGCCTTATCCACACTTTTAAAATTTAGATTTCAAACGTGTATGATTGGCGAAAATACTGCTTTCGTCTAAAATGCACCGTTGATTATCTGAACCGTCGAGATGAAGATCGTTCAACTTTTGCAACTAATTAATTTTTATTTACGAAGAATGAGCGGCGGTTGAAAGATAATAAACACAACTCTACATCAACTTAAGTAAAAGTTTACCTAATACTTCTTTCTCTCTTTTTATCTTCCACTCTGTTTCTTTTCGTGAGTGGCTGGCACGAAGAGACGGCTGCCTCTAAACCTGATTATATTCAAACAGGAGTGACTCGAAGTTAAGTTAGGAATATGTGATTAGCATAACATAAGCCTAAATAAGCCTTCTTCAACGCCGAACAGATTTTAATGATAGCTGCTTTGTCGGTAATGGAGCTAGTATAAGCAGTCCACCAACTTGTTGTTGATGTGGGCCGACCACTGTACAGCAAAGCATCAACGAAATGCAGCACTGAGCAGTCTAGTTAAATGCCCATGACAAGGTCACACTAAGATGTTTTATATTATTAATTGCCGTGAGTTTTGGGCTTTTATCTGCTTGAAAATCTGTGAAATTCTTATTACGTTAGACAAAAGCGTGATTAATTTATCACGCGGAACAAATCCATCGTTTAAAATATAAGAAAAAAAAAAGAATATAACAAAAGCGAAGCGCAGGGATATTCCTTTGTTTCTTTTAAAGACACTTTAGTGGTTCCATGAGATCGCAGAGGAAGAGCAGGGATAATTCAGTCAGCAACAATCTATAAGCTGAAATTCTGGGTTCTGTTCCAGATATCGCGCCAAGGGCAGTGCCAAATCTCTTTCAGTATTGGTGTAAAATGGCCAATTATGGATCTGGTCAATCAAATCTATTTAGTGAAAGCTTCTGGGATTCGAAGAGTTTCACTTCCACAAATTACCGCTTGTTTAAGCTTATATATATATATTCACAGTACAAAATTCCAGTCTTTCTGCAACTATGCACTACATGCAATTTCAAGTAAAACATGTTATTGTGACGCAGACAATTCTCGTATTTCTTGTTAGATACCGCAGCTTAAACTTCCTTTATTCTTTGTAAGATAACAATCTTACTATATCCAGGGTCTCTTCTAGTTCTAGGAGTTTTCTAAATCCTATTCACAAACATGTCAAGTCACCATAAATAGGGGCTCATTCTTTTGTGAGATTTGGGCTTGAAGAGGTCAACCGTCCAATAGTCCTGTTCTATGGCTTGAGAATCAAACTTTCCTTGTTCTTGATGGGGTAGTGTAAAAGTGGGTCCCTTGGCATTGCAGATGTTAATGGAGCCCTTTTACCAGCTTCTAAAAATGAAAAATAACTGCGGAGAATTTGTAGTAGTATAATTGATAGGACAAAATGGGATTAACCGGAGATAAAGTCGTCAGATGTCACTTTATTTACCACAAATATCATATAGAATTTCATAATATTGGATCTTGGTGCCGGCGGTGAAGTGTCCGTGACTAACTTTCTGATCTATGATCAAACTGTTTTCTGATCACTATCGATAATTTATTCCTTAATCAGTTACAATTTCTAGGTTACATTTTGAAAAGAATAGACATATAGTTGTTAAATGTCAGGAAATATTTTGCATTTTTTCTAAATATACAGTCATTTATACAAAACGGTGCCACTGAAACTTAGTCTTAGCCAGTTCAATTCAGCCACACTTTCACATCCCACTTTTAATAATCCTATCTCATTCTATTTCCTATTTATCCTTACGTAATTCAGCTATTCTCTTTCCCCATCATCACATATTAATTTCTCTTACGGCTGTGTGACCAGTATCACGCTACAAGTACAAGATCTAAAGATCTTTATTTGGCCATACGTAATGTTATATAGTTTACCCCCGCTACATCCAAATACATTTTGTCAGCCGTTAATCTCCAACACTAGCCTAGTGTGATTACGTGGCTTACCATTTGTTGCGAAACCAAAAGTGAATAACATTGTAACGCAAGTCATTACTGAATACTGTTCTCGGTTTTACTCTTAGCAGTCTGAAAGCTATATACATAACATTTACCACTATAATTAACTAGCCCACAGGTAACAACATTGGATCTCCATTACGAAACTTAGCTACTAAGACCAGATTTTGTTTGTTAAATGTTAACTGTTGGTTCTGAGGACCATTAAAAGGGGCTACGCGTACTACTAAGTTTCGGCTGTTTTTAGATGCTTAGCAAAATTGAGAAAAATCTGTCTCCCTATCTGTCTGTCTGTCTGTCCGCATGGAACAGCTCGGCTCCCACTGGACGGATTTTCATGAAATTTTATATTTGAGTATATTCAATAATATGTTGAGAAAATTCAAATATCATTAAAATCTTGCAAGAATAACGATACTTTACGTTCAAACCAATACACATGTTTGTCATAATTAGCTCAATTCTTCTTAGAATGAAAAATGTTTCAGACAAAATTATAGAGACACCCGTAACACACAATTTATATTAAATAACTTTTTTATTCGAAAATAGTGCCGTTTATGAGATGATTTGAAATAGTATTGTAGAACCGGACAGGCCACAGGTGACAATAAGGCGCATGCGCATTGCATGCTGGGTAATTAAAGCTACATACACACAGTCAGAATATGTAATATTTATTGTTTTTCCACTAAAACAATGGTTGCACGAACGCTCTTCAGTGTTACGTCATACGTACATTGGCTGTCTTGTTAGTCCATATGTGCAAGATCTTTCTGAAGTCTCATTCTCAAACCCTAACTGAAATTGCTCTTTAATGCTGCTGTCTTTCGAAATGCAACGCTGTATTACCTGTTCCGGAGTGAGTGGAGTTGCGGTCCATCGTGCTGTCTCCATCTTCAGGACTTACTTACCTAGAGATCCCAATCTCAGTAATACGGCTATTTTATTACCCAATTATTATACCAACTACTGCACATATATAAAATTTATAAAATTTACACATTAAAACATTAAAAACGCTCCGACATGTTTCGGTCCTAGAACCATCATCAGGGAGCCATATCGTCCTTGCTAAAGTTACACTATAAAAAGTCACATTAATTTCGCTGTACCAGTTGGATATTGTGGTAGAATGCAGCAGTTGTGCAGTAGTTGGTATAATAATAATAACATGCACGTTGTAACAACGAAAATAAATTATCCAATTTGATTTCTCATTATCATTTACTGGTACAGTTGTAGTGTGCTGAAATTGATAACCGTTGTATACAGTTTAATTCCTTCATAAGTTGTCAAATTTTACATTTGGTAGATGGGACAGATTGTATAAAATTAGTAATTTTCTTTAGAGTAGAAAGGAAATTGTATCGAGTCTGTGTAGCCCCTTACAAGGGACAGAGAGACAGTGTATTCGGGTCGGGTATGGCGAGCTAGCAGGTTCGCTGTTTGTCAGAGTCAAAATTAATGATTTAGGGAACTTCCCGGAACTGTCGAGATTGTATACTTTGACAGCTTTTGGACATCTAAAATCTTGCTGTGGAAGATAGCACGTTACTCACACTTGCACTTTAAGAGAAACCAGTAAGACGCGTGTAGGGGTTCACACGGGTTACGACACGGGAAACAGCGTTACCCAAATGGGAGCCACTGGTCTTAACGTATTAAAAATTTTGACTTTTGGACTTATAAGGGAGTAGTGAAATTTAACAGTTAACCAACTAGGAACAGTAAAAGTATTTGGGGGGGGGGGGGGAATTTGAAAAGGGGGGGGGAAAAGGGGGGGGAAATTT
>Ga0123353_10017077_pt1 | contig 10642 bp, 11 predicted proteins | sample TergutLab28metaG_3_FD_92763 | JGI IMG/M metagenome (GOLD analysis project Ga0123353, IMG submission 92763) | Labiotermes labralis P3 segment gut microbial communities from Petit-Saut dam, French Guiana - Lab288 P3 | ecosystem: Host-associated > Arthropoda: Insects > Digestive system > Gut ... | reverse complement strand
TACTATCAGATCAGTACTTCTCTTTGGCCGTCCCTGCTATCCTCGCCTCCCCCCGCAAAGACGGCCCCTTTAGCTCAAGACGGTAAGAGTTGTGCACAACCCGGTCCAGGAAGGCATCAGCAATGGTCTTGTCGTCGAAAAGCCCATGCCAGCCTGCGACCGGCACCTGTGCGGTAAGGACCGTCGGCCGTTTCCGGTAGCGGGCATCAGCGATCTCTAAGAGGTCCCTGCCCAGCCGCGTGTCCAGACGGTCCAGGCCGAAGTCGTCTATTATCAGCACCTCGACCCGGCAGAGGCGGTCAAGCAGCTTGAGGTAGGCGGACTCGTTCCGGGCATAATGGAGCTCGGCATCAAGCCGCGGCAGGCGCACCATCTTCGTGCTGTGCCCATGCAGGCAGGCGTATTTGCCCCAGGCGCTGGCGATCCAGCTCTTGCCGGTCCCCGTGGCGCCGGTGAAGATGATGTTTGATGCCTGCCTGACCCAGGAGAGGCCAGACAGGCGTGCGATCGCCTCCTTGCTTATGTTCCTGCCCTCGCTATAGCGTATCTCCTCGAGCGAGGCGCACCTGTCGGCAAGCGTTGCCGACCTCACCAGCCGCTTAAGCCTCGAGTCGGCACGCTTGGCCTGCTCGGCGGCGCACATCATGGAGAGCCGCTCGTCAAAGGTAAGCTCAAGCGTCTCTGCGACCTCGAGCTGGCGTGAGTGCTCCTGGGCCATTGCGGAAAGGCGCATCTCCTTTAATCCTGCAAGTGTCTGTTCCACCATCGTCTCTTCTATCCCCCTTGTCTTTCTTTTAAGAGAACTCGGCCGGCAGCCGGAGGTTCTCATGGGTGATGCCTGCCTTGTGCCCCTGCCGCTTCTCCCGTGCGCAAAGCTCCTTGACGCTCCTGTAGCTCACACTCTTGGCGTCAAGGGCGTGTGCGCAGGCCCGCTCCAAGACGGCGTCTGAGTACGTCTTGGACAGCGCGAGCACCGCAGCGCAGCTGCGATAGGCGGCCTCTTCGAAATCCGGGCGTCCGAGCATGACACCGACCACTTCCTCAACAGGCCCCCCCACGCGTCTCGCACGGCACCGGTACCAGTCGCCGTCTTGCCTTGAGCGGTCGAACATCTCCTTGTGGTGGGCGGGCATGTGGGCTGGATCGGTGACGTAACGGTGGCGCAGCGCGTCATAGCTGCGCACATGAAGCGCTACACGCTTATGCGAGGCATCGAGCACCTCTACCGTGCACGGGGCCGCCTTCACAAAGACCTTGGCCCCGAAGAGCGTGTAGGGCACCGAGTAGCAGATGTGGTCATAGGCGACGTGGTAGCTGTTCGGGACACGGCGCACCACCGTCTCGGCGACCTCGAACGCCCTTGCGGGCAGCGGCCGCAACGCCGGCCTGTCCAGCTCCTCGAACACGCTCCTCCTGCTGCCGGCCCGTTTTTGATAGGGGCGGACGGCCAAGGCGGCGAGGCGTGAGGCTATCTCACCGTTAAGCCCGGCAAACGAGAGGTAGGGGCCGCATGACTTCAGGTGCTCTAGGAGCCACGTCTCGAGCCACCCCACCCCGGACTCGACGCTCGGCTTGTCACGGGGCCTTGACACGCGGGCAGGAAGCACGGCCACACCGTAGTGGCGCGCAAGCTCTGCGTAGGCCACGTTGACCTTGGGATCGTAATAGCTCGGGTGGGTGGCCGCTGTCTTCGTGTTGTCAGGGGTCACGATGCGCGGGGCGCCCCCGTAGTAGGCGAACGCGCTTGCATGGGCATCAAGCCAGCTTGCCTGCCTCATGTCGGCGTAGGCCTTTGCGAACGGGTACCCGCTGTCGCCTAGCGTGGCGACGAAGAAATACGCCCGGTGAAGCTCCCCGGTCGACGCGTCTGTGACACAGTCGAGCGTGTCGCCTGCCCAATCGACGAAGAGCTCGTGCCCGGGGCGCCTCGCCGCCGACATGACCACGTCTTTCCCGCTTTGCTGCCTCCAGGCCCGGTACCGCACGCAGAACTGGCTGTATTTGAGCCCGTCGGGCTGAAGCGCGTGGTACTCCTCCCACACATACTGCAAGTTGAGCCGTGGGTTCTTGCCCAAGCGCTCCGAGATGCTTTCCCAGTCGGGGTCGGGCTTGCGGCCCGGTGAGGCCGACCGGGGATAGAACAGGCGCTTGAGCTCAGCCTCGGTAAGTGGGCAGAGGTCCTCGTAGTCACGCCCAAGGGCATCGAACTTCTGCTGGATGCCCGCAACGGTGTTGCGGACACAGTTGACGCTTCTCGCGATCTCCCGCTGCGAGAAGCCCTGCCTGGTGAGCCTGATCACCTCGAGTATCTGCATGCGCGACTGACACCTCATTCTTCCTCCTTAACGGCTTCGAGAAGCATCTGTGCCGAAAAGGATAGACCGGGAAGAAAAACCAAAGGGTCAGTGGCTCATTCTCAATCGGAATGTGTGGCTCAAACCCAATCGGAACGGGTGGCTCGTTTTGGAACGGAACGGGTGGCTCATTTTAAGCCAGAATAATCAACTTTGACTTATGTTTGATATCGGCTCATATTTGACGTTGGCTTTTGCATTGACGTACCTTGACGAATCTGGCTTCGGTGGTGATTGCGATAAAAAGGCTTGCATCTGTTCTCGTTGTGCTTGCGCTCTGTTTGATCTTACCGGCTTGTGTGCAAGACAAGACTCCTGCCGCAGACCCGCTCTCTGAAAGGGAAGCCGAGAACATCAAAACGGAGGTCAGCACTTCGGAGGTCACCACCTCAAAGAAATTCAGCGAAGAGGAGATCGCCGAAGCCAAGGAGTGCGTGAGAAAGGAGTTCGCTCATTTCAGTGGCTGCGAACTTATTGACTTGCGATATGACGAAAAGCAGTCAGACGTTGCAGCAAAAGAGCACCACTCGCTCAAGGCAAGAGAGGGAGACCTCATCGTGCTTTTTTCTGACTTTAAAGTAGGCTCATCCGGCGGTGACGGCAGCCTCAATCCTGACTCAACATACACCGACTGGGGCTGGTTCCTTATAAAGGGATAGCAAAAACGAGCCCTGGCGCGTTGAGGATTGGGGCTATTAGCTTGGCACTCAGCACTCAGCTTGGCACTTTAGCGTCTAAAAAACCGCGATCCGCGAGCGCGTCAAAACCAGCTTACGGCCTGACCGCGCCGACGTAGTCGTGCTTGGTCTCGATGCGTCCGATGAGCGACTGCTCGCTCACCATCCAACCTGCCATCGGCGCATGGATATAGTTGCCGTTGCCAGAATAGATACCCACATGATGTATGGTACCTGGATCGCTCCCGCGGGCAAAAAAGACGAGATCACCCGGCTGGAGGTCTTGCACACGGTCTGGTGGGATGCGCTGCCCGTCATTGAACTGGGTGCGGCTTGTGCGTGAGATCGCGATACCGGCTTCTCGGTAGCAGTACTGCGTGAGCCCGGAACAGTCGAAGCCTGCAGGGGTCGTCCCACCCCAGAGATAGGGCGTTTTCCCCACAAACGACCGCGCAGTCTGCACCACAATTCCCGCAGTGCTGGAGTCAGAAATGCTCGCCCTGGCACCTCCAGTGATGTCCTCCCAACGCTTTCTTGCAGTCGCACGCTCGACGGCCTCTGCCTCGCGTCGCGCCCGATCCTCCTCGATAAGCGCTTTTACCCGAGCATCCAGCGTCGCAAGATACGCTTTTTGCTTGTCAAGCGCGCTTTCGACGGAAACCCGCTCATCATAGGCGGCATCTGCCAGCGCAACTTGCTCGCACTTGCGCGCCTCTAGTGCTGTCCGGCTCCGCTCGGCCTGATCCCGAGCATGCGCAAGGCTGCTTATCAAGGCCGCGTCGCTCTCTGTGAGGCGGCGATACCACTCGAGACGCGCAATCGCACCGCTGAAGTCAGTAGCGCCGAGTATAACGGCGATAAGGCTCCTCGAGTTGTCTCGGTAGATCGAGACCGTCCGCTCGTTCAGCCTGTCTTGCGCCTCCCTGACATCTGCCTCGGCGAGATCGAGCTCCTCTTGCGCAATAGCGAGCTGCTCGCAGGTGTTATCAAGCTGCTCCTTGGCGGCAAAGTAGCGCTCCGAACGCATCTCAAGTTCGGTGGCCAGCCTCTCCAGGACCACCTCCGCCTCGGCGGCCTTAGCCCTGGCGATCTCTGCCTCGGTGGATCTGACCGACGATGTGGGAGTGGCAACGGCGACAGGGGCGGCCGTGGGAAGCAAGGCAGCAACCAGGGCGGCAGCGGTAAGGACAGCCGCAACCAAAGTGGTCAGGAATACTGCACGCAGGGGCAAGGATACGGCGATGGGCTTGGATAGCGTTTTAAAACGCACTGCGGTCTGCACGTGGCCTCCTGCTGCAAATGCTACTTCAATGCTACAGATACTGTTTCGGCTACATAGCTATCATCGGCATCAGAGGGCGCAGGTTTGAGCCCTGGGGCCCACGCAAGGGTCAGTCGGAGTGGGATCTACACGAAGGTCAGGCGATGCAAACCCACGCAAAGGTCAATCGACGTGGATGAGCGAGACCAACGGCAGGTCCTCCGGGAGCTTTTCTCGGCCGTTAAGGAAGCCGAGTTCGATCAAGAACGCACATCCTGCCACTTCAGCCCCCATGGACCGCACGAGATCCACCTTGGCTGCAGCCGTCCCTCCGGTCGCAAGCACGTCGTCGACTATCAGCACGCGATCATCGGCATCAAACGCGTCCTCGTGTATCTCAAGGGTCGCCTCGCCGTACTCGAGCTCGTAGCTCGCACTTGCCGTGTTCCACGGAAGCTTACCGGGCTTGCGTGCGGGGACGAATCCTGCGCCGAGTGTGTAGGCAAGCGCCCCGCCAAGGATGAACCCCCGGGCCTCGGCACCCAACACCTTGGTGATGCCTTTGTCCGCATATGCCTCGGTGAGCATCGCAATGACCTGTTTGAAGCCATCGGGGTCCGCAAGCAACGGCGTGATGTCTTTGAACAGGACTCCCTCTGTCGGCCAATCCGGAATGTCTCTGATGTAAGATCCCAGGTCCACAGGTAGCTCCTTTTAAGAAAGTTCCTCAAAGACCCGCTCCAATGCACGCATGAGAAGCCGTGTTTTAAGCTGCTCTGAGATAGATGTCAGCTCGGTGAGCGCCTCGTCGAGCTTGAGTTTCGTCTCGGCGCTTCGATGGCGGTACGTGGGTATAAGTATCTGCTCGAAAAGAGTCGCCTCCCTATCGGCCGCCATCACGTACATCCGCAAATGCCTGGGCTCAATGCCAAAGCGATGAAGATCCCATGCGGCATGGACCGATGTCACATCGGCACGCTTGAGCAGCTCTTTCCCATCCTGCTTGGCAAGCTCGACCACCCCGAACCCAACAAGTCCGCGGATAAAGGAAACAGGGATGCCGAGCGAGCCCGGCACATCGTCTAACGCTATCGGCCCCTCCTCCACCCCGCCAAAAGGAAGGGGCTCTGTGGCACCGACCGGGGTCTGCTGCAGCTCAGAGGGGACTCGCCCGTGATCGTACTCGGCGAGCTTCTCGCCGATGACCGCGAGCGGAAGGAAATGGTTCCGCTGCAGCCTGAGTATCATCTCAAGGCGCCCAAGGTCCGCTTGCGAGAACTTCCGATAGCCGCCGGCGGTGCGCTGGGGCGCAATGAGCCCTTCCTCCTCTAAAAAGCGCACTTTTGAGATCGAGAGGTCGGGGTAGGAGATCTGTAGCCTTTCAACTACCTCGCCGATCGTCAGGTAGCCCTTGGTGTTCACCGCACTCTCCCTGCGTGGTAGGCCATCTGGAAGGTTCCTACCTGGATGATATCACCCTCGCGGAGTGTTGCCTCCTCGGCAAGCACCCCGTTGATGAACGTCCCATTGAGCGAGCCGACATCACGGATCCGGACCGTGTCCTCAGCCTCAACGCTGATCACCGCATGATCGCGCGAGACCGTCATGTCGTTGAGGAATATCCCGCTTTCCGGGTCGCGGCCAACCGTGATCCGCGCTCTGTCTAAAAAGAAGTGCCCTCCCGGCTGAGGGCCTTTGCGTACCGTAAGCGCGGGGCCCTCGCAGGCAATCTCTGCGGGCAGTGGGGCCGCATTGCCAGCCGAGACCGGCTCAAATGAGGTTGTCGCATCCAGTGCGACCGCAGCGCCGCATATCGGGCATACGGCAGTATCGCTGGATACAGCTTCTCCACACACGTTACAGACGGGCACGGCGCATCACCTCGACTGCCTGCAATCAACTCTTGGTCTCAGACTTGCGGATCTCAGCTCAGACTTGCGGGTCTCAGCTCTCATTGCCTTCTAACGATGCAGTGACATCGACCCGAGGAACGCTTCGCAGCTCATTGGAGAGGATCCCGATCAGGCGATCGACATCGCAACCGCTGATAATGTCACCACCGGCCTCGCATTTGTCATGCATACGTCTGACCATCTCGGCACGCAGGATATCCAACTTGCCATGAAGAACCCGACGACGATATGAGATACGCTGTTCCTCGGCACCAAGCTCATCGATGATCATACGCAGCTCTTCGTTGGACTTCTCCTCCAGATTAAGCAGCGCATCATCCGAGATCGAGTCATGTTCGTTCATCTTTTAAAAGACATCCTCTCCTGTAAGCAACCGCCCAAGGGTGATTGTATCTTACTGCACGCGTCAGGGCTGCGGTTCATTCTCCATCAGAATCCCATCAGTCGCCGAGATCAGTCGCCGAGCCTGCCGTGTCCGCCGAGCAACGCTGGCCAACCGCTTTGACCTCTTCGAGCAACGACCGCTCGAGCTCAGACTCTGCCGCACTGACCACGCCTGGGACCAGCCCGATGCCGAGCACCTCGCCAAAAGATGCGGCCACCGGCCCCACCAATGAGTCCGGGTCAGGCCTTTGTCCGGTCGCCGAGTGGATGGTAGCGGTCCTCTCGGCGAAAAGGGCGGCCTGCTCGCGACTCATACCAAAGAGCCTTGCCTCCTGGTCCACGCTGCGCGTTATCGTGAACGAGCCATGCTGAAGCACCGTCTGTCCGTGCCACACTTGCGCGGAACCGGCAAGCTTCATCGCATCAAGCGAGAGATCCGCTCGGGATGCGGCAAGATAACACGCCGCGGACGGCGCGTGCACCCGATCATGCGCGGTAAGGCTAGCAGCCACCCCGATACGGCGGTACGCCTCGGCAAGCGCGGCGCACAGGTGCCGATAAGACGCGGCGACACCGCGGGGGATGCCGTCTGCCGTCCGCGCAATAACCGCGTATGTCAGCTCGTCATCGTGAAGCACCGCCCGACCGCCGGTGAACCGGCGTACGACATCGATGCCGAGCTGCCTTGCTGCGCTTGCGTCGATATCGGTGTCGGGTTGGAACCGGCCAAGGGTCAGTGTTGGCCGGTCCCATTGGTACAGCCGCAGTGTCGGCGGCGAGCCGCCGTCCTCGACTGCAAGCTGGATTGCCCGGTCTCGGGCCATGTTCTGGGCACCGTCTACCCTACCGTCAACAAGCAGCCTCCACGCCCTGGTGTCCTTCGCATCTATCGCTCCTGTCACTGGGCAGACCTCTGTCACTGGGTCGGAGACCACCTCAAATGCGGGTCACGGGCTGCACGGACCTCGTCGAGGCGCCTCACGGGGGTCGTATGGGGTGCCGAGCGCACAATGTCGGGATCCCTGACGGCCTCATCGGCGATAGCACGCATCGCCTCCACAAACCCGTCGAGGGTGCTCACGGACTCCGTCTCTGTAGGCTCTATCATTATCGCCTCATCGACTATAGACGGGAAGTAGACGGTCGGCGAATGAAAGCCGTAGTCAAGAAGCCGCTTTGCGATATCGAGCGTCCGGACACCCTCGGCTTTAAATCTGGTGCCAGAAAGCACGAACTCGTGCATACAGGTGCGGTCGTACGGCAGGTCAAAGACCTCTTTTAGCTGCTCCTTCAGATAATTTGCCGAGAGGACCGCCTGCTCCGAGACCTCCTCAAGGCCCTCGGCCCCAAGCGCCTTTATGTAGGCATACGCTTTCACCAAGACACCGAAGTTGCCAAAAAAGCTGCGGACCCGCCCGACCGAGGTACCCAGCTGCAAAGTCGAGAACTCCCCGTCGGCGACACGCACGGGCAACGGGCTCGGCAGATAGTGCGCGAGGTCCCCTGACACGCAGACCGGCCCGGCACCCGGGCCTCCCCCGCCATGCGGCGTGGAGAACGTCTTGTGCAAGTTGATGTGCAGCGCGTCGAACCCTTGGTCGCCCGGACGGCTCTTGCCGAGAACAGCGTTCAGGTTGGCGCCGTCGCAGTACGCAAACGCCCCGACCGCATGCACCGCCTCGGTGATCTCTTGGATCTGCGGGTCAAAAAGACCAAGGGTATTCGGGTTCGTGAGCATGAACGCGGCGACATCGGTATCAAGCACGGCTTTTAGCGCATCAAGGTCGACAAGCCCCTGGTCGTTGCTGGGAACAGTCACCACGTCCCAGCCGCCCATAGCGACCGTGGCCGGGTTTGTCCCGTGCGCGGTATCAGGGAGGATCACCTTTTTGCGCGGATCGCCTGCCGCCTCATGCGCTGCTCGAAAACACATCAGGGCCGTCAGCTCCCCGTGGGCACCGGCGGCCGGCTGGAGCGTGACCCCGGGAAGACCGGAGATCTCCGCAAGCGCCTCTGAAAGCTCGACCATGAGCCGCAGCGCACCCTGGACGGTCTTTTCAGGCTGATAGGGGTGCAGGCCGGAAAACCCCTCAAGGCGGGCAGCATCCTCATTGATGCGGGGGTTGTACTTCATCGTACAGCTGCCGAGGGGGTAAAACCCCGAATCGACACCGAAATTCATCTGCGCCAGATGGCTATAGTGCCGCATGACCTCGACCTCGGTGACATGCGGGAGCACGGGCGGTCCCTCTCGGCGGGACTCGCCGAGCAAAGCGTCCAAATCGATGTCTGGGACATCGATCTCAGGGACGGCCACACACGATGAGCCTGGCGTTCCAAGACCAAAGATGCTCTTCTGGGGGCCGACACTGCAAGGCGGCCTAGGGTGGTTGCTCATCTCGCTACTCACTGCTCCACCGCCTCCGTCGTCTCCGTATCTTCTGTCTGCTCCGCCTTCTCCATCGCCTCTGCTATCTCTATCACCTCGGCAACAAACATATCCATCTCTTCTTTCGTGCGTTTCTCTGTGACCGCAAACAGCATGAGTTCGGGCCCCTGCCATTGCTCGATGACGACACCGGCAAGGATGCCTTTGTCGAGCAGGCGGCTGTGCAGCTCCTCGGCATCTCCGTCGTAGGCAAGCGCAAACTCATAGCCAAACGCATCATCAAAGGGAGCGGAGAACCTCTTGGTCCCGATAAGCCGCGAGCGAAGGTAGTGCGCCTTGGCGATGCATGCGCGGGCGATGCCCGTAAGCCCGGCGCTGCCGACCGCAGACAGGTACGCCCCCGCTGCAAGCGCGTTTAACGCATGATTGCTGCATATGTTGCTCGTTGCCCGTTCACGACGGATATGCTGCTCCCTCGTTGACAGGGTCAGCGTATAGGCGGTTTTCCCCTCGGCATCCACCGTTTTACCGACAAGGCGACCGGGAAGCTGCCTCAGATGCTTCTCGCGACAGGCGAAAAAGCCGAGCCCTGGGCCACCAAAGCTCATAGGGTTGCCGAGCGGCTGCCCCTCCCCGACCACTATGTCGGCACCGGCATCACCTGGTGTCTTGGTTACCGATAACAGGATGGGGTTGGATGCGCAGACCAGCATGGCCCCCACCCCATGGGCGGCCTTGCCTAAAGCGCAGACATCCTCGAAGACCCCGAAGAAGTTGGGGTCGGCAACGAGCAGGGCGGCTACACCCGCGTCCAGCTGCTCCCGAACCTGATCGACATCCAGCTTTCCGCCTTCGGCACCCACTACATCCATTGAGAACAGCCCGCTTCTCGAATAGGTGTAAAGGACTTCCGCCCACTCCGGATGCACGGAGCCGGCAACGACGATCCGGCTTCTTTTGGTGCACCGACAGGCCATCAGTGCAGCCTCGACAAAGGCGGTCGCCCCGTCATACATTGATGCGTTGGCAACCTCCATACCGGTAAGCTCACAGATCATGGACTGGAATTCCCATATGGCCTGAAGCGTCCCCTGCGATGCCTCTGATTGATAGGGGGTGTATGCGGTGAAGAACTCAGGCTTTCTGAGTATGTGATCAACCACGCTCGGAATATAGTGGTCATACACACCGGCTCCGGCAAAGTTCATGAACCCAGTAGCAGGCTTGTTTGCCTCGGCAAGCTCTCTCAAACTGCGTGCAAGATCGATCTCGCTCATGCCCTTTTCGAGATCGAGTGGCCGTTTGAGGCGCACCGCAGAGGGGATGTCTTGGAACAGCTGCTCTATGGACTTGGCACCCACAGCCCGAAGCATAGCCTCGCGCTGTTCGCCTGATACGGGGACATAACGCATGATCTACCCCTCTGTTACGAAGGCGTCGTATTCCTCGGCGGTCAAAAGATCATCGTACCCGGATGCGTCGGCGATCTTCACTTTGACCATCCAGCCAGCACCATGAGGGTCGGAGTTGACGGTCTCTGGGCTGTCATCAAGCGCACCGTTCACCTCGACCACCTCGCCGGTGACAGGGGAGATCAACTCGGAGACAGACTTCACCGACTCTATCTCGCCAAAGGTATCACCGTTGGCAAGCGAGGCACCAAC
>Ga0123353_10017076_pt1 | contig 10644 bp, 7 predicted proteins | sample TergutLab28metaG_3_FD_92763 | JGI IMG/M metagenome (GOLD analysis project Ga0123353, IMG submission 92763) | Labiotermes labralis P3 segment gut microbial communities from Petit-Saut dam, French Guiana - Lab288 P3 | ecosystem: Host-associated > Arthropoda: Insects > Digestive system > Gut ... | reverse complement strand
AACATGTGGATAGCTTGTCTCAGACTCAGTCATCTGTCATTTGTAATCCAGTAAGGGAAGTGACTACAGTAGAAGTAGGCATACAGGCTCAGCTCTCTGAGGAGCTTGATTCTTACGATGTTCAGAAAATTTTACAGCTTATAGAAAAATCACATCATCTGTCACCACAACTAGCAAAGTCACTCAGAGATTACTTTTCATCAAGTAAAGTAACCAAAGAGCATGACTTATCAAAGCTGTCAAATAGCAATGAGTCTGTTAGTGCAAACAAATTTGGTACAGCATCTGTCTCAAAGGAAAAGTCTCCACCATATTTAATAATTCGGCCTCTCAACTCTGAAGATGTACAAACGTCACAAGGTACTTCAGAACTTTTGTGTTCTTCGGATGGAATGAGGCCCAGTTTCCAAGGACCAGCCTTATATGTCAATAAGAAGCCAAAGAAGAGCAGAAATCAAATAAATTTAGCCAAGCCTGATGACATAAGCCTAGAATTAGATAGAGTGCAGAAAGTTGGAGGAGGCAGCAAGGACAGTGAAGTATCAGCTTGTGTTAGTAATCTTGCTAAAGTTGACACAAACAACCTTAATGCAAGCATTGTCACATCTACTTGTATTGATGGTGATCAGAATGATGATGGAATTAACCCAGGGAATGATGTTCAAGAATCTTCAAGTAGTTCGAACAATAAAGATGTGTTTTTGAAAATGTTAGAAATAGACAGAGAAATCCAGAAATTGATGGAAACGAAACTTAAATTGTACACAGAGTTGCAGCTATGTTTAACAACTGATGCTACTTGCAGACATTCACCAGAATCAACAGGTTTGCAGGGTGTAAGTCCAACAGAAGTGGTGTCATCTCACGCTCTTTTTAACAAAATGAAATTGGGCAGTATTTCTAATACTGAACAAACAGATATGGATTTTCTAACAATCAGCAGCAACCAGTCATTGGGGACTTCATGTACAAGTGATAGAGCTGCATCTGCATCAGCTCCTATGGTAATGTTGCCAGTGGATCTGCAAAATACTTGCCTCTCATTTCCAAAACAGAAACCAAAAGAGTGTAAGAAAACCGATAGCACTTCTGTCATGAAGACCAGCTCTCAGATTAGAGGGGAGGATTCTGCTGTGATTCATTATTCAGGTCACAGTGGCCATAGTGAGATTTTAGGTGGTGTTGGTGAAGCACCTTCTTTGAAAGTAGAATTAGATCAGGTGGCCAGTGATGGTGCTGGTAAGGTCAGATGGTCTTTGGGTCCCAGTCTTTCAGATTTTCGCGAGGAATCTCATCAGCCTGCAAAGAATTCTTCATCTCCAAAAGTCGTGAGTCTGAAGAAGCGGATTTTAAAACAAAAACGTAATGTGGGCAAGGAAGGCCACTCGGGTGGTAAAAAGAAGCAATCCGATGAACAGCACAAGACTGGAATTGCCATGGAAAATGATTCCTGTAGACCTGTTGGTAGTCAAGAGAAAGAGATCACTGGAAGTAAATGTGAATCCACCATAAAGAAACCTGTTTGTGCAGATGCCTTAATCAGAAGTACAGTAAAGGAACTGAGAAGCAGGAACAAACTTGCCGTGCAGAGAGTAGGAAACATAAAGTGTGAACAGGAATTTTCACAGTCTGGTAATGACATGGGTGAAGACAAAAAAGAGAGTGTTTCACCAGGCAGGACCAAGGGTTTAACAAAAAGCAATAAACAATCAGAAACTGACAGTTTGACTTCATGTAACACATCAGCAAGACATTCCCCAAGAAACCGAAATGTTAGTAAATCAGTTGAACAGTTGTCTTCTCAGACTGGTACTCGTGTCCCTAGAAACAGAGGGGATGCAAAAACAAGGTCTCAGAAGGATGTGGAAATTGAACTCGAAGGTGTTGCAGACACAGTCTGCAGCAAGGAAAAAGTGCAGTCATCTAAAGGAAAAAGTTTCATTAATTCTGATGAATCGGAACCTCCTGATTGTGTAAGTAGAGTTACCCGTAAAAGGAAGCTTACAGTAAAAACAGATGTTGTTGATGAGTATGTTGCAGATTCTCAAGAAGAACCCACAGAAAACAAGAGCAGACGATCATTTTCTAGAAGTACATCTGACTCTCAGGAGATACAGTCAGATGTTGTGGATGAAAATGTAGCTGAAATGAGTACAAGAAGAAAAGGGAGAGCGAAAATAGAGCAAACACGTGCAGTTGATGAAATTACATTGCATGCTAGGCAGCTGAAGAAAACAGTGGTTTCTAACTCAGGATGTCTGCTGAAGGGAAATAACTGCGATGTACAGTTGTCTCCTGAAATTCTAACTTCTGCTATTTCTTCAAGGACTAGGCAACATATTGATGTTGTAGGGAAGAGGAAATCACATGAAGTAGAAAGCCCACCCACTAAGGTTCAGCATCTTGATCCAAAACTAAACTCAGTGCAGTGGAATTTACAAAAGTGTTTTGTTATGGTAAAACCACTAGCTGTAGAAAAAATTGATAACACTAATAAACCACAAGAAGAACTCACTACTGCAAATAGTCTAAATAAGCAGATAATTCAAAGGTCTTCAAATACTTCACATGAACTTTATTTGACAGACTGTGCAGGAAGCGTGAAAAAAGGCACTGAGCCAAAAGGAGAGGATCTGATACACAAATTAGATAAGCCTTCTAGATTGATCTTCCCTGAAGTAGAGGACCACAGTAGCCTCCATGATCCCTTTGAAGGTATTCCAAGTCGTGAGACACAGTGGCCTGAGGTCAGTATTGAACCAAATGAAAATATTACCTCAAGTCCTTCTCATTTACGTCCTGACTCTATTGTGCAGTCACATTTACCAGGACGTTTAGTGGGGCAGTGCATCGTACCTCAAATAGCCATACAAGATGAGAACAGTATCTCAACCCTTGTGTCTGACACAAGTGATGGAGAACCGTACTTTGCCAGAAGGAACAAACATGATGAAAAAACTGAAGCACATCTGCTTACTCACAGCGCAGATGGCAAAGATGACTGGGACCGAGATTCAGCGTCTTCCTCTGACATGGCTCAGGAAGGCGGAGAAGGAACAAACAGTAAAGCATTGAAGCACAAGTCCTCCAAGAAACGCAAAAAGGACCGGAAGTCAGATGGTGTAGAACGATTGGTGTTTGAATCTCATGAAGGGCCTGTCTTGGACATTAAAGTAAGTTTAATTATAGTTTTCAAATTAAAATAAAAAAACAAAGTCATACTGTGGCAAACACTGCATTTCTTTTACACTGTCTTAGGTAACGGCAGTAGTATACAGGATATACCTTTGGGAAATTTGCCATATTTTGGGAGAACATTCTCTCAGTTCATTGATGACATAACCATGCCTACCTATGTCTGAAGTTGAACAGTTGTGTAGATAGTGACAGGATATTTTAAAGAATGAGACCTGTTGTACACTTACTGATTACCAGATACCTATTAAAACACAAGGAATTTATTGTTTCTGTAATTTAAACATCTGTACTGAATGTCTAATTAACATTTGAGAGACATAAAAGATGTTAGGCTAGTAAAGCTCATAGCATTTAAAAAAATTGGTCTCAGGGTTCCAGTTACTTTGGTGGCCTGTGTGTGGCTTGGGTTGGCTGCTGGCATAGGGATAGACCTGCACTGTGGGGTATGGATAACACATGTTGTTAATCAGGTGCTATTTGTGGAACCACAAGAAGACCACAGGACATATCTTGAGCCGTTAGCTTTGTTGCCATTCAGCTTCAGCTGTAGTTTTTGTTTTATTATTGTAAACTAAGCAACATTCTCATAAAGTATGGCAGATTGCTCATGGTATATTGTGTAACTGTCATGGGTAAATTCAGGTTTCTGGGCTTGGGTACTCAGTCATTTGTGAATTTTTATTTTAATTGAAACTATGTATAGTCATGAGTATGGTAGAAATACATATGTTCTGGTGACCAGTGGTGAACATAAGTCATTGGTGAGTTGTATGTTGTACTAGCACATGTGGGCTGTTATACAAAATCCACTTCTGTAGGTTGAAGGTTATTGCCTCTATTATATGGGATCTTCATATGGTTTTTATCAGAACTACAGAGTTTATGCAGTATTACTTGTCATTGGTTTCTTACTCCAGGTGGAACCATTCTGGTGGGGGGGAGATCGGCATTTTTAAAGTGATAATTAATTGTAATTGTGTTTTGTAAAAATCACTTCTTTGGAAGATTTTGTTCACCATTCAAGTTACATCTTCCTGACTACAGCAAGGAAACATGATAAACTGGGTTCATGTTAAATAAAACTTGTAACTGATTTTGATGATGTACTGTAAATCATGAAGCTAATTTTGGTTCTCATTGAACAGTTTGGACTACTATTTAGTTGACGTACCATATTTCCTCAAATGCAAGACAAGGTTTTTCCCTTAAATTTGGCACTTAAATGTGTGAGGTTGTCCTCAATTTGTGTAGGAAGCACCAAATTGGATCACTCTGAACCTGATCACGCGGATCCAAACCAACGCCTGCATCACCAAATTGTCATGTGAGGTCTGTGCTCTTCTGGATATTGTGCAGCATAGAGTAGTAATTCTGAACTGATGTTTCAGAACAACCTATCAGTCTGGCTTCAAGGGTCAAGAAATCCAAAAGAGAGAACACAGTGTGATAGAAGTTAACTGACACAATCTTTTTTGGGACTTTGTCCATCATCCAATTACTTGAAGAGGCATGACATTTCGAAAGCCATCTCTATTTCCATTCTCAGACAAAGAAGGACATAACCTGGTGGACCCCTCAGATTGAGTTATTGTCATTCACTGAGCACCACAACCAAGCCAAGCCAAGCCAAAGTGTTAACTGGGGGTTGGAGACTTGCACAAAGCACAAGTTGACGTCCCCTTCTCTGTTAGCCATTCCTGCGTTTGACGGCATTGCTGGGCTCTATAACAGACACCTAAACACTTAACAGGGAGATATGCTTTCTCTAACAATATTAAAGTCTAGCTGAGGGCCTTGAGTTATGCCAAAGACTAGGGCCTAAGTTGCCCTGGACTGTTTATGGGAGGGATGAACTTTGATTGGCTGGCTGGCTGTCTGGGTTCTGAGTCCAAGAATGGCTCAGTTGCAAACTGGAGGTATGCGATGTTTGTCAGGTACTTAGGTGAAGCCGCCGCGCCAGGGGGAGGAGGGTGCGGGCAATGCCCCGACTTTGCATTGTATACCCTGGCATTTGCCTTACAACTGAGGAAAAATCATGGAAAAACCTCAGTCAGGGTAACCAAAGGGTGCTTGGCTGATCAGTGCCGAACACGATTCGTTTAGTCGACTTGGCCTGGGCGATGGCCTCAACTGGCCTGCTGGCCCCTGCCGCCCTTGGCTTTCATGTCAGGCAACGGGGTCAACCCTCAGTCAGCCTAAGTACCTGCTGAGTTGCCGTACTAGGGGGTTCCCCACATCAGCTGACTTTGAGTCAAAGCTCGCAGTCGGAGCTCTGATGTGGTTGGCAAACAGCGGAACGCCCAGATCCTCGTGTATCTGCCTGTTACTTACGTAACAGGGGGCACCGGTAGCGAGGCAAAGACACTTGGATTGTAACACCTGTAGCCTCTGGACATGGGTGTGGGCAGCGCACCTCCATGCTGGGCATGCATAGTCCATCATGGGGTGGAAGAGTTGCTTATATAGCAGGACTCCGTTCCTGATGGAGAGATCACTCTTCCTGTTCAGGAGGGGACCCAGTATACCCAACCTCTGAGTAGCCCTCTTCCTAAACTGATGGATGTGAGGCGACCAGGTGAGTCGTGTATCTAGGGTCACCCCCAGATAACGAGTTGTATCAACCCATTGGATTGGTTCCCCGAAAAGTTTTACTGAACAGGGCTGGATGAAGCGCCGTCCGGCATGGCCGAAGATTATCGCAGTGCTCTGAGAAACTTTAATGGCGATTTTCCATTTACTCAACCACCATTGAAGATCGTTGAGGTATAACTCCAGGTAGCTGACGAGCAGCGTCGGCTTGTGGGATGTGGCTATGATGGCCGTGTTGTCAGTGTAGAGGGCCAACTCAACGTGGTGCAAGGGAGAGGGTATGTCGTTGACATACAGACTGAAGAGGACAGGAGAGATCAGTCCACCCTGAGCTACCCCAGCCTGCATACCTCAACGAGATGACGTGGCCATCTGGAAGGACACTTTGAATGTCCAACCACTGAGGTATGATGAGATTGTATGGACTATGTAAGATGGGAAGTTTAGGAGCATTAGCTTGTAGAGGAAGCCATTGATCCAGACGGTATTGAAGGCTCTGGCTATGTCATGGAAAACTGTGCCAGTCAGCTCTTTTTGCTGATGTTCCTGGTTATTCTTTCAATGAGGCGGGCCAGCTGCTATGCCTGGTTCTGAACCTCAACTCCTTGTCTTGCATCACTCCGCGCTCGCTTACTACATGTAAGATCCTAGCTAATGGGATCTTTTCAGATAGTTTACCATTCGTGACCAAGAGACTAATGTGCTGATAGGATGAGGGCAGTTCCAGATCCTTCACCGGTTTAAGGTTAGATCTCACCCGAGCGTGCTTCCGCACTGAAGGAAAGTGATGGGTGAGGAGAACCAGATTGAAAATCTGGGCCAGAAGGGTAACCGCTCGCTGGGGAAGATGCTTCAAGGCCCTGTTCAGGATACCGTTTGGGCCCGTAGCCTTGCTGACCTTGAGACCCCTGATGGCTTCGTGAACCTCGTCAGGGTTGGTTAACTTTGGTTCGCTGGCAGAGGTCAAGAAGTAGGACCTCAGCGCCACGTCAACCATCTCAATAACTGCCGGCACTGAAGGATCGGTCATCAGCTCCAGACTGTCAGCAAGGGCTTCGGCTTTCTCAGAGTCTGAGAGAGCGATTCCCCTAGGGGTGACCAGAAGGGGGAGATGGAGTAGGAACTCTCATCACCCGTTTGGTCATCCTCCATAGCAATTGGTCTTCAGGATTGAGGGATTCGAGTGTCACGCCCCACTGGTCATTTCTCCACTTGTTGAGCTGGTGGGTCACCAACCTCTGCAGGTGGTTGACCTCGGCTCTCAGAGCAGGGTCTCTGATGATCTGCCACTGCCTCCGCAGCCAGTTCTCCAGGCATATCTCATCCTGAATACCAGCCAGTATCGGAGGCTATGGGTCGTCACGCAGGCGACGCTTGGGAGTAGATGCTGCCAGAGCCTTCAGAACAGCGCCAGAGAAGTTCTCAATGCACGTGTTGATTGCCATCTCGTCGTGCAATTCTGGATCGAACAGAATTAGATATTCCAAGTGAGTTTGGAAATTGGCCCAGTCAGTGTGCTTTAAGTCAGGGTGATCAGGTGGATGGTGAAAGGATGAGCAACATGCAGCATCAATGAGAACCAGGTGGTGGTCTGAGCTTAGTGCAGAGCATGAAGTCAGATACACCAGAAATGAGAGGTCCTTGGTTATCATGATGTCCAAGACATTGGGAGTAGCGGAGGGGTTGAATGGGTTGGTGGTTGGGGAGACCGGTCCAAAGATCAGACAGGAGTTCTCCTTGACATAATCATGTAGGAGTTTCCCCACTTGGCACCACATGTGCAGGACCTTGTTAAGATATGTACCTGGGAACAGATTTAGTCAAAGGGTAGTTACAGGAAAATGGCTGTTGAAAAATTACAAATTAACTACAAGACTCAAAAATAAAACCCAGGCCAGTCCACGAATTAAAAACCATAAAAAGAGCCATGAACTCAGACTGATCAGACCACAGATATGACACAAAAATCCAGAACACATGTATTTACATTTTTAACACCACATACACCTGTGGAAAAGTTGTGAATCTTCATGTGTTCAAGTAAGTTTATAAACCAAGAAATATAAATGTAGTGTTTATAGTATTTAGTCAGTGTGGATTATAACTCCATGGCAGCACATCTCACCAGAAGTGACAGTGAAGGGTTTTAAGGAGTTAAAGGAGTGCTGTATATGAGTGCAGTGGATAAGACTGATGGTATGGTATCGAATGGCAGTAAAACGAATGGTCATGTTATGAGTGAGTGTGAGGAAGATTAACAAACTGATTGATAAAGGGATAGAATCTGACATGCTTTGTGCATTAAGTGCATGAAGTTAATAGCAAAACATTTTTTCTTAGCCGACATTTTATTTTTCAGTGGTTGTGTTAAATTTGAATCAGTTCATTTTCTGTTGACGGTTTTTTTTGGGGGGTGGGGATGTCTTAGAGTTGTCTTGCATTCAGGTAAATACAGTATATACCAAGATGGATTTATGTCCTATGTTTGAAACTGAGTGAAATGATACAGGCGTATTTATAAACTGTGTTAGTGAGAAGGAAAATGGTATGCATCTTTGTAAGGCCTTTGTTTTTGGAAGCATAAGTATAAGGGGATTATGGAATGTAACACCTCCCTTTGGCACAACTAGAACTTTTATTATGGTTTTCTTCTAACATAAAACATTGACTATAATAGTCATATATGGTGCAAAACATGTAGTGTGTACAAACTGCTGATTTCAATGACATTGCAATTCCAAGTTTCGGTAAATGTATAAAAACATTAAAACACCAAGCTTGAAACATTAAACTTGTAGTGAAAAAACTATTTTTATGTAGCATACAAAATCAGTTGCAGCAGTTTGTCATGTAGATAGTTGTCCTAGAACCTGATATATCAGGACACTATTCATGTATTTCATGAAACTGGAGAGTCTTAGTATATGCCCATAGTGTGCTCTTTGGGCAGAGGCTTTGTGTAAACTTGATTGAATTTTGCCTGTGTACTGACTAGGAATAATTGTGATTTCCTGTTCTGAATTTTTGTGTATGATGTTTTGTGCGTGGCAGTGTTTCTTCAGATGTAATGTGTCATAAAATTATAATAACAGCTGTAGTTGTGCTGATAAGTGTTGCATTTTTATATACGTGAGTGAATCAGTTTTTGGAATTCAGTCCACTGACGTAACTATCTATCATGTTAAAGTCAGAGCAGCAGAGCTCAAAGGGGTAGACTGTGCAGTCTGTGAAGTAAGTTGGAAAAGGTTGAGCTACATTTGTATGCCACAGTTAGCCATGAAGTGGATGTGTTTTACAAATTCTTGTTGCAGTGTCTGAATTTGAAAAGTGGTCAGTCAACTGGTTCTTGTTCAGACTAGGGATATCAGCAGGGGAAACACTTGTAAGCGTCAGTACAGTGTATGTATATGAAGATGAAGCTTTAAGAAATAGGTTGTGTATAAGTGATAACACCAATTAGATGTGGTCATGTTACTGGAAGACTAGGAGTATAGTGGCAGACCATCAACTTTGAGGAACAATGAAAACTTGGATGTTGTGGAGTGTGAGTTTGTTCCTGCAGGGGGAAGAACATGAACTGGGTGTTTTATATTGAAGTGTTGGAGGGATGCTGTTTGGTGAAAAAACTGGAAAATGGAGAAATGGTTCTTTTACCATGATGTCACACCTCCCTGGCAGTGCAGCTGTTCTTGGTGAAGAATCATATTCTGTCCCTTCCCCATCCACAGTCATATTCAGATCTTACTTTCTGCAAATTCTAACTCTTCCTGAGACTCAAGATTGGGCTGAAAAGTCATTTTGCTTCAGTAGAAGAAATTCAACAAATTGGCAGCAGGTGTCAACACCCACTTCAGAAGATGTCGTCCCTATGTGCTTCCAGCAATGGCAGTACTGCTGTTGCAAGTGTCTTTGTGCAAAAGAGCAGTACATTGATGGTGGCTAGGTTATGTTACTTATGTTTTCTCTTCTCTGCACTTCCAGGACATTTTTGTGGGAACTGCTAATGTACTTGTCATGGAGTACAATGGGATGTTACAGTTTAAGATAAAAGGAAATGTTTACACTTTTTCTGAGTGAAGTGTTTTACACATTAAAAGTGGATATAGTTTATTTCAGTCACTTGTTATCTACATGTGGTTACATGTGAGCATTACTACAGTATAAATATTGAAATTTACCATCATGAACCATGTCAGTGAAACCCCATTAAAATATTAACCTGTGAACATTAAATTTACTTGTTAAATGAGGGAAGGTCTTAAAGTGAAGAACTTTAAATGGGGGTTCCACTGTATTTTATTTATTGATTTAGGGACGTGGTTACAGAGAAAGTGCCTTAACCACAGCAAATCTCTTACAATACTTCCTGTATTAACTGTGATGGTTCTTTCAGACTGTAGGCAGACATGTGCTGGCTGCATCTGAAGATGGCAATGTGTACTGCTACTCCTTGAAGAGTGGGAAGTTCAAGAGGAAATTTGAAGGCCATAATGGTGCTGTCACCTGTTTATGTGTTATTGAATGCAGTAACAGCAATGTTAACAGTGAGTCAGAAGCTTCAGATACAGAACAGTTATCACCAGACTCATTTTTCACTGGTTCCCTTGATAGACATCTTCGGAGTTTTATTTTCAAGGTTTGTGAAACGTATTGTTGCCTGAGTTCCCATTGGTTCTGTCTTAACTGTTTGGGGAACTGAGGAATGTTCTCTGATGTGGGGTTTAGTTTTCATATAAAGTCTTCATAACTGAAACAGAGTTTTGTGTGTGTGTGTGTGTGGGGGGGGGGGGGGGGGATAAAATTTTTCGAAATTTTTTAGAAAAAATTCTTTTTGGTGTTTTTTAGTTTCTTTTTTTT
>Ga0123353_10017074_pt1 | contig 10644 bp, 8 predicted proteins | sample TergutLab28metaG_3_FD_92763 | JGI IMG/M metagenome (GOLD analysis project Ga0123353, IMG submission 92763) | Labiotermes labralis P3 segment gut microbial communities from Petit-Saut dam, French Guiana - Lab288 P3 | ecosystem: Host-associated > Arthropoda: Insects > Digestive system > Gut ... | reverse complement strand
GGGATGGGATGCAAGGCGCAAACCACAGCCATAGCCGTCGCTATGGCGAGGATTTGCAACGCCGCAGACCGCCCGACTCCGCAGATGCACACGGCGCGGCGACTTGTTCAGACCATCCCTAGGCGGCGAGCGCGTTCAGCAATTTCTGGTGTATGCCGCCAAAGCCGCCGTTGCTCATCACCAGCACATGGTCGCCGGGCCGGGTCTCGGCGGCTACGGCGGCTATCAGCGCAGTAAGGTCATCAAAGCAGGACTGGTGCGCCCCCAGTGGGGCCAGGGCCGCCTGGGCATCCCATCCAAGGCCGCCGCAGTAACAGAACACCTGATCGGCCAGCCGGAGGCTTTGCGGGAGCAGGTCTTTCATCGTACCCATTTTCATGGTGTTCGACTGCGGCTCCAGCACTGCGATGATCCTCGCCGCAGGGCCGACCTTGCGGCGCAGCCCCTCTAGCGTGGTGGCAATGGCGGTGGGGTGGTGGGCAAAATCATCATAAACCGTCACACCGCCAGCCTCGCCGCGCATTTCCATGCGGCGCTTGACGTTCTTGAACCCGGACAGGCTTGCCAGGCCGTCGGCGAGCGACACCCCGACATGGCGTGCGGCCAGCAACGCCGCGCAAGCGTTGGCGCGGTTGTGCGCGCCAGTGAGATCCCATAGCGTACGGCCAATTTCATCCCCGTTCTCGTCGCGGATGATGAGGCTGCCGTCAACATCGTCGCCATCCGCGCCCCAGCTTCCCCTCCAGCCATTGAACCAATCCACGGGCGTCCAGCAACCGCGGCCAAGTACACGTTTCAAGCTCTCTTCGCGGATATTCGCGATGATACGACCCGTGGCGGGCAAAGTACGCACGAGGTGGTGAAATTGCGTCTCGATGGCCGCAAGATCCTGAAAGATATCCGCGTGATCAAATTCCAGATTATTCAGGATCACGGTGCGCGGACGGTAATGGATGAACTTGGACCGTTTGTCGCAGAACGCGGTGTCGTACTCGTCGGCCTCGATCACAAACAGGGGCGTTTTCCCGGGGCGGGCAGAAACCCCGAAATCCACCGGCACCCCGCCAATCAGAAACCCCGGCTTGAGCCCGGCCTTTTCAAGGATGAAGGCGAGCATAGAAGCCGTGGTGGTCTTGCCATGCGTACCAGCCACGCCTAATACCCAACGCCCCTGCAAAACATACTCGGACAACCACTGCGGGCCAGACACATAGGGCAACCCTTGATCAAGAATCGCTTCCAGCAGGGGATTGCCGCGGGAGACGGCGTTTCCGATGACGAAAACGTCCGGCTTGAGGCCGGTTTGGGCGGCATCGAACCCTTCGGTGAGCACAATGCCCGCCGCTTCAAGCTGGTCGCTCATCGGCGGGTACACGTTGGCGTCACAGCCCGTCACCTTATGTCCGGAAGCTACCGCCAGTTGTGCAACGCCGCCCATGAAGGTGCCGCAGATACCAAGGATGTGAATGTGCATGGAACAAAAAACCAAAGTGTAGGGTGGAAAGAAAAGCAATCCATGTAGAATGCACGGGATTTTACCTGAAGGCGCTCACCTTTCTTCTTCATGGCGGAATACGGTTTTCCCCCACGTGGCGCGCAACGCCGCCGCGAAATCGCCGCGCTGGCTGCGCGCATGATGGCCGAGGACGGCATTGATGATTTTGGCTTCGCAAAACGAAAAGCAGCTCGCCAGCTTGGCACAGGTGAGGCCACGGGCGAATCCCTGCCGACCAATGCCGAAATCGAAACAGAGTTGCGACGGTGGCAAACCCTGTACCAGGACAAGGAACTTCCGGAGCGGCTGGCCAGCATGCGGCGTGCGGCGGTGGGGCTGATGCGCCTGCTGGGCGAATTCAGACCCTACCTTACCGGTGGCGCGCTTGATGGCACTGCCGGACGTTACGCGGAGATTGAAATCGACCTATTCCCGGAAAGCGCCAAGGATGTCGAAATTTTTATTCTCAATGTCCCTTTCCCCTACGAGCACCGTGAAGTGCGCAAAACACCGCCCGACGCGCCGGAAGCGGTGCTGGCCCTGGAATGGGAAGACATCCCGGTGCGATTGTCCATTTATCCCGCCCCGGCAGAACGCACCCGGCGACAACCCCGCGCGCGCCTGGCCCAGGTCGAAGCCTTGATTGCCGCCTCGCCATCCCGCGAAGGTACCGCCTGACAGGGGAAAAAACACGTTGCACGCCCCCGTCGCAGCGCGTCGCCGCTGAGCACGGGGATCCTGGATAGAAAATCTGAATGATTCGGACAACTGCACTGGACAAATTGTTCTGATTTGCTTCAAACTTCGCCTATGAAGCAACAAAAGACCAGTAAAACTCCACCACCCGCGCAGCGTCGTATCCTGGCGCTGCATGGGCCCAACCTCAATTTGCTCGGCACGCGGGAGCCTGAAGTGTATGGTCGTACGTCGTTGGCCGACATTCACATCGCGATGGAGTCCCGTGCCCGCGCGAGCGGAGTACAACTCGAGTCCTTCCAGAGCAATCACGAAGGCCAATTGATCGACCGGGTTCAAGCGGCAGCGGTCGAAGGTATCGACTTCATCATCATCAACCCTGCGGCCTATACCCACACCAGTATCGCCTTGCGCGATGCCCTGGCCGCCGTGCGGATTCCGTTCGTGGAAGTGCATTTATCAAACATCCATGCCCGTGAGTCCTTCCGTCATCACTCGTATTTTTCCGATTTCGCCGTAGGCGTGGTCTGCGGGCTGGGCATCCAGGGCTATCTGGCTGCCGTAGAGTTTGCCACTGACAAACTGCGCGAACAGCCCAGCTAAGCAGAGCCGTGCTGCCTGAATGCCTTCATCCAGGCGTACCCAATTTCATTTTTTCAACCAAACCTCTTCTCGGAAAAGCACCATGGATTTGCGAAAACTCAAAAAACTCATCGATCTCACACAAGAATCAGGCATCTCCGAAATCGAAATCACCGAAGGCGAAGAAAAAGTGCGCATTGTGAACAAATATCCGGAAAGCGCACCCGTCGGCATGCCCGTAGCTACCTATATTCCTGCACCACCGCCCGTCGCGGCGCCGGAAGCCCCTGCCAATGAGGCTGTAGACGCACTTCCTGAACTGCCTTCCGGCCACATCCTGAAATCGCCGATGGTCGGCACGTTCTACCGCGCTAGCGAACCTGGGGCCGACCCGATGACCGAAATCGGGAAAAGCGTTCAAGTTGGCGATCGCCTGTGCATCATCGAGGCGATGAAGTTAATGAACGAAATCGAAGCCGATGCCGCGGGAACCATCAAGGCCATATTGGTTGAGAATGCCCAGCCGGTCGAATTTGGACAACCTCTGTTCGTTATCGGCTGAAATAACATGTTTGAAAAAATTCTCATCGCCAACCGAGGCGAAATCGCCCTACGAGTCCTGCGCGCCTGCCGCGAGTTGGGCATCAAGACCGTCGCTGTGCATTCCGAGGCCGACATCGAGGCCAAATACGTCAAACTCGCTGACGAGTCGGTCTGCATCGGCCCTGCGGTTCCCGCGCAAAGTTACCTGAACATTCCCGCCATCATTTCCGCAGCGGAAGTCACCGATGCCGAGGCCATCCACCCCGGCTACGGCTTTCTCTCCGAAAACGCCGACTTTGCCGAACGGGTGGAACAATCCGGCTTCGTGTTCATCGGGCCGCGCCCGGAGACGATTCGGCTCATGGGCGACAAGGTCTCCGCCAAGAAAACGATGAAAGCGGCAGGTGTGCCCTGTGTGCCCGGATCGGAGGGTGCATTGCCTGAAGAACCTCGCGAAATCGTCAGAATCGCGCGATCCGTAGGCTACCCCGTGATTGTCAAAGCGTCGGGCGGCGGCGGCGGGCGTGGCATGCGGGTGGTACATACCGAGGCAGCGCTCCTGAACGCCGTGTCGACGACCCGTGCCGAAGCGCAGGCTGCCTTCGGCAACTCCATGTTGTACATGGAGAAATTCCTCGAAAACCCGCGGCACATCGAAATTCAGGTCATGGCTGACCAGCATGGCCACGCCGTCTATCTTGGCGAACGTGACTGTTCGATGCAGCGCCGCCATCAAAAAGTGATCGAAGAAGCCCCAGCCCCTGGCATTGACCGCAAGCAGATTACTTCCATCGGCGAGCGTTGCGCCAAGGCATGCCGCAAGATCGGCTATCGTGGCGCGGGCACTTTTGAATTCCTGTACGAGAAGGGAGAGTTTTTCTTCATCGAGATGAATACGCGGGTTCAGGTTGAACACCCCGTCACCGAGCTCGTTACCGGTATCGACATCGTTCAGGCCCAGATCAGGGTAGCCGCAGGTGAAAAACTGCGTTTCACCCAGCGGAGCATCACAATGTGCGGTCACGCCATCGAATGCCGGATCAACGCCGAAGACCCGTTTAAATTCACCCCTTCGCCAGGACAGATCACGAACTGGCACACTCCAGGGGGACCGGGCGTGCGGGTGGATTCACACGTTTATACCGGCTACAGGGTACCTTCACATTACGACTCAATGATTGGCAAGCTTATCGTCTATGGCGACACGCGCGAACAGGCCATCCGCCGCATGCGTATCGCGCTCTCGGAAATGGACGTAGGCGGGATCAAGACCAACATCCCACTGCATCAGGAACTGATGCTCGACACCCGTTTCATCGAGGGCGGCATCAACATCCATTACCTTGAAGATCGCCTCGACGACCTGGTCAGCCTCAAGAGTGGTAAAAAATCCGGATAAACACATGGAACACAGGGAAACGTATGCCAACCTCCTGGCTTTCCGTATCCGTCGAAGTTGAAGCCGACCGCGCCGAAGCACTTTCGGAAGCGTTGCTGGAAACGGGTGCGCTCTCGGTCTCCATTGAAGATGCCGACGCAGGTACTGCCGCCGAAACACCGCAGTTCGCCGAACCCGGTCAAGTAGCAGCCAACCTGTGGGCGCATTGCCGGGTCGTTGCGCTGTTCGACTCCATTGGCTACCCCTCACTGGCCGCACGCATCGGTGAGGCCGCCGCCACGGTTGGGATGACCGGCGCGCCGCCGTCCTTCACTGTCGAAGAAGTTGCCGAACAGGACTGGGTACGCACCGTACAAGGCCAATTCGACCCCATCCGCATCGCCGATAGCCTCTGGATCGTGCCTTCCTGGCACAAAGCGCCCGACCCTGACGCGATCAACATCGAACTCGACCCCGGCATGGCCTTTGGAACTGGCTCGCACCCCACTACCCGACTCTGCTTGGAATGGCTGCTCGAGACCGTCCGGCTTGGCATGTCCGTACTCGATTTCGGTTGCGGTTCGGGCATTCTCTCTATTGCTGCCGCCCGCCTTGGCGCGGCCTGCTCGCTCGGGGTCGACATTGATGAGCGCGCAGTGGAAACAGCACGGGAAAACACAGCACGCAACGGCGTATCTGGCATCGTGCACATACAACATTCCGGCGAACCACTTGAAACGACGTTCGATATCGTTGTCGCCAACATCCTCACCAACCCGCTCTGTGTGCTGGCTCCTGCCATTGCGGCCCGCATCGCCCCCAACGGACGGGTCGCGCTTTCCGGGGTGCTCGAACAGCAAGCGCCCCAAGTTATCGAGACCTGGGCTCCCCTGATACCTCTCGAAGTCGGTGATATGCGCGAAGGATGGGTTCGCCTGGAGGGGCGCCGCTAAAGCCCGGACATGTGGCGCCTCCCTTACCGGAAGGCCAAACCGGGTCAAAAAAGCTTTATAAACATACGAAAACCGTGCGCAAGCAAGATGGGCGATGATTTATTATTCTTCATTTGCATGATCATGATTCGTTCCCGATGTTAACTCGCTGCCCGGATTGTCAAACCGTTTTCCGGCTTACCTCTGAACAATTGCTCGCCCGGCAGGGCCGGGTACGTTGCGGCAATTGTTTGCATCCCTTCAATGCGCTCGACCATCTGGCCGAATCAGACCCCAAGGTCGGACAAACTTCCTCTCCCCCCCGGCAGCACCAATCGGCCAAAACTCCGGAAACCTCTTCTGCCGCAGCAAAACCTATCGCCAAACCATCCTCAGGCGCAAGTGCCACCGGCATGGAATCAGACACACCTTCCGTTAAGCAGTCCCTCACACCCAAAATTCCGCTGGAAACCAAGCCGGTTCTTGCGCCAGTCATTAAGAAAACTTCGCAGCGTTCATTGAGCGAACTCGATTTTTCGTCTTCAATCGACACGCAATCCAGAGTTCACATACCGCTACAGCAGCGGATCTCTGCGCAGAATCCTTCGCCACTGGATCAAAGTCCCAAACCGCCCACCCCTGTCGAGGCTTCGGTTGCATCCCCGGTCAAAACTGCGGCTGCATCTTCACCTTCACCGGAGATACCGCCACCTGCCCCGGCGGCATCCCCTCCGTCTTTGCCGGAAACATCGACACTTATCCCGCCGCTTTCGCCAGAAATCCCGCCCCCTGCCCCGGCGGCATCTTCTCCGCCTTTGTCCGAGGAACTGCCGCCATTCACCGAAGCATCGCTTCCGCCGCAGGATATGGCTTTGCCCCAGGTTACGCGCAACCGCAGCAGCCAGGAGAGAAAAAGAGATAAGCCCAGGGAAAGCTCACGACAACGAAAACGGGTTAAACCTGCCGACAAACCGAACCGGCTGGCCTTCACTTTTCTTAGTATTGGCAAAGCCTTGAAGGAAAGTACCGGATGGAGCAGGCGTAAACGCGGTGCAGTTGCGCGGGGGCCAAACAAGGAAATCGATAAAGAGGTTTTGAATGAAGTTTTTTCAAAATTCGGCATTGAAACCAAAATCGATCAAATCGAGGCTGAATTCAATGCCGAGGCCAAGGTTGCCCGCGCAGCAGCTCGCGACAAAATCGAAACCACAGCTACAAACGTCACAATAAGCAACACTCCGGAAAAACCACCACCGTCCCACTTCGATATTGCCTACGGTAACCTTGCCACACATATCAAATATCACAAGTACTGGACGGCTGCCGTCTGCGCACTGGGAGTCCTTTTTGTCACCCAATCCGTTTTTCTGTTCCGCGACCGTATTGCCCGCACGTTTCCAAATACGCGCCCCGCATTTGTTTCGATCTGCAATATTTTCGGTTGCGCAATGCCATTGCCGCGCGATGCTTCTCGGATAAAAGTCACGTATGGCTTCAACCAACGGAATGAACACCGCTACGTGTTCTATGCCACAGTGACGAACGAGGCTAATTTCGAGCAAGATTGGCCGAACCTTGAATTGACCTTACATAACCCCATCGAACAACCGCTTTCCCGCCGCATCTTTACACCCACTGACTGGGTTCCGCCCGAAAGGCTTGCGCAAAATACCGGCATAGCCCCAAAAAGCTACGTTTCCACCCATCTGGAGCTGGAAGTCACGGACATCGTCCCAAGCAAATCCGACCTGAAGCATTTTTTCCCCTGAAACCGGTCATCAGGCCCAGGGATTCTCGCCAAATGCGGATTGAAATAAGGCCTCGATCTCCGCCCGTCCAGGGCAGTGGTTCTGCCCGCCACGGTGGCTGATTTTGAGTGCGCCCATCACCGAGGCGAGGCGCCCGCAGGAGAGCCAGTCCCATCCCTGTTCGATGCCGTGGAGCAGGCCGGCGCGAAAAGCGTCGCCGCAGCCGGTAGGGTCGACCAGGGCAGCGGGAGGCACAACGGGCACTTCGATGCGCTCCCCTCCAGCATATATATGGGAACCTTTACTCCCGAGCGTCACCACGAACGCTTCTACCCTGGCAGCGAGTAACTCGATGCCCTGCCCGGTTTTGTTGGACATGAGTTGTGCCTCGTAGTCGTTGACTGCGCAGTAACGGGCAAGCTCCAGGCAGTGCAGGAGTTCTTCGCCAGACAGTATCGGCAGCCCCTGGCCGGGGTCGAACACGAAAGGCACTGCGATTTCTGCCAATCCTTCAGCATGTCGCAACATACCTTCGCGCCCGTCAGCCGCAACGATGGCAAGCTGCGCCCGTCCGCCCCTGGCCGCCCGGACGTCATTCTGGTGCGAAAACATCATTGCCCCCGGATGAAACGCGGTAATCTGGTTATCATCCGCGTCGGTGGTAATGAACGCCTGTGCGGTAAATGTTTCCGGCACATGGCGCACGTATTCCTGGCTCAAACCGAGCGCATCGAGCCTTCGGCGATAATCCTCGGCATCATCTCCCACCGTAGCCACGATCAGCGGATTGGATCCAAGCAAGGAGAGGTTATAGGCGATATTGCCCGCGCAGCCACCAAAATCGCGCCTCAGTTCCGGTACGAGAAAAGAAACATTTAAGATATGAATCTGTTCTGGAAGGATGTGGTTTTTAAAGCGATCCTCAAAAATCATGATGTTATCATAAGCCATTGAGCCACAAACGATAATAGACATAAATTTTCTCCGCCCTGAATGAACTGAAACCGATTGTAAGGAATATGATTATTATTTACATGATCGGGTGCGGGTTTCAATCTCAACATGAAGCCATCAAACTCCTGGTAACCCACGGTAAGCCACGCTGTCAGATCAAGGCGTGCAAAATGGATCTACCCCCCTTCAACAGAGAAGTACATGCGCTTTCTGGTTCACATCCTCAATTCCCTCCGCAACGCACCGCTCAAGATCAAGATACTGATTGTCACGGTTGTACAAACCGTGTTGCTCGTGTTGCTGGTTTCAAACACCATATGGCTGATGAACGATGCGGCACGCACCAACCTTGAAAACTTGATCAGCCAGAACGCGTACTTGCTCAATGCGATGGCCGTTCCTTACATCAACCAGTCGGATCTCGACCCCCTTGCGGACACTCTGGGCGAATTCCTTGGTCATGTTACAGACACCGACGGAGTCACTTACGTCCGTTTCGGCGACAGCACGGGCAATATTTTGCTGAGTGCCGGCATGCCCAAAATGACAACGCTCCCGCCTCCCGATATCGATGCCGGCAACTGGAAGACCAATAACCTGTTTGACAACCCGATGATCCATGTGCGCCATCCGTTACTGCTTCCCAGCAACGAAGCGGGTTTTCTTCAGTTCGGCATTTCCAACAAAAATTTGGCCATGACCCGGCAATCCGTTTTGAGTCAAAGCATGTTCATCGCTATTGCAGGAATCCTCGTAACTTTCATTCTGCTTTCGATTGTCGGTTACATATTGACCAAACGGCTTACGCAAATGGTGGAGGTAAGCCAGGCTCTGGCCGAAGGCAAGTTCGATCGCCGACTACATGAAGAAGGCATGGACGAACTCTCCCGCCTCGCCCGCTATTTCAACACCGTGGCTTCTGCCCTTCAGCAACGGATCGACGACTTGCAGCACACGACAAAACGCCTGGAGGCAAGCGATGAACGCTATTCCATGGCAATTCACGGGGCAAACGATGGTCTGTGGGACTGGGACATCGCCCGCAACAGAGTTTATTACTCACCCCGTTTCTGCGAAATAATCGGGCATCCCATCAACACCTCGGTGTCCGACACTTCGCCGCTGGAAGCAATGACGGCACTTTTCACCACGCGCCTGCATCCGGACGAAGCGGCCACTTTTCATGCCCGCATGATCGAACACCTGAAAGGCTCAGCGCCTCAGTTCATGCTTGAACACCGCATTCGCCACAAAGACGGCAGTTACCGCTGGATCATGACCCGCGGTGTAGCGCGGCGTAATGAACAAGGCAGGGCCGTCCGGATGGCAGGCTCAATCAGCGACATCCACCCGCGCAAGCGCGCCGAACAGCAATTGCAGCACGATGCCATGCATGACGGTCTCACCGGCCTGCCCAACCAGGCACTGTTCATCGAGCACCTGCAGCACGCGTTTGCACAGCGGGAACGCGACCCGGATTTCCGTTTCGCGGTACTGGTGCTCAACCTCGAAAGCTTCCATCTCATCAATGACAGCTACAGCCATGCCGCAGGCGACCACCTGTTGCGCCAGGTTGCCGACCATCTCGGCAGTTCGTTGCGGGGCGGCGATATCCTTGCCCGCCTGAGCGCCGACCAGTTCGCCATCCTGCTGCATGACCTGTCGTCCAACAACGAGGCGCTGGAAACCGCTAGGCAACTGCTCAACCTGCCCGCGTTCGCCGCCCTGGGCTCCTGGCAGACATTGCATGTCCGGTGCCGGATCGGCGTAGCAACGAGCGACGGCTGCAACGATGCCGAAACCCTGCTGCGCGATGCCGACAACGCGTTGCAATCCGCGCGCAGGAACGCCTCTTCACCAGTGCAGCTTTTCCAGGCATCGATGCACGACACTTTACTGAACAGGCTCACGCTCGAAACTGATTTGCGCAACGCCCTGGCGCAAAACAAACTGAGCGTTGCCTACCAACCCATCATCCGTCTTTTCAATTCCAGCATTGCCAGCATCGAGGCACTCGCGCGCTGGCAGCACCCTGAACAGGGCTTCATCCCACCAAGCGTCTTCATCCCGCTGGCCGAATCCACTGACCAGGTGCACGAACTCGGCATGTTCATACTCAATCGCACCTGCCTCGACATCAAGGAATGGATCAGCCAGGTCGGGATCGACAACGTGCAACCCGTCAGCGTCAACCTTTCAGCGCGCCAACTCGCGCGCCCCGACCTTGCCTCCGAACTGCTCGATACCATCGCCAGCCACGGCCTGGCGCCCGAACTGCTGCGCTTCGAAGTCACAGAGAGCCTGTTTACCCGCTCC
>Ga0123353_10017071_pt1 | contig 10645 bp, 1 predicted proteins | sample TergutLab28metaG_3_FD_92763 | JGI IMG/M metagenome (GOLD analysis project Ga0123353, IMG submission 92763) | Labiotermes labralis P3 segment gut microbial communities from Petit-Saut dam, French Guiana - Lab288 P3 | ecosystem: Host-associated > Arthropoda: Insects > Digestive system > Gut ... | reverse complement strand
TCGAGACGGAGGAGGAGTCTTTCAGGCTGTGGCTGTTGTTGCGTGGGATGGAGCAGAGCCAGATCGAGAACGTCTTGCGAAACAGGGAAGTTGGCATCGCCGACAATTCCAAAAGCATTACGAGTAATGGCAACGTCGCAAACGGCAAGTCCTCGATGACGACGGCTGGTGGTCGAGGCGGTGGTGCGATGGATGTGCCGTCGGAGCCAACGATGATGGTGGGGCCGAACGAGACATACAAGACGCTGCAAGCGGCGTGGGATGCGGCGCAGGACGGTGAGGTGATCGGCGTGATGCCGGGGGCAAGCTACGCGGGTTTCACAGCCTACTACGATTACAAGAACGTGTGGTTTGTGGCGCAGAGAGTGCCAAGCGAGGAGCCACCGGTGATTACAAGCGTCGTAGATATTTACAATAATGACGACAAGCTTGTCGCGTTCGAGGGATTCGTGTTCAGGCCGCAGGGCGCATCATACTATTCAGAGGCCGTATCCGCATCTGGTGCGGAAATGCTATTCGTCAACTGCCTTTTCGATAATAGGGCGGCATACTGGACATACCCGATGGTCAATGTGTATGACGGCGATGTTTCGCTGACCCACTGCACTCTTTTCGGCAACGAGGTGCTTGTGTGGACTCTCGGGGACACGAACCTTTTCATAAAAAGCAGCATTCTCTGGAACAGGAGTGGCTACTACGGCTACGATCCCGTGGCAGCTGGCGGAGCGTATGTGGAGGTGGAGCACTCGATCATCCGAGGCGAGCAGTTCGGTGCCTCGGGAGCGAATCCACGATTGACGTGGGACGGGTGGCTCATGCCGGGTTCACCGGCGATTGGCAAAGCGGAGGCGGACTTGGTGGTATACGACATTCATGGGGAGTTGAGATCCGCGAGCGCGCCCGACGTGGGCTGCAGCGAGTTCGACGCCGCGAAGGTTCTGTCCCTACAGGAGTACATGGAGAGCGAGAATCCGCATTCGGCAGGTGCGACCCCAACGCCGACGATATTCGTCGACGCGAGCATCCCCTCGGGAGGAAACGTATACTCGACGTTGCAGGCGGCGTGGAACGCGGCGAGAAACGGGGATGTGGTCGGAGTCGGGGGCGGGAGTCATGCGGGGTTCTCCACAGGCGACAACTACCATTACAAGAACGTGCTGTTCCTTGCGGCGACGAATTCAGGTCAAGCCCCGCCCGTGATTACGAGCAGCGTGTATGTTTACAACGTGGGAGGGGCCACGGTTATGTTCGAGGGGATCGTGTTCAGGCCGCAAGGTGGCAATGTGGCAGCGCGTACGGATGAAGCAGGCGTGCGGTTTCTCAACTGCCTCTTCGACGGTAGCAGGCAGGAAGTGGAGTGGTGGAACCACGGTGAGTATCCCCCCCTGCTCGAAGCAGGCTACTGGAGCGAGACTTCCATCATCCACTCTACGCTTGCCGGCAACGATGCGCTTGTTCGGGCGTATGGGAATGTGGGCATTTCCATAAAAAACAGCATCATCTGGAATAAGAGGATGGGGACGGCGATTGCAAGCAGCTTCGGGACTCCGCTGGTGGAGGTGGAGCACTCGATCATCCAAGGTGGGCAGTTCGGTGCCTCGGGAGCGGATCCACGCTTGACGTGGGACGGGTGGCTCAGGGCGAATTCCCCCGCGATTGGCAAGGCCGATGCGGGCTGGGCGAGAGTGGACATCCACGGCGAGACGAGGTCTGCAAGCGCACCCGACATGGGCTGCAGCGAGTTCGACGCCGCAAGGGTTCCGCCCTTGCAGGAGTACATGGAAGCCCGCAATCCGCACTCGACGGGCGCGACGCTTACGCCGACGAAGATTGTCGATGCGAACGTCACGCAGGGAGGAATCTTCTACAATACATTGCAGGCGGCGTGGAACGCGGCAGAGAATGGCGATGTGATCGAAATCAAAAGCGGGAGCCACGCGGGGTTCAGTTCGGGTGGAGCGTCCAGAAACGTGTTGTTCGTGGCGGGAACGAAGCCAGGGCAGGCCCCACCCGTGATTACGGGCGGCGTGTACATTCACAACAATGGGGGCATGGTCATGTTCGAGGGTATCGTGTTCAAGCCGTTGCCGAGCAACTATGCGGTGATTGCGGAAGATGCAGGCATACACTTCCTCAACTGTCTCTTCGATGGGACGAGGCAGGATCCATGGTATTGCTCGTCCCTGATTTTGGCATCCGACGATAGCGACATCTCCCTCGTCCACTGTACGCTTTTCGGCAATGGCGATATCGTATGGCCAAGCCACGGGGCAACCCTTTTTGCCAAGAACAGCATTCTTTGGAGCAAGGGAGCCTCCAGCATACCCGCTTCGGGTTTCGCCCGGGTGGAAGTGGAGGATTCCATCATCAAGGGCTGCCAGGTCTACGGGGCTTGGGACAGGGATCCGCTGCTGACTAGGGAAGGATGGCTGCGCAAGGATTCGCCCGCGAGGGGCGCGGCGGAGACGGACTTTGCGTCGGTGGATATTTACGGGCGGGCGAGATCGAGCGCACCCGACATGGGTTGCGTAGAGTACGACACGGGCAGGGTTCCCGAGGCGATGGAATATTTCTATGCCCGCATTTCGCGTTCGCCAGGCGTGAAACCCGTTCCGACGATGATGGTCGCCGCGGACGGAAGCGGTGACTACGCAACGCTGCAGGACGCATGGGACGCGGCCAGTGACTGGGATGTGATCGGCGTGGAAAGCGGGACATATCCGGGATTGAGCGGCACGGCCAGGAACGCCCTGTTTCTGGCGCAGGTCGAGCAGGGCGAAGAGCCGCCCGAGATCGAGGGCAGCGTCGACATCGACGGGGGCTACGTCATGTTCGAGGGGTTTGCGTTCAGTTCAGCGCAAAACGGCAATGGGGGAATGGACATAAACGATGCCTCGGCGTGTTTCATCAATTGCTTTTTCCAAAGCGATGTATGGATTCCCTTCATCTATGCCTCCGACACCGACATCTCCCTTATCCACTCTACGTTTGACACCATCGACGGCGCGGTGTACGCCTCTGGAAACGTGAACCTCTTCGTGAGGAACAGCGTCCTCTGGAGCAAATGGCAGTCCACGGCATTTGCAGGGTGGGGGTACTGGGATGTGGATGCGCAGGATTCGATCATCAACGGAGGGCAGTACGACAGCGTGGCGAATAGGGTGAGGAGCGTCGATCCGCTGCTTACGCAGGAAGGCTGCCTCACGGAAGCCTCGCCCGCGCGACACAGGGCGGAGGCGGGCTGGGCGGAGGTCGATATTTTCGGCAATTCGAGACCCTTTGCCCCGCTGGGCGGCGGTCCCGACATAGGGTGCGAGGAGTTAAGCGACCCTGGAGCCGACAAGGACTTGGACGGGAACGGCCTGCCCGACTGGTGGGAGATGAAGCACTTCGGCCAGACGGGCCAGAATCCCAACGCGACGCCGAGCGGGAATGGCTCGACCATCAAGGCGAACTGGCTCGCTGGCACGAATCCGAACGATTACTATGACCACCCCGAAGGAAGGATCGTTCCGCAATTGAGCATCGCGGGCGGCAACGCCCAGACGAGTTCGCAGGAAACCTTCCTGCCGCAACCATTGACGGTGTCGGTGAAAAACAGCAAGACGGGAGTGCCGCTGGCCAACGCGCCCATCACGTTCAGCGTGACCCAGGGTGCGGGAAAAGTGGCGGTCTCGCCGAGCGCGACGCAGCAAACGAGCGTGCAAGTGCGCGCCGACTGGCAGGGCATGGCGCGCGTGCACTTCCTGCAACCCGCAGGGACAGGGATCACCTCGCAGGTGCGAGCCTCCGCGCCGAATCTCCCCCAGGCGATGTCCGTCAACTTTTCGGCGACCACTGGCCCTGCGACGCTCTTTCCGCAGCCGGGCAGGTACGCGGTGAGGGTGGGAGTGCAGGTGAGGGAGGCCGACGAGCCGAAGCCAGGCGTCGTCTACCGCTACACGACCAACGGCACCGACCCCACGACTTCCTCGACGCAATGGCCAGCGGGGGGATTGCATCTCACGCAGGATACGGCGCTGAAGATCCGTGCGTGGTCGGGAACGACCGCTGGTGTAGTGCAGACGGCGGTTTACGAGGTCGTCAAATACCCCGCGATGGTGAGCGCGGGAGGCACTCACAGCATGGCGCTCGACGAGATGGGCGAGGTGTGGGTGTGGGGCTACAACAACTACGGGCAGCTGGGCATAGGGGTGGCGAACACCGCCACCAACGGCAGGCCGCTGCCGCTCAAGCGCGTGGAGGGCATGGCACGAGCCATACACATATCGGCGGGCGACACTCACAGCGCGCTGGTGGACGAAAACGGTGCCGTATGGACATGGGGGCGCAACAACTACGGACAGCTTGGTGTGGGCAACACAGCCAACAGCCCGATACCCGTGAAAGTTCTCTTTCCCTCCAATGCAGCGGCAATTAAGGAAGTCTCGTGCGGCTACACCCATACGCTGGCACTCGACGAGATGGGCAACGTGTGGGCGTGGGGCAACAACGCCAACGGCAGACTGGGCACCAAGGGAACGGCAGGCACGGGTACCGTCGACCATTCACCCGCGAAGGTGCTTGCGGGCGAGGGCATGGGCGTGAGCGTGGACGTGGATGCACCTGTGGTGCAAATCTCGGCTGGCGGCACTTTTTCGTTGGCACTTGATGCCAAGGGCATCGCATGGGCGTGGGGCGACAATGCCAACGGAAGGCTGGGAGACGGAACGGCGAGCGTACGCCACGCGCCCGCCAAGGTGGCGCAAACGGCGATAGGGTCGGTGAGGCAAGTCTCGGCGGGCGGCAGCCATTCGCTGGCGGTGAGCACTGGAAACAAGGTCTGGGCGTGGGGTGCCCCGGGCAACGGCAGACTGGGCAACGGAAAAACGGCGGGAAACTTCTACTCGCCCGTTGAGGTGGAGTGGCAGTACTCGGGGCAGGGATTTTCAGTATTGTTCCCCGTGCATGCAAAAAATGTTTCTGCGGGCGACAGCCACTCACTGGGAGCATATGGCGGGTGGGATACCGCCACATGGACGTGGGGTCTCAACACCAACGGCAGGTTGGGAGACGGGACAGCGACCTCTCGCGCCACTGCCGCGGAGGTGGTGCGAACTGCGATGGGCGCGGCGGAGCAGGCATCGGCGGGGACGACCCACTCGCTGGCGATGGCTTGGGACAGCACGGTGTGGGCTTGGGGCGGTAACGGCAACGGCAGACTGGGCAATGGAGGGGAGAATGGAACGGGAACCCAGAGCCTCACGCCCGTGCGCACGGGCTGGCCGGGTGGCCAACTCAAGCTCATCGGCATCGACAGCCAGCAGAAGGGAGTCTCGGACAACTGGCTGCTGTACCACTTCAACACCCTGAACATCGATGTGACCGACGAGTGCGCCGGCAGCGGCCTCTCGTACGTGGAGAAGTACCTGCTGGAGTTGGATCCGAAAAAAGACGACACCAGCGGCGACGGCATGATCGACGGCTACAAGCTGGCCAACGGGCTCGACCTCTTCGGCGACAACGCGTTCTCGAGCAAGAGCGGCTGCCGCATCCCCAACATCTGGAAATACAAGCACGGCTGGAAACTTGACGCGCTTGGCCGCGTCGACGACCCGAAGAACGAAGTGATCAACCGACCGCCCACCTTCTACGTGGACGAAAAGTTCACAGTCTCCATCAATCACACGGATCGAGAGTATCGGAAGATCCAGGACGCGGTGGATGCGGCGCAAAGCGCGAACGCCCGCTTTGCCATCATCGAGGTGGCGCCGGGCACCTACAACGAATCGGTGCGCGTGGGCACGCTCAACAGCGCCGCCAACGTCGAACTCCTCCTGCTGGCCAGGCACAGCCCCCACAACCCCCAGAACCCGGTGGCAATCGTCGGGGCGGCCGGCACGACCACGCACCCTGGCACGCTCACCCTCAACAGCCCCTCGGTGGTGGACGGGTTCATCATCACCCACGCGACGAACGCCAAGGGCAGCGGCGTGAGCCTGGGCGCGGGCGGCGCGGCTGGCGTGACGCAGAAGCAGAGGCGCATCGTCAACTGCCTCGTCCGCGACAACACCGCATCGAGCACGACCACCGGCGGAGGCATCACCAACAACGGCCAGGAACTCACCATGGTGCATTGCACGCTGACGGGCAACGCCGCGGCCAACAACACGACCGCCAACGGCAGAGCCATCTACAACGCAGCCAACGCGAAAACCCACATCGTCAACTCCATCCTCTGGAACACCGCCAGCGCCACGCCCGAGGTTCACAACGTCAACGCGACAGCCACGGCGACGCAAACCGCCTCGATCATCCGAGGCGGCCAGCTCGGAGCCGGCGGCATCGACCCGAAGCTGACGGCGGACGGCTGGCTCACGGCGGACTCGGAAACCGCGCTAGGCAAGGCCGAACCCGGCTGGACGGTTACGGACATCCGAGGCCAGCCGCGACCCAATCAGTCAATAAGTCAATCAGGCAATAAGGCAACCCCAGACCTCGGCTGCGACGAGTTCACCTCGTCGAACGGACTCGTGCCCGACTGGTGGCTGCTGAAGTATTTCGGGACCGCGGGGGTGGCGGTCGATGCGCAGTGCGCGGAGGCCTATCGCCTCGGCCTCGTCCCCTCCCACATCTACAATCCCCCCCTCGTCGCGATCGATGCCCCCCAGAACATCGCATGGCCTGCGGATCAAGTGACACTCACGGCTACGGCGATGAGTCCGAACGTGAACCCGCTGCCGTTGACGGCGGTGTGGCGGATGGTTTCGGGGCCGCGGCATGTCGTCTTCGACAACGTATTGACGTTCACAACGACGGCGGAGTTCCCCATCCCGTTCCCCGGCGACTACATGTTCGAGGTGGCCGTGAGCGACGGTGCGACCACCGCGACGGCGCAGACGACGGTCACGGTCACGCTGGCCGAGGGCGAAAAGCCGAAGGTTAAGTTCCTCGAGCCTGCCAACAATGCCACCCTCACGGCGGGGCAGCATTACACGTTCAAGATCGAGGCCGCGTCGGCCAATTCGACGATCGACTTGGTGGCGCTCAAGCGGGACGGGAAGGTTTTTGCGACGTTTGAGAGGAAGCGCAACGGTTCATTCAAGATATCGAGCGGCACCTGCACGATAGACTCCGAGGGGGGCGTCACCCTGTCGATACCTCGGAAGGAAACCGACTTGAAAACCTACGTCTACGAGGCGGAGGCGAGGGACGGGCGAGGGTTCGCCAGTTCCGCCTGGACGAGCGTGACGTGGAAAAAGGCGGGAAGCAGCGGCGGCGGCGGCGACCCCGATCCCAACGACGACGACGATGAAGAGGAGGATGAAGAGGACGACTGGGATTTTGACGATGAAGTGGAGGAGGAGGAAGTGAGCGTGGCACTCACGATGGACAACACGCCCAAAGGAGTCACGGTTCCGATGCTGGTGAGCCTGGGAGAATATTCGTTCAAGGTGGAAGTGGGGGATACGAGAGGCGAGGAAGTGCTGCTGAAGAAGGGGCAGGACTACATTGCGACAGTCTCGCCCGAGCACAAAGCGAAGCCGCTGTGCGGCTCGTGCCAGCAATGCCACGACTGCGGCTGGGACAACCTGAACAACTTCGCGACGGCGCACCAGATAGGGACGGTGCAGTTGAACGGCAAGTACGATCAGGAGTTCTACGTGGGCAACGGGCACTGGAAGGTGGACAACAACCAGGGGTCGATATGGGGAATGCCGGCCGGTGCGTTCATGGGCGGCGGCAGCGGTGGCTACCATGAAACGGACGCGGGCAAGGCGTCTTTGACTGTGAGCCCCGTCAGCATTTCGATGACCACGCCCGGACATCCGGGGTATTTCGTGATTGACGGCGGGGACGGCAGCGGGGACGTCACCGACGGGGCCACGGAGTTCACCTTTTCGGAGGATACGCCCGGTGTGTTGACACTGCAGTTGAAGGCGAGCTTCACCATTCCGCCAGAGGTCACGCCGGAGGAGTTCGAGAGGGGGTGCAGGTTCCATGTGCAAGGCATAGGGAATTCCAAGCTGGAGTGGGAGATGTTCCACGAGGACGGGCGGGCAAAGATACGAGACGGGTATCTTACTGCGAAGGTCAAGTTCACGGGGCTGCCTGAGAAGTACAAGGATTTCGGCAGGAAGAAAGTCGTCGTCTCCCACAATGGCACCAAAATGGACCAAGTCTGCTTCTATGTGTTCTTCCCGCGCGACAAGTGGAACCATCCAGGCACGGGCGGGGACAAAGGCACACCAAATTGGTATTTCTACTGGAAGCAAATCCCCTCCATCAAAAGTATGATCAATACGAACATTCGCTATGAAGCTGGTGTCCGTAGTTCATATACTTTCGCTAATCAAACGATAAACATACGTGACGATATCATTGAAGGAAAAGGTCCAGAAACTTGGAGTAAGCCGACGGGAGTTGACCTTTTTGCGTGGGCAGTGGGGCACGAGGCGAAACACCATACCCAAATGACGGGTTTCTGGCCGAATGGTTACAACATGTACGAAGATGAGAATCTCGACGGGATACCTGACAACCAAGAGGAAATCTATATGATAGGAAGACCTTATAATCCGAAAAACCAGCGCACATATCGAGATCAAGTCGATTATGGTCCTGATCCTATGATTTTAGACAATGAAGACATCTGCATGCGTAGACAAATTTATCCATACGATGTAGATCAATTATGGAATAATGGCACTGCAGATAAGGATGACTGGTCAAAAGACGGAAAGCAATTTGGAAAACATAAAGATTTAGACTAATATGAAAATACTACATTTCACTTCACTGCTTATTCTCGCTGGCACCGCAATGTTGTTTGCTGAGACTCCAACGATGGATATTATCAATGCAATCAATCAGGCTAAGGCTTATAAAAGTCCTTCACAGGCTTGGGCGGCCGTAAGGATGGCTCAGACTGCGGACGATTCGATTTACAATGCAGGGGTCAAATTGCCGTCTCGGACATCTTTATCAATGCTTGCCGTCAGTGCCCTTAGCTATCTCTTGTCGCCAGATCAAGACTTCGCACAAAACGAAGCATTGTTAGATGCCTTGAACATTGACAGGTCAAGCTACGACAGATCGAGTCCGGATGCCTACATGGTCAGTATGCTCACCGACAGCAATCTCGTTGCGCGAGACGTTGCCCTGCGAAGCCTCTACAGGGAGGATATTCCAGGGTGGTATAGCGACAGGGTGGTGAAAGTCGCAACTATTTCGGAACCGATTAAAAATATTTTACTGGAAATAGCGGCAAACGATGACTATTTCGCTCTTTATCGTAGACCTCGACCGCGAACCGATGGGCTTCTAGCACCTCCCAACTTCGGGGACGAGGTAGATTATTTTGCAGCTCCATTTCGGAATCTAGCGATAAAAGCTTTGAATGCCAATGGAATTGCGGTCAAGCTGGATGAAAACCAGTTGATATATGAAGGTCTGGCGTGGCTGGGAAGATTGTATGTCGAGTGTGAGACTGATGCCGATAGAAATACCATATTCTTCTATTTGAGGGCGCTTGATCCAACGCATCCTGCTATAATTTACGCACAGCAAAAGGCGCAAGAGGCAGCAGGAAGTGATAACCCGCGTAGGGTAGTAAAGTCCAATTCACAGGAACTGCTGGAAGTCTTCAAATTCCTAGTGGAAGCCACGCCCGAGATGTGGAAGGAAGCTCTTGAAGGAATGTCTGTGGAAGCAGTCGTTGAGACTCCCACCGAGACAGCCGAACCTTCCATTGCAGAAGTGGCACCACAACCCGAGCCAACACCGCAACCCACTGCCTCGCCAGACGAGACAGTCAAATCCCCGTCGTTTCCGTTCTCCATTTGGCTCGTTCCCTTAGCAGTCGCGCTCTTAGCAGGAATCGGTTATGTTTTCTATCGCAGAAAGCGAGGTGCAACAACATTCTGACTCCTGACTTCTGACTTCTCGATTCTTGTGTATTATGATTCCAGACATCGAGGATATTTGCATGCGCACACAAATTTATCCATTTAACGAAGACATACTGTGGACGAATGGAACAGCGAATAAGGATGACTGGGCAAATCCAGGAAAGAACAAAGGCACACCTGATAAAAATTTAGATTAATATGAAAATACTACGTTTCACTTCACTATTCGTTTTGGCTAGCACCACAATGGCGCTTGCCGATGATTCATACATAAAGATTGGTCGCACAATCAATCTAGCTCACATTGAAAAGGATCCTGAACAAGCTTGGGCAGCTGTAAGGATGGCTCAAACTACAAATGACACGCCTCACGTTGCAGGCGTATTGTCAGATAGAACAAGTTGGTCGATGAGTGCTGTCAAGGCACTTGCGCCTCTTTTGCCACCCGATCAGGATATTGCGTACAATGAAGCCTTGCTGGATGCATTGAATATAGACAGGTCAAATTACGACAGATCGAGTTCCGATGCCTACATGGTCAGTATGCTTACCGACAAGAATCTCGTTGCACGAGACATCGCCTTGATGAGTCTTGCCAGACAGCAAATCTCTGAGCCGATAAGGAACGCTTTGCTTGAAATGGCAGCAAATGACGACTATTTCAATATTGGAAGCAAACCCAGATCAGTGCGGCTAGATGGGCTCCCTTTTCCTCCTGATCCAGGAGACGAGATTAGGTATTTTGCAGCTCCATT
>Ga0123353_10017070_pt1 | contig 10645 bp, 10 predicted proteins | sample TergutLab28metaG_3_FD_92763 | JGI IMG/M metagenome (GOLD analysis project Ga0123353, IMG submission 92763) | Labiotermes labralis P3 segment gut microbial communities from Petit-Saut dam, French Guiana - Lab288 P3 | ecosystem: Host-associated > Arthropoda: Insects > Digestive system > Gut ... | reverse complement strand
GCCCAACAAAGGGAAAATTTCCCACCCCCCCCCCCCCCCCCCCCCCACACACAGGTCCCAGAAAACTGGGTAAAAAAATTTGAGTTCAGTTTGGACTCGGGAACGGGGAAATAATACGAAAGATGTCCGCCACCACAGCACAATAGCGATCAACATTCTAGCTCCCAAGGACCAGTTACACTGTCGTGGTTGGGGAGTGAGTCAAAAATGATCGAAGATAATATGTATTGTGATTCAAAACTTGTTTCTTGAGTTTCGGCTGTTTATTTAGGGTCTCCGAACACACATTAGAATCGGCTACAATTTTTTGACTTATGGTACACGTAGCCAGCTGTCAACAACGAAGACAGTACAGGAAAGAATCTTATGATTGGTACATACATACATATACATTCCATAGATCCCTGAGGCTGTCACCAGACAACAGGATGTGGAACATATAAAATTATTACAGTGTGAGAATTTACACAGTCATATAGGTCAGTAATACATATCATCTGTAAGAGCAAAAAATCCATCCACAGAGCAAAACGAATTGTACAGGATTTGGATGGACGTGATCGTAGCCTAATATGAAGTAGCACCCGCCAATTTTCCTACGGCTTAACAAAAATTGCGAAAAAAAAATCTCATCAAGTATTTGTCCCGACCGGGTTCTCCTGAATACAAGTCACAAATGCTACTGCTTGATCGTTCAGTGTTACAGAGAACATGTCTTGTAACTTTAACTGAAACGCATTTGTTCAGCAGGCACTACGATTCCTAGACAAATATTCTGTAAACAAATTGTATTATCAGGAAAATAACACTGAATTTCATGCTAAGCAGAAATTCGAAGAAGCTGGTAAATTCAAATTATCGATGTGTATTAGTAACTAAGCACTGTTTTATTAGCTACATGTCCTTTATATGATTAAGACTGATGTCACTATAATAACAACCTGCAGATAATTACCTTGTGCACAACGACAGCTCACGACGAACGAACTGGTAGACTGAAACTTGGCAGCAAATGCGGTGGAATCAGATACGTGTGGTCGCTGGAGTTGCACAACGGCAGTCCGGACCACAGATCAGGGTCTGGACAGTAGGTCTGGGTCAACACACATGGGAGGCCCCTGTGAGGTTTCAATGCCAAGTTATTGTAAAGAGTCACTTGCAGCTTGAAATGTTGACAACAGTGTGCCATCGGGCTGATTTTCATAACATTTTCTAAGTCGGAGTTTAGGGCATGCATGTCGCTGAAATCTGAAGACAAAGAGTTTTAAAATTATGGTGTCCCGCGATGTGACGGTATGTTGCCTAGTTAACAGGAATCGGCGTGTGGGAGGAACCTTCTGTTTTCCAACATTAAACCTATTGCTTGGCTCGTTTCGACCGTAACCTTGACTGAATTTCATTACAAGTGAATATTTGTTGGTAGAGGAAGCCTCATAGATTATATAATATGTTCAATGGCGATTTCTGAACACAGTGGGTACCATTTGTGAGGATAATACAAGTAGTAGGAAATCATTTCTAAATGTGCACTGCGGTGTAAGTAACCCAGCACCTTGGGTTGCATTGAAATTGCACACACAAACACATAATACAATATATATGTGTGCGTGTGTGTGTGCGTTCGTGCGTGCGCGTGTGTTTTGAGAAGGGGAGCTCCCTACAAGACTTGCAATTCAAGATTTTCTCGCGCATCTTTGAGAAATATTTTAGAGGTACTGGAACTGAGTTTTTTCGTACTTCCTCAAAATACCCCCATTGTGTCCCCTGGGCTTACAAAACAACCACGAAATCTGGTCCTTTAGGCACAGGACTACCAGTTATTCAATAGTACCTCCTTATGTTGGGAGACTAACATCGTCAGTAATACTAATGCACAGCAATTAATATCCACACGAAAGCAGCGCCCTTTGCAAATCCTGCAGCAATTGTATCTTTCCCTCTTATTATTTATGTGTAGTCCAGGTGGTACGCGCGTTGAGAAGTTGTATGAGACGTTAGTTTGGTCATCCTTGTCATATTACAAAATGTACTGTGGCAAGAAAGTGCCACATAACCTCCCATGGGATATCATATCTATAATTCTGCTAACCTTCGGCCCCAAGAGAGAGGTCACGTACGATTACGTTTATAAATAATGAAGTTTATGTTTTCTGCGTACTAAACTTACTCCAGGGTGAGAAATCACATGGGTCAATCTTAAAATTGCACACTGTACTTTCTTCCTCCTCAAAAAATAGTACTCCATGGAGAATATCCAATACGTCCAGCTACGTCAAGTTTAAAGATGGCGCCTGAATTTCGATTGTTTAAGCTCAACACATCGGTTCCTCGAAATCGATATATTACTTTATTCCACGTTCACGGAGGTGGCCCGCGAAGTTAGAATCTTTTCTTCCGTGTTAAGTTGCTCAACCTGGTGCCGTATCTTTTCTAACGTTTCTGAAAACGAACTGTCCATTTAAAATAGAGAGACTGAGCAAATTATAGGCTAAACAAAATGACAGAACCAGAAAGTGTGCTTATTAACACTTCAAAAGAAGATTTGTGGAGAGAATGCGACTTCCTGGTAAGAATTATTTTTAATATAACAGACACTGTGTCGTTTTACTGCAATGGTACATGTCTCGAGTTCATGTAGTTCATAAATACCACAAGAATACTCTGCATAAATCACAACCATTTATTTTGCTCTTAGGATTTCCAATGAAAAATGTGATCCATCAGACTGCACAAAATACATTATTTTTCTACTTCACATTGTAAAGTTTGCAATGTCGTATAGTTTGGTACATGGATTCTGTTTTGAAGGCACGTCCTGCCTCCATCTTCATGTTAAGTTCTATCGTTTAGATGTAAGAGGCCAGAGGGCTTTATATTCCAAATTAATATGATCCTAACAAATGCCAACAACTTTGTCATAGTGACAGTAGCATTCTTCATCAGGAATGTGTAATAAATGTAATTTTTTTATATTAACAGGATGAAGTAATTACTGCTGTCAGTTCTATCAGCAACAATCTTCATGGGCTGTTTGATGACTTTACTATATCTCCTGCTTTTGTCTGCCTTGATTCGGATCTAACACGCTTGCAACGGGAAACAGCAAGTCTCAGTAGAAACATTGAGTATCTAATTGGTTTTCAGCTTCATGATGTACACCAAGGTGATATTATCAACTATGAATAATTTAGCAATGCATATGAAAAGCTCATGTAAGTTAAGTTAACCAGACAGCAAGTTGCATTACACTCTCTGATATAAATGCTCAAAGCTGTTCCACTATTTAGAACAATTTGATTTCTTGTTCTGTGGGTCTCATGTCCAGCAAATGCTGTGGAGTGGGATGAATGGCACAATGACAGATGGACACATTTCAGATGTTGTGGTTCCAAGCTTTAACCAGTTTGTTGCACTAAACATTTGAATCAGAATGGTACATTGACTTTAAATAACATGTTGGCAGGGATGTTTCCAAATATATGTATGGAATTGTAACAACTGAGTTTCTCCTGGTGGTGACTATAAAATTTCTATCTTCTGGGTTGACCAAGAGCAATATTTTATTTCCTAAATTTTGCAGGTACCAAAACACAATGGCATCTGCATTTGGTGATGCATCTTTTGCAGGACCCTGTGGGTCAATGTGCTGGAAATTCTACCCCATGCCTTGAAGCTCCACCTCACACCACATACAATCCAATTCCCTTATTTATGTTTACTCTGAAATTCTTACCTCTTTTCACCCTCCAATAATGTGTTTTCATTTCATTCCCCATAAACATTTTTTGGTCTCCCTTCAGGGCCACCATCTTCCACTGAATCATTTGAATTCCCATTTCCTGCCCTCACTTCATTGTACCTGTACCATCCATTTCTTGTTCAGCTGCTTCGTATGCCCTGAAGTACATCCAGCTGGTTCCCACAAAACATGGTACTGAATACCAACTGCATGAGGTCACCCAGATACAGTAATATTTATACAAGGAACTTCATTTCTGAACATGTCAAATTATATTTTGTTACTGGCTTATTCAGGGCATGACTGAAAGGAAGCCTGAGAGCACTGTAGATTTTCTTGTGGGATGTTGTATAGGATTCATGAAAACTGCTATTCACTGTACTTCAGGGTCTTTGGAGTAGGAGATTGACTGAATAGTCTCACTGCATTGTGATGTATGAAACTGACACAAGAGCTGTGGTTTCCTGCTTTCAGGGAAGTGATGTCTTGTGGTCTGGTAATTAATTCCAGACTACAGTGTCACATCCCAGAAGAAACAACAAACTTCATAGTCACCACTGTGAGAAATTCAAATCTCACTTGATACAAGAGTTGATCAAATAACTGTGTCCTTTAGCCATGACTGATTTACACACTGAACTGGAAGACGTTCATCATAAGTATGCAAACTTGCAACGTGACTGGACCAGTCAACAGGAAAACATTGGTCACATGCAGGCTGGATTGTTCAGAGTCCGCAACCAGGTGCAACAGCAGAGCCAATTTTGTGCATCCCTTGGAGCGGTCATGGGGAGTCTCATTTGGAAAGCTTCAAGGATTCCTGCTGTCGTGGACGTTCTTCTGTCTGGGGTACGAGAAACTGCTATAGAACTTTATATTTGGAGTTGGAGACAATATGGCACTGATGATATTACAGACAGTGTAACAGGATGGTTAGTGTTCAGTCTTACATAAGGGACAAACAAAGACAATAAATGTGGGGAGAGGAAGACAGCTCCATAAAGAAAGAGCAGGGTCTTGTACATGGGAACTAAAGATCTTACAATTACTGAAATTCACTACTCAGTATGTAGAAGACATAGTTCACATAATAGCAGTATGTACCAAGTTCTTTTTGGTAATTTAGAATAATGTATTGTCAGAGGATACAAATATGTCTGTAATCTAACTCAACATGTCTTCGCTCTTCTGGGATGTTACACAGCATAGATTTGTAGTTATTTACTGATGTTTTGGGACAAGCTATCAGTCCCATCTTGACCCTATAAGATGGGACTAATAGGCTGTCCCATAATATCAATAAATAACTACCAACCTATGCTGCATAACATCCCAGAACAGCAAAGATCCCATTTATGCCACAGCAGAAGCCTGAAACCTGTCAAAGGATGTATGTGTGTATACTATACATCTTTACCATGAAAATGGTTAAGCATTCACATGCAGTGCTAAGCATAAGTGGGCTAGTTTCATAAAGTTCCCATTTCAATCCCACAACAAATACCGTACTTCCCAATTCTATTTCAAACAACTGAACCATATGTGTATCAGTAAGTTAATGGCAAAATATTTAGTTCATGTAGTTTTCCTATAAATAGCTGTACATTTGCCTTCTTTACAGAAGTGCATCTTCCTGCTTCAGTTCATCCCACCCATTCACCTCACTGTCTTCAAATAAGTGGACATGGCCATAAAGTCTACAAAATTCTTCTGTGTATTTCCTTCCTTCCTTCTGGCTGACATAATTCCTAACCTGCTGCTCCCATCCCTTTTCGTGCAGGCTGTTCTTCCAATTACATGCTTAAGTCCTCCACTGGGGTTACATGCTAACTTTTAAAACACACCCATACAATCTTACGGTTTTATTCGTTAATTTATCATCCAACATATTTATTAATCTTTAAAATGTCTCTGTACTAATACTAACCTCAGAAGCATTGTTACATATTAATTATACTAAATAATTTAACCTTATCCAAGGCAGTTTACAGTCTGGTTTATTTGACAACACTTTGTCGACTGTGAAGGTTATACAGCATAAAATGATAAACGTTCATTTACGGTGTAACAACACCTCAGACTGTGCAGTATCAAATGGTAGGGGATTAGTGATTATGAATTGGGAAGGATGGGGAAGGAGGTGCTGACGCCCTCATCTCTGGCCATTATCGAGACAGACTGATAAAAAATTTGTCGAGACAGCCTCTGGACAAAGCTTCTTCCCAAACATGAAGCATGCACGTCACCCAGCACAGTATGATGCTTGGCATCAAATTAAAGATTATTTTAATAATGCAAAAAGCAAGTGTGTCTCACTTCCTGACTCTATCGCAACATTTGACATGGACTGCAGATACACCACTTATAGGATGCCAGGCTGCCAGACACAGTTTGAACCAAGGATATCATGAATACAAGGCATCAATGTAACCCACCTGCAAATGTGCTGTTTCTGGTTGTCACTACTGACAGAGGTAAACACATCACAGTTAGCCACAGTCTATTTAGCAATGGTCCGAAGGTCAACTGGTCTCAGCAAGTTTTTTGGTTCTGTGCCTATGGCAGTAGTTCTTTGGATTTCACCTTGAAATCTGAGACCTGACAACATTGAGCATACTATACTAGGAAATATCCTTATTTATAAACCACTTTTTCCACTACATTTCATGCATATGTTCAAACTTTGCATTATATTCCACGTCTTACAAATCCTGTTTGTGAATAATAAATCATAATTGAATAAATGTAGGGTTAATTTCCATCCACTGAGCTGACTCAGCCTTTGTACTGCAGTTCTCAATTTGAGATGCAAATCAGCATGTAACAACTGGATCATTAACTACAGGGATCAGTTAGTGCTGAAGGAGGTGAGGGCAGCAAGTGATGATCATGCTATCCTGTCTTGCAGCCAGAAAAACCGAAGTCAACCACACACAAATCTCAGTAATTTTATCAAATGCTCTGACCAACACTTAAAGCAGTACCCTTAAATCCTAGTCATTAACACACCACACACAGTTCCAAAATTTTACTACACACAGTCCTTGAACCAACATTTCAGACAAGACAGACATGTTACTGCTAAGCCAACCTGTTCAGCAGTATCCCAAGTTACTGGTGACATAACTGCTTCAGCATTATCTGATGTTATTGCTGGGCCACATGAAGCATGGTTTCTTATTTCCCAACCTCGTTTACTAGTTTATTTTCTTGTAACAGGCAATCTGTCAGTATTATTCAATATACAGATAAAATGTTGTGAACTTATGTAGGTTTCCAGGTTTTGAGGGCTGCAAGTTTTCAGATCAAGGTCTTCTGGTATGTTACTCTTGACCTGATATATGAAGGCATGTTCTTCTCAAACAATGGTGCATGCTACAGACCATCACACCACCAAAGACCCCAATCTAAACTTTAGACCAGGGATGACCAGGTTTCTTCAACAGTGGGCCATGATCATGAACTCATATGCAAGCTGCACAAATTCTTTGTTCAAAACAGAGGTAAAGTGGAGTCTGTTAGCTATCCAAAAATATGGCTGTCTGATCAGTAACAGAAAAGTGGCAGGTAGGTGGTTAGGCCATACTGGCCTACAAGTTTGTGTGTTCTAGATTAGCTAAAAAATTTTTCACTGAAGATCTCTTGCAGGCTGCACATTGGATGCTGCAGCCTGAGACCAATTTTACTTCTATGGCTACCCTCTATGTGTTACTCCTGCAAAATGAGACACCTCAGAACAACTATTTCACTACAGGATCTCTTTTACAGAATAAAGTTGCAGACTTCTTGGCCATTGTGAATGGATCACTAATCTCATTTATGGAGACTTATGAGACGTCACTGCCAAATCAGTGTGCTGAAGAAAGCCAGTTTATCCTATCAATGTGTGGTATTGTAACAAACATAGCTGCCACACCAGCTGGTAGACAGTTTCTGGTTACCAACACCAATGGCAGGGATCTCCTTGAACAATTCAACAGAATCCTTAAAGTCATCCCTGAACCTTCAGGGAACTACTTGAAAAGGTAAGCAGTTCTCACAGTTACCACTTCACACTGGCAATTTATAAAGAAATTTTGCACAGGGAAAGACAGGTTTTATTTTTTACAGACTCCCACTGCAGTTTGTTGTTTCCATTTGTATCCTGTAACTGCCTCCCTGTCTAAAAATGGGGACAGTGCACAAGTATTCCCTATGCACACAACAAGGTTGTTTTAACAGGCTGAGTGCTGAAACTTGAAATAAGTGTTGCACATTGTATTTTAATTGAAAAACACACAATTCTATCATACCAGCTGTTTATTAAGCTTATTTCTCAACATTTTTGGTATATGCTGAATTGTAGTCATCACTTGAAATTAATAATATTCATGCAGAGTTGCATTAAGTCAGGGACACCTGTAACACTGCTGCTGCTAGTGATTATAACTACAGCACCAGCAACAACAGCAACCCTTATGAAAGTACACTGGTTAGTGAATTGATGCTGCAGTACATGACATGCCTCAATCAGAAATTCTACCAGTGTACTTTCTGAATCATTGGCACAATTTTCATTCATAGTTTCCACAAACAAGTTTTTCCTTTTTTGTTGCAAATCCTACATCTTACTTCCTGATATTTTTATATAATTTTTGATAATGTTCCTCCAAATGGTAAGCTGAAATCTGTAACTCTTATATTCTTTTCTGTTCAACATCAAGATCTCGGTTTCATTACTAGTAAATATGTACTGGTATTGACACTACCAGAGTTCAGTGTATGTTATACATTCCTGCAAGGTGTGTACTATTAAGACAGCTTACCCACTAGCAATTATACACCTGTAGTCAAGTTTCTGGTGTACTCTGAGTACCATAATATCATGCACGTGTGCATATTTGGAACCTGGAAGAACAGGACAGCCAGCCAACAGCAAATTGGACTTTAATTTAAGGAAGAAACTAGTACATACAAACTATAGCTTTGCATGGTGCTGAAACTTGGGTACCTGGAAAGTAGATCAGAAATACCTGGGAAGTTTTGGAATGTGGTGTTGGGGGATGGATAAAATCAGCTGGACTGATCATGTAAGAAATAATAAAGTGTTACAAAGGGTAAAGGAGGAGAAGAATATGCTACAAACAATAAGAACAAGGAAGGCTAACTGAATTGGTCACATCTTGGGTAGGAACTGCCTTCTAAAACACATTCTTGAAGGAAAGATACGTGGAAGGAACAACGTAATCGGAAGGCGACGAAGATATAAGCGACTACTGGATGACCTTAAGGAAAAGAGAGGATACTGTAAATTGGAGGAGGAAGAACTGGGGCACACTCTGTGGAGAACTGGCTTTGGGCCTGTTGCAAGAGAATTAAATAATAATATTATTATTATTTAGAGTGCACACCATATGTTACCTTCACATGGGAACCGTTAACAAAATGTGTAGTTTTGGCAGCACAACATGCGGCCACACTATGAGAAATGCACGTGGCATAACAACGGTGAGGAATTTCTCTCTTTTGCTCGATTATCTGAAGAACCAAAACACTTGTAAATTAGACATACCTTGTATAAAAATGTTTCATTTTACTCCACAACTTTTGCTTCAAATATTTTCTTCTCTAACAATTTCTAGTAAACTGCACCTCAGACAAGGGCAGAACTGTAAGTAGGTCTTCACAGTAACTATACTGTTTGATGTTAATCAGAACTGGTACATGTGTTGACAAGATTTTGTAAATAATTAAAGTTCATTTACTGGGTTTTCAGTAGTCACAATTAGAAAGCCAGGCGCACAGATATATAAATGGGAAGCCTGGGTACTGTGTTACTACACAACCCTGATTATGGAAATTGTTCTGCTCAGAATTCATCATACTTAGCATATTAGGTTTCTGAACTCTGTCCAGCAGCCAGTATTCTGAAAAAAACGCAATGTTTCAATAAGAGGATCCCTTTCCATTCACAGCTGAAAATGATGGGGAGACACTTGGTGCAGTCCATTACAAAGAGCTGCTAAATATCACACAGCTTTGGTCAGTCAAAAACATAATGTTTTATTCAGAGTACAACATGATGGAGAGGGCCAGGAAGCCAGTAATTGTACACATGTCTTAAGTATTTGTATTTTTATAGGCTTTTGTTAATGGCACTGTACAACACAAGTATCAACAATGATGGGCTGAAGTTCTTGCAACAACAGAAGGACTTGCTATCCGCACTAGCCCGCGAAGTGACGAAGGACACTGTCTGCTGTGAAATGAAGCTGATGGCACTCCGACTGCTGCAATCCCTCACATGTCACATCCCCAGCGCAACAGTACTGACAGACATGATGAAACATGTGCGTACAAGAACTACATTAACTCACCAGGTCTTAGCCTTCACTGCAAATTCCTATTAACACAATATTTTAAAAGACATTTTCAAATTAAATTCACTATCTTATACTTAAGCTGTTTCTGTCCACATGGTGATGGCTTGTGGGAGAACACAGCTATAGCTTCACCCATTCTTAACCTTGGCACTTCAGGGTGAGTGGTCAACTGCACAGCCTGGCTGCTGTACCCACCAGGAAGGGACCTCTAGTACACTCCCAACAGGTGAGCCACAGAGCCGATATGGATGTTTTGAAGGATAGAAAAACGCCCGGCCCTTCCCAGGACTAATTTATTTATTGGTGCTGTCAACAACCCACACTATACAGCACTGAATGATACAGTGACTGGTGAATAATGAACTGCACACGAGATACAAGGGGGACCGCGGTAGCATAGTGGTTAAGGTGCTGTGCTACAAATCGGAAGGTTGCTGGTTCGATCCTAGCTAGTGTCAGTGGATTTTTCATTGACATAAAATTATTCCGATCGCACTATGGCCCTGGGGTCGACTCAGCCTCTAACAGAAATGAGTACCAGGAG
>Ga0123353_10017068_pt1 | contig 10645 bp, 9 predicted proteins | sample TergutLab28metaG_3_FD_92763 | JGI IMG/M metagenome (GOLD analysis project Ga0123353, IMG submission 92763) | Labiotermes labralis P3 segment gut microbial communities from Petit-Saut dam, French Guiana - Lab288 P3 | ecosystem: Host-associated > Arthropoda: Insects > Digestive system > Gut ... | reverse complement strand
TAGTAGCGGAAGCGTCGGTCGGGGTGGTGGCGATATTGGGGAGTATAGTAACAGGGCAGAATATTGCGATGTCTGGTCAGGATAGGGAAATATTGTGCCGTTCGGAAGGGGCACCGAAGACTGAAGAGAGATGTGATGAAAGACAGTATGGGGTGCCAGTGATGAAAATTGCAAATTTGAATGAGTTTTTGACTATTCAGGACCAGATGGGTAAACTTTCTAAGCTGAATGAGAGTAAATTGTTGTTGTCGAGAATATTTGGCGTGCTGGATGTGATTCTGCCGGTAGGTGATGATGTAGTGTGGCTTTCTGAGTTGGTTGTAGATTTACCGAAGGCCACGATCAGTTTCGATGCCCAGGGTGATTCGGTGAGCAATATTGATTATCGGGCTCTTGAAGTATTCAAGAATATAGTAAAATTGGCCTATTTCGATCATGGTCGTTACATGCGCTACGATAAGAAAACAAATGGTTTTGTGGCGATACCGACAGTTTGCGTGGATGAAATAGTAGAAAGAGGTGAGGTTTATGGGATTTATCACAAGGGGATGCCGGGCTGTGAGGCTAAGCTATTGTCTGACGAACAGTTGGCAGAGCTAAACGGCGAGGAGTCGGAGGACGATGAGAGGGATGAGGCTTCTGAGCTGGGGGAAACAAGAGGACAAGTGACAGATATAAAAATTAAGAGAGAGTATAGGACGTTGACTGACAAGACGGAGTATATGGAAAAAAAGAATGAAGCTGATGAGGGACGCTATTATTTTGAGAGCAAGTGCGTGGTCTATAACAGCGAAGGTAAGTTTGATGAGGAAGAAACGCGGACGAATTGCCAGTTGTCTGTGTCTGCACCTTTGATCAGAGATTCGTCTAACGGTAGAGATGCTGATGGAAGATTGGTGTTGAGGTTTTCGTCGGTAGTATCGCTGAATCGAGAGGCTTTTAGATTTATGAACAAACATATGCGGGTAATTGGTCCAACCAGGCAGAACGTGACGGATAGTTACACGCAGATTCGAGGCATGTTCGCGGAACGGGCGACGGACTGCGGTACCGAAGACGAACAGTGTAAGCAGGGAGGATAGGATGGCGGCGAAGGAAGTAGCAATAAAAAAGAGAGCCCAGATGGACAAAGCGACACAGGTGATGCTGGTGGCGGTGGGCGTTGCGTCAGTTGCGCTTGGATGTGCGCTTGTGCTGTCAATCTATTTTATCAAGTGGATTGGCTTTAATACGAAAGTGATAGGTGAAAAAGATAAGATTATCAAAGATTTTGAGACAATTCAGCATAATGTTGCGACGTTGGGGAAAAATATAGAAGCATTGTCTAGCAATGAAGATTTAGAAGTGGTGGCGCGGGCGCGCGAAGAGCGCTGTGCAAGGTTTGCTGAGGGCGACATTGAGGAGGGGATGGTCGATATGCGAACTAGCATTGAGATATCTAGGATATGTACGGCACTGCGGGTGATACCGGATACTTTGCCGTCAGTGCGGAATGACGAGGCGGTGTTTGCGAGTTTGAATAAGCTATTTCTTGAAACGAGAGACGAAGCTGGTAGTCCGGTGGAGCCGGATCAGATTTCGGGAGGAAATACGAATGTGTGGGGGTTGCAGCTGGAGGCAGGCATGAACGTGACTTCTGTGGCTATCTTGATAGAGAATACGGCGTTTACTACGAAGGCGGTGCTAGATACGATTGAACGATCGATAAGAAACTACGATATGCGGGCAGTTACGATTTCGTGGCGGAGTAGCGATCGAGATAATCCAATGAGGGACAGGATTGAGCTGAGGGGTAATGCGCTGGCGTATTATGCGGATCCGGTTGAAACGTCGTTGAAGATAAAGACTATTTATGCTGATGATAGTAAGGCGAAAGGAGCAGCGAAGAAATGAAAGGTTCTAGTTTGGCTACAGTTGCGTTAGTTGCGATTATAGCTACGATTGCGACAGCTTTTATAGTTAATTCGTTTTTGGGTGATCCAAGCGATGAAACGGTAGACGTGAAGTATATGGATATTATTGTTCCGGGCGTGGAAAATCCGGATCCGGAGGTATTTGGCATCAGGGCAGTGAATCCTACGGTTGAGGTGTATGTGGGGAATTGCAAGGAACATGAGTTCTGGGACGATGATAGGCAAATTTGCGTTGAGGACGAGAGAGGAATTGACGACCCGGACAGTCCGGACGAAGAACTGGAGGAGTAGTTATGGCATCTGTGTCTAGAAAGACGCAAGAAGATATCGTGGCTCTCCTGGTGAAAGAGGGGCTGGTAGATGCTAACGAGACAAAGGCTGTGGCAGAGGATACTAAGAAAGCTGGCTTGTCTATGTTGACTATGCTGGTGACGAAAGACTTAGTGGATGAGGCTACGATGCAGCATGCGACGGCGGTAATTCTGGGCGTGCCGTTTATTAATTTGGACAATGTGAAAATTCCGCAAGAGACTTTGTTGAGATTGCCACAGGATATAGCGGAGCGTTCATTGTGTGTACCAATTGGAGAGGTGGGAGGGCAGATGTTCTTTGCGATGTTGGACGTGACGGACATACAGCAAACGGACTATTTGTCGACAATGGTGCAAATGCCGATTCGACCAATGATGGCGTCGACGATGGGCATTCAGTTTGTCCTTAGTCAGTATAAGGCAGATTTTAAAGATGTTGATAAGGCAGTAAAGGAAACAGATGCTGAAATAAAGAAGAAAGAAGCTTCGGGTGATGTCAAGACAATTACGCAGGATTCGCCGATTAGCAAGGCGTTAACGACGATTTTGGAGTATGCCGCCAAGTCTAAGGCGAGCGATATTCATATTGAGCCTCTTGAGGGGTCATTGATAATAAGGTGTAGAATTGACGGCGTACTGAGGCAAACGATGCAGTTGCCGAAGACGATTGAGCCGGCGTTGGTGAGTCGCATTAAGATTTTGGCGAATTTGAAGATTGATGAGCATCGCGTGCCCCAAGACGGTCAGTTTACGGTAATTGTGGGCGAGAGAGAAGTGGACTTGCGTATTGCAATTTCACCGGTGGTGTGGGGCGAGCAAGTGGTGATTCGTCTTTTGGACAAGTCTGGTACGACGATGGAGGTGGAAAAGATGGGCATGACGGGACGGGCGTTGAGGGCGGTTTTGTCAGGAATTTCGAAGCCAAACGGGATGATCCTGACGTCTGGCCCGACGGGTAGTGGCAAGTCGACAACTTTGTATGCGCTAGTAAAAAAGATAAAGGACGAGTCGATAAACATTGTGACGCTTGAGGATCCAGTAGAGTACAAGATGGATGGAGTGAATCAAATTCAGGTGAATCTAGATGCAGGACTGACGTTTGCTTCAGGTTTAAGATCAATTTTGCGTCAAGATCCGGATGTGGTGATGGTGGGCGAGATTCGCGATTCGGAGACGGCGAATTTAGCAGTGCAAGCGGCCCTGACGGGACATTTGGTGTTTTCGACCTTGCACACGAATTCGGCAGCAGGTATCTTGCCGCGTCTTTTGGACATGGGAATTGAACCATTTTTGATTGCGTCGACTCTGAACACTGTGATTGGGCAGAGGCTGGTGAGACGAGTAGCGGAAAAACGGGAGACGCGGGTATCTTCAGAGATAGAAACTAAGGAGATAAAGCAGGTCGTGGGCATGCTTTTGCCGCAGGAAAGTGAAGCCGTAGCGACGGCGAGTGAAGACTTGGGATACCCGGGGTTGCCGCTGGCGGATGCGAAAGAGTTTACGTTAGTGAAGGGATTTGATACGCCGGATTCTCCGGGAGGATTTTCGGGGCGAGCTGGGCTTTATGAGGCGATTGACGTGGACGAAGATATTCAGAGGCTGATTGTGGCGCGGGCAACGGCGGGCGATATAATGCGAGTTGCGAAGATGAAGGGGGTAGTGACAATGCGACAGGATGGAATGCTAAAAGCATTGGCGGGTGTTACGACGATGGAGGAAGTGAACCGCGTGTCGAGTGACTTGGCATAAAAGTTTTCGGATGTTTTAGGCCAGGTGGAGTTTGGGCGGAAAACATTGTAGAATAGAGGGAATGGAGACAATCAGAAAGCAACTTGGGGAGGTGGTGAAAAGCCTGTTTGGAGTGGATGAGGAAGCCGAACTGTCTGCGGTGCCAGACGAGGTGGAGGGAGATTGCGCTTGTAATGTGGCGATGAAGTTGGCAGGAAAGGTCGGGAAATCTCCGCGAGAGATAGCGGGGGAAATCGTAAACGGACTTCAGGGTGATTTTTCAGTTACTATTGCCGGAGCAGGTTTTTTGAATTTTACTCTGAGTGACGAGATGTTGAAGAATGAACTGGGAGAGTTCGAGGTGGAGGGGGCGAGCGACAAATATGCTGGGAAAGTGGTGGTAGTTGAATTTAGCGATCCGAATCCGTTCAAAGTACTGCATGTCGGACACTTGTACACGAGTATTGTGGGGGATGGCATTTCGAGACTGATTGAGTATGCTGGAGGCAGGGTTCATCGGGCGAACTATGGAGGAGATGTGGGGTTGCACGTAGCCAAGACCCTCCACGAGATGTTAAGAAGAGGGAGCATAGAGACGTTTGAGGAGAAGGACGTGGAAGGAAAGATGGAGTATATAGCGGAGTGCTATGTGGCAGGAACGAAGGCGTACGAGGAAGACGAAGATGCGAAGGGGGAGATTTATGGGTTGAACAAACAAATTTATGAGATTGTTAAAAATGGCGAACGAGACGGAGATGTGGCACGGATATATTGGACTGGCCGGGAAGCGAGCTATGAATATTTTGATAGGTTTTATGAGCGAATTGGGCTGACTTTTGATAAATATTATCCTGAAAGTAGTGTGGCAGAGCTGGGCTTGGCGACAGTGCGGGAGCATGTGGGCGATGTGTATGAGGAGAGTGATGGGGCGATAGTGTACAAGGGCGAGAAAGTCGGGTTACATACGAGAGTGTTTATAAATAAGGAAGGATTGCCAACTTATGAGGCGAAGGATGTGGGGCTAATTGAACAAAAGTGGCGGGACTGGGAGTTTGATGAGTCGATTGTGATTACGGCGGAGGAGCAAAAAGATTACATGAAGGTAGTGTTGGCAAGCGTGAGGGAATTTGCGCTGCAGTTAGTGGAGAAGACGCGACACTTGACGCATGGAATGGTGAAGTTGCCAGGTGCGGTGAAGATGAGCTCGAGGGAAGGTAATTTCTTGAGAGCTGTGGATGTTATAGATATGGTGGAAGGTGAGGGGGTGGAGGGAATGGTGGCTTTGGGAGCAATCAAATATGCGTTTTCTAGGGTGAAAATGGAGGGAGATATTGTGTTTGACGCGAAAGAATCGGTCAATCTGCAGGGGAATAGTGGCCCGTATTTGCAGTATGCGTTGGTGAGAGCGAAGAGTATTTTGAAGAAACGAAACGTTGTGGTGTCTGAAAGTTTGGATGGTAGTAAAGCGGTGAAATTTGATGAATGGGAGAGAAAACTACTATTGAAGATATTGGATTGGAGGACGGTAGCGGTGGAGGCGGTGGATGAGTTGGCGTCGCACAAAGTATGTTCGTACTTATACGGGTTGGCGCAAGAATTTTCGAGGTTTTATGAAAACGACAAAGTGATTGGGGGGGAGAACGAGGCGTTGCGGACGAAGTTGGTGGAGCGATACGTAGAAGTGTTGACGGCGGGATTGAATTTAATTGGCATTGAAGTGCCGGAGAAGATGTAAATGGAAAAAGAAAAGAAATCTAGCAAGGTGAGCAAGATTGGCGAGAAGGGCAAGGAGGGGATGCGGGGCTTTTTGGAATTTATAAAGGGGCAAGGAGTGATAGGTTTGGCAGTGGGGTTGGTAATTGGCACGGCGGCTTCGGTGTTAGTGAATTCGTTTATTAATAACATAGTGATGCCGCCTTTGGGATTTTTGCTGGGGTCGGGTGATGGTTTGAGAGGTTTGGTTTGGGATATGGGAGAGACGGCGTCAGGGGAGCATGCGGTGTTAAAGTACGGGATGTTTTTGTCGGATTTGATAAACTTTCTGGTAATTGCGGTGGTAGTTTATTTAGTGATAAAGTGGCTGAAGGTGGAGATGAAGAAGAAATGAGCGGCAGAGCAACGCTTTTATGGATGGATCTGGAAATGACCGGGTTGTTTCCGAGGAAGGATCGAATTTTGGAAGTTGCGGTGGTGGCGACGGATTGGGAGTTTCGTGAGATTGCGACTTATGAGGCCGCAGTGAAGTGCTCGCGAAATTTGATGAGAAGACGGATGACGGGTGATTTTTGGGAGAGAAACGTAGAGGTGCGAGATGGGTTGATAGTGAGGAGTAAAAAAGGCATAAAGCGAAAGCAAGTGGAGACTGAGCTGCTTAAGTTTGTGCGGAGACATTTTGGTGAAGAAGTGTATCTTGCAGGAAGCTCCATCCATCAGGATAGAAAGTTTGTTGAGAGGTGGTGGCCGAGGCTGAATAAGGCGTTGCACTATCGGATGTTGGACGTGAGCGCTTGGAAGATTTATTTTGAGGGAGCGAGGCATCAGAAGTTTGCGAAGCCAGAAATGCATCGCGCGGTGGATGATGTGAGGGGAAGTATAGAGGAGCTGAAATGGTATCTGAAGACGAAATTCTAGAGCTAGTAGAGAGTTTTGGGGGTGAATATGAAAATGAATGGCTGGTCGCAGACGAGGGGCAAGGGGAGAAGAAATTACGGGTATTGAAGAAAGAGGGAAGGATTTTTTTGGTGATTTGGACTGGCACGAATCCTTTGAGGATTGAGGTGAAATGTGACGAAAAATTGGGGAAGTTGTTGCGAGGAAAGTATGAAAGCGTGTTAGACTCAAAGACTTTAGGGAATGGAGGGGTAGAGGTGATTTGTAGTGGGCAATTGAGCCGTGAAGAAGTTGTGGACCTAGTGAGATTTAGTTGGACTTATTGTTGAATTCGGTAAAGAGGTCTAGGAGTGTTTCGAGGTCGTCCATGGATTCGCGGATGATGCTTTTGACGGTTTCGGAGGAAGTTTTGTCAATGACTTGGGTTGCCGTGGCGAGGACGAGAGAGATTTGAAGGGCGGTGGAACTGGCAAAAGTACGATCGAGTATGCCGTTGAGCTTAGCGTCGTGAAGCTCTTCGGTGTATAAGGCTAGGGCGTTGGCTTCGGAGTCGGAGGCGGTTTGGCTGATGGCTGCCAGGTCGACTTTTAGTTCCGGAAGAACACCAGAGAAATTTTGTTTAGCGACGGTGAGGGAGTTTTTGAGGGTGCCGGCGAGAGCGCGGAGTTCTGAAGACTTCAGATCCCTGGCGTAAGTGGCAATGGGGCCGGATTCGGAAGAAAGAGCTTCGAGGCGAAGATAGTATCCTTCGTAGAGGGCAGTAGTTCTGGCGGTGGCGGCGCTGATAATGATGCCGAGGGCTATAATGAGAGCGAGGGCGGCAGCAGCACAGACGAGGAGCTTGACGACGGTGGGCGACAAGAAGCCTTTACCGGTGGTGGGTGCGGGCTTGGCGGCGATTTTATTGAGATAGTCGAGATTGTCCATATATGTGTATATTAGCATAAAAATTAAAGTGGGTGGCGGTTAGTATGGGTCGGCGATGCTATAATAGTGAAGTGGCTGAATTATTAGGATTGTCTGATGCGGAAGTTACGGCGAAGAGATTGGGGGGACTGGATAATTCTTATAAAATTAGTTCCAGTAAGTCGACTAGCCGAATAGTCAGAGATAATACTTTGACGCTTTTTAATGCCGTGAACGCTTCGATCGCATTGGCCTTGATCGCGGTTGGCTCGTATCTTAACGCGGCTTTTATAGGCTTCATTATTTATAATGCCGTGGTGGGGATTATTGTCGAGCTAAGAGCGCGGAACATTGTTGATAAACTGATGCTTTTGAATAAGGAGCCGATTTCGGTAGTGCGAAACGGGGAGGAAGTGCAGGTGGCGTCGGAGGAAATAGTTTTGGGTGATTTGCTGAAATTATCAACTGGCGATCAAGTTCCATCAGATGCCACGATTAAACGTGGGGTAGTTGAAGCTAATGAGGCGCTACTGACTGGAGAGTCGGATTTAATCACAAAGAGAGAAGGCGCACATTTGTTATCGGGTAGTTTTATAACTAGTGGGTCGTGTTTTGCTGAAGTTGAACATGTAGGGAAAGATAACTATTCAACGAAGCTGGTGATTGAGGCGAAGGTGGATAAGCCAGTTACTTCGGAGCTGTTGTCTTCGATGCGTACGGTTTCGAAGTTTACGGCTAGGTTCGTGGTGCCGATGGGCTTTGTGTTGTTGGCCGAATCATTGCTGATCAAGCAAGTTGGAACGCAAGAAGCGGTGGTCTCGACGGCCTCGGCAGTGCTTGGTATGTTGCCAAAAGGTATGATGGTCCTGATTGTGATATCGCTTATTCTGGCGGTGATTAAGTTGGGTCGGAAAAAAGTATTGGTGCAGGAGATGTATTCGATTGAGACAATGGCACATACCGACGTACTATGTTTGGATAAAACGGGGACGATTACGGAAGGAAAGATGAAGGTGAGGGGTTTTGAAACCTTTGGTGATTATAATGAGCGCCAGGTGATGAAATTGATGGGTAGTTTTTCTCTATATGATAAAGAGGAAAGTGCGACAATGCAGGCGGTGAGGAGCTATTTTGGGACAAATAAAACTTTTACGTCGGGCGGACAAGTGCCGTTTTCGTCTGACAGAAAGTGGAGTTCGGTGCGATTGGATGGGGTTGGCGACTTAGTGTTAGGTGCTCCTGATAAGTTGCTTGAGACTGTTCCCGAAGAGGTCCTTTTGGCGCAGAGTAAGGGCGTGAGGGTTTTGCTGCTTGGCGTTACGGACCAGAATTTGACTCTTGTGAGCAAGCCGAAGGGCGTGCGACCAATTGCGATGATTGAGTTGGAGGACCCGATTCGTAAAGATGCGAAAAAGACCTTCGAGTACCTGCGTAGCCAGGGCGTGGACCTGAAGATTATTTCTGGAGATAATCCGGCAACAGTTTCGGCTATTGCGAGAAGGGCGGGGTTCAAAAATTACGAAGATTATGTGAATGCAGCTGAGCTATCGAATAAAGAACTGAAGGCGGCGACTATGCGAACGGCAATTTTTGGTCGCGTTTCGCCGCAGCAAAAGCGAATGATTATTCGTTATTTGAAGAAAGCCGGCAAGACTGTTGCTATGACGGGTGATGGAGTGAATGACCTTTTGGCTTTGCGTGAAGCGGATTTGTCAATTGCGATGGCGGAGGGTGATGCGGCGTCGAAGCAGATTGCGAATTTGGTATTAATTGATTCGGATTTTGCAGATCTTCCGGACGTGCTGTTTGAAGCGCGCCGAGTGGTAAATAATATGTTTAGGATTGGTACAATATTCTTTATCAAGACGATTTATTCGTTGCTGTTAGTGGTGCTGAGCGCGCTGAGTATAGTCACGGGTGAAATTTTTGTGTTTCCGTTTATCGCGATTCAAATTACGGTAATTGATCAGATTACGGAGGGCTGGCCAGGTTTTTGGATGTCGCTGGAAAATGATCGACGGCCGATCAGGGGTAAGTTCTTGAGGAGTTCTTTGCTTCACGCTTTGCCTAATGCACTTTTGATTACGGCGTCGGTGATATTTTTGCATATATTTGGTGCGGCGAAGGGATGGAGCCAGCGCGATATTGTGACGGTGATGTTCTATTTATTGGGCTCAGTGACAATAATCAATGTGATTAGGGCGTGTTTGCCGTTGAATAGATACCGAATTTTTATTGTGCTTTCGACGATTTTGGCATTTATGGTTGGTCCGGTTTTGGTGAGTTCGATAATTCAAATCAATCCGTTAAATAGCGAAATGTTTAGGGTGTTGATGGCAATGTTGGGAATTTGCGTAGTCTCAAGAGTACTTTGGGGCGTGTTATTTGAGCGGAGGAGGAAAGAAGAGCAAGAGTAAGGTATAATAAAGATATGGACGATGCCAAGGAGGAGATACGGGCGAGGCTGGCGGTGGAAGATGTGGTAGGGCAGTATATAGAACTGAAGAAAGCAGGACGCAATTTTAAAGGGCGTTCGCCGTGGGGAGTGGATAAAACACCGTCGTTTATGGTGTCGCCGGAGAAGGGGATTTGGCATGATTTTTCGAGCAACAAGGGTGGCGATGTTTTTACGTTCGTGATGGAAATGGAGGGGATTAGTTTTCGAGAGGCGTTGGAGAAGTTGGCAACGCAGGCGGGAGTGGAGCTAGCAAAATATAGTGGAGGGGATGAGCGTGTGGCAGCACGGAAAAAGCGGATGAAGGAATGTTTGGAGTTGGCAGCAAAGTATTTTCAGGTGTGCCTGACGAAAAACAAGCCGGTGATGCAGTATGTGTTTTATAAGAGGAATTTAAATCGAAAAACAGTAGAGCGATTTCGAATTGGTTATGCGCCGATGGAGGGGAGGGCGCTTTCGACGTTCCTGATGAGACGGGGATTTAGCAAAGAAGAGATGAATGATGCGGGACTTCTGAATCAATATGGTGGAGATTTATTTAAAGGGCGAATGATGATCCCGTTGTTGGACACAGTAGGGACGGTGGTGGGTTTTACGGGTAGGATTTTGAACGATAAGGACAAGAATGCGCCGAAGTATTTGAACACGCCGGAGACATTGTTATACAACAAGGGGCGACATGTGTTTGGATTGTCGCAGGCGAAGGAGGCGGTACGAAAATC
>Ga0123353_10017065_pt1 | contig 10646 bp, 3 predicted proteins | sample TergutLab28metaG_3_FD_92763 | JGI IMG/M metagenome (GOLD analysis project Ga0123353, IMG submission 92763) | Labiotermes labralis P3 segment gut microbial communities from Petit-Saut dam, French Guiana - Lab288 P3 | ecosystem: Host-associated > Arthropoda: Insects > Digestive system > Gut ... | reverse complement strand
TTAGAGGCTGAGTCGACCCCAGGGCCATAGTGCGATCGAAAGGATTTTATGTCAATGAAAAATCCACTGACACCAGCTGGGATCGAACCAGCGACCTTCCGATTTGTAGCACAGCACCTTAACCGCTGTGCTACCGCGATCCCCAGTCCCAAATTATGTATGACTGACAATTAAGCTACTGCGTTTTTTATTTCATATTTTTTGAATGCCCGTAGAAATTTCCCATATTTGTTAACAGCCACTACTTAATTGTTCACAGTAGCGTTAAAAATATTAATATTTGAATATTTTCGGCAACGTCAATAAATTATGGTTTTGCCAATGACAACGTTCACCTCTACATAAATTGCTCCAAAATTCAATTATATTATAACGACTCAAAATTGTGTTTGCCCCCTGTAGGAAGTACAGAGTTAAGGACCACAGTACGTAATCGCAATGAGTAATTGGCGTTTTTGTTTAACTCACATGGATTCTGATAAGAAATAATGAGAAGGCACTTTTAATTTCTTCTGTTGCGCAACTGACATCGCGCCTCCTTAGGAGGGTGCTAGGCGTTTAAGGTGTCAAAATCAATTTTGCCAAAACCTTTTCGAAAACCTGTGAGTAAAATCATTCTTTCGAGTCTACCATATTTTAAATAATTATTACTTCCAAAAAAGTTAACCTCAGTAAGATATTTACACCTACAGCGTTTTTCAATGCACTTTCCTTCTTTTTCATTCCTATGGCTGTCTGTTTTTGGAATAGGTTTTGGGCCAGAAATTCTGTGATCGCACGTAATTTAATGGTTCAGTTACGAGGAAAAGTAACATTTTTTCTTCATATTGCAAGCATACATAATACAGAATTGAAATAAATAAATATTTCGATAAATTTGTAAAATTTGCAGCGCACAGGGTAATTGTACAAAACGGATTTACCACAAGATAAAATTACTTGCGTGTTAGGGTAATGTAAGCTGATACCCTTTATAAAATTTAAAATTTTTGTGGTTACATCAAATTTTAAAAATTGTAGCAAGATTTGTTTTTCACAAGGGCGGGCTTTTAACAAACTCCAAAGTTTGTGCGGGCCGCAAAGTAATTGGTACAAGTAATACCCTTAGTTTTTAATAAGAGTTTATTATATATTAGGCTTCAGAGGGAACATTTTACTAATTAATTGTTGGTGGCCATCTGTGAGTCGAGGCTGTTATACGGCTCTGAATTTTGGGGTGTAAAGGGATGATGAAAAATTTTGATGTTACCTCCAAAGGTATGTGTATAAAACTCAACCGACAAATTTTATTTGATTTTGTTTGAAGTGATTTAATTGGATTAAGTATTTTTAGTGTTGTTACAGGAGAAAATTTATGTTATAATTAATAATAATTTGAACTTACGAATTGCATTATTTTTTATCATTGTGTTAATGGTTGTATGTTTTGTATACTTTTGTTTAAATCTGTAAGTTATCTATTCTTATTGTTATATTTGTGTATTCTTTTTGTTACATATGCTCTGTTCTGTATATTCTTTTTTTCACCGTGCCAACTGACATTCTCCGGCTACCCTGACTGAGGTTTTTCCATGCTTTTTCCTCAGTTGCAAGGCAAATGCCAGCGTATAACTCGCAAAGACGGGGCAAGGCCCGCACTCTTCCCAATTAGTGAACTGTATTGTTCTATGTATTGTTTGTTTGTGTCGATTTGTTGTTCTATGTATTGTCTGTGTGTAAGTGTGTACTGTACTACTGCCACCGGGTGTCAAACCAATTGCAGTTAACAAATATATCACATCATATCATACCATTTAAGCATGAGAAAATGTGGATGATAATCTTGTCTCTTTTCCTTAATACCTGATAAGAAATACGTACGGTTTCATTCTACAGAATTAAAATTGACATACGCTTGTACTGTTTTTTATTATTATAACATACTTAAGGAAGAAGGAGAAGGGGGAAGTGGGGACTTACTTAGCAGTTCGTACTTCAGTACTCCTCCCACAGTCAGATCTTGGAAAGTCCTCGGCTTAGGATATTACTATGCTCTGTGCACAAATGTCATTGCAACTTAAATAATGTTTACTAAATTTAACCAATGGTGCAAATTTTTCCGAATTACTCGAAAATTGTCCTTGGATGTGATAGGCTATCGTAATCATGAGGTTCGTCATTCCCATTGTGTTCTAGGCAATAACTAATGTACAGTGTGTGTACTGGTCTAACACAACTATATTTATTGGTAGAATATAAAGTATTTTTCTACATAAGGTACAACTACATGTTTCGGCTCTTGATAATGGCCATCTTCAGGTTGTACATGAAATACTTATTAAGCACTTATACAAATAATACATGGGCTGTTTATATGGGGTAGGGAGGGGGTAAAGTGGGCACGAGATCTCGTAAGGTGAGTTCGAATATACCGCAGTCGTGAGATGTAAGTCCGGCAATTGGTGGCTTGTTCAGTACTGGTGCATAATGAAGAGACTGGTTGGAAGTCATAGGCGTGGATGGGAGGATAATATTTAAAAGGATCTTAAAGAAACAGGGTTGAAGGATGTGGACTGTAAACATCTAAGTCAGGATAGTGATAAATTGCAGGCTTTCGTAGGCACGGTCCTGAACTTTCGGATTCCCTAACATAGAGGCAATTTCTTTACGTGCCAAGAAAGGGTTAGCTTCTGAAGAAGAACTTTGTTTCGTGCCGTCAACAAAGTGTACGAGTACCTGAGTGACAGTGCATTACACGGTGGCGATAGCCAATGTTTTTAATAAGAAATTCGTAAAGTTATTAAAACTGGAGTCATTTCTTGTCTTTTTTTTTTTATTCTCGAACCTTTCAAAGGATCGTTTCTTTTTTCCACTCAGTCTAAAAATTCTGTAAAGTTTCTGTAAGAATCGTCTCTTGTTCGTAAGATCAAAACTCGGCAGCTTCATTTGCAAGTTCGTAAGCCTGAGGACTTTCACCTTCCTGAAATAGAGCCTTTCTCAATTCTCTCTATTATTCATCGTATTAAACTCATTATTTCCTCCTGTAGAAGAAGGCGGTATATTTCTTGCAACGTCGGAAGCCCTTTCCAATACTACTTAACACCTGAACCCTTAAGAAATAGTCCAATAACTACATGTCGGCCATGAAAACCTTATATCTTTCACGATTGCTACCATTTTCATCTGCGACATCTTACTTTATTCATGAACCAGACAAGATTTAGCAGCCAAAGTTTCAACTCAATATTGTAAGCGACTCAGTTTCTTTGCCGACTTTTTGTCGAAAATGGCGTTGGCCCTTAAACATTAATATTAATTATTCCTTTTGTTTTTCAGTTTGGTCGGTTTTAAACCATCAACGAGGTCTTTCAAATTTCTTTAAATGCTTCCAAAGTAGGAACTGGAACATTACGTAAATTTCAAGTCATTTTTGTAATTAAGTAAAATTATAGGTAATCATTGTCCCTGTACGAACCATTATGGCATGTGTGGGAGTAGTAATATCGTTCAACCAATTGTTAATCTCTGCACCACATGGAGGTGGGCGGTCAGCTTCAAGCTCCTATAAGTTTAATCCTGGGGGAAATCCCATTGTACCCTTTAAATGGATGTTTGTGAGCAATGGGTCTGTTCTGGATTATCTGGAGAAAAGATGATTTGATAGTGTCGAAATTAAAGTTATATAAACCTGATATTAAAATACTGAAGCTGAACTTGGGTCATTGTGCCTCAGTTGATATTAGCTGCAGTTAACCTACGCACCTCACCGCTCCTACAGCCAGACGCCAGACTTACTCGCAGGAAAAGTCCCCTTCGCTTCTTCGTAACACTTCAAAGTTCTAATATAGCATGTCCATGTCATAAACTGAGTACTTAACTGTCTCCTGTGACTTCCTGCTCAACCCATCATATTTAGGAGACCAATATCCATACTGTAAAATTCCTATAAACGAAACATAATTATGTTAATTTCCATTACATTGTCTCTATACGTTTAGTCCGAGATCATTGAGCTGTGAACATACCATCCCTAATATTTGCTGCCTGTGTCTCATCTGTTCTTTCCAGGAGATCCAAGTTCTGAATTACTGAAAGTTAATTGTGTGTTGTATAAAGCGTAAAGTTAAAAGTCATCATTAAGACGCGTTTAGGAATGTAGGTATAGCTCCACAAATTCTTAACCTCGGCTCTTTACTGAGGGGATTGAGCAGCTTCAGGCTTCGGCCACTTTGTTTCTAGAAAAAGAGTTGCCAGTAACCAAAAGGTGGTTTCTGTGGAGAATCTAAATTCGAATATTCTTTTTTCTGTCTGTAGCTTGGTCACTACACCACCTGAGCTATACCCTCCACGTGATTAATATAGTCAATATCCAAGAAATATTTTGTTTCTGAATTTGGCTTGTGAAATAAAATCGGGCAGAACAGAATAGGTAATTTAACTGCCTTGAACACTAGTTCTTGGTTTCAAGGAATGTGACAGGTCGGGCAGGGCCTAAATGCCTATAAAGTGTAAAGATGACTCTAAAATTTGCGAATTTTGATTATTTAAAGTGAAAGACTTTGTCTTTATTTCACAATCCTCTTTCGAAATGCGCGTTCTAAGAATGTGTTCAATACATTTCTGTACTCTTTAATCAGCGGATCGTGTAACATGCTAAGCATCTCTTTGCGGATCAAATAGAGACACGTTGTCAGTACGAAAGATGGTGTAGGTTACCTTTCTTACATTTTGAAAATTTACTCTTAATTTGTATTTTCTACACAACGAGTAAATTCGATCTAAACAAAATAATTATAGTTGTTGTGTTTCTGGAAGAAATGGGAGATTGATGGATCAGATTTATGGGTCTCACCTTAACTTATGCGTAATGTTTAACGTGAATAGACATTCGACATTCGTAAACATAAAATTCATTCACATTATTTTTCAAATTTAATTTCTATCATACAAAAAAATTTGAGACCATATGGTGCCTATAAAATTAGTTTGTGTTTGTTATGGGAAACTTCCGGCAAAGGAAAGGACACTATTTAGTGAATATTAACCTATTTGCATTACATTTGTAAAGGATTAACCCGTTAAGGACAAAAAGTAATATTTTGTTTAAAGACTCAGTTCGTACCGCGCAGTGAACACCGTATCAGTTATAAATACCAGTCACGTAACCCTGGATAGGGAAATTAACGCTGTTTCTTCTGAGATCCACACAAAACACAAAAATGCGCACTGTGAAAAGAATGTCTAGTTTTTTTTTGGGCACTTTCACAAAATCGCGAAAGGCGACGTTTAGCTTCGTCGTGTCTGTTTGTCTGTCCGTCCGCCCGCATGGAACAACTCGGCTAGCACCGGACGGATTTTCATGAAATTTGATATTTGAGGTTTTTTCGAAAATTTGTCGGGGAAAAGTCAAGTTTCATTAAAATCGGACAAGAATAAAGGGTGCTTTACGTGAAGGCCAATATGCAATTTTTGATCATATCTCGCTCATTTCATCTTAGAATGAGAAATGTTTCGAACAAACGTAGAGAAAATTAAAACACATTTTTTATTCATTACCTTTTTTTTCGAAAATCGTGCCGTTTATGAGAAAATGTGGAAAAATATTGTTAGAGCGTGGCAGGCCACAGATGACAATATGGCGCATGCGCATTGCATGCTGGGTACCTAAGGCTACAAACACACACACTCGCGTTGTGTAATACACGTTGTTTGCCACAGCAACAATAGTTGCACGAACACGACTCAATGTAACGTTGTACATATTTTGACTGTCGTGTTTATTGTTCATCCTGGTGGTACATAAGGTAAATACTAGTCTTTAAAAGACTAATAATATGAACTGTGTGTAACATTTCCTCCCTCTGACAAGATAGACTTCCCTTTTGCATAACAATTACACTTTCTGCTTTTGAATATTCGATGTAAAATTTCTGCGTGCTTTCTCAACCCAAAAAAACATAGCAACATTCAATTTTCCCATGTCCACAAACATCATCTTCTTTCACATATGAACTTAGTTTATAACAAAATCACAGCGTGATAATGGCGTTTAATTGTAGACCATGCACGTAATCCAGAGCACAATGGCTTCTTGTTTGTATTGTATTTTGCTACAGGTAGATAACAGTTTTAAACTGACACAATATCAAATATGCTGCACTAATATGGCTTCTGCCTTTTGTTAAGAAGTTAAGTCAGTTCGTACTCGCGTCATTCTCTTATCACAAAAATCAAACATTCTGTACATTATATAATGCCAACTGAGTGGGAGTGAGATGAAGTAGACGCCAACATGGTTTAGTCTCAATGACAACCTTATCTTCCTGATGAAGTCAAACACAGTATATTGCTACGTGATGTCTCGATTTGTTAGGATTATATAGTAATTTCGGCTGTAAATTTCTTTAATAGCGTAGTCCTTCTTGAAGTGTGTACATGTACAGGCGCACAACTTACAACAGTAAATAAAATCCGTATATACGTCATTAAAAGTAAAACACTGAGAATGTTTCAGTACATAAGTCGGAAGATCAAAAACGCCTATTGTAGAAAAACGTGAAAATACGTATATCTTGTATAGACTATCAAGACGTCGGCAACGAATCAAAATTCAATTCGCAAGATTGGTAAAAGTGGACTAATTTCGTGGCATGCTTGCTACCATTTAGTGCGAAGTCTGTATAAACTTGGAAAGAAAGAAATATGAAAAATTATATAATTTTTTTCACATGTTCATTTTAAGTGTGTAGTGTGAGTATCATGTGTGTGTGTTTGTGTGGTGTTGTGATGTGGTATGTGTTTGGTGTGTGTGTGATGTGTGTTGTGTGGTGTGTATGGTGTTGAAATGTGTGTGTGTTTGTGTGTGTTTTGTGTGGTGTTGTGATGTGGTATGTGTTTGGTGTGTGTGTGTGATGTGTGTTTGGTGTTGTGATGTGGTATGTGTTTGGTGTGTGTTGTGTGGTGTGTATGGTGTTGTAATTTGTGAGTGTGTGTGTGTGTGTGTGTGTCGTGTGTGGTATGTTTTGTTTGTGTTTGGGTGTATGTGATATTAAAGTGTTGCGGAGTGAGTAGTGTGTGCGTGTGCGTGTGCGTGTGCGTGTGTGTGTATGTGTGGTATGATATGTGTTGTTTGTGTTTGGGTGTAGTGATATTAAAGTGTTGCGGAGTGTGTGGTGTGTGTGCGTGTGTGTGTGGTGCGTGTACTATGTGTGTAGGTGTGTGAAATTAGGTTCTCGCATGAAGCGAAGATCGTGTATTGTGGTTGTTTGAGAAGAGCGTACCAAAACAAAATATTAGGACTTACGAAGTAGGACGTAAGAGGGGGCTGCAGACCAATGCAGAGTAAGAAGCTGCAGAAATGATACTTGTGCCAAAACTTACTGGGATCGTCAAATTAATGAGAGTGATATGAGCGGCACGTGTCGCAATTATCAGAGGAAACATAAATATAATAAATTAGTGGGGAAACCCAAGTGGCAGTGACGACCTCAGATATGTATATGTAGGTGACAGGATAGTACAAACTTTTTCGCTTCTTTGTCATACAATTGGTTGAGAGTAGTGTTGCCTTTATTTTTCGAAGACGGAACATGGTTTTTTGCACTTTCTATATGGCATTGCCTCCTAAAAGAAAGGTTATCTATAAATGTTCTAGAAATTTCTTGAAGAGTGGGGGAGGAAGCAACATTCAGAATGCCAGTGTTGTACCTGCAGCTCTGTAAAGAGAGAGTCGTGGTGCCACACACTTTCAGTCGGTGCTGTGGCATAAACATATGCTAAAGAAAAAATATAGGTGACATGTACGTCTACGTATTGGGTAGAGGAGTGAGGAGAGGACAGAACTGTAGGGAGGAGGAGAGGGGTGATAAGTGTACATATGACGTCACAAATATGCACCGAGTATTTAAAGGTGAGGGCGGGGTTTGTCAGAACTCATTTGTTCCTAAGAAACAGCTGAACCAACACCTGGATGAGGGGAAATAGTGATCAGGTGAGAACCGAACATTGTTTTGTAAAAGTCCCAGTTCTGTTAAATTAGTACTCTTTATAAAATAGGCATGTATTGTATGAAATATGGAAAACTTCGTAACAACGTAGAAGAGAGGTGGAATTTGTGGTGAGTGTAGAAATTTAACTACATCTCTAATAAACATAAGTGTAAACAAGTCGGGATATAAGTCTCGTAATAACTTGGATACATTTTGAAACATGAAGACCAGTTGTATGGAAGTAATATAATATAATGTAACATAGTATAATATAATATAATATAAACAAGCTGATCAGGCGGCCGTGCAGTCTAAAAGGGTAGGTTTTAAGCTGCTAATTTGATGGGTTCGCGGTTTCGAATTCAGCTGAGAGCATGCAATTTTGTCATTTGCGTTTGTTGGATGTTGTGTGGGTAGCGGCCTCTGCGACGAGCTGATCACACTCACCGATTTTCTGTCTGTGTTTCTCTAATTGTGTGTGATTTAGAAACAAAAAAAAAACAAGGCAGCCTAAGCCCCATTCGGGCTGTAGTGCCACCGAAAGTAAAGTGAACAATAATTGTTATTAATGAAATATTAGAGGCCATCGGCTCTTCGGACACACTGTGTTTTGAATGCGAAAATATTATAACACCTTGATTATCCTTTTGAGAAAAGTGGTAATTTTATGTACAGCTTCTTGTGGCACTCGGAATTCTGTTCTTTTCCACACTATATTTGTATGTTTCGTGTTATTTTTAAAATAAAGATAGATTACTTCCCTACCCATTGTTAGGCGATTTGTTTTCAAATGCCCGGAGGCTGTTCCCTTGAAAGTATAAATTTTATTTGTATGTGTAACTTCTTCGCACTTAAAGTCCTCTAAGAGTTAAAATTTGTTCATTCAAACTTCAGAAATAACTCTAATATAAATTGCAGTTAAACTCCGTTACTTAGGGCTACAAATTGATTAATTAAATTTAGGAGTAAATTTTTTACATTAATAATTGTCCAACGAGATGCAACAAAATCAGTCTATTTATTATTCTGCAAGTTCACTCTACATGTTTCGGATGTCAACCACACCCATCATCATGAGTACACAAAACTTTAACTACAGCCTCCGATACTGGTCATACTACCTCCCTCCAACGTGGGCAAGCTAGTCTGGCCAAGTTGGAGAGAGGTAGCTTCACAAAAAATATGACCAGTACCGGAGGCTGTAGTTACAGTTTTGTGTATTCCTGATGATGGGTGTGGTTGACACCCGAAACATGTAGAGTGAACTTGCAGAATAATAAATAGACTGATTTTTGTTGCATCTCATTGGACAATTATTGATATATATCAGCGATGCACGGAACCATAAACATAAACATAAAAACATTTTTTCAATTCACTTTCCACCCTTTTTTATAGAGATATATATTTTTTTTAATTTTTTGTACAACTCTTATTGTTAAGAATTAACTCTTGTTTTGTCTGAGTTTATTTTTAATACTTAATTATTTTATTTTGAATTCCTTCCCACTATGCTGGACTCTCTAAACGGAGGAACATTCCACCCGTCAAAATATCGTAACTTGTTATATCAACAATTGGTTTGTACTTACTGCTGTGAGATGAGAGAAGCAAATTTCAGTCAACACATCAGAACGTTTATGTTTGCAGACGTAATTATTTGCATGAGATGGCGAATTTGCTTAATTATATTATGAAACGGTGACATGTGTTAAGGCCAACACTGTATAATGTGTTACAGAAACACGCAACCATTAGCTGTTTAAAATATAGAATTTCGGTGAACTTCTGGGGTAGGATATACCTTTAGAGCCATATTTGTCTTGGTTTAGGTATACAGGATTTTGGCCTTTGTATTTAATTATCGTCATTAATGGTGGAATATTGAGATTGAGAGCACCTCACTCACTGGCGTAAGCAACAAGATGGTGGAAACTTCCAAAGAATTTGATGCGCATTAAAAAACAAGGAAATTTTATCACTTTTAAAAGTCGTCGTTACTGAAACTAAACGATCTAATGCATACAGCAGCACCTTGATGTAGAGTACTGCTTGAGCGAAGGAGGAATTTTGGTTGAAGAATTATTGATGGTAATGTGCAGAGTATGAAATTGCATATAAACACCCAGTAATTTGAGACAAAGTACGAGCGCCTAGGTGTCTAATTTCCTCCCCTCCCCCTACCCGAAAGTTTTAGGGTGGTACTGAATCAAACGAAGTACATGAATAAAGCTTGTGAGGAAAATGTACAGTCTTGCCGCAGGCAGCACTTCAGGTAGCACGTGATTTTAAAATGTTAATATTTGAGTCAACGTCTTTTTTCTAAATACAATCTTGTAACTAAAATTCCACTTCCTGAATAATATTTTTTTTCTAAGAATATTTAGTCCTAGGGATATTTATTAAACTTGCACATTCCTGTAGTCAGTTAACGTAAATATTTCTGAACCACACCTACCGAAGCCTGCTAAAGTTAATTGGGAATATTTAGATGATTAATTTCATTTTATGTTACACGTACATGTGTCTACATTGCACAGCAGTCCGCACTAATCTAAAAATTATTGTAACGTATTTTGATGTATGTGCCGTGCATCTTGTACAGTTTATTATCCATACCAACGAATGCACTATATATATATATATATATATATATATATATATATATATAAAAAATAT
>Ga0123353_10017061_pt1 | contig 10647 bp, 9 predicted proteins | sample TergutLab28metaG_3_FD_92763 | JGI IMG/M metagenome (GOLD analysis project Ga0123353, IMG submission 92763) | Labiotermes labralis P3 segment gut microbial communities from Petit-Saut dam, French Guiana - Lab288 P3 | ecosystem: Host-associated > Arthropoda: Insects > Digestive system > Gut ... | reverse complement strand
GGGCAAGCGCAATCCCATAATGATGCAGGCCGTAACCGTGTTTATCTATAAATTCTTTGTAAACGGACGGTACATTGTCATGTTGTTGAATTAATTCGACAAAAAGCCGGCCTGTGTACGCATGTGCAATAGTCAGCTCCGGCATGGCCGTGTTTCCCCTGTACCAGCCATCCGGCGCTTTAAAACCGCGTGCGCATGTAAACTGACCGATTCGCAGAACATCGGTGTAGAAACGCATTGAGGCGTCAACATCCGGGACGACGAAGCCCATTTGAAAAATCTGTCCACTGGCGACGCCGCCGAAAGAAAAAGTTTTTGCCATAATTATTCAGTCTCCATTACACCTCACTGGCGGCGAGAAAAGCCGATCCTATGGCGTCCACTATCAAACCGGGCGTACTGCAATCGCCGACGGCGTAAACCTCCGGAATGAGCATTTTCAGCTTTTCCAGGAGATCGGCGTTCGGCAGCAGCGGCAGGGCAGGTATCACCGTATCGGCTTCCAGTTCGAGTTTTTCGCCTTCCCGCGTGATAAGAACCAACCCGCGGTCGTTTATCTCAACGTATTCCCTGACGCCTGAAATCATGGGAAGCCTGTTTTCTTCGAACCACCGGAAAAGCTGCTCTTTCATCGCAAGCGTCAGACCGTCGCCCAGAGATTCGGCCTGATCGACGAGCGTAACATTCCGCCCGCGCTTCATCAGAAATTCCGCCAGTTCGCATCCCTGCACTGCGCCGCCGATAACGACGGCCTTTTTGCCTATGGGCATATAAAACCGCGACAGGCTGCGCAAAGTCTCAGGGCTGAAAAACCGCGAAAAGAACTTGAGTCTTTGATGCAGGTCGGCGCCGCTGACGACGTTGGATCGATTTATACCTCTGATATTCAAAACGGCCGGAAGTCCGCCCGCCGCGAGAAAAACGGCGTCCGGTTTTACAGATTCAATTACGGACGAGTCAGCTTCGCGGCAAAGCTCTACGCGGACGCCGAGCTTTTTCATCTGGATTTCAAAGTAGCGGATAATATCCGGAAGGTTCTCGGGATGCGATCCCTTGACCATCGCCGCCAGGGGTAAAAGGCCGCCCGGCTTTGAGGATTTTTCATAGAGCGTCACGCGATGTCCGCGCAGCGCCGATACGCGCGCCGCCTCCATGCCGGCGGGGCCGCCGCCGATGACGACGACGTTCTTCTTTTTTTCAGCCTTGTCGATTTTCGTATGAACCGTGCCGGAAATGCCGTTGATCCGGCATCGGCCCGCGCCGCCCAGGCAGAAATTGCAGGCGGTGCAGGGCGCTATGTTCTCCGGATATCCCGCAGCCAGCTTATTCGGAAATTCCGGATCGGCGTGCAGGCGGCGATTCATGGCGATAAAATCAGCCGTTCCCCGACGCAGAACGGATTCGCCGAGATCAATGTCCATTCGTCCGACAACCATGACGGGTATTGAAAGGGCTTCTTTAAAACCCGCCGCAAGCCTGGTATTCGCGCCCGCTCCGAGGCGGCTTGCGTCATACTCTTTCGGGATCTTTTCCAGGGGTAGCGGGGGTTCCGGATAAAACAGCAGGTCGGGCAGAAATCCCGCGACATGCCGTCCAATCCAGTGGCTGCGCACCTGGATCAAATCCGCGCCTGCTTCCTCGGCCAGACGCGCGGCCTTTCGGCTGTCCTCGTATGAAAAACAGTTGTTCGCGCCGATTGCGAGACCGATTTCAACGCCGTTCAGAATCACTGAAACGGGGAAATCGTTTCCCGCCCGATTTTTTATTGCACGGATTACTTCGGTCAGAAAACGCGCCCGGTTTTCCAGGCTTCCGCCGTATTCATCCTCTCTTTTGTTCCAGAACGGCGAAAGGAAGCTCTGGAACAGGTGGCTGCTGGCCGCGTTGATGTCGATTCCGTCGAAGCCCGCCTTGCGGGCGCGCATGGCGGCATTGGCGAATTTCTCGACGATGCCCGCGATTTCGGAAGCCGTCAGCGGCCTCGGCTCTTCATTATGGTGATCGTATGGATTATCCAGCCAGACATTCGACGCGGCGACGGGCGGGCCGGGATATGTCGGTTTTTCCTCCCTTCCCCAATGCACCTGCCAGGGGCCGTCGTGATTCGTCGAAAGAAACGTCGGACAGTTGTGTTTGTGGATGACATCCGCCAGCTCGCACAGGCCTGGCAGGAATTTATCGTCGTCGATCCGGTAGCGGTTCCTGTAGCGCGCGCCCCAGGGATAATCGACCGTGACCGCTTCCACGATCAGCAGCCCGACGCCGCCCTGTGCGAAGCGTTCGTAAAAGGCTTTGACCTCTTCCCGCATGTGGACGTCGTCTTCGTGCCACATTAACATTCCCGCGCCTGATTTCACTATCCGGTTGCGGGTTTTGACCGCGCCCACGCGCCCCGGTTCCAGAATCTTTTCATACGATTTTTGCCGCGCCATATCAGGTCTCCTCTAATGAATCAAGCAATTGTTATGAAAGCCGCCGGAAAAAGCAACACGTTTCATGTAAACCGGCATGTTTTACTTATCAGCGCGCCGGATTTTGACGATAAAGGAAAAATCCGGCTGTTCGCCGGATGGTTTGCAGTTAAAACGGTATCAAGGAAACTCTGAGTAATTGTCTGTGCGAGATGAAGCGCAAGGCGCACGGAGCACAGGAACCGAGGCATATAGAGAGATATGTTGAGGTTACGAGCACCGCGCAACGCAGCGATTCGCCCGCACAGGCAATTAATCAGAGTTTCCTCAGGGGAAAGGAAGATTATCTATGCGGCTGATTACTCGTTCAGATTTCGACGGTCTCGTATGCGGCATGCTTTTAATGGAAAAGGGAGTTATCGACAGTTGGAAGTTCGTTCATCCCAAAGACCTGCAGGATGGCCTGTTTACGCCCAATGAGGATGACGTCCTGGCTAACGTTCCGTATGTTCCGGGGTGCGGCATGTGGTTTGATCACCATGTCAGTGAAAAGGAGCGTGTAGGCTGGACGCAGAACGTAAAAGGCGAATCCCGCCTTGCTCCTTCGGCAGCGCGAATTATTTATGACTATTATGGCGGCGCGGCGGATTTTCCCAGACATTTTGACGACTTGATCGAAGGTGTGGACAAGGTTGACTCCGGCGATCTTACCTTGGATGAACTGACCAATCCGACCGGATGGATACTGCTGGGCTTTATCTCCGATCCGCGCACCGGTCTGGGCCGTTTCCGGGATTTCCGCATCAGCAACCTCCAGTTGATGGAAGAACTGATTGCCCACTGCCGTCACAACACAATAGACGAAATACTGAACATGCCGGACGTTAAAGAGCGCGTGGACATGTATCACGAACAGAACAAGCTGTTCAAAAACATGATCCTCGCCCACACCAGAATAGACGGCAATGTCATAATCACCGATCTGCGCGATGTTTCCCAGATTTATACAGGCAACAGATTCATTGTCTACAGCATGTTCCCGGATCAGAACATTTCATGCTGGGTTGTGGATGGGCGCGCAAAAGTCAATGTTTCGATAGCCTGCGGATACAGCATCATAAATCGTTCGGCGAAAACACACGTGGGGCTGCTCATGCTCAAATACGGCGGAGGCGGCCATGAACGCGTCGGCACCTGTCAGGTGGATTACGATGACGCGGACAGGGTGCTCGGCGAAATTGTCGCGCAGATGAAGGCGGATGGTTAACCCTTATATGTGAAAGGGTTGGGGACGCATGAAAAACAACCGCGTTCCCAACCCTCCACTTGTCCTATGACTAGAGATGGGATAACTATATCACATAATATTTTGTATGATTTAGTTATTTATTGTTTTTTTTAGAAATATTATTCGTATTTCACCACAAGCGAAAACAGCCTCGACAACAGCGTGACAACATAGGCCGATGGGCGAATCGCTGCGTTGCGCAATGCTCGAAACCTCAACATATTTCTATATATGCCTCGGTTCCTGCGCTCCGTGCGCGCGGCGCAATATCCCGCACAGACAATTACTCAGAGTTTCCATAACACTACACCTCTTTTTAAACACTTCGCCGCGCCCTTTCCGCACATCTGCTGTAAAGATTCCGCCCGTCCTGCATATTGCCGTGTACCTGTAAGTCGTTGAATAACAGCGTTTCGGTTTTGGCGCGTTTATTGCTTTGTATACCAGTGTTATTTTAAGAGGGGTTATTATGAAAAATGAAAGCATAACCACTGCGTTTTCCGATTCCGCCGATGCCGTTTCCATCTTTGATCCGTCAAATATGCAGGATCGGACGCTCATAAGCCGGACACAGAACGGGGATCATATCGCGTTTGAAGAACTGGTGCAAAAATACCGGCACCAGTTGCTGAATCTTGTCTGCTGGCACGCCGGTCCGGCGGCCGATACCGACGACGTTTTCCAGGCGATTCTCTGCAAGGTCTATTTCTCGTTAAAAAAATTCGACATCAACCGGCCGTTCTATCCGTGGCTGCGCCGTATCGCCGTCAATCGCTGTTTTGATGAACGCCGCCGCCTGCGCCGCCGTAAAACGATGACTTTCGCGGAATTGGGCGTTGACACCCCCAACGTTGACGCGGAAACGCCGGCGAGTTTTTTCTACAATCATTTCGCAAATGAAAACCGCAATGACCTGAGCGAAATGCTTGCTGTGGCTCTCAGTCAACTGCCCAGCGAACATCAGCAGATCATCGTGCTCCATCACCTTGAACAGCTTCCATACGAAGAAATTGCATCCGTACTTGACTGTTCGCCGCAAGCTGCCCGCGTCAAGGCGTGCCGCGCGCGCGCCGCGCTGCGCCGGATATTTATAAACGCCTGTAGGGATGAGGCGATTACGTTCGCGTCTTACAACCTGACAAATATACTGAACGCATGCCGCAGACAGGCGGCGCAGAAAATGCCGATGCTGCCGGTCGTGCCTCCTCCGGGCGGCGGACTGGCGTTCTGCAACTAATAAAAAAAAATTCAGGAATCTGTTTATGCGACGCGGGTTTAGTGTTATTAAACAATATATGAGAAAACGCTTTTTACAGACCGGCGCTGTTTTGGGAATTTTTATGGGAATTCTTGTTTGCGCCGGTCTGTACGCACAGGCGCCGCCCTGGCCGCCGCCTAAACCGCCGATTCCGCGGCAGGAGGCGAAAAAACCCCGGCCTAAGCAGCAGGACTGGTTTTCCGGTGCGCAAAAACGTCTTGAATCTCTGAACGGCATCACTGCGCCTGCCGCCGAAAACGCCGACTATAAAAGCTTGCTTGGGCGCTCGGCGGAACTTATTGATCAGGCGAAATCGTCTAAAGACAATCAATTCCAGTTCGGGCGGCTGCTGCTTGCCGCAAACGCAATGATGGATGCCGCCGACCGCGTTCTGATGGCGCAGAAATCCGGAAACAATCCGGAAGAAAACGATTCCCGCGCCGCCGATTTTGTTCTTCGGGGATGCTATTTCCGTGTGCGGCAGGCGGATTATTTCGCGGGCATAAGCGGCGATAAAAAATCCGGCCAGTATGTCAAACTGGCCAGCAGCCTGTACCAGCAGGCGCGCAGCGCTTTTGACGCGAAGGAATACGGCAGGGCGCGTCTTCTGGGAGACGCTTCAACCTCCGTAGTATTCGCTCTTGAGCGCATGGCGCAGGCGGCTGCGCCCGATCAGCGAATTTTCAAATAATACTATGCGCTGGCCCGCTCCCGTTAGCTTCCGCTCACAGGCTTTCATAATCGGCGCGGCTTCGCTGGCGGTGTTTGCGCTGGCGGCGCTGATCATCAGGGACGCGGTTTTCGCGACTGAAGGGCGGCTCCTCGGCGACGCGCGCCGGCGCTGTACGGCCGCGTGTCTTGAGATTCTCAAACAATACCAGGACAGGATCGACTATACGGACGATCCCCTGTATGAATTGCCGCCGCAGGCGCAGGATATTTCGCTCAAAGGTATTACTTCCACCGTTCTTCTTGCTTTTCCGGAAATCAAAGGCGGGATGTTTCTCCCAAATGAAAAAAGAATTACCGGATATTCATTTCCCGACGCGGCGCCCGCAGAAGCGGCGATCACGGACACTGAAACGGAAGTCATTCAACTTCTTGCGGAACAGGCTGAAGTTGCCGGCGAAACTGTTACTTATTCGAACTGGCGCGGCAACGATTTGATTGTCGGCGCGGCGGCGGCAAGCGATGAAATCGTCGTCTGGACGCTGTATCGCGCGCCTGAATCGCGCTATCCGCTGCTCGGCGCGAATAACCGGCTTATGGCGGCGCTGGTATTCTCCAGTATTCTCGGTGTTGGCGGCATCATATCAATCTGGTACAGGCTTCATTCCGGCGTCAGGGAAATCCAGAAAGGGCTTCACCGCCTGGAAACGGATTTTTCTTTCCGTCTGCCTGCCGTCCGGGGCGACCTCGGACAGGTGGCGCTCGACATCAACAGCATGGCTGAACGCCGCATGGCGCTTGAAGAAAAGCTCAGGCAGCAGGACAGACTGGCGGCGCTCGGAAAAGTGGTCAGCGGCGTCGCGCACGAAGTGCGAAATCCCCTGAACTCCATAAAACTCACTTTGCAGCTCCTGGAGCGCCGTCTGAAAAAAGGAGTCGCCGTTTCAAATGAAGTCCCGGAATGTCTTGATGAAATCGACCGTCTGGACGCCATTGTCGGCCGGCTGCTGGCCTTCGGGCGTCCGGTTATGATAAATCGCCGTCCGCAGGAAATCACGCCAATCGTTCAGCAGGCTATACGGATGGTGCGGGATCCCGCGCAAAAGAAAAACATCCGGATGGAAACCAGCTTTCCTGAAACGGAACTCTGCGCCGACATAGACGGGCAGCAGATCGTGCAGGTGCTGATTAATCTGCTTCTGAACGCCGTCGAAGCCTCGGCGGACGCCGGAACGGTGACGGTACTGTCCGACGCCGCACCGCCGAATATCAGGATAGAAGTAACGGATAAGGGCGACCGCATATCTGACGATGTACGGCCGCACATTTTTGACGCATACTATACGACGAAGCCGGAAGGAAACGGACTGGGTCTCGCCGTTTCCCGTGAGATTACGATGAATCACGGCGGCCGGCTTGAATTTGAATCGGAAGAAGATGGAACGACATTTACGCTGCTGCTGCCGATAGAAAGGACGCCGGGCAATGCCGCTTAAAGCATCGGTATTAATCGCCGAGGATGAAGCGCAGGCGCGCGAGGCGCTGCGCGCCCTGCTGGAAGATGAGGGATATCGCGTCATTGCGGCGGCCGACGGCGTGGATGCGGCGGAATTGCTGGAACGATCCGCCGTGGAAGCGGCAGTCATCGACATACGGATGCCGCGCAAGGACGGTCTCGCCCTGCTGCGTGAAATCAGGGAGATGCCTTCGCCGCCCGCCGTCCTGATAATGACGGCCTACGGGAACAGCGTCGCCGCGATTGAAGCCATGGCGCTTGGGGCCTTCGATTACCTGACAAAGCCGCTCAATATAGATGAATTGCTGATACAGCTTGACCGCGCCATCGAAAGCCGCCGCCGCGCCGGCGAACTCGAAGCGTACCGCCGCGAGGAGGATACATGGGAAGGCGCGGAGATTATCGGCGACAGCCCCGCCATGCAGAAGCTTTACAAGCTCGTCGGACAGGTTTCCGCCACTGATTCCACGGTATTGATACGCGGCGAGTCGGGAACCGGCAAGGAGGTCGTCGCGCGGGCGATTCACCGGCATAGTCCGCGCGGCGGGCGAAAACTCGTAAAAGTCAACTGCGCGTCGATCCCGGAAACCCTGCTTGAGGCGGAAATGTTCGGCCACGAGCGCGGCGCTTTCACCGGCGCCACGCAGCGCCGCGTCGGAAAATTTGAATACGCCGCCGGCGGCACGCTTTTTCTCGATGAAATCGGCGAACTGCCTCCGTCCACGCAGGCCAAACTTTTACGCGTATTGCAGGATCACAGCATTGAGCGGCTTGGATCAAACATAACGATTCCGCTCGACGTGCGCGTCCTGGCGGCGACAAACTGCGACCTCGAAACGGCGGTACGTGAAGGACGTTTCCGGGAGGATCTGTATTACCGCCTGAACGTGGTGACGGTCTCTCTTCCGCCGCTGCGCGAGCGCCGCGAAGACATACCGGAGCTTGCGGCGTTTCTTCTGAGACGGGCGGCGGCGCGCCTCAAACTGCCCGTTTCAGCGTTATCGGACGAAGCGATGGCGCTGCTTTCCGGCGGCGCCTGGCCGGGCAACGTGCGCGAGCTGGAGCATTGCCTGGAACGCGCGCTGATTTTGAGCCGGTCGGGCGTCATCAGGCCCGAGCATCTGGCTCTGCCCGAAAACACGGAAGCCGGAGGAGACGCGCTCGATACGGTTTCGCCTGAAGAAGGGCTGCACGACGCAGTGGCGCGTCTTGAGCGCAGGATGATCGAGCGCGCCCTTGCCTCCGCTGCGGGCAACCGCACGCGCGCCGCCGAAATCCTCAAAATCAACAGGCGGCTGCTTTACGACAAGCTCCGCGAATACGGCCTTGAGTAAGAAACTGCGGGAAATATGCAAATCCCTCAAAGGTCGCAATGGCGGAAAACAAAGGATTACACGGTATAAAACTTACAGGCGGCAATATCGGCGTTACAGACGGTATAACAACTTATCCGCTTTATATGGCAATGTTTCTGTAAACACAAATTCAGGAGGGCCGGCGCGACGTCGTCGCGCGGTTTGAACGCCGGATGATTGAAAAAAAGAACGAAATAAATGAAGAAAACAAAGGAACCGGATCTGTTTCACGCCGGAATTTCCTTAACGCGGTAGGGGTTGGAACCGCTGCAATGGCGGCGGCCGGGCTTTCTTCCTGTTCCGTGCAGAACGCAGGAACCGGAACGAAGCCGCATCCTGCGAATATTCCCGCTGCCTGGGATTTGGAAGCAGACATCCTTGTTATAGGTTCCGGCGCGGTGGGTCTTCCTGCCGCTATCAGGGCGAAGGATACAAATTCAAAACTGGATGTGCTGGTGGTGGATTGCAACTACGACATAGGCGGCCACGCAATTACTTCCGGCGGAAATGTTCCCCTGGGCGGCGGCACTTCATGGCAGAAACGCGACGGGATAAAAGACGATCCCGATACCCTGTTCAGGGATCTGATCGACTGGTCGGTAATCAATGAACAGGGCCAGGCCGTATACAAATACAATGACAGGGAAATTCACCGTGTAATGGCGGATAATATGGCGCCCTGCTTTGAATTTCTTCTGGAAAACGGCGTGCGTTTCGCCGAACGCCCGGTCGATAATTTCGGCGCAAACGGAACGGGACTTTCCGCGCCCCGGGAAGTTCATACCGTATGGACAGACGGCTGTTCGGCGGAATCTCCGGCAGGAGGGGGAGGCACGAACCTTTGCCGCGATCTTGAAAGAAGCGCCCGCAAAAAAGGCGTGAAATTCCTGCTTAATTACCATCTGGACACGATTTTCAGAGAAGACCCCGTAAACGGCAGGGTAGCGGGGATTCAGGCCGGCTACACGCCCACAACCGACGGTAAAGGCGGAATTCTTCAGCCGTTTATGACCGACGGAAATATTACATTTAACAAACCGGTTCTTAACATCAGGGCAAGAAAGGCAATCATAGTGGGAACGGGCGGGAGTTCAGGCAATGTAAATTTCCGCCGCATCGCCGACCCGCGGCTTGGAGATGAAATCCCCAACTCCCTGTCTGAATATTCCCCCCAGGATGGTTCCGGGGAACTCGCCGTTATCGCCGTCGGCGGCGTGCTGTGGGGAACGGCCAACCAGACGCTTGAACGCTGGGGAAGCCTCGGCCTCAGCCCGATAGTCGGAACCGTCAATAATTACGCCAATTGCAGATGGGACGAAAATACCCCGCTGCTGCCGAAGATCAAATATATCGGACAAAGGATTGTGGATTGGCAGAATTCCATAATGGTCAACCAGGCAGGGAAGCGTTTCTGGAACGAAACGGCGTCTCAGACCTATCCGCCGGCGACCGCCAATGGATTCATTCCTGATTACGTCATCGGCGACTGGCGCAACATAAAGAAAGTTGCGTTCGCGCCGGCCAACTATGTCGATGCGGCGCTGGCGATTAATGAGGGTTCGCAGCCGCCTGATTATTCATCCGGGCCTCAATGGGCGATTCTGGATGCGGATGCCGTCGCAAGGCAACGATGGGATTTAACAAAACCCTGGTCTTATGACCCGAATCTTTTTTTCTCTGCGGATACCCTGCCGGAATTGGCAAATAAAATAAACACATGCTCATACCAGAAATACAAAATGAGCGGGCTGGTTCTAAAGGAAACCGTTGACCGCTACAACTCATTCGTCGGCAAAGCGGACGTTGATTTTGACAAGCCGTCGCCGCTTTATAAAATTGAAAAGCCGCCCTTTTATGCCGCGTGGAATACGGTACAGCTCCATGACACATACATGGGGGTTCGCGTGAACGGCCATTGCCAGGCGCTTACCCTAGAAGGCAAACCGATACCGGGTCTCTGGGCGGGCGGAGAATGTACAGGCGGAGCAAGCGCCCACGGATTGGGACGCTGTCTTACCCAGGGCTATATCGCCGGCTACGAAGCGGCAAAATAGCCGGCCTGGTTATTTCCCCGGATATTTCATGGGATTTCTACTGCGGGCGCGCAATAGGGATCTTTAAGGAAACTCTGAGTAATTCAGTTCACTTTT
>Ga0123353_10017060_pt1 | contig 10648 bp, 4 predicted proteins | sample TergutLab28metaG_3_FD_92763 | JGI IMG/M metagenome (GOLD analysis project Ga0123353, IMG submission 92763) | Labiotermes labralis P3 segment gut microbial communities from Petit-Saut dam, French Guiana - Lab288 P3 | ecosystem: Host-associated > Arthropoda: Insects > Digestive system > Gut ... | reverse complement strand
TCTACTGATTTTTTCAACGATATTGTCGAACCTATCATCAAGACACGCATTCTAACTGCAATTGACAAAGTGCTTGGAAAGGCAGGTGGGCTGACACCATCGTCAATCGATTGCATAATTGTAGTAGGCGGGAGTAGCAACCTGAAAGTTTACGAACGGGCGATTACTAACCTTTTCAATAAAGCGATGATTGTTCTACCGGAAAACACCCAATGGGCTACGGCAATCGGTGCTGCGTTAATGCAGATAATTGGTGGTACAATCAGACTAAACGAAAGCGTTGGTGTATTGCTCAGCGATGACTCAGTGTTTCCGGTTTTACCAAAAGGACAAGCAATCGGGGAGAATACCGCGACAGTTACGTTTTCCCTCGTCGAAGATGCGCGTGATGCACACTTTATTTTTGCAAATGAAAGCGGAAAAAACATATATGCCAGGAAGAGTGTCCCGACGAAGGGATTCTTGCAGGAAACCATTGAGCTCACCGCAGTTATCGGATTTGATCAAATTGCCAGGATAGGCATTGCAAATAAATACATGGGTACAGATGCTCGCAGTTCTACGACCGTGGAACTGAATAAACTCAGTTTCTATTATGATGTTGGCGCACTTGGCGACTCGGATTAGGGAGGGCGTTTCATTGGAAATTAGATCGAATTTAACTATCGCAAGCAATGTATTTCCACGCGCTAATCCTGATGTGAAGTTCGACTTGGATTTTGTGAGGAACTGCAGAGGTGGACCGGCACTCAAAAAACTAAGGAACATCTTACCAAAGGAATTACTGATACTAGAGTTCGGAACGCATGGGAAAAAGATGAATGCCGAACTGTCAGTTGCACAAAACAATGAGTTGAATGTACACTATTTTTGTAACCGCATCAAAGATGTGCGAGGAACGTATGGTCTAGTTAGAAGTGGTAAAGATATAGTTTTTGAATGCCGTTGTGAGTATGAAAGCTGTGAGAAATTTCATCAGTGTATGCCAAATCCGATTGTTCGTATGTATGAAAATATAGTAGAGAAGCCTATTGATTTTACTCAACTGCAATATGAATGGCTTGGAACAGTCATGCCTATTGAGCATGTATTTGATGAGCCGGAGTTTGAGTATGAGGACGAGAAGGTCCCAGTAGCGTTTACTGAAGCGCCGGTTATAAACGAAGGCGAATACTCGGCTTTGACAGACCCATCCACGATTATAACAGCAGACATTGAAGCGCATATACTTGTCAACGCTGGACCTGGAACAGGCAAGACGTTTACAGTAATTGAACGTTTAGCGCACATTATCAGAGAGGGTGAAGTTGACTTATGTCAAGTCCTAGTATTGTGCTATACAAACGCCGCAAGAGAAGTGATTTTGCATAGGTTGGCTGAAAAAGGACTGGGCGATGCATCGCTGCAACTGGTAATTTGCACTCTCGACTCGCTTGCATGGCAGAATCTGACCTCACGACTGGAAAACGAGTCGGAGCTCGGCAGGCTCTTTGAACTTGGATTTAATGGTTGCATTAGGCAGTTCAACATGGAGTTTGATCCAGAAGAATGGGCGGATTTTGAATACTTAATCATCGACGAATTGCAAGATTTGGTAAATGAGCGTGCAAAAATGACGCTTAAAATTCTTCGAGCTGTAAACTGTGGATACCTTCTACTCGGTGACAAATGTCAAGCTATTTATGATTATGATTGCAACGACGGCGAGTCAATCAACTCAGGACTGTTCTATAAACAGTTAGACGAGATAATGCCGGAAGATACGTTAAAATACGAATTAAAAAGCAATATACGGCAATCTGAAACTTTATCACGGCGATCCGACACTCTGCGTAATGCGCTGCTGGAACTCGATACGATTGATACGAATGAGTTCTTCCGCGACCATATTTCCAAGCTGGAGAGTGAGAAATTTGTTCCTGCAGACTTCTCAGTTTTATCCCAGACGATGACGACAGCAATACTCACGAGAAGCAATGGTGAAGCGGAATGGATCAGTGCAAAACTACATAAGAATTGTATTCCGCACACCCTGCTGCGATCAGTGACGCCGCCAATTTCTTTGCATCGCTGGCTTGCAGATATGTTTTGGGATTTCCGTGAAGCTCGAATGGGAAAAGACGAGTTTTGCGAGCGGTATATGATCCGTATTGACTACGACAGTGAAGCTGCAGAAGCCGCCTATCATGCTTTAATCTCTTCGCTGCCTGAGGAGTATTCGGGATTAGGGTATTTTGAGATTGATAAAGTGATAAGCGCCCTCAGAAGAGGGCAACACTTATCACCTGTCCTACTCAATGAGCCAAACGAAGCGTTGACTGTTTCCACTATACATAAGGCAAAAGGGCGCGAGTTTGATCACGTCTACCTGTTCAGTGCTTTTACCCCGTCATCGGACAATACAGATGAGGCTCGGGTACGGTATGTTGGGGAAACGCGCCCAAGGACAACGCTTGACGCTCTTCAAAAATCAAAATGGCATGTTCGCAAATCGTTTACAGCGCGTTGGATTATGCAAGGATACTCGTGGGGGACACCCTTTTGTGACAGGATCGTCATTGGGTTTAGTGGTGATATTTCTCAGGATGGATTTGTTAAGGGAGATTTAGAAGCAGCTATAGAAAAACAATCGTATATTGCTCGCCAGATCAAGGTAAATGATACGGTTGAGATTTGCTTTATAGACGATACGTATCTGATTTATCACTATGGATGCTGTATAGGAACTATATCCGATGAAGCACAGGAAAGCTTGCTCTCATCAATTCAGAGCCTGTACAGATGGAGCGGAATTCCACCGCGACTTCACGATGTATATGTTAAGAATGTAGTAACAATCGTACCGCATAGGTTTCCGAGTGGCGTCGATGCGATGTTTAAGGAGTCAAATTTCTGGCTTGGAGTTGAACTGACTGGGTTCGCTAAGGCTGATTGGCATTGGGAAGGTGGTTTTTAATTGAGCAGATACGACGAGTATTACAGCGCCATAGATGAGATTAAGTCGTTTCTCGCTCGTGACTTAATTGGACCGATAACAGAAGACGAGGTAATAGATAGCGTTGAACCTTTAAGTTACTACGCAATGGGCATTCTTTGGGCAAAGCGGCTAAGTGGTAGGAGCGAGGATAGCACTGAGCAACTAAGTATTATGGACATATGCGACGAAGACATTGAGGATGTCGTAAAAACGGATTATGATTCAATTGCCGAGACAAATACTTATAAACCATCCGCGATGGGAGTCTCCACTATGCTTTCACCAAATACGAAGTCTCTTATAGTGGAGTTCTCATTTAGCAGATATACAATGTCAAAGAGCAACCGATTGCCCGAAGGCGAAGAAGAATCTGAAAGCGCAAGAACGGGTTTCTTCTACTCAAGAACGCCATATAAGCTAAGTACAGCTTTCAACATCCCTGCAAAATGCGGGACCATTTTTTGCATGGAACATAGAAATCGTCCCAACCTTGGCGTTGAAGTATCTCTTTGTGTACGAAAGATAATGGACGATGGCAGCAAGCTTGTCACCGTGTCGGCGGCGAATACTATAGAAGCCCCGCAACGTAGTAAGGAGCAGAATGAAAGCGCTATGTTCCAATGTTTGTTGCATTTACACTCTGAGAATGGGTTTGACCCTGTTTTCCAGAGCAACCGTATCGGGCAAAGTGAAGAAGATCAAATCAGCGCCATGCAATACCGAGGCGTAGTGAACTATGCTGCTGGACACGGGTGCTCGGTCCGGTACGCTGACGATTCAGTTGTGACTGATATCTATAGCGACTTTATGCCTGCGGAAATGGTATATCAGATGAAGCCCGGGGAAATAGCAGACAGCGAAATACTCAGGCTTGCTTTTTGGCGTACTGCAGATCGCTTTGAAGCCTACGACAGGCTGAGGCGATTTGCAACAGAATACGAAGAATGGCGGGATGGGCAGGCTGCTATCTACGAAAAGCTCGCAGATCATAAAGCTGCTGCAGAAAGAGTTATTGGGCGCATAGATGTTTGCATTGAAAGACTATTAAGCGGGGCTGATGTCCTAAGATCCGATGATTATTCTTGGACAGCGTTTAAGCTGATGAACGAAGCGATGCTGCTGCAACGCGTTAACACCAAACGGCTTAGCGCTGCTGATACTGATAAAGTGGAATGGTATCCGTTTCAACTCGCTTATATTCTGCAAATCATTCCTGATATCACTGTAGCTGACAGGAACTTCCGTGATACCGTTGATTTATTGTGGTTTCCGACAGGGGGCGGAAAGACGGAAGCCTACCTCGGTGTCGCCGCGTTTACTATATTTTATCGCCGCCTGATAAGTAAGGATACTAATGACGGTGTGACAGTTATCATGCGCTACACACTGCGGCTGTTAACTATCCAACAGTTTGAACGCGCTTCATCGCTGATATGTGCATGTGAGTACCTGCGAAAAATCCATAACATATCTGGTGGAGAAATCAGCATTGGGTTGTGGATAGGGAGCGGGATGACGCCTAACCACATAGACGGCGAAGGCGGCGCATCCGCTGTCCTTGCGGCACTAAAGGACGATCCGGATAAACGGATCAATGAAGGAAACCCTGTACAAATCACGAACTGCCCATGGTGCGGGCAAAAAATTGACCTTGATGGGTACGATATTGTCAAAGATAAGAGGCTTGTAATAAGGTGCAACAATAATAAAAAATGCGAGTTCAATAACGCGTTGCCGATTTATGTCGTTGATGACGATATTTACAGCAAGAGACCTACACTGCTACTTAGCACGATCGATAAGTTCGCAAGATTAGCATGGGAGATAAAAGCGAAGAATCTGTTTGGTGACACAGTTTACGCATCACCTGAACTTATTATTCAAGATGAACTGCACCTGATATCCGGCCCCCTTGGCTCGCTAGCAGGTGTTTTTGAGATTGGCGTTGAGTATCTTTGCAGCCGTAATGGCAGATACCCAAAAGTCATAGCATCAACTGCTACCGTAAAAAATGCGTCTGAGCAGATCCGTAATATCTATAACAAGCAGATGTTTCAATTCCCGCCAGGTGGAATTGACTTTTATGATTCATTTTTCTCAGTCAGTGCGAGTGCTGACGAACGACCTGCGCGGACATATGTTGGATTGTGCGAATCAGGCGGCACCCTTGCTGACCTTATGATTAGGGTGTATTCAAACCTCACATTCATCAAGGCACTTTTCATAAAGCAGGGGAAACCAAGCTGGATTGTTGATCAGTTCTCTACGATAGTTGGATATTTTAACGCGATCAGCGATCTGGGTGGGGCCGATAACATAATTAACGACCGTATGTACTCATATATCCGCACGCTCACTAATCGAAAGTTCAGAGTTGACGCGGAGAAAGCGGGCATGGAACTTTCTGATGTGAAAACTGGGTTACATGATGAGTTGACAAGCCGAAAAACAGCTAAGGAGATTAAGGAGACGCTCGTCAATCTTGACATAAAATATACCGAAAACGGTCACTACTCCTATGTCCTCGCGTCAAACATGCTTTCTGTGGGCATTGATATCGACCGACTTGGCGTGATGACTATGTATAACCAACCAAAATCGAATGCCGAGTATATACAGGCAACAAGCCGAGTAGGACGGCAGAAACCTGGGTTGGTGCTGTCCATGTATAACGGTTCTCGTTCGCGTGACAAGTCTCATTACGAGCAATTCGGGTTTTATCACAAAGCATTTTACCAGTATGTTGAAGCGACAAGTGTGACCCCGTTTTCAGTCCGCGCAATTGAAAAAGCCATCCATTGTGTGTTTATAATTATGTTGCGCCTAACCGAGCCTGAACTAGGCGACAACAGCGGTGCTGCTCACTTTCGGGCGGACGCGCCGTATGTACACAAGGTTAAGGAAATCATCTTAGACCGTGTACGATCGATATACCCGAATGGGGTTTCTAGCGCTGAGAAGTGGCTGACTCTTATCTCTGATGCGTGGGATGAGTTGGCTAGAGATAATCCCGATACGCTTGTGTACAAGTCCTTTGTCAGCGGGAAGTATAGCTTGCTTATTTCGGGAGAACAAGAAGAAAGCTTAGAATTTCCTGCTACGCTTAACTCGCTACGAAATGTAGAACCATCGTCAAACATCTTTGTTCAAGAGAGGAATTAAGCTATGGCAAAGGCAAAGTTTAACACAAAAAGCAAATTAAGGCGTGATAGCAACCGCTTTGTTGGTGACGTAAGGCAATCTCAACTTATCACAAGCTACGGGGTCGGCTCTATAGTTAATTTCATTCGGGATACGGTTATGATCGCAGGTGTCGACGACTGGGATATAGGGAAAAATGCAGATAGTCTGGAATCGCGGAAAATACACAACCCAAACCTGCAGTCATTGACCGGAGCGGATTACTTTATTGAGCCTAAAGTCAGTGTTGGCAGTGGATGGGTCAAACAGAAGGATGTACCAGCATTTGTTTTTCCAGAGATGTTGTATTGCCCAAAATGCAAGAGACTTGTTACAGCTAAGGAATCAGCTAACGCGAACCCAAAGAGACCGAACAGATGTTGTTTAGTAAAGCAAGACAGTGCACCGTGTAATGGGACGCTTGTCGCTTCGCGTTTCGTTGTCGTCTGTGAAAACGGGCATATTGAGGATTTCCCATACTCCTGGTGGATCCATGGAAGATCTGATTGCATATCGTCAACATCGCCGCGGTTTTCAATGTATAATGTAGGTGACCGCAGCGACATAGATAGTCTGTTTGTGAAATGTGATAACTGTGGGCGGACACGTGGCATGAGCGGAGCGTTTGCTCCCGCAGCTTTTGGCGGGGAGAACGGGTATCCATGCAAAGGAAACCATCCGCATTTAAAGGGCAAAAAAAAGCAAAATGCTACTGATTGTGACAGGCTTTTAAAGACACGGCTGCGCTCGTCAACAGGCGTGTATTTTTCAGTGACAATGGGCGCGTTGTCAATACCACCATGGAGTCATAATGCTGTAAAAATCATCTTGCGGGAGTATGAAGCTCTCAGGTACATGCCTGATCCAAAACCATATCTGCAATCGAAAGTGAGTTCGACAGTATCCATTTCACAATTGCTTGAAGCTTACGATATTGTGAAAGCGCGTAAAGGCTCTCCTCTACCGCGCACTGAAAAAGATGTCTATCAAGACGAGTATAAAGTCTTGTCGCAGGGTGACTCTGTTGGAGATGAGGGGGAGTACTCTGCGTTTACAGCCGGAATCCCGACAGGATTTAAGCGATACTTTGAGCAGATTACAGTCATTGATAAGTTAACTGTGACAGAAGCCCTTGTAGGCTTCACTCGACTGAAACCTTGGGGCGGAGAGTACGGTGTGGAAGATGATGGGAGTCGGCAGTTGGCGCCTTTGTCTAATAGTCAGAAAGAATGGCTTCCTGCGGTTCAGCTTCAAGGAGAGGGGATCTTCATCAGATTCAGAGAAGACGCCCTTGGCAAATGGGAAAAGAGAGTGCTGGACAGATACGATAAAATGGAGAAACAACTCCACAAGTCATATTTAAAAACTCGTTCCGATAGATTTTCGCCGCAATACATTCTCCTCCACACGTTTTCACACTTGCTGATCAGGCAGCTTGCCAATGAGTGTGGTTATAGCGCCGCTTCTTTGAAAGAGAAAATCTACAGTACATTTCTCCCAAAGTCATCCGCAAGTGTGAGAATGAGTGGGATATTGATTTACCTCGCATCATCCGACTGCGATGGGAGTCTGGGAGGGCTGATTGGTATAGCACAAAATCCCGAAAGGCTTCAAGCGATACTAGAGAATATGGTCAACAAGACCGCGTGGTGCAGCGGCGATCCGCTTTGCGTAACCTCAATCGAACAAGGGTTTGATTCGCTTAATTATTCTGCATGTCATGAATGCGCGCTTTTGCCTGAGACATCATGTGAGTTCCGTAATGTTCTATTGGACCGTGTTTCGATTGTTGGAACCCCCAGTGCTCCTCATCTCGGGATCATGAGGGAGTTGCTTTATAGCAGCGATGAGACTGAGGACATGGGTAATGGCAACACGGACTATAATACGCCCCAGATAAAGGTTTCTGAGCTCCGCCATCAGCTTGCAGGTGACTATTTTGACTGGGATGACGCGTCATCGCTTTTTGACGAGCACATATTACAAGCAATGAAGGAGAGCAAAGCGCCTCTTGCAGACTGGTATGACACCGGACTGATTGCCGGTACGCAAACGGTCGACGCATTGATGCTGTGGGAAAAGAGAAAACTAATAGTTTATGAGAGCTTACCTGAAAGCGATATTAGAATGCTCGAAGCTGCTGGATGGATTTGCCTGGACTGCGCGGATTTGACCACCGGGGCGTTGACCAGTGCGTTTGGAGAGGTTGCTTATGGCTAGGATGATCCCGTCTGATCAGGATGATTTTAATGAAAGCTATGGCGAAGGTTTGGTTTACAATGCCCTGCGTGATTGTCTTCCGGGTGAGTACACAGTTTTCCACTCGTTTAAATGGAACCGAAGGACACCATTTAACCGGATGGAATGGGGTGAAGCGGACTTCACCGTTTTTCATCCCAAATATGGGCTGATTATTATAGAAGTTAAATCTGGCAGTATAATACTCGAGAACAGCAGATGGTTCTATAAACGGTCCGGCATGAACGACTTAACGCCTATGAAAGACCCTATGGATCAAGCCAACAAGACTAAGTTCTATTTCATCGATTTACTTGCGGAGATCCTTCCACCCGGGCAGATGTGTTGGGTTGATTCAGCGGTCTGGTTTCCATCTTTAAGTGATCGAAGTGTTCTCCAGAGTATGCCAAAGACCTATCACCCAGAAACTGTGTTAATGGAATGGGCATTGATGAACACGGAGCAAGCTATTAAGAATGCATATAAATTTTACAACAGCAGGAGTCTTACCTCCCTTTCGCAACAATCGGTCAAAACTATTCTGGATACATTAGCACCAGAGTTTCGTGCAGTGCAAAGTTTGAGTGCTGCGAGTTCTGAGCAAGAGTATGCTTTTTTTCGCTTGACAAATGAGCAAAACGGATTGATTGACTATCTAGACGAGCAACCTATGGCGGTAATTCAGGGCAGCGCAGGAACAGGAAAAACCATGCTCGCCGTAGAGAAAGCAAAACGACTGTCAGAAAACGGCACGGTCCTGTTTTTATGCTTTAATCGTTTTCTTGTGGAAGAACTGCGAGAAAAAAACGAAGGATATACTGATTCGATCACTTTCAGTAATTTGCCATCATTAGTAAAAACGAAAACAATGCATTTTAGTGTTCCGGATGATGGAGAGATAACAGAGTATCTTTATGATGCATTCGACAGTTGGTCTTATAAGCATATAATTATTGACGAAGGTCAGGACTTTCACAATGACCATCTTGAGATTCTGTTCTCAATCGCAAGGGCAATCAACGGTTCCATCTATGTGTTTTATGATGAGAAGCAGTTGATACAGAGACAGAACACACAACAATGCTTACAGAATGCGGATTGCCGGTTGGTACTCAGAAGAAACTGCCGGAATACACGGAAGATTGCCTTAACTTCGGTTCGATCTATTGGAGGAGAACCGATTTTATGGGAAAAGGCGCCAGAAGGAAAAACACCAGAGATGCTCTTCCTGCCCAATCAGGACGCACTCGTTCGAGTACTCTCTCAAATTATCGATAAGTACTTTGACGGGGGCATCCCTCTCACTCAGATAACGATTCTGACTGTAAAGACAGAAGAAAAATCCTGCTTAGCTGAGGTTACAAGATTTGGAAAACATAGAGTTACTCGAACACGAAACCAGACTGATATTCTGTTCACAACAGTACGAAAGTTTAAAGGTCTTGAATCTACGGCAGTGATCTTGGTTGATGTAGACTCCGGCGTTTTCTCGACGCTCGAGGCGAGGAACCTGCTCTATGTGGGCGCTTCACGGGCGAAAAATTTCCTTGATATCCTCAGTATCGTAGATGAGCAAGAGTTGAATACCATGGCAGAAGTCATCACTGGTCGAAAAGTGAGTGGAAGTGCACGATTCAGGCAAATCGCAAAGTTTTTGGAAGTGAGATTAAGGAGCGTTTGATGAAGACTGCGCAAAGGTGCTACAGAGTTTAAAATCCCCCCCATTATTATTGAACCAGTAGCCCAGAACACTCTCTGTAAGATACTATAATACAACCGCTTTTACTCAATCTCTGATATCTTTTTTTCTCAGCCTGCTTCTTATACTCCGCGCCATTACGACCTGTTCGTTCCACTCATTGTTGCTGATTTTCCACGATTCCGACGCGTCTTTACTGCTGTCTGAACAGTTACGGAAGTAGATGGATATGGATACCTCTGATACATTATTCTTGCGAGTTTAATCTCATAAGGATGGGGTGACGCTTGGTGCTTGATGAGATTACTCGTACAGTTATTGATCTCCGGCTGGAAAAAGCACATAAATGTCTCGATGCGTCTGAGCTGCTTTTATCGGCAGAGTCTTATGCAGACTCTGTAAATCGCTCATATTATAGTTTTTTTCAGCTAATTGTTGTACAGCCATTACATTAATATAGTAAAAATATAGTAATAGCAAGCAATTGTTGCGTGATATGGAATAAATAATTCCGATACGCAAAACAATTGCTTGTAATTTTGTAAAAGTTGTGT
>Ga0123353_10017059_pt1 | contig 10648 bp, 10 predicted proteins | sample TergutLab28metaG_3_FD_92763 | JGI IMG/M metagenome (GOLD analysis project Ga0123353, IMG submission 92763) | Labiotermes labralis P3 segment gut microbial communities from Petit-Saut dam, French Guiana - Lab288 P3 | ecosystem: Host-associated > Arthropoda: Insects > Digestive system > Gut ... | reverse complement strand
GCTCGCAAACCCTATCGGGCTCTTGCCCTCGCCGCCGCCGTGCGGGTGGTCGCAGGGGTTCATAACCGAGCCGCGTACCGTCGGACGGATGCCCATATGCCTTTTGCGGCCAGCTTTTCCGATGGAAACAAGCTCGTGCTCTAAGTTTCCGACCTGTCCTACCGTCGCCTTGCAGGCGAGCGGGACATACCGCATTTCTCCCGAAGGCATCCTCAAAGTCGCGTATTTCCCTTCTTTTGCCATAAGCTGGGCCGCGCCGCCCGCCGCGCGCGCTATCTGCGCGCCGCGCTTGGGCTGGAACTCTATCGCATGAACCATAGTACCTACGGGGATATTCGCAAGCGGCAGGGAATTGCCGGCTTTTATGTCGGCGGCAGGGCCGCTGATAACTTTGTCGCCCTTATTGAGGCCGTTGGGGGCCAAAATATAGCGTTTTTCGCCGTCGGCGTAAAACAGCAGGGCGATATACGCCGAGCGGTTGGGGTCGTATTCGATTTCGGCAACGGTGGCGGGAATGCCGTCCTTGTCGCGTTTGAAGTCAATAATGCGGTATTTGCGGTGGTTGCCGCCGCCGTGGTGGCGGACGGTAATCCTGCCGGTGTTGTTGCGGCCGGCGTTATGCTTGGTAAAACTGACGGTAAGGGAACGCTCGGGCGTATCCGTCGTTATCTCCTGAAAATCCGGCACGGTCTTAAACCGCTGCGCCGGGGTCGTCGGCTTGTATCTCTTAATAGCCATTCTGCTTCTCCTTACGCTAAGCTCTCAAAATCCGCGATTGTTTTGCTGGATTCGGTAAGCTGAACGATTGCCTTTTTGTACGACGGGGTGTAGCCCTGCGTTTTTCCCTGCCTTTTGAGCTTGCCGCGGCAGTTCATCGTGCGGACCTTTTCGACGGTCACGCCGTCGTAAACTTCCTCGACGGCTTTTTTGATTTGAATCTTATTCGCGGCCTTATTGACCATAAAAGTGTAACGCTTATTCTGAATACCGGCGTAGCTTTTTTCGGAAAGCACCGGCCTTAAAAGGATGTCGTAGGAATTCATGCTCCGTAAGCCTCCTCGATTTTTTTGACGGCGTCGACGGTAAATACGCACTTATTATTACGGATAATATCGTATACGTTGATAAGTTCGGCGGGCGCGATTGTGAGCGCGGAAATGTTAGAACCCGCGCGGAGAACCTTTTCGTCCGCTTCGGCGGTAATCAATAACACCGTTTTGTCGAGCTTGAGGTCGGATAAAATCTTGGCGACCTCGCGGGTTTTGGGCTCCGTCAGCTTAATGCCGTCCAAAACCATAAGCTCGCCGTCGCGGGCCTTTGCCGAAAGCGCGCACAAAAGCGCCTGAGTTTTCATTTGTTTATTGATTTTTTGCGAGAAATCTCTCGGCTTGGGAGCGAAAATAACGCCGCCGCCCGTATATTGGGGCGAACGGATACTGCCCTGTCTGGCGCGGCCGGTATGCTTTTGGCGGTAAGGCTTTTTGCCGCCGCCGCGCACCTCGGCGCGCGTAAGCGTAGACTTTGTGCCCTGCCGTTTATTGTTAAGCTGGGCTACCACTACCTGATGAATCAGCGCATCGTTTGCCTCGCGGCAAAATACCGCGTCGGACAGCGCGAGCGTGCCGGCTTCTTTTCCCATCTGGGTATAAATCTTAACGTCCATAATGTATAACTCCTTACTTGCCCTTGACCGCTTGCTTGACGGTCAAATAGCTTCCCCTCGGACCGGGAACAGAGCCTTTTATGAGCAGGACATTCCTGCCAGCGTCGACCTTTACCACCTCGAGGTTTTGTATAGTCACCTTCTCGTGGCCGTAATGCCCCGGCAGTCTTTTGCCCTTAAAAACGCGGGACGGCGAACTGTTCGCGCCCATAGAGCCGACCTCGCGGTGAACAGGCCCCGTTCCGTGGGTCATCTTTAAGCGGTGTTGATTCCAACGCTGGATAACTCCCGTAAAACCGCGCCCTCTCGTAAGCCCCGACACGTCCACGACGTCGCCGAGCTCAAAGATGTCGCATTTGACCGTTCCGCCCACCGACATATCGGCGGCGTTGGAGTATTTGAACTCTTTAAGGACTTTTTTGGCAGGCGCGCCAGCTTTTTTGAGGTGCCCCACTTCGGCCTTGCTAATCTTGCGTTCGGCTATATCCTCAAACGCCACTTGAACGGCGGAATAACCGTCCTTTTCGGGCGTTTTGATTTGCGTCACCACGCACGGGCCCGCTTCTACCACCGTTACGGGGATAAAGCTGCCGTCGGGGGCGAATATTGAAGTCATTCCGACTTTTTTACCTATAATTGCTTTAGTCATTTATAATTTAGTCCTCCGCTTACAGCTTAATCTTAATATCGACGCCTGCGGGCAAATCTAGTTTCATTAGAGATTCGACGGTTTTGGCGGTCGGGCTGTAAATGTCGATAAGGCGTTTGTGGGTGCGCATCTCGAACTGTTCGCGGCTGTCCTTGTATTTGTGGGGCGAACGGAGTATCGTCACTACCTCTTTTTCGGTAGGGAGCGGTATCGGGCCGCTGACCTTGCCATCCGTGCGCTTTGCCGCGTCCACGATTTTTGCCGCCGACTGGTCGATAAGCTGATGGTCGTAAGCTTTTAGGTTAATTCTTATTCTTTGTCCTGCCACTTAGGTAATCTCCTCTTCCTTTTACGACGCCCGTACACTTACCCGTGTGTATCCCGCGACCCCTTACAAAAAATGAACCTTACGTTCATTTTGGGAGGGTTTTATAAACGCCGCCGCCCGGAATCCTGTCCGGACTTGTCCGGCCGAATTATCGGCAAAAGGTAAAATTTAATGCCGTAACTTCGTCCTTCATCCCGTTGTTTTCTACACATAGAAAACGCCCGCCAAAAACACTCCCGTTTTGCGCGAGCCTAAATAGAATAACTCAACTAAAACTATTTGTCAACCAAAATTACGAAAGATTTTTTGAAATTTTTTGAAAAAATTTCAAAATGTGGCGACTTAAAATCTATAATTTGTGTTACGTTACTCCGATTAAAGCATTTATCCATTTTTTTCCAATTAATCGTTTCAAAGCTATTTCTATTTGTCTCTGGCTAAACTTTTGTTTTTGCGGGCCCCATTTATAAACGCCGTTAATAATATCTTCAAAGGTCGTCATTCCGTTCTTTGCAACCCAATATATGGTAGCAAGTAATTCCATTCCAAACGGCGTTTCAAATCCGTCAACAAGTTCAGCCACACGACTAATCCGCGCTGAAGTTTCTAGACGGTTTTCCAAAAAAGCAAGTGCATCCTTTTCTGCTCCCGGTACAATTTGTATATGTTTATCCGGCCTGTCACCACCATCAGCATATCCCGACAACAAATGCCCTTCTATAGCATTCAAAACATGAGACAAATTTTCAGCATAGGGTCCATATGGACCTTTAACATACCTTAACCGTAAAGGTTCCCCGCTTTCTTGCAAAAAATACATTAGCTTATGAATCTCAAGCAAAGTAACGATAGGGTCAAGCAAGCCTGCTAAATATCGCCTCGTAAGGTCAACCAATGCCGCGCGTCCATTAGTCATATTCGGAACAGTACGATTATGTGCCATATTTTCAGCGGAAGGTGCCTTTGGTACGAATATTTCGATGTTTACTCCGGTAATATTCTGAAATGTATCTTCCAAACGAAACTTAACATCGCTCCAATCAAGACCACCTAAGCCGCAACCAAGCGGAGGCAACGCAATCGATTTGATATTTAACAAACGAATCACGTCTGCCAAATCCATCAAACCCGCTTCAATATCTTCCATTCTACTCGCGCCGCGCCAGTGGCGTTTTGTCGGGAAATTTATGATGTACTTGGGATTTACAATACTATTTGTTTCGAATATAAACATTTTGCCGGGTATAACTTTCCCTCGTTTACAAGCGTCTTGATAATGCTTATGATTGTTAGGGTATTTTCTTTTGAATTGCAACGCGATTCCGCGTCCCATAATGCCGACGCAGTTGACAGTATTAACGATAGCTTCCGTATTACTCGCTAGTAAATCGCCTTGTTTATACTCAATCATGTTGCTCTCTCCTCCACATTAATAATACCACTTTTTTTGAATCTTTACAAGTGGCAGATTCCGCGTTGATATTTGTAAATTTTGAATCTCTTCTTGTTGTCGATACGAAAACACCCCAATTTCTTCTACAAATTCCCATGGAAAATGCTGTTCTAATAAAAACTCAGCCTGTTTGTTTTCCTTAATAGTGGAATCATTCCACTGTTCCGCATGTATTGCTTGCCAATCAATTTTGTCCAGATCGCATAAATTTGCAAAATCTTTGAAATAATTTGAACCGGCGTTTGATGTTGTAAATGCCCAACGCAACCCTTTTTTGTCCGCCCATTTAATTGTTTTGTGTAATTCAGATACCAAGTGGACAATCTGTTCCTGTCCGCCACGATAATCAATATCATCATGATTTGCTTTGTGTAAAATATATAGCATGACCGAACGCGGACAAAAATAAAAAGGAACACACTCGCCGACATGAAGTCCAGGATGAGATGAAAGCGTGAGTTCTTCTAATCGTCGCCTTTTGATTGCGTTCATCCCGATTGTTTCTCCTACCTGTGGACGTTTTTTAACTTCCGCATCGGATAATAGAAAACCATCTTCAATAATAGCAGATAATTTGCTAATATGAACGATATGATATATTTTAATAGATTCCTGTGCCATTTTTCTTTAAAATTAATATATTACTATTTGCATCTTACAACCGCATCTAATAATATTATACAATACATCATTTTTAAAGTCAATGTAATTTAATAATCATACAGGAAAAAATAAAAACGAACATAGTTAGGAGTTTAGAATACGCAATACCGCGTTATTGAGGATTTCGGGGGCGTAGGCAGTCCCCGTTTTTATAGCAAAGTCGGCTTCGTTAAGGTAATCCGTAATATTTTTTAGCTTGCGGGGGGTGTAAAGGCGCAGCTGCTCGCGAATGTATTTTAACGCGCCCGGCTTTACGGCGAGCTGCGCGGCGAGTTCAGCGTCGCCGTCCTTGGAAACCGCGGCAAACAGCAGCCGACGAAAATGCGTGTATACCCCCGACAATATCCGTACATCGTCGTTTTCTTCGCGCAGAGCCTTGAGGGCGAGTAGCGCAGAATCGGCTTTGCGCCGCGCCAAAAGCTCGGAAAACTCGAATATTTTGTATTCCGCGTCGCGGGACACCAAAAGTTTGACCGCTTCGGCGTTTATCTCCCCGCCGTCGGAATACGCGGTAAGTTTGTTAAGTTCGGGTTTTATCCGCGTAATTAAGCCACCCGTAAATTCGATAAGGAATCCGACGGCGGCTTTGGTAATGTTAGGGCATTCGCGAAAAATATATTTTTGCAGCGTATTATTATCTAGCGGCGAGCAATCTACAAATTCTCCGGCGGCGCGGGCTTCTTTTACCGCGTCGGAGCTTTCCGCACCCGCCACAGCCAAAACGGCGCGGGGCGGGATTCCTTCAAACAGCGGCGCAAGCGTTTTTCCTTTCCCGCTAAAATCCCGCAACACGACTATGCGGTAATCGGACATAAACGGCTCCGTCCTTAGCGCCGTCCCCACCGCCTCTATGTCCGCCGCGCCCGAAAAAATATTGACGTTAAACTCCGGCAGCGCGGCAAGGCCGCACAGCATTTTCAGCGCGGAATCCGCCAAATATGCATCCGCGCCAGCGACAACATAAAGCCGGCATAAATTCCCCGAGGAAATATGCTTCTTAAAATCCGAAAACTTCAATTATTAACCCAAAAACAATTATTTTCCGTGAGGGCTTAGTCGCGCCGTCGTCGCGGCAAGGCGCTTTTCGACAGCAGCCGGATTTTGTGAGAGCAAATAAACTCCGTCCGCTTGTCTTTGACGCCTGCCGCTCCTCTCCGACACTATGCACTTTGCGCATAGTGTCGGAGAGGAGCCCGCCACGCCGACAAGTCTGCAGGACTTGCTAGCTTTGCGTAAGCAAAGCTCAGATAGGCGCGGTCCGGCGATGAATAAGACCTTACACTTCGGTTTTCCACAAACCATGTAAATTACAATACGCATAAACGGCTATAGGCTTGTCGTTGACGAAACTAAATTCGACGCTCGGCATGTCGCCCGCGCTTAAACTCTTACGCTGGCCGCCGCGTTCGGTTTCGACGTATACAAAGCCTATGTAGTGCCCGCTTTCCATCGGATGCGGAACGCTGCCGACGCTGACTGCGAGGCTGTCGCCCGAAAAGTCTAATACGGGCAGGTGTTTTTCGGCGCTGGCTTCTACGATGTTGGGGACAAGCTCGGTCATTTTTTCGCCGCAGCACATCATAGGTACGCGGCCGCCTTCGAGCTTACCGACAAAATTGCCGCAATGCTTACAAATAAAGAATTTTTGGTTTCCCATTTTATTTCTCCTTGCAACTCTTATTATAAATTAAGAATAACACAAAGGAAGCGAAAAGTCAAGAAACAAAAACGTATAAAGTATTTGACTTTCGGCTTATCTTTATGTTAATATTGCGGCGTTGATTCGCGGTCATGGCGGAATTGGCAGACGCGCATGTCTCAGGAGCATGTGGGAGACCATCCGGGTTCAAGTCCCGGTGACCGCACCAAATATCACCAATATAAAAACATATTTCTTGCCGTGGTAAAGAAGTGTCTTTTTTCTTGTTTGTTCTCGTAGCTCAGCAGGATAGAGCAACAGCCTTCTAAGCTGTGGGTCGGGGGTTCGAGCCCCTCCGGGAACGCCAAAAGGCGTGGATTTCAGAAAGAAATCCGCGCCTTTTCACATGTAATAATCCCGAGAGCAAAGTCACAAAATATACGAACTTAATACTTGTTAATAAACACGATAATAAAAATGTTACGGAGTATTGCCTATGCGAAAAGAGTATGGGAATTGTATCTCTTATTTTTTGTCATGCTTACAGTTCTTGGGGTGGCAGCGGGCATCTTTTTCCCGCTCCATGCGCCGATTGTTACGCGCCGTCAAGAAAATCCCGGTTACTCCGAGCGCCGCGGCCGCGGCGGCGCATACAATTAGCGCGGTTACCGAACCACCGTCTTTTTGGGTTACGGCGTTGTAAAACAGATTAACCAAGGAACTCAACGCGGTAATTCCCGCCACCACCGAGAAAAAGGCAAGTAGCTTTTTGGAACTTTTGGAGTGTTGTTCCACTTTCTTTTGCAAATCCATAACGGTCATTTTTTCAAAGGTATTGAGGTTTTCGTTAAGCTCTTGTTTGAGCGTGGAGATGCCGAACTCTTTTGAGAGCGCCCCGAAAATATTTTTTGCCGACAAGTAGCGAAAATTATTTATGTCCCATAGCATTGCCGCGCGACTGTATCGGAAGTTTACGTTTTCGATAGTACGGCGGGAGAACTCCCTTTTATCCAGCCCTGCCACAACCTCGTCGTAATTAGAGCTTAAGGCGCAAATTTGCAGGCTTAACAGTTCGATAATAAATGCCATGCGCGCCTCGTGTAGCAGGCGGTTTTTTTCTGGCTCTGTCAAAACATAAACGACGCTTTTTTCGGAGGCGTAAATTTGTGAAAACTGATGTTCCTCTAAATTCCTGCGCGCTTTTTCAAAAAACATCTCGCTTGTTAAAGTCTCGTCCATATCCTTTATTGCGTAGTATTCGCAAGCCAGCATATGCGCGAGGCGCGATTCCTGCGGTTTTGCCGTAAGGGTAGTAAAGCATTTGGCACCGTAAGCCTGCCTAAAGCATCGCGCGGCGCCGGTCATATTTACGCATCTTCTTTGGCAGGTTTGCTTGAGGCCGAAACGCTGCGCCAAATATATGTTAAATGGGAGTTTTTTGCCGTCTGAGTTTATGTAAAGCGTATTACCGGCCGCTTGATGGAGCACTGTGGCCGGCTCGTACCCCAAACCCGTTAAAGCTATTGTGGCAACATAAAAGTTTTTGTAGGCGGTTAGATAAATTTTGCACTCCTTATTATCGCATAAAACCTTTTTGTCGTTGTCGTCCACTATAATAAATTTTTCTTTTCCGATAAATCCGCGCTTAATATCGGCGGACAGACTGCTGAATTCCTTGTTAGAAATCTCCGCGAGCAACTCCAAGTAAGAATTATCCTCCCCGTCACAGCTTAATAAATTTGCGGGGTCAAGGTTCCCGTTAACAAAAAACGGGACAAATAAATACATGTTTGTTTCCGCATAATCGTTAAGCGTGTATCGCATATATGGAGTCCCGTTTTTTCCGCCGCCGATTTTAACAAAATGCAGATACCGCAAAAGCGCCTTGAATTGCTCGGTATGCGCGTAGGCGTAGGCGTTTTTGATTACGCGGCCGTCCTCGGTTTCTTTTGCGAGATGCGCAAACAGCCGGCGCAGTAGGTTTTTACCCACACCCCGCCGCTGAAAATCGGGCAATACCGTTATGGAATTAATAATAACGTCAGTTCCCTCAAAAGAAAAGCAGGCGCAACCTATAATCCTTGAATCGCACAAGGCGAAAATAAACGAGCCGCCTTCGCCCCTGTACCTTGCGCCCTCGCCCGTCTCCGCGTACACTTCGGCATCGACGGCGCAAATATCCGACATAAAATCATAGCCGAGTTCATAGCCGTGCTTATAAACAATCAGCTTGTTTTTCTCGTTTCCCATATGATGACCTCAAAAAATTCCCCTCTAAAATCTTTAGGGGCACCGCCTCGAGCCACTGCAGGGTTCTGTGGCGGCGGGATATTTTAATTTTCCACAAACTTCTTAGCCCGTTTTAAGACGCGGTAAACCATTTGCGCGCTTCGGAAAGAGCCGTCTACGGGCACAACGTACCAGTTGCGGTTTTTTGGGAAGCGCGCGCGGCAAACCTCCGGATGGCGCAAAGCAAGCCATGCGGCGTAAACGTCGGAAATGCGTACGGTAAGCGAAACATAGGATTTGACGCTCTCGTCGGGGGCCGTTTGGCCGGAGCAGAGCTTGTCATAAACAAGCGCGTAGGTCTTACCGTTTGAGTTAAGGCTTGCGGGTAAACACCGCTTAGGCCGCACGATAACCTCGCCGCCCTCGTCGCAAAGGCTCCGCTTTGCGTAATCCAAAAGCCGTTTGCGGGTCATCCGGAAGGGCAGCTTATGCTTTTGACGGAAGGTTTTTAAGGCTTCCGCGTATTCCTCAACGGCCGTGTCAAATGCCGGGTCGGGAGTGTCGGCATTTTCGGCTACAACGGATTCGATTTCCGAAGCATCCGCACGGGCTGCCGCAATATCCGTCTTGTAAACGTCGTTTTCCTTGCGGTAGTACCTGCCAAGGACAAATGCGTAAGCCGCATCAATAATATCGTAAACCTCGCGCTTAGAAACAAACGATGAGTCAACAATTAAATCGTACCAAAACTCGCCTTTCGGGAAGAGCGCGATTCTGAAAGCCGTATGCTCTGCGGCGATTTTTCCGGCGGTTTCTGCGTCTAAGCGCAATGTAAGTTTAATGACGTTAAAACGCTCGTACATCAGCGCAAAGCACCATTCGCCGCAACGGAGCGAATCGCAAAAATGTTTTTTCTTTCGGAGAAGCGCGGCCGGCAAAACCGGATTTTCCTCCTGTTCTTGCAAGGCTTTTGCCATATCCTCGATATAGTCCAAAACGTCCTCGCGCGACAGCGTAAACCGCAGTTCGGGCACGACGATTGCCGCGCCGCATTTTTTAGCATCGACAAAAGCGTCTCTTTCCTTTTCGGCTTCGGCGAGCGCCGCGGCGACCTCCCCGGCGGTTATGACCTCGTCGGCCTCCGCAGCTTTTTCCTCTTCATACGCCCAATCGCAGGCGCCGCAACAGCCGCAACCGCAAAGCTCCGCTTCGGCGGCCGCGTCTTCTTCCGCGAACTCGGCGTTTTCGGCGTCGGTAAATTCTTTCTCCGAGCCGAGAGAGGCCAGACAGGGTGTGTCAACCGCTTCGGCGTGTCCCGCCAAATCATCGTTGGCCGATGTTTCGGCAGGCACTTTTTTGGCTCGGATGAGCAGATAGAGTATGACAAACGTCAGCGCCGCTCCGCAAACAAGACCCGTGATTAAATACAATGCAGGCATAATATAAATCCTCCTTTATTTTTATTAGACTTCTTGCAAAACCTCTCGCGACGCCATTAGCCGTCGCGCTAGGTTTTGCAAGAAGTCTATTGCTGTCCGGCAGGCTGCTGCCGGCTTTCTTCTTCGTCCTCGTCTTCGTCCCTTTTGACAAAGACGAACCAAATAATAAGTACGCTCGCAGTCCCTATCAAAAAACCTATCAAGAACCAAAGCCACAGTAAATTGGGTTTGACCGCGCTGATTCTAAATTCTTTTTGCGCTGTTATAAGGTCGGCGTAATTACCGCTCTCGCTTTTGGTTAATTCCGCTCGGACATAATACGTCCCCGCTCCTGCCGGAGCGTTTTGGCTCCAATTCACGCCGTCTGAGCTGTATTTATACACAACGCTTTTCCAATCGCCGATTTTTGTTAAAGCCTCGATGTCGGGCGAGCCCCCCGACGGGTCGCCGCAGATAAAATCGGAAATCGTCACCTCGGCAAAGCCTGCAGCTTTGTTGATAATAAATTCTTTTTGAGCCGTGGTAAGATTAGTGTAATTGCCGCTGCCGCTTTGAGTGAGTTTAGCGCGTATATAATATGCCCCG
>Ga0123353_10017058_pt1 | contig 10648 bp, 5 predicted proteins | sample TergutLab28metaG_3_FD_92763 | JGI IMG/M metagenome (GOLD analysis project Ga0123353, IMG submission 92763) | Labiotermes labralis P3 segment gut microbial communities from Petit-Saut dam, French Guiana - Lab288 P3 | ecosystem: Host-associated > Arthropoda: Insects > Digestive system > Gut ... | reverse complement strand
TACATCGTGTGCCACGCTTATTACATGTGTGCCTATGAATTCAGTGAGGAACTTTACGCAGGACAGTACTTACATAACAACCAATTTCTGTATGTACATCTGTTTTCGTTGACACAGGACACAGTCTTCGAATGAAAGGTTGTGACCTTATATAATGCGCTCACACCTTACCGTCTGAGAGTCTGACAGATGGCGTTATATGTCAAATAGCCCTGACGAATTATTCACTCACGCACATAGCTACTTTCGCCTTACTAAGAAAGCCTTTGAAAGATATTTGCCGAAGCCGTTTAAAAGTAAAGTAGAAGGAAAAATAAATGACGAAAGATGGTCAAATATAAAACGGAGAGCATAATAAAAAAATTAAGGAGGAGGCAAAGATACTACAGGGATATAAGACAAGACGAGACGAGATATGGGTTGAAGATGTGGGGTCACTTATTTTCCCGAGGGACGAAATTTGTGCAAATGCTAAATTTACGAGCAGACGAAGGCATACCTGACCAATTTTATGCAACAAATGAAGACGTTTTATGTTGACTTTTTAGCGGGTGTTAAATTACTGTCTTGTAAATGTCGGCCGACTTCTGACTATAGTTTAAAAATTCGTTGTCACCAGGCATGCTGTACCTGTCGTAGTAAAACTGATGAGGCACCGTATCTGCGCCACCATGCAGTTTTCATTTCCTATGGTTAATCCCGTTGTGTTTACATATGGACTCTTAAACATACCCCTCAAACACAACACTTATTTATCAATATCCACAATCTAGAAAGAGAGTTTACAACTAGTGACATAATATTATTAAAAATTAAGGTCTCGATTTATGTCATCATTTGTGTTCATGTATTACGTAGTAATATTAAAGAGAAATGTTAAACTATAATTTGTAAATATGGCTTGTCATATAATACAATATTCAAATATACTAGTCGTATTTCAAATGGATTATATATATATAATATATAATGATGATAGACATTGTTCTTACTATTTGAGAAGAATAGGTGTAAAGCGATTTTCAGTACCACGTAAAGGAAACATTCAGAGTTGGCCGGCTTCACACGTGTATTACGTACTCCAAGATCTGAATAAATCGCTACACGTGTAATCCTACAGACTGTTAGTATAGAAGTCTACTAGACACAACACGTTAAGGCTTCTTCAACTAACTTCTTCTTCTATTGGCCCTACATCCCTGGGTGGAACTTGACCTCCTCAACGAGCGCATTAACTAATATACTCGTATTTATATCGTGGTCAGACAGTGTATCTCCTCGTTAGTATTGTTTAAAACTTGTCGAATTAGGTAGTATGACCAAGACAAGAATAGGTTTGTTAAGCAGCTCAGATACGTTGTGTCTATTATAAAACAACTGTATAAAGGATTCTTCAGATCCGAGACTAGGTAAAAGGTGTTTGTAGCCGACCCCGGTGTTCGTACCCTCTACAGGGTACTGAACACCGTTTTGTACGTGTTCTTTCTCAGTTCTCAAGGCAATTGTGTTTTAATTAGCATTAAACGATAAGCCGTCTGTACCAATGATGTTTTAGTATCTTTTTTAATATCATGGTATGTGGTATGCCGGAATAACGTAGTCGGTGTTGGGACTCGCTAGGGTTGAACGGTTCCGGGATCGAATCCCGGTAGGGGCTAGATTTTCCGCACACGCCCAGGCCGGCCCTGGAGACAACCCAGCCTCCTATACAAGGAGTACCGGCTCTTTCACGAGGATAAAGCGGCCGAGTCGATGCGGTGACCACCCAATCCAATCTAGCGCAGAGGTTAAAGAAAGAGTAGAGCTACATCTGTACTCCCGTTCTGGGACTTGATGGCCTGTTCTAGGGTGAACTTGACTTTACCTGTCATATATTAATAAATGAAGACGGCTGGTATGGCATAAGTAGATATCTCAGTTCTTCATAATATTACGTTTACAGTTGTAAATTTTCCGCTTATACAGACTAGTTGTACTCAACCTGAGGATGCCTTAACATAGCCAAACGTGTGGCTGATATTGAATTTGAATAAATAAGTGATGTGCTGGAGATTAATGTGAGGTGTCTGTATGTAAAATTTCCAGCTATCTGACTTGTTATACATACATCCTTCAAATTTCAGTTTATCATCATAAGGTATTAGGGGAATGTATTTAGTATCAGAATTTTTCATCCCCGAAATGTGTTTCTGTGCAAAACTGTTAATGGCCTATGGCGCAAACCAGCATGCATAGGCTACACACTTGAATGCAACAACAATTTTTAATATCTTATTTTGTAAATTATTGATCACGTAGACCTAATGCATGAGGTAGCCTAAAGGAGATCACCTGGAAAACATAGGAGTATATGGGAAGTTAATAATGAAACACGTCTTAAAAGAATGTGTCGAGGTGGTGTGAGGTGGATTCATATGCACCAGCACAGGGCTCAATGGCAGGACCGTCTGAACATGACTTAGACATTAGCGTTTCATAACAGGCGGAAAATTTCTGTGTGACAATTAGCTTTTCAACAGTAACTCACTTCCATGATCTTATTCAGTAGTTACTACATAAAGAGCAAAATACAGTAGGCAGAGCACGGCAGTGATCACAGGGTGGTGTACGGCCTAAATTTCAACGTATTCCCTCCCACACCGAACGTTCAGGCATAGGACCACAAAAGTCATACTTGCCTCCGAAAGTCAGGTCTAAAGCAAAGGTGAATACATAGCTAATAGACTACATACCTTTAACTTAGCAATTGTTTCTTGCTCTTCTATAGACACAATAAGGTAACGGTAAAGTGATTCCGTTACAGGCCCGGTGTGGCCCAGTGGGTGGGTAGAGCTATACCTCTACTCTTCCATGACCGCGGCACTAGAAGGGGGTGAATGGTCAGCAGCACACCCCGGCCGCACTTTACCCCCGGGAAAGACCCGGTACCCATTTTACAGGAGGCTGGGTGGGCCCCGGGGCCGGTCTGGACGGGCGGAAAATCTGGTTCCTACCGGGATTCGATCCCGGACCGTCCAGCCCGTAGTCAGTCGCTATACCGACTGAGCTACCCGGCCCACTCTATAGACACAATGAATTACTTATAACAGTTTAAGATCCATACCCTCTCCACTCAATTCAGTAACGTTATCAAAATGACCCACAGCATATGTCATGAGAATACTCCAGATATTATAGAAATTAACAAAGATGGACGTAATGTCTGGGACAAGATATGCATCTGCCAAACGTCAATCTCTGAACTAAGTATGATAGGAGAAGGTATGATGAATATAGTTTACTATATACATTCCTTACAGACAGCATTATATTATTTGGCCGTATATAATTAAACCGAAACTAAGGTAATTTTAGATAAAGGAATCAATACAAATAAAAAAAAAATCACACACCAGAATCAAAGTCATGTAATATTTTGCAAAAGTAAAAGTAATGAGACAAAGAACAGACACATGCAAAACTACGATTTGTAAAAGTCATGAGATTTCCTTTCTTAAAGAAAACTGTTACATTTAGATAAAATCATTACGTTTTATAATTTTAAATTTCATGCTATAAACATTAAATGTCTTTGTACGTTCTCTAATACATAAACTACCTAATAATGGCCAGTGCATAAGGCCGAAAGATATCGCCATCTTTGACCGTATAACATATATAGCAATAAAGAATTTTCTTTATAGCAAAAATTCAGTTTTCATGAATTATATGAAATGTGTATTTCAACGGGAGAGTGTTGGACAGTGGGAATACAGACAGCTGTTTTATGGCAGCATAATGGTAAGTATGCCAGCCTACCCACTGGAACATGTCACGGATATAGACTATATGTCATGGGATCACATTATTGGTAACGCGTTGCACGTAAATTGCATTAAAACCACCTGTCATGGACAGAATGGGCACATTTTATGAGAAAAATATAATTTATTTACTTTTCCTAATAGGTGTCTCAGGAAGTTAGAACATTCGAAAGATTTGGTACAGGCATACGCACATATTAAAAAGTAAACTAAACATAACCTTAAGGCACGCCAATTTAGATACATGCAAACTTCAGGAAACGCAGTTTTCCTCACACACACACACACACACACACACACATGTCACCGATTGCGAATATGTGCTGAACGGCTTCCGTAGTTGAGGCTCGTCTTGATTGTTCGGATAATTGTCTGAAACAGACAATAAGAATTTTTTCTCTGTCATCGATTTAATAGAAGAAATCAAGAACTTACCTTCGTCGTAGATCTTCCGCACGACGGCATCGACGGTGAGACCTGCCCAACCAAACTGCTTCCAGTGCTCGCGCGTTGGGGCGCAGACCTCTAGGAAGCGGTGTGTGTGGTCCCGAAAGCACAGCATATCCACGCCACAATCGTGGTCAGAGTTGAGTGGTACCGCTGCCGCGCTCTTCACCCCAGCCACAGAACAACAGACGTCGACAGCACGCCACAGGATCCGATGCACGGGTTCCTTTGGGAACCCCACTTCACGCAATCTGTTCTCGCCCAACAGGACCCACAGCAAAACAAGCACACGATTTTTAAGCGCAGTGTCTTCAGAAGAAAATAGGGAAGGCCCTTTTAATTCTGTACGGAGCTTTGTTTCACGGACATTGTCCACTTCCTGAGTGGCGGTTTTGCCACCGCTGTGTCGTAAATCCCCTGATGGAACAAGCACAGTACTCCGATGACAAGGAATATCTTGATTACTGCAAAGATGCTGGGAGTCTGTCTGTGGCGAATGGTTTAGAGGAGAACTATGTTGATCTGGAGAGTCTTGTTTGGGAGGACGTTGTTCTTCGATAATTTGCTTTTGACTTCCTAGTGAATTCTTTTTGCTGTAGGTAGGGATATTTTCGACGAGATCTGTGTCGCCGATTACTACGATGGTTTCCATAGAAGGACTTCGCCGTAGGTATCTGTTATGATCTTCAGAGCCTTGTTTGTCATCCATTCGGTTGGAAGATCCCAGTGGAGAAATATTTTGCGGCAAGTCACCTTGATCGATACGCTGATAGTCACCGATTTTCATCCGGTTTACGACAGATAAACTATGCTGAGGATAGTCAATTCGCTTTTCGAATATAATTTCATTGTCGTTTTCAGTGTGCGCAAACTTATGTGAGAGCACACGTCTGACCACCAAGCGTTGTTTATCCTCAGTTATGATGTCATTCTCCAAATTAAACCTCTTATGCAGAGATTCTCCTCTCTCTTCATTGCTGACTGTTTTGTTTTCGCCAGAGGTACTTTGCTGGTCGGAAACAAGCGTTTCGTGGAAAGGGCTATTTATACGGTTTTGTGTGTGGTACCTTATGGCTGAATAGAGCGTGGGGGAACTACTTCTTTCACAAAGACTGTGTTTATCTTCCTTTTCTGGACACTTCATTATAAAAGTTTCACGATCAGTATGCTCTCCGCTAATAAATTTACTTTGGGTAGTTAGTGCTAGAACAGAAGTTCCAGTGTCATGAAATTCTACTGAACGAATTGTGTCTGTCGGTGAATTTCTCTCAGTATCGTTAGTCCTCGTGACCTGTTCTTCTGTTCCGAGTCTCGCTGTCTGAGAATTATCAACTCTGATGCTATTGAAATTAATGTCGTGTGGTGTGTTAACTTTGCGATACTGTACTACAGAGTCTTGGGTCTTAACAGCTGGTAATGAATTTGCTTTCCTTAGTATGTTTTTCTTGGGGTTATAGCTGTACATATTTTGTTCTGGTTCTTTCCTGGACGAACTTTTGTCATTAAAACTACTGGCAGTTGTACATGAGTTACTTGTTTTTTCCTCACTGCTGCTGTTAGGCGAAGAAATATGTGATCTCAGCCCATATTCTGTGAGATTACAAGAATCTCTTTTGACCAAACTACCTTCTGTCTTGAAAAAAATGTCGGCTTTGACAAGTCTCGAGTCTGTAACTTGCTTTCCTGACAAGTGTTTCTCATTACTAGGAGACGGAATTATGGTTGGCTGTAACCAACATTTCATCTCGTTGTTACCCAATCCTGCTGTAGGCGGAATACCCATATTTTTCGAAGGAGTTTCATCTTCAAAAAGACTTGAAGATTTATTGCAACCTGGTGTAACTCTGTTAGGTGGAGAGTGTGACCTTGGCAAGCCTATATTTGAAACGCAAACAGGTCCCGAACGATACTGTTCGCTGTTTTTTGCAAATAAATTTGTACACTTGGCCAAGATTTCTGTCGACGAGGCGTCCCACATCTGATGGCTGGTTGTTTTAATGGGTGCTGATATCACTGTTTTTAATACGCACTCTGAATTCATGTGTCTCGTACTTGAATCAACGGGCGGCAAGAAGGTTGAACCTTCGTCGCTTCTAAAACTGCCCTCTGGAGAACTGGCAATGTGCGAGGAAACATCAGTTTTGTAATGTACGACATCGGTTTCACCTTGATTTTCATTATCCTGTCCACCACAGCGCGATATGTCGTCCAAACATTTTCTCAGGTTGTTTGGTAGATATACGTCCCCAACTCTTTCTCCTGCAGCAACAGCCACAGAACATCTATAGTTGTCTCCAGTAGAACACCAGGTTACTTGTGTGTTTTCCTCCGCCTCGGTGTTGTAATTTAGCCCCATTTTATGAAGCCTTCGCCGATCGTTGTTGTAGATCACTGTGCTTACACTGTGGAAGGCAGATGGGTGTGTATATCGGATTTCCCTCTGATTTCCATCTGGAATACTGCTGCATATTGGTAACGATTCTGGTCTATACCATACAGTGGCCTGAGGCCTATGCACTACGACGTTTGAATTTTTAGGATAGTATTCATAGTACAGGGGCAGTTGAGGTTCTCGATCTTTATTCTCAGATGTTACCATCTTCTTGTCAGCACGCCTGAAATCTGTAGAAGTGCAGACTTTTCAATAAAACACATACAGACCTAAGCGCTGTAGTCTTATGCCATATAATATGTCTCGATTTGCTGCCTCTTTGTATATTCTAGCTCCTATATTAAACTTTTTGTGTTATGTTACTAACTGCATATTTTCTTACGTTCTCTCACTACACTTGATATTAAAATTCATTTTGTTGAGTCTGCAAGTATCCACTTCCTCTGGATATGATATTATCTGCATAGAGTACATTTCTCCGAAAGGAAGTGTTATGTAGCCTTTGTTTTGTCATTCCTCACTAATGAAATTGCAACTTCAAACTATTAACTCACTGCGTGGAACTTAGCTTCATTAATTAAAAACGAATTGCATATCTGGTATCTGATGAGAGTCTGCTGAATTCATCAGTCATTTGACACAGCACTTAATACCACATCAGCATAGAGGAAACACAAACGTACTGTCAGATAAAAAAAATGTACAGTCCTCAGGGATAGGCACAACGTTATTATTATGGTACGGGATCAATCGAACTTGAATTAAAATGTGGTAATTGGAAGGCACATTTTCGGTTAGGTTATTCCTACTTCATAGTGAGTAATCTGTAAGGAGTATGCTGCTTTCGAAAAATCCTTAATCATTTTCATAGACATTGTAAGCCTGATTAATCCGTGGTTTTGACTGCTCTCTGATAGATTATTGTGTTTAACACAGTATTAAAATAACTGTTGGAGGAGTTTATGTTATATACTTATTTATATGATGCCATTTGAATGGAAGAAATGTTAGGCTTATATCCCTTATTGTACATTAATTCAATTGGGCCTCTGCCGTAATACAAAATATCTGCTAAAGTACCCTTTGGTTACCCATGTGTAGACTTAAAACTCACAGCACCACCATATTGATAATTTTCGTACAAAATTCTAGGGTTACATTTGAAGGTTAATATTCAGTATCACACATCTAATTGCAATGATCAATTACCCTCATTCTTACAAACCTCACAGCATATCAAAACTATTTCTCTATCTTTATGGCCGGTGTCTTTTTCCATCGCTTTCTCTATCATCTGTCGGTATGTCCTTTTGGATTCAAGCTGTTTCATGGATCATTTAAAAACACGTCTCTAAATGATAGAATGAAACCAAATGTGACGATACAGTTGTAGCCCTGCTGCTTCGTATTCGTGAGGTGCCCAGTTTAAATCTCAGACCAGGGATCAAATATCCTGAATGTATGTCTCTTGGTTTTCCTGAGGAGCTGCAGATAAACCCTAGAACAGGCTACTACCACTTCCCTCATTAACCTTCTCAATTCATTATTCACCGATCAGTTTATTGTATTTTGCTAAGTAATCTTAGCTACTGACAGCATCGTTACATGAAGCACAGATAAATAAATAAAAGAAAAAATATTATTCTAAAACATTTTTCGAGGGGCTGAAACAATACAGTAACTGGTCATACGGACTGTTAACGCAACTTTCAGGTGAGACATCCCCGCTGTGTTATGTAGAATTATAAAATATAAGCAGAATGTAGTCGGACACAACTCAATTAATGATTTTATTAAGGTGTATACTTACATTTTTTCATTTAGCAATATGTTGCGGCTCTAGTTATGAGCAATCTTCAGGCTGATTACTTTTTCCTACTAATTGTATATTTTGCTTTAGTAAGAAAAAGTAATCAGCCTGAAGATGGCTCATAACTAGAGCTGAAACATGTTGCTGAATGAAACAACGTAAGAATACACCTTAATAAAATTATTAATTAAGTTGTGTCCGACTATATTCTGCTTATATTTTATAGTTAACGCATCTTTGTACATATGTGACATATCAGTTTTTAGGATACAACGCACATCGCCCGTGAGCTTAAAAATTCATGCATTATTTCCCATTGTCGGGAATTTTTTCTACGTTTTTCAGCCACTTCTTTCGATAGTTCCGTTTAGCATAGTTAAAATCCATCATACAGATTTCTAAATATACTCTCTCACATTAAAACGCTTTAAGTCACAATGGTTATTGCGTGTACCACCTACTTTTAATACCTAAACCGTCTGCATTTAGCCACACATTGTATTTATGAGTTTCGGGGTGATTTTCAGAGTAAACAACGAGTATTCCTCTAAATAGAATTAACCTGTTAATACTGTTGTATAGTGAGAACCAACATGTTTTCTGTTTGGTAGAAGTTGAATATCTACACATTTTTAGACAAAACTTAACGCTATCATAATGAAATTAGCCTATTTGTAGACCTAGTTTGACATGAAATTTCCATCGCCCAAATTATAAATTAGAATTATGTATAGCAGATTATTTTCATAATACGTTAAACGCGTGTTTCTTCCTTTATTATTTTGTGCTAAATTGTTAACAAGCCATGAAAAGGTAATTTTAAATTATTTGTGTATTTCCTTCTTTCCATTCAGTTTATTTAAAATAGTGTTATGTAGTAACACCCTGAAAAAATTACAAGCAATGAATAATCAAAGCTGCCGTATATTCTGAAGACAGCCGATCTTAATCTTGGTTAAGGAGTTAAGTTATTCTGACCAGTCATATTTAGGGCGTTTACAACGCATATGTGCAGACATTTGTTTCACCACTTCTGTCCGTCTGGTCGCATGTAACAGTTCACAAAGGGCTTAAAGGTTTTCCGTTAAGAAAGCTTTACCTGACGAATATGAAACTGTTATCTTTACTTTATTGTACTGTTGTGAGTTGCTTCTAAATTATGTCTCAGTCTGAGTTTAGTTTCTGCATAAGTTAAATCTTTGTATCGTATAAACTTCGTACATTTGCTATGGTTGTCAGTTCTGACATAGAAAGAAACACCACTAATTATGTAAGAACGGGGCTTCACAGCTGTTAGTATGAATATTACTGTCCCCCGGGTTTTGACGTCAAATATTCTGGTAAAATTGTACCCACATTTCAAAGGAACGTTCTGTCTCTTTAACCTCTAAGATGGAGTCAGATCTTTCCCCTGACACGTCGTTGCACTTCTACGAGACGGCGTCACATTGTAGACTACAGTAATCTTTGGCACGAACTCCAATTGTGTGTAGGTCTACAGGGTCTGGTGTACGGAAAGTGACTGAAACTTAAAGGTGATGGAAGTAACTGCTTTAAAATAATTTTTGTTTTAAAGCTTTGAAATATGAAATTCATGTAAATGGTATAAGATATACTGCTTTTACTTCCAATAAAACACATTTGCCGTCAGGACTGCAGTAGCATTTTAATAATTTGTAGGTAATGCTTTTAATTGGCTTACAGAACTAAATACAACTTTTAAATATATAAGTATTTTTCTATCGATATATAGAGACACAGGAAAGTAAAATAAGGTGGCCTACATACTATAGTTATTAGTGACAATAAGTTAATTAAAGTGTTCTTTTTCACTTAGGAGGCATCCATGTAAACTGTTAGAAGTATAATACACGTACAGAAACTAGTGCACAGGTGGGTCGATTATCTGAATAAAACCATAAACCATACTAGGAAGGAGAAGGTCGATTAATGGACACTCTGGAGTGCGTCTTTTTTGCGAGGGCGCACTCAGGCGGAGGAAGAATCGGAAAAACCTCCTGTAAAATGGAGATCACTCTCAAAACGTCATGGTTCCACAGTGATGAAAACTCACTGTATGCAACCCCCCCCCCCCCCCCCCCCCACAAAACAACAAAAAAAGCGACGGCCACCCCCGCGGCCCCGCCCGCACATATGCAGAGGAAAAAAAACAACTCCCCCCCCCCCCCCCCCCAC
>Ga0123353_10017056_pt1 | contig 10648 bp, 6 predicted proteins | sample TergutLab28metaG_3_FD_92763 | JGI IMG/M metagenome (GOLD analysis project Ga0123353, IMG submission 92763) | Labiotermes labralis P3 segment gut microbial communities from Petit-Saut dam, French Guiana - Lab288 P3 | ecosystem: Host-associated > Arthropoda: Insects > Digestive system > Gut ... | reverse complement strand
ATACCCACATCCCACCTCCTGGAGATCCATCCTAATATTATCCACCCATCTACGCCTAGGCCTCCCCAGTGGTCTCTTTCCCTCCGGTTTCCCCACCAAGACCCTATACACCCCCCTCTCCTCGCCCATAGTACCACATGCCCGGCCCATCTCATTCTTCTAGATTTTATCACCCGCACAATATTGGGTGAGGAGTACAGATAATCAGTCTGTATTTAGCGGAACGAAATAAGTTTGCAACGTCAGTGTAGTCGTCGAAGTGGTTAAGGAGTTCATCATGCGCTGTCCTTTTCAGTTCGTGCTGATTTTGTAATGTTCTGCTTAATTTAGCTTAATAATAAAAGTTTAAAACTCAAAAACTTCGAAGTGTACTGCTGCTATTAGAAGACAATAACAAGGCAGAATAAAACTAACTACAGTGTCTGACGATTTATCATTAAGTCAGTTTTATATGATCTACATTACAGTCACATCTCATTAAGAAAATGTATAAAAGAAACTTCAGAGTGAGCCTGGTGAGCGTCTTTTGAATTATGTATGGCAGTCCTACAAGATATGTTGTAGGTAGCAAATACAAGTCTAGATATTTTCCGACATTTTTTGAGCGTCTAAGTACAGTATTTTCTTCTGTCGTTTCACTTGTTTTCGAAGCTGCTATGGACGTTTATTCTTGTTCCCGCGGACTTCTACTTCAGACAATGCAAAGAAGAGAATATGCTGCTGGGGCAATGAGACTTTCAGAGGCAAAGACTTCTAATCTCTCCGTCTGAGTGACAGAGAGTGACAGTATGTGTTACGTATACGGTGGCAGTAATACCAATGGGAATGGATCCTGTCTCTTACAGAATACCTGACTTTCAAGTTGCATAAGTAAAAATATTCTATATATATACACACACACACACACATATTATTTGGGGGGGGGGGTTGTAAAATAAAAATATACACAACCCGTTTATATATTCCTAGTATGTACTAGTTACAGGCCTCTAGAAACTCTCAGATAAACGGGACTCGTAAAAGTCACTTTGTAGGGACAATGAAGTTTACGAAAGATAAGTGGCAGAATAAAACACCCAAATATCGTGAAATTCTGTAGGTTACACAAAGCATTCTCTCTCTCTCTCTCTACCGTTTCTTTTGTCCAAAATGCGCTTAACTTTGCAGTCTTGACAGCATAAATGTTATTGCATCGTGTGGCTGTACATGCGTTAACTAGAGATAAATTCTTACTGACTTGTAGATGAATAGCGTAATAATAATAAGTGGATGAAATTATTTAAATATTCGATTTCAAAATTATGAAGCTAAAAAATGAGATTATAAATGATTCCTGTCGGTTGAAATTTGGACGCCTTGTAACGTGTCTTTATTAAACGCAAATGGAGAGTTTGAAGTGAAGAAATATCGTATTTAGAGCCGGATCAAAACATAATAAGTGGAAATCATTTCCAGAAATACGAATTATGCGATACTGAAAATGACAAAGGATATGAGCCGAAGAAGTTATTTGGTTATAAATGGGAGGCGCTAATAAGGGAATGGAGAAAACTGCTCGATGGGGAGCTTCAGAACTTACACTCCTCACCAAGTATCGGCCGAGTGACGAACTGAAACAGAATAAGATGGGTGGAGCATGAAGCACGTACGCCAAAGAGGAAAACTGCATGCAGGGATTTGGTAGAGAAGCCGGAAGAAAAGAGACGACTTGGAAGACCTGTGTTTAAATCGGGTAACATTAAAATGGATGTTTTTTAAATGGGTTGGGAGGGCTTGGACTGGATTGATATCGCTCAGGTTAGCGGCAAGTGGCGGGCTCGGGTGAACACGGTAATAAAACTTCTGGGTTCCATAAAATGCGGGAAAGTGCCTAACAACGTAAATGGGGAACTCATAGTTTTTCAAGCAGGACTCGGCTCCATATAGTCAATTACAATTTGGTCGCGTAATTTCAAGTTACGCAATTTCCGATTGATGCAATTTGAACGAAAACTATCCTGTTGGAACGAGCACTGAATTCTTTCTTGTGGGAATGAGAGCGCAGTGAGAGGAGCGTAAAGGAAGAATACTGTTTGGTGATAACACGTGAGGCGGGTGATCATGCTGGGATAGACCGAGTTTCAATGTGTATGATTTTGGATTTTAACTTGATTGCTTTGAACATACGAATTTAGTGGACCGAATGTATACTAAATTCATACTGGCCCAAAATTCGAATAAGGCCGAAAATTCCAGAACGTAATTACTGTCGGCGATAGTCTGTATTTAGTTATTTGCTTGTTCGAAATACGAACTAATAATTGATGGTACCGGTAGCAACGGAAAAACAAGTCTTTGCTTAAATGACAAGGCTTACTGAAATTGTAACGAGCGTGTAGGAAACACAATATATATCAACATACCGAACAACAAAACCGAAAATAGTGTTCGGTGGACGGACAAATTGCTTTCTAAGTTATGACATCGAGAGGCCTGATAGCGTTGTGCCGATATTTTTTAAGTAAGTGCTGCCTGCATCATTACTGAGCCCTCGATCATCCCTTCTGAATCGTCAGTACGCATCTACCAGCATACGAATACATGGCTTCGCATGTGTGCCAGAAGACAGTGACCCATGCGGAAACTTCAGACCTGATGCATCGCATTAACTTATATAATGATAAAGATAACAATCATACCTCATTTTAGGTAGTGCCAGAACCTTGGTCATGTTGCCCAGAAATTATTTCGACACGCAGCGAAGCACAGAATTCACATCCGTAGCAGGGCACTCTTCGCAAAATAACATTACACAACACGGCATGCTGCCACAACACCCAACTTGTACAACGAAGTTAATATGTGACAATTTTAGTGACTTTAGCAAGGAATATACAGCTCCCTGATGATGGTCTTAGGACCGAAACATGTCGGAGCGGTTTTAATGTTTTAATGTGTAAATTTTATAAATTTTATATGAGTCCATTAGTTGGTATAATAATTGGAAGAAAAATACTAGTTAGAGTTAACTGTATTTAGGCTAATAGAATAAAAATTAGTGCTCCTATTTATGAAATAATTGCTGTATTTGCATACAATGAAATTGTATATCCTCCCAGAAGCTTCGACTTTCATACGTGTGATTGATTTTAATTTACAGTAGGTGAAAAACAGTAAAAAGAAAGTAATTTATACAACTACTAGTTTAACTCTAGATTCAACAGCTGGGAAAAGTCTTTTTGATTTATTTGTAACTGCACATGTTTTAACGCATACAAATCTATACAATAGGACGTGTGAATAAACAAGTTGACCACCACTACGAAGCCAAGGATTCTTCTTTGTAGGTGTAACCAATCCAGAGATTGGAATACTTTTTGTACTGATATAAATCTTTGAAGCATAAAGCCAACGTATCACCTGCTGAGGTGCAGTTCACAATAAGACACAGACCTTCAGTATTTTATGTTACACAAGCCCCTGAGTATGTTTTACGATCGGTGGCTATTCTTTACATGATCCTATGTATAAGTTTCTTAAGTAATAAGTACTCTTATTTACTTCCATGTGCTGGAGTAAGCACGTTTTTCTTCTTTTTAATATATGGCCACACCACAACAAGACGGGCTCTGGGGCCCAGCTAGCCTCTTGTGAGAAATTTGTTCGAAGGCTCCTTTCAGGAGGTAAAGTCGCCGGATCATGAACCTGACCACTCACCACCATTTATTGCAGACTTAAAAAAAAATAATTGAGCTGCGCATCCACTCACCCACGTGCCTTCATGGAGTGCAGTGCAAAAACTTTGGCTTTACTTTTTCCCTCCTAGTAACAGTAATTCTTAAAAGATACGGCTACCAAGGCTTACGAAACCTTAATTCAGATCTACTTTATTTTTTGCCAAGGAAAGCAAATGTATGGGTGTGAAACTTGGTCGCTGATATTGTGGGAGGTGTTTGAGAACATGGTGTTGAGGAGAATATTTGGACCTAGGAGGGACGAGGTAAGGGGAGAATGGAGGAGATTCCATAACGAGAAGCTAAATGATTTGTACTCCTCACCCAATATTGTGCGGGTGATAAAATCGAGAAGAATGAAATGGGCTGGGCATGTGGCGCATATGGGTTGAGGAGAAGGGGGTGTAAAGGGTGTTGGTGGGGAAACCGGAGGGAAAGAGGCCACTGGGGAGACCTAGGTGTAGATGGGTGGATAATATTAGGATGGATCTCCAGCAAGTGGGATGTGGGTATATGGACTGGATTGGGCTGGGCCAGGATAGAGACAAGTGGCGGACGTTTGTGAGTGCGGTAATGAACCTTCGGGTTCCGTGAAATGTGGGGAATTTCTTGACTAGCTGCAAACCAGTTAGCTGCTCAAGAAGGACTCTGCACCATGGAGTAAGTAAGTAAGTAAAGCAAATGTTACACGATTAAATAATTTACCTCATACTTGATCGAAAATACTCAGTTCTTGTTCCAGTATGTTTGTACTGGGCTAAGTGTTTCGTTTTTGTCATTTCTTCCAGGGCAATTGCGCGTAATGAACGAGCGGAAGGAGACGGCCTAAAGAAACAACTTTTCTTAGCGACAAAATAATCAGGTACGTAATATTAAGTTATATAAAGAGGCAGACTATGTTCTCAAATGTCATTAAAATATGTTAACGTTTCTTACTTTTTCAACAGTATTGAAGGGAAGGACGTTTGAAAAATTCCGAATATTTTCAAGACTAATTATCAATAGATAAGTTTCGTTACGGGTGTCAGCCTTAGTTTTGACATGAAGCTGTACCGTGCCTGTTCAATTAATCGCTTAAACATAATTTATTTCAAAACTGGGGACTACAGCCGGTTTAACAACCATTGTCTTTTACACGGTATATTTGCCAATGTAGCACATGTAAGGTCAAAATTCTCACTTCGCCAGGAATATTTAGATGTCATTGCAACTGGCAATCTGAATAACATCGAGGTTCACATACTCTGTTGGACACTGGATCTTCTATTGTAGATCTGAAGACCTCACAGAGATGCTGGTGGACTTTCAAGTCTTCCGGAATCCTAGGCCGTTACATCGGTAACTGCCAAATGACACTGTGTAACATCCCAGAAGACTTGAATCCTTGGTGGCGGTTTTAATTTGCAAAACCGATCAAAATGACCCAATCTGTTGCGTTTCTGGCTTGCGTTCAGAATGTGCCTGGTCGAATTTTGGTCGAGACCAGAGAAATACTGGCTGAGATGTAACGCGCTTTTCCTCCGACATCAAAGTAAGTGCCACGACAGTGCCTCAAATTGAACCACGATTGCTTCCTTTCACCTTTGTTTCAGTTTATTTTACTCATCGCACTATTCAAAGTTACGTAGGCTAATACACTGGCGTCGTTGTTAAACCATACGTAAATAAATACCAGAAACGTATCAATTGAGCACAACTCTCATAAATTTTAGAACAACCAACTTTTAAATAGAAGCAGCATAGTGCAAAATAAGAGTTCTTTTGTTTGATGTTTAACCTTTAGGCACCATGAATCCTATATATAGGACAGGCGTACTGCTACTTCCCAGAGTGCGCTTTTTATATATTTAGTCAACAAATATATTATTTAATTATTTTTTTTAGACTTTCACCATCTTCGTTTATTCCTCCACAAAATGTCGTGTATTTCCTGTTGTTACCCTTCTTAGTTCATAAAATATTCACAGTGTACGTAAATGGTGTGCTCAACTGTAAATGTCCAGCTCCAGGGCCAAAGGGTTAAGCCTATGTTCAGACTATCTACAACACCAGCACCACTGTTTTTGTTTATAGCTCGATAACCCTCACGGGCCTCCTCACTGTTAAGGTTTCGAGGTCACTCTCACACACCACACAGGATTCTTCCGAAAGAGGTATTGGGCCATCGCAGATTCCTGTACATAACAACACACAACACTCACACGAGACACACATCCCTGCCCACGGAGGAATTCGAACCCGCAAATACCAGCAAGCGAGCGGCCGCAGACCCACGGTCACGGGGAGCGGTCTAGTACGACTAATTACTATACCAATGAAGGCGTCGCCGTCGAACAGTTACAACTCGTGTTTCGTATTCAGGACGACGCTGGTTCGAATGTCAGCCTGAAGACAAACTCTTGTGTGGTATTCGTAGCTTTCCTAAAGGCTCGCACTACAAACCCTAGAACGACAGCTTAGAATTGGTCACGGAAGATCCTTTCCTTTTCGCGTTATCTCTATTTCATCGTTCCCAGTCATCATAACATTTCACGCTATACAAACTCTGCATAAATAACAACGTTGTTAAATAAATTAATGAAATTCATAAGACATTCTAGTGCATTATTTCAAACGTGGAATGCAAGAGTTCCGATATATTCGGTGTAGAGCGAAAATTAATACATATGTATTGCCACAGAACTATGGGTGCAAGTATACAGTCCGTTACAGAACAATGGGTGCAACTGTACAGTCTGTTACAGAAATATGGGTACAATCCTACAGTCTGTTACAGAACTATGTGTGCAATTATACAGTCTGTTATAGAACTATGGGTCGAAATATACCGTCTGTTACAGAACTAGGGGTACAAGAATACAGTATGTTATGGAATTATGGGTGCAAGTCTAAGAAGGTGTTAAAGAATTACTGTTGTATCTTTAAAAATGTTACAGAAGTACGGGTGCGTGTTTAAAATTTTTTTTTATGATTATGGTTGAAAGCACGAGGTGTGCCAGACTTACTGGTTTAAGTACATAAAGGTGTCACAAATTCGTAAGTGCGTGGACAGAATTGTAATGTAGAGTTATTGAGGCAAGTTCAGTCCTTAAAAAATATTACTGAAGCCAGCTAATGAAGGCCTTTGCCTTGGAGCCCACTGCATCTCCCCCTAACTGTTACACCTCCCCCTCGTGCATACTTCCCTCTAGCCCCCTCAAATCGTTTAACCAATCTGTTCAAACTGTTTTTGATAGAGTTAACCTTCCATAGAGATTATTGCCTTTGGCTGATCGGCATAAGCCAAATGGAGGTGCGAGGGATTTCTTTTCGTGGCCGTATTACAACAACGGAAATCAATGCACGACGCCATTCCTGTTAACTGACGCCACGTGTACGACAAACACAGCAGGAACACGATTGTGACAACAAAAGATATTGTTACACGTGTCGTGAAGGAAAGGCAGGCCTACATGTTGGAATGCTGACAGAAGGAATTTGTCTTTCAAATTTAATAAAATACAGTGGAAATGTGAGACTTGGAAACGATAAAACAGAAATAAAGGCTGCATGTACAGCAGAACAGAATGAAGAACTGTAGACGACATGGAGCTGTTTGGTTGTGATGGAAAGATAAACCTGAAGAACAAACTAGACTTACAAAACATTTTACAGAGATTATTGCTGCGAGGTTATGCAGATGGTTGTCGTGAATACACTGGGTAAAGAAGAGACAACTTGCTCTAGTTTTTAACAAATAATACTGAGGATAAGATAATATTAAAACACATTCCCAACGTCATATGACATAGACACTGTTTTTCTCCTCTGCTTCTCTTTGACTGGTATTATCTACATTTTTTTTTGTGATTCTACCCCAACGAATCATAATATATTTGTGTACATGTATCACACTTAACATTTAATCCAATTTATGAACTACTGTTGTACTTATATTTCTTTCCTTAATTCCAGTTCAGAGTGCTAAAAGGATATTAGGGGTTATGATGTAGTCGATTTTGTCATATTTAATTCCGTCTTTGTAAATGAAAGTTGCCCTTCGTTACCTATATAAAACTCGTTGTAGAAATCTCGGTCAAAATAAGCAGCATACAATATGCCAATCAAAGGATATTAGAAGCATTCCCGGCTCTTCTTAAAACCCCATCTCGAGAATCACAGCCATGTTGCTACAGCTCTCCACGCCTCAGAGAAGTTACCTTCCTCCCGTACCTCAGGCTTCGTCTGGAACACTGTAAGACCCAAGTCGAATATTTTCCGAAAATGCAGCACTGTCAGTAGTCACGATTCTGTCAGCCTAGCTCCCGGCCACATTAGTGCAAGCAGTCTCCTCCACAGCGAATGACAATTTCTCACAGTGGAGCTTTTAGTACATAAATAATACTTAGTTTTACTACTTCAAATTTCAGCCTTTCTCCCCATAATCTAGAAGCAAAATTTTGTGCTCTGAATTTCGCAAAATGTAGTATAAGACTTTGTTACTAGATTTTAGGTCCTAGAGACTTTCAAAGGCTCGCCGCTATCCTCTTTTCTATGAAATATTTTTTCTTTAAACTTCGATGCGCTTAGTATACTTACGAAGCATAAAATTGTACCTTAATATATTGCGGTACAATTCAAGATTTTATCTGTATAAGTGTCTCTACTCTAAAGAATCCATTACTTTATCTAGAATGAAAATAATATAAAATAATATCAAAACACAACACCATCTTTCCTTCATCTTGCTGTTGCAAGTCCCCTATAGGTAGAGAGTTTCTTTGCGTTTCTGAGCTCTAGCCTATGAAATATCAGACATTCCCGAACACTAAATCTCCCCTCACGCGCGTCATCTCCAGAATACTAATCATGAAGCCCAGCCAGACTCCTGCATTTATACTCTCACCTTACCAGACTCCCAGAAGTAGCTACCTTGCGTTTAGAAATATCGCATCCAAATACCACGTAGATAGAACGTTATTTTGTATACTCGAGTAAAATGGGACAGGAAAGCATTAAACAACATTGCAGACGGTGTATTCCTTGGCGTAACACACAGGCGTTCTTTACTTTCTAAATATACGGCCTCACAACACACGCAAACACGTAATGCCTTTGACAGACTTAAGTAAAGTATGGCCTTGTCTTTACCGATATTGGCAAAGCTCACATGTAGTCAGCCGCATTTTTATCAGCTCTCAACCCCCGAAATACACTCAAATCGAAAAATTAATGTGGAATGTACAAGGAGAAATTCATTTGGGCCGATAAGGAAAGTGTCGCTTGCATTGCCCAGACATCAACGGTGCTCACGCTCACCAGTTTTTATGAAAGTCATTCGCACTGTGTGTTATTCACAACGGACAATAATGTAGAAAAGGCAATCAGGACTTACAATCACGCTTCTAAAAATAATGTAAAAGTAGCTGTACCAATTTTCACGAAACTTGTGATGGGCAAACTTTATCATGTGACGTTCTACGCCGCATTTCAATCAGATCGCTGTAAAATTGTGAAAACGAAGGTTCTGAAACTCGTTTTCGTCCTTGAGTGCAATATGACAGTTCCTGTGCACACTTTTGTGACTCTTGTCTTTGCTTGTGTAATAAATTTCATGAATTTCCGACATATTATTTAGAACGATGATTCTAGGTGAGAAACGGACAAGTGGACAGGCAGACAGGCACACTGACCGACTGACTGACTGAATGACTGATAGGCGGACCGACATGATCTTGTAATGAATAATCCCCCCCCCTTCTAAAGAGCCCTTAAAAATGTGTTATTACTAACATTTCTGCATTGACATACCCACATAAAACATAGACTGCCAAATCTGAAGTACATGTGTAAATATATATGTAAATTCATTCACATATGACAGACTTAAACAAGTTTCGACTAAGCCCAGTCATCCTCAGGATATGCCCTTGGTTTAGCGAAACATAATCACCAGTTTTACATCTAAAATAAAATTATCACCATTTACTAGGTAAAGTTCCAACCCACTACGGGCCTAACAGGTTGATACAATTCATTATAATCTATCGATACAGTCTCTTATAACATAAGATTTTGACACATGTTGATGCATATCGAAGGCTTCTGAGTGTCAGGCCCTGTAGCCTGTTGCAGTGTGTTGGATTGTTATAGGCTAAAGATGGTCTCAGTGGCCTCCTCTGAAACGTCGCTAAATATTTACCATTTGACATAGTCTAACGTCCCAGGAGAGTTAAATCTTCATCTTGGGTTTTGCAAGAACTTTGTGCGATGAAAGGGCGACACCTGGACGTACGGCCAGCGGAAAGAGCTAATGTTAAATAAACCGATTTCAAGGAAAATATTCCCTACAGAAAAGATGGCAGTCATTCGACTGATTAGGAAATTCTCTGCATTTTATCGGACACAAACGTTTGTAGCCGTGTTCACAAAATTCGTCCAACAGACCTTGGTCCTAACTGGCACGCCTTATATCCAATCGTAATAGAAATATCACATTTTTCAATTTTTAATTAGCTGAGTCCTACAGAAATACCTACAGAAGAACCGAGGTTAAAATATTGAGACAAAATGAAAGGGAATTCATCAAATAATTGTGATTATCTTAAAGTTCATAATATCTCTTAGGGAGAACTGCCATTGTGATTATTGCGTGAATAGTCACCCTAGGGGCAAAACATTCCTAGTGCCCCCAATGGCATAACATTCGTAATAATCTTACGTTTATTGGGCCGTGCATCATTGTAATAGTTGAAGAATAAAAGACCAACTTGATGTCACTTGCTATTTTATTTCACTTCTTGTGTTCTCAACATGTTTCGGACATTAATATATATCCATCATCAGGAACTTGCGACTGTGCTGTTGAATTACCACATCTGTCGTTTTGTTCTCGGTTCGTTGTGTGTTGGAGATTTGGTGCGGCTGGGTTTGAGTGGTGTCCGTGTTGCAGGCTT
>Ga0123353_10017055_pt1 | contig 10648 bp, 6 predicted proteins | sample TergutLab28metaG_3_FD_92763 | JGI IMG/M metagenome (GOLD analysis project Ga0123353, IMG submission 92763) | Labiotermes labralis P3 segment gut microbial communities from Petit-Saut dam, French Guiana - Lab288 P3 | ecosystem: Host-associated > Arthropoda: Insects > Digestive system > Gut ... | reverse complement strand
GGCGAATGGTAAATGAAATGGCTGGTTTAGTAATCACTTTTAAACTGATGCCTTTACATTACTGACAAATAGTAGATGTATTTATATAAAATAAATAAATAAATATAGGTTTTATTTGGGGCTAAATTACATTGCCCAATTTGAAGCAAGTACACAGTTGGTTTGAACTGCCCGCAATTACGTGTCGAAAGAAAGATATTGCAAACTTATTGGAAGGAAACTTCAGATAAGTAAATTTACATTAAATGTATAAAGTGTTTTGTTAGTTTGTTCTTCTTTCAAATTCAAATTTTTATACAAATATTATTTTATATTAATTACTCGAACCTTCATTGTTTTCGTAAGAATTTTATTGTGAATTGCCGTTTTATAATATTCTGTTACTCATAAATTTTCCTTATATTTTTTCATCGTTGGATTCGAATTTATATTTCTTTGTAGTGAATTTCCTTACCACATTCATTTAGTGAAGAATATTTTACCTTCTCGCACTTAGCACATTTTTCGTCGTGTAGTCAAGTAATCTACGATTCACAGTCTATGCGGAAATGTACACGTCATTTTTCACTTCATTTTTATGGCCAAAATATTAGTAATTAAAGAAAAATGCTCATTTTCTACTTCAGAGTCACGTGTTATTTATTCTCACATTTAATATTGCAATATTTTCTTCTAAAAAGGAACAAACACGTCGTCGCAAGAATTCCAACTTGGTTATTACAAAAACTTCAGTAGTTCCACCCAGCATCTACAGTCCAATTTGCATATTCAGTTCATGAGTGTCGTGTGCTACATACATGCGCTGTGCGTCCTCTGCAGACGTAAATAATTGCCAATGTGGTTTCTGAGAACAGACATTTCGCATTCATGCCCACGCATATCCTGCACATATTCCAACGGCTGTCAGTCTGTGTGTCCCAAATTTTCAGGAGCTGGAAAGTTTTCTGTGAAGTTCTTCTATATGTACGTCCTCAGGTATATTTAGACTTCCAACTCAAAAGAAAATTACAGGCATAATTAAACACAACCGAAGTGCTGTTAGCACTGGATGTTATCTGAAATGACAATTACAGTGCATTACCAAGGTTATGCTTTTCAGAATTTAGCTAAACTTAGTCCAAGTCTAAGCTAAGCATGGCACCCCCTCTTATTGTGTTTTAAATCACAATTCTAAAAAAAAAAATCTGCAATTTACTAAGTTCCTACAGTATTGCTCAGCTGAAAGACAAATACCTGCAAGATCCAAGTCCTGTGGAAAGCCACACTTGTCGGGTGGTACATAGGTACTGTCATTTCGAAGTGGAATGCTGGCTACGTCTTCAGGTGTGGTAATACAAAAAATAGTGCGGAGATGAACGGTGAAGATGAATGTGGCAAGGGACGCAAGTGTTGCCCATAGCAATTATTTTAGATTTTTTGTTTTGCCACTGTTGTAGGTTTTACGCAACACTGACCCTCAATGTTAGTGGCAGTACTGTGCTTTATAATTGTGTTCATATCTGATCTGTTTAATTAAATATTTTGATCTTCTGCAAGTTGATATAAGGATGCACAATATAACTGTTTATACCGGTCTGAACTACATTGACACAACACACGCGTTTCACTGACACTCTGCAGCAGCAATACGGTAAACTTATTTATTTTTTTTTATTTAGCTGATTGATATTAGCGTGTCTGATTTAACAATTACGTGTTCTCAGTCAAATACATGAGACTGCTTTGTATGAAGAAGACAAATTCGACAAATTCTAATTAAGTCACGTGCGGACTTATTCCAGTAAGACAACTGCCGCAGAGTGTTACAGACGCTCACAGCACGTGATGTTCACAGTAGATCGCTGTCGTTATCGGCTATGCAATTTCTACTTACATAAAAATTGCAAAATTTGTCAAAACCTTCGTGGGCTATTGACACTTTGTGCACTGGAACCTCTCATTAGGAGCTCTGCATAATTAATGAGCCCCTCCCTTATTTAGTGACGCTATGCCCACTGCCATCTTACTCTTCAAATCCGTCGAACAGTCTTTTTAATTCTGTTAAACTGTAGAGTCTTCTCTCGCTTGCCAGTGAATAACCGTGACATTTGACACGCTTAGAGCGAGCTATTTCTTCTGATTCCAATGCAGCCCTTACTGCAGTGTTAGTTTAACTGGTTCTTACTTTTATTTTCGCTTGTGGGTCGCTGTACGTTACCCTGATTTTGGGAAAGGCCTGGCGTAATGTTCACAATGATCCGAACTGGATGGTCCTACATTGGAGCCTCGTGCTGATAAATGACTGCTGACGCCAGAATATCAGTTTTCTGACAGTTCATAAATCGTAATTTCCTGATTATTATGTTGGTCTGGAGGATAAGTCACAGCAGAGGGCAAGAAATCTTCACCAGTAAATACGTCTAAGTTAAAAGGCCACTTTCCTGTGAGGAAAAACCCCGACTTGGTATGAAAGCATTGAATAGGTCTTCACTCCCCTTGTATAGGAATTTGCAGATTTTCATGATTTTTCCAGGTTTATTTCTTACTTATGACGAACCCGCAGCGTGCTTCATATGTCTGTTAGACAGGAGGTTAAACTGGAAGGTGTGACTAAGAAGTCAGATGCTTCACTGTGCCATACACGCTGCGATATGACAGGCGGTGTGTGAGTCATGCAGCAGCCGTTAATCTTGCCACGTGTCTTGTTTCTGATTTTAATATTTCTTCTGAAAGAACACGCGCCTGAAGTCGCTTCTTATCCAGTCATGAATTTGAAGTGTTAAATTTGTTTTACCGTCTGATGTATTGTTGATTTCGAAGGAACTGGAACACCTGGAAAGCGCCTTCTAAATTTCATGCGACACCTTTAATACAATTCCGTCTAAGACATGCTCAAGAAAGAAATAAATGTGCGTTACATTGTACTGAAGGTGTTTGTTACAAACAACAGATTAAACTGCACTGTGTGAATAAGCCGTTACGTAATACAGTGCACCGTACATACGGCGATAGGATTGGCGATGTGTGTGTGACATACAGCGGCCTTGGTCACGGTGCACTCGGCTACAGTGAGGTGAGATTATACAGCCATTTGTCCAAACACCCGGTTATTGACAAGTCGAATATTGTCCCCAATCTGTACGTATTACATTCGTCACAAACTAATTGTTGCCAGTAGACTTGTTATCGCAGCACGTTTTGTCACCAAACCCCCCTGTAATACATACTTATGATGTTTGTGATAGCTTTTTTTAAATGATGTGCGCACTGCAGTAATAATATTAGACTTGTGTCATGCACTTGGAAAGACAGAGCGGTGGTTTTTAACGTTTCTGAGCTCTGGGCATGTTTGCGACAATTGTCTGTCTTTCGCGGCACGACAAAATTAACAATGAGAAAGAGATATATGCCCCAGGACACATAAAATATCCCTGATTTTATGTAAATATATAACTTTCTTAAATCAGGAAGCTGTAAAGCTCTCGATACAAGTACACTTTAAAAAGCATACTTAAAGCAGTGGGTTTCAAACTTCCTTCGGTTTTGCCCACTCATCTTACAAAGTATATATCCCACCCAAAAAAAACCCCGGTCTTTATCTTAATTTTGTGCCTGTAAGTGTGTAAGACGAACAACTTTATTAGCATTTTACATTGAACATTTTGCATTGTGTGCTTATTCTATGTAGTTATTGTTACATGCAAAGCCTTGCACACAGCTGGCAGAACCTGGCGCCACTGCATTGTGTCGAAGTGTGCTGATTGGTAACTGTTGTGATAGAAACAAGCAGCGGTTTTTTGTGTGGACTGTAACGAACAGTTGTGACTAGCTGAGGTAATATTAGGTTTTCCAGTGTAACTGTCTTCCATGGAGTTAGCTGCATGAATACAGCGAAGTCCCAATAATCCATCTTTCAGTCATTCGACATTCCTATTCATCGCGCGTAATATTTGGTCATAACGCCCTTCCTCAACGTCTGTTTTAAAAAATATATATTGTAGAGAATGAGTTCAGCGTGCAGCGGAATGAAAGGCATTTCACAACACTATCAGATGTGCACATTTTAATTCCCCACTTCTGCTTGTCTACATTGATGACTGTTCACATTTTATGTAAGAAATCATTGTTAGTTGCTCCAATCAGCTATCGTCAGTGGCAGTAAGTAGACGAGTAAATATATTCTTAATTTGGCTGATGGAAGTCACAAATTTCTAAAAAATTGTTCAAAATGTTTTATTATCATGTCAACTGGAAAGAGCTGGCATTGGATGCTTCGCAGAACTCAAGCTTGAAGTCATGCAATTATTAGCTACAGTGAATTCCTGCAAATTGACAGAAAACATGGCGTCAGCTATATTACTATGGTTACTGGAAGAGGAAAAGGAAAGCTGAATGTTAATATTCTGCCTCGTTTTCAAATGAGGTCTGAAGGAAAAAAGAAAACAAGAAAGAAACAAAGATGAAGAAGTATGAATGAGAACACTTAAATGAAGCTTTCCTTTCGTAATATGCAGAGCTTCACATTTAGAAAAGTTTGTTGCCTTACAGACACTTCTGTGGGATACTTAAATGGTGACGCACTGTATTTTCTTCATAATTTAATAAAACTGAGTTACGAATTCGGTTGATATTTGCTCTCACGTATTTTATTAGTCGACCCATTAACCACAGTTTCGATTATCCAACCAATTTTCGTCTCTTTAGGCCGGATATTGCGGACAGCACAGCACTTAACTATTGCAATGAATGTTAAATTTACACATGAATTAGGTAGAAACTTAGAAGGTTTATTACTTTTATATCCAGGAAGAGATCGATCAGTCACAGCCGCAAAAGTCAGCAATACCTATCAGTTTATGGCTCTTTCACTACGCTTGAGCCCGGCAATGTCCTGATCTGATCATTATGCTTTTAGGAATGCATGACTTGTCACCTCTACTCTATAAAGCTTAGCGCAACCCGGTAAATGCCCTCACTCGTTAACAAATTGATCAACGGCTGTCACGTATCTACTATAGAAGAAATGTCGTGATTCAATATAGTTCTTACTAAGAGTGTTGTAACGGTACTACGATGTTCTACCGTCTGCTGTTTGTACAAGTAAGGCATATTGACTGTATTCAAAATTTACTTCACTTCGATTTGAGCAGTTTGGCAATTACACTTAGGTTTCATTCCAAATTTACGCGTTTCGATTTATAGAGAGAGAAAGGCAAGATAATTATTTAAATAATTTATACTACATTTTGGCAGAGTTTTATTGATTAAGTTTGTAGCTATTGATTTGTTAGTTATTGTAATATAATATTTAGTTTAATAGAATAGAATATACAATTTTTACCTTTTATTTAAATTGGGAATGAATCCAACTCTTGTTCTGCAAATCCTAGAGTCCTTGCCAAAAGTAGATTTGCTAATTTATTTGGCTGGTGGCGACGAAATTACTACCTACGTTTTAGTGTCTTTTCCCGGGAAAACTTGATGGAAGTCAAGCTATCATTTGAGTAGGAAAGCACTACACTATATAAAGCTAAGTGCTATAACTTATTTTGCTCAAAAACAATTAATTTCTGAGACTTCGCAGCCAGTTTTCAGCGTTCTTAGGCCTACTTCCAATTTTGGATCTCTTCTAGCAGCAAACACATTACACAATTCATAGCCCTTACCCCTACCTGCAAATTATTAGCGTCCCTAAGGAAATGATATTAACGGCACGCGCATGCTTACCCGGAGCGCTGTACTGATGTCATGACCAGCAACACGCTCCATACTTTTACTTTCGGTTACAATTCCATCTGAACAAGTTACACAGGAGTCTGGGGGACTTTCGAAGTTCACGGACTTAATGGTGACAAGAAAGAATTTGCAGCTACCGGAATCAAACTCAGGTCATCTTGCTCGTGGCGTGTGAGGCGAGAAACGTACGGATGTAGTTGCTATATCGATCCTATGAACATGTTAATGAAACTTCGGATTCCACAGAAAGCAGAAATTTTCATCGACAGCAGAGGGACTGTGAGATTATGAGGGAATGCTACACACCACGCAGTTAGGTGTTCTTCCTTACAGTATGCCGTTGCTATTTGTTTTTTTTTTTAATTCCTTAGTAGTTCCTGATGCCTCTGATAATTCGCCTCTAGTAAACCTCAAAACTAAAAGCCATAATGCAGCCGTCATTGTAATGTTTCCAGAGTTTTCGACGCATTTACAGCTTACTGACGTCCGATTACTTCAGTTTTCCCTGCGATATTAGCAGAACTTCCTCCATCGGTCGCTGTAGAGCAGCACCTAAATCTGTGAGCGCGTGTTTGCAGATTTCGCTCGCTCCGACACTCAACAATGATGCACATTGAATAGCAAACACTGGAGGAGCAGAATAATACGTACCAGTGCTACCAACCTCAACGATTACATACGTCTATCTCGCTCCCGAGTCGCAGTGGTTTACGGAATAATACCCTGCCGGTAATCAGGTGCTAGGGGTGCACAGTGTCGCACTGACATCTGACGTACAGCTTGATTACGGACACTCGTCAAATATGTCCACTGAAGTTAGCACAGTTTAATTGCGTTCGGTTCGAAAGTGTGGGCGACGTACCTGTGTTGGACGATCTCAAATTCCATACTAACGTTAACTGAGTTTCTACTTGTTATTTTGTTCCCGATTGGTTCGTTCGTCACTGTTTAACATCGTTCCTGAAACTGTGGATGTTTTTCTACACGATGAGGAAGAGGCTGATTATAGCCACGAGGCAAAGTGGCCTGTGTCAGTGTCAATATTATCTAGCAAGTTGTGACACACTACGATAAGCTGTGAGAGATGTCACTGGAACGGCAAGTTTACTTACCAGGGCCACGATACAGGATTTGCATAATACTCGTAAAAATTAGGTGCGTTATTACTGATTCAATCGCCTGGGTACCTTGTTCGTCACAGAATAGGTACCTAGTGTGAAATTTGCTTGCTACTCTTGTAGTTAATAATATTTCAGAATTATGAATTTATCCCCCCCCCCCTTTACTGTCTGCTTACCTACCTGTGTGACTTCCTGCCTGAATGTCCACAGACTGACTGTTTGGCTGACTGCCTGACTGACTGACTGGTTGGCTGGCTGATTGTCTGGATGGCTGACTGACTGACTGGCTGACTGACTGAATGACTGGCTGAATGGCTGGTTGACTGACAGGCTGGCTGACTGACCGACTGGATGGCTGACTGACTGACTGACTGACAGGCTGACCGACTGACTGGCTAACTGGCTGACAGACAGAGAGACTGGCTGGCTGGCTGGCTGACTGGCTGGCTGGCTGACTGGCTGGCTGGATGACTGATTTTCTGACTGACTAACCTGCTCACTGGCTGACTGAATGTCCGGCAATGTGGATAGCCAGATGCGCACTGGCTGACCGAATATTTCTACACTTGCTGGCTGTTTTGTTGGTTGCAGACCTGCCTGTGTCTGGCAGCACAACTAGTTGGTTCAGCTGTGATATTTACGACAGCTGCATTATTTGAGGTTACTAACGTCTGATACCGCTGGAATAAATGAATGAAGCGACAGAATGGCCGAGCATTGACCCTCTCTAAGAGAAACCTACAACAGGCAAAGTAAAATTGCTCCTCTGCAGGTCACGAAGACATGATTGGAAGGAAGTATAGCTGTAAGCATTTTTAATCTACATACTAGACAAAGGCTTCACTCCTCGGCCGATTTACCCCGAGGAAATAGTAAGGGTTATGCAAATAATAGGAGGTTGAGTGGCTAACAGAGTCGGTCTGGGCACCTTGTAGAACTCCTGCCGGCAATCGAAATGGGACCGTCGGACGTGCAGCCCCTGGACACATCATCACACCGCCTGCAGTCTCTAGTCCCGCCAAAACTTATTCAAACTTCCACATTCTTCAGCAGCTTCATGTGTAGTAACACACATTTCTCTTCCTGACTTTTAAAATCGCTACTATACGAGCAACAAACATTCGATTTTTCCATAGACGCTGCGGTTGAATAGCGACTGCACGCACAAACTGGTAGAGAGGCCACGTAATGTGCCTGGTCAACCGACAGTATACAAAGAATCGAAGGCTTTAGAGTGTGCCTCCCCATATATATATAAGCTGATGAAAAATAAGTAAAATGTATATTAATAATGACATCCGGGCCGGAAACTGGCTTTCACAGCCCTGAGTTGGGATTTGCAAGAATGGAGGACTACTGCTTTATTTTAGTTTCCCAGATCAGCTTTTTTCCTCATTCGTTCGGCACCGCCAGATTTTTTAATTCCCCCACTCACTCTCATGGCTGAGCTGGGCCTTTCAGAACCCTCTCCATGTAGCGCAGCAAGGCAAATGCCGGATAATTAAAGTGGAATTTGCGAGTAGATAGGCGGAAAGGGTGGTGTGGGGGAAGAGAGGAGAGGATAAAAAGAGAAAGAGAGAATAGAGTCGATGTCAAACTTATTATGTTGAGAGAAGAGTAAAGGACATGAGGGAAAAATAAAGAATATTTGTGCAGAAGCGAACCTTCTAAAGAGGACGATTCAATTCGTCACTTGTCACGCAGTGGTGCGAGGAAGACATTAACACGCTCTGCCTCAAGTTGCGTTTCGTCTCGTGAATGAATAGAGATGAGTGTGGTTCTTACTTCTGGTACGCACTGTACGGACACTTACCAATGAAACAAGATTTAAGGTTCTCACAGCGGTGTTGTTGAAGATTCAAACAGTCTGGAATACTCGCCCGATGCTGTAATGAACGATGCTCACCTTCCGGCGTTGAGTAGGACCGTTCTGCCGGAAACGTAAGGGTACAAGAAGGCCGAAGCTGCATTATGCCACACGTCACTTCAGGACCTAAAGCAACTTGCGATACTGTCGTTCCATCACACAATGGCGTCCTCTTCAGGGATCCTCAACAAAGATGCAAGCGACTCTTCTGCATTCCAGTAACAGTCAACCGATGTACATGGCGGCGTTCTCCAGAAGACTTAGATCTTCACTTTTGAACAGAATGTCAACATAGCACGGAAATAACGCTTGGGTTGAATATAGAAGTATCTGGTTCAGGACGGGGACCAGTATCACTTGTCTGCAGGGAAACTGATATTACGTTCAATAGAGGGGAACGTACTGCCAGCAAATCAGTGACTATCATTTTTAACCCTTTAAACACCAAGCTAGATCCAATCTACCATTATTAGGATCTCATCATATTCTCCACGTTAGCAGGATAAGGGTTAAAGTAGGACTGTGCTCTGTGCATTTTGGGTTCTCAGAAACAAGTGTAATTTAGGATTAAAATAACACAAATAAATACATACTACTGTTAAATTTAACTCGGCCTTAGATAGAAGTGAGCTTTCAGTTTCACAACCCATCGCAGTAAGAACCATGTCGCCCATTGTTCTGTACCAGAGGAACCAGGAAGTATCCTAGTGTCGGCCTGGACGCTTTGGAGGTGATGAAATCCTTTGTCCCTGCTGGAAATCGGAAGACGGTTCCTTGGTGGTCCACCCTTTAACGTTATCACTGTTCTGACTGAGCTGTCGTGGTTCTGAGGTTTGACATTTCCGTTAATAAAGTGTGTGGTCACGTGTTTTGTTTATGTTACTCAATTATCGGGATAGGCGTTTGGATTCTTGACGTTACCAGGTCTCGACCGACCTGCAGTCCGACCGAACCGGTCAATGTTATAAAAACCAGGACAGTTGTACCTGTGCCTACGGCTACCATATCATGTCGCGGTCCATTTCCGGTGTCCATATTGGGTGAAACTTTTGCTTTTACTGGCCTTCCTGCCTAGGCGCCTGAACAGTGTTTGTTTGCACCGTAGCAGATAGTGTTTATCTCCCACGCAGAGACTTGATTGTATTTACGCAAGTATTACGCCTTTATATCCCACTTTCTTAACTTAAAGGAAAGAAGTTAGCAAATATACGTACGAGGGGGTGTTCAATAATTTATCTACCTAAGCAGGAAAGAAGGCAATGAGCGGATTGAAACAAGTCTGTGCATGTTGGAACATGTCTTGAGGTGTCACTTATGCAGCCTCAGCCCAGTGCGATTCTGTCAGAGTGACAGCATGTCAAGTGAACCTGTGTGTGAGGTTTCTAAGAAACTGCTTGATTTGGAGCAAAGATCAGTTATAAAATTTCTTACTAAAGAAGGTAAGAAGCCAAAGGAGATACCTAAACGCATGATGGCACTTTATGGGGAGTCTGCCCCTTCTTAGTACAAAGTGAAATTTTGGAGTAAACAATTTAAGTGGAGAAGAGAGTCGATTGAAGATGACCCTCACACTGGGCGTCCTGTGGAAGCGACTTCTGAAGAAATGTGCCAGAAATTGGAAAGTTTGATTTTGGCAGATAGGCCAATGAAAGTGTCGAGATTATCAGAAGAGACAGGCATCTCAGCAGGAGCAGTTTGGACCAATATTCATGAAACCTGGACATGTCAAAGGTCAGTGCAAGATGGGTCCCAAGAACGCTGAGTCCTTTTTAGAAGGACTCGTCGCCAGTGCTGTCAAGAGAACTTGGAGCTGCTCACTGATGATCCGGAACATTTTTTTCAACGTTTGGTGACAGGAGACGAGACTTGGGTATATCACAGAGATCCTGAGTCCAAAATGGAGTCCATGCAGTGGAAGCACAAGACTTCCCCCACCCCTAAAAAG
>Ga0123353_10017050_pt1 | contig 10650 bp, 8 predicted proteins | sample TergutLab28metaG_3_FD_92763 | JGI IMG/M metagenome (GOLD analysis project Ga0123353, IMG submission 92763) | Labiotermes labralis P3 segment gut microbial communities from Petit-Saut dam, French Guiana - Lab288 P3 | ecosystem: Host-associated > Arthropoda: Insects > Digestive system > Gut ... | reverse complement strand
CGATTATAACGGTAACGATATTTCCGGGCTGGTGGTGATAAGCGGCACGATCAACCGTACGACGGTGGGCACATACACGCTGACATACGGCATAACAAGCCTCGATACCGGCTTGAGCTCGACCGCGACGCGCAACGTGCGGATAGTAGCGCCGACCGAAAAGAAAGACCCGCGTACTAAATACGGGTTGAGCGGCCAGGCGAAAGCCGGCGCGAAGGTTACGCATACGGGCATAATATCGAACGTGGTCGGTTTCGCGGACTTAAAGGTAAGCAGCATAGACAAAAACATGACGATAATAGTCGAGCTCGTGGATACGGCAACTAAGAAGACGATATTGAAGGATACGTATACCGCGGTAGGCACTAAGCAGTATAAGATCGATAAGAGCAGGTACGAATTGGTCGTTTCGATAAGCAAGGCGAACGGCAACAGTAAATACTCGATAGAGCTGACCATGCCCGAGACGGCCGTTACGACATATTTCACGGAGGACGAGGTGCCGCTGACGTTCATCGGTCCGCCGCAGATAGCGCCAATCGGCTCGAACCCGATAATACTGCATCTTGGTGGCACGCCGTATTTCGAACAGGGCGCGCGGGCGCTCGATTACGACGGTACGGACATATCCGACAGGGTCGAGATATTCGGTATACCGGATACAAGCACCGCCGATACGTACCTGATCACATATCGTGTAGCCAACGACCTCGGCTTCGAATCGTTCGCAACGCGCGAGGTACGCGTATTAGCGCCGAACGAGGATGGCCTGTTCGACGAGGAGGAGATACCGCTCACGACGTTACTGTTAAGGGGCTTGATAGCCACGAAGCAGTATATCGTATCGATCGGCGACAGTCTCGCGAGGATAGCGCGCAGTGAATACGGCGACGTGGAGCGCTGGCGCGAGATATACGAGCTGAACAAGAGCGTGATAAGCGCGAACCCGAACTTGATTTACCCCGGTCAGGTGTTCGTTATCAAGCCGGAATAGGAACTGTACGGAGAAGAACCGGAGTGGGATCTTATTTGGATAAATTCGAAATAATACCTGTATGGAATAAAGTCGGAATAAGGTTTGTACGGAAAAGTTAAGACCAGAATAAAATACGGAATAAATTTTAACCGCCGCGCTCGTCGATCAACGGGCGCGGCGATTTTTTATTGCTTTTTATAAAAACTCCCGGTTATGCCGGTGCAGTGAATTATTATAACGAGAATTTCGTAAAAAAATAACCCGTAAACATTAAGTCTACGGGTATTACGCTGGGAGGAGAAGGATTTGAACCTTCGAAAGCGTTGCTAACAGATTTACAGTCTGCCCCCTTTGGCCACTCGGGAACCCTCCCGTTACCTCTTACAAACACGCGGGCAACCCGTATTTACGGCTTGCCCGACCGCTAAGCGATAATATCAAAATATGATTTATGTGTCAATAAATAATTTCCTCTATTTCCACCCCGTCAATTCCGCTAAGATCCTTGTGTAATCAATAAAATTCCGAAGCGAAATGTCGTGCGGAACGCCGTGGTCGCAGCCAGGGATAAGTCCGCCATTCTTAAGAAAAGGCTCTATAACCCGCCGCGTTTCTTTTTCAATGACCTCTCCCCCGGCGGCTATCGCGCGCTTGTCTATCCCCTTTGTATACGCCATTGCGGTCCCGAATTCTTCTTTAAACATAACGATGTCGTTGTGAGCGGCGACCTCGATAGGGTCGCAGACGTTGATGCCGGCTTCGATCCAGATCGGAATCAATTCGTAGATATAGCCGTCCGAAGCCATATCGATAAGCCGGACGCCGTGCCGTTTCGCAGTATCAACCCATTTTTTATAAACCGGCTGCAGGAATTCGCGAGCCATCGCGGGCGAGATCATCGAATGCGCCTTATACGCCATGTCCTCCGAAATAAATAAGCAGTCAATCGGTATATATTTTAAAACATTCTCCATGACTTTAAGCCCGAAGCCGCACCAAAAATCCGCCATCTCGGCGACAAAGTCAGGACGTTCGGCGAACGCGACGCACAGGTTCTCGAATCCGAGCCATTCGCGCATCTGCCAGAAGGGACCGTTTAAATAAAATCCCGACAAATACCCGCGCCCTGCCATCGAGAGCCCGAGTCTTTTTATGTCCGCCGGATAACGGCTGATATCGTCCGGGTCATAGCGCTTCTTCATCTCGAGCCAGTCCTCGTGCGTCTCAACGGGGAATTTATGCCATTTCCGAGTGACAAAATCCACGGCGTGCCGGATATACGTATAGTCGTATTCATCCGATATCTCGGTGATCGCGCCCATCCAGTCCTGAACTATGTAATGGCCGTTCTCGTGGCTTAAGACCTTTTCCTCAAAAGTCGGGATCATCCTCGTATCCGCGTGGTAGTCCGGAGCTTCCTCCGTTTTCGGATAATCGATCGCAAGGGCTTCCATGACATAATCGAACCAGTCCGCGCCCTCGGGCAGCCCCTCCCGCCGCCAGCGCTCCAGCGTGGATTTACGCGGCCAGCCCGGGCACAGCGGGATCTTATCCACCGTTTTATATTCCAAAACGTTTAGCGTGCGTTCCCGTTCGTTCATACGCTTTTAAGATATTTCCCGGCCTCGGAGTCGGTCATGACCGTGACGTCCGGGTGAAATCGCAATATAGAGGCGGGGATCTTCGGCGTGACGTTCCCGTAGACCGTATCGCGGATGATCCCGGCCTTTTTTTCGGAGGCGCAGAGTAATAATATCTTTTTAGCCGACATTATCGTCCCTATGCCCATCGTCAGCGCGTTCTTCGGCACAAGCTCGGGCGAGGCGAAAAACCTCGCGTTCGCGTCTATTGTTTCCTTCGTCAGCGACATCAGGTGCGTGACCGGTTTAAAATGGTCGTCCGGTTCGTTAAAGCCGATATGCCCGTTATTTCCGATGCCGAGCACCTGGAAATCGATCCCGCCCGCGCCGGCTATCTTTTTTTCGTACAGCAGACACTCCGCCTCCGCGTCGGCGGCCTCGCCGTCGGGTATGTTGATAATCGTTTTGTCTATGTTGATATGGTCGAACAGGTTTTCGTCCATGAAGCGGTCGTAGCTTTGTTCGTCGGATTTTTTTATCGGATAGTACTCGTCGAGGTTGAATGTCGCGCGGACCCTCGAAAAATCGATCTTATTTTGGTTATACAACTGCACCAGCGCGCCGTACATCCCTACCGGCGTCGAACCTGTCGCGAACCCGAGCGTGGAGTCCGGTTTTGTTTTTAAGTGATCCGCAAGACATTCCGCGGCTTTTTCACTCATCTCCGCGTATGTTTGGTATATAAAAATCTTCATATCGATGGCCTCCCCGCGACCGCGGCGTTATTTTATCACGAACGATCCGATGTCCGTCGGCTCAACCGGGGTCCCGCCGTTATACGCGCGCATCGTCCCGCCGGATATCTCGTCTATCAGTACGATCTCCCCGTCAATCTTCCCGAATTCGAATTTGATATCGTAAAGCTCGAGTCCGTTTTCCGCGAGGTCTTTTTTTAAGATCGCCGCGATCTTTTGGGTCAGCGCCTTCATCGATTCGAATTCGTCCGCCGTCAATATTCCGAGCATGACGAGCGTGTCTTTCGTCGCGGGCGGGTCGCCGCGTTCGTCGTCCTTCAGGGTAAGCTCCACGAGATAGTCAAGCCCCGCGCCGTCCTCGATATATGCCCCGTAACGCCTTATAAAACTTCCGGCCGCTCTCATCCGGCAGACGGCCTCGAGCCCGCCGCCCTTAAAAAGTTCCGCGGGCCGCACGGTCATTGTCACGTTTTCGATATCCGACGAAATATAATGCGTGGGTATCCCGAGCGCGTTAAGCCTCTCGAAATAATATTTTGACAATTCGAGCGATTTTCTCCCGAGATCCTTTATCGTCAGCCCGATCTCGCACGCGCCGGGGTCGAACACCCCGTCCTTTCCGGTCGCGTCATCCTTCAATTTCATTAAATAATTGCCGTCGGGAAGCTCGAACACGTCCTTTGTTTTTCCTGATTTCACCAGTACCACGGATATCCCCTCCTCAAATTTTATATAAACATCTCAGCAAAACCCGCGGCGGCGTGAGACAACCCGACGCCCGTAAGCCTTACGAGCCCGATCGCCCTTTCCGGGAAACGCGGCGTGAACGGTATCTCGAAAATCGAGACGCCGTCGATATCGGTAAATTCCTTCGTGACGACCGCTATCCCGAGGTTTATCTTTACGCAGCGCGCGATAAGGTCGCTCGATCCGAGTTCGATCGCCGGTGAGAGCACAAATCCGTTCGCGGCGGCGAATCTGTCCTGCGCGCGGCGGCTGTTGGAATCGCGTTCCAGCAACATCAGCGGGAGTTCGTCAAGGTCTTTCGGCGTGATACCGGTTTCACGCAGCTTCGCGTATTTTACGCCGCCCACGAAGCAGTCGCATATTGTGAGGCATTTTGAAACCGTAAGACTCGGGTCCCGCTCGAGCGGGAGGTTCACAAAGCCTATGTCGACCTGAGCGCTTTTTAGGAGATTTACCGTCCCGAACGTCGTCCGGTTGGTTATTTTAAAGTTTATGCCCGGGTAGTTATCCAGATACCGTTCGATGAACGGAAGCAGAAAGCGGCTCATTATTGTGTCGCTCGCGCCGATCCGCACCTCACCGGTCTTTAATTCCGCCATCTCGGTGTATTTTTTCTCGGCGGCGTCTATCAACCCGAACGCGCGGCGGAGGTAGTCGTACATGACCTCCCCCTCGGCGGTCGGCGTCACCCCCTTCGGCGAACGCGCGACTAGCGGTTTCCCGAGCTTATCCTCGAGCTGCCTTATCGCCATGCTCACCGCGGGTTGGGTGATGTAGAGCTCCTTCGCGGCGGCGGACATGCCGCCCGTCCTCACCACCGCGCAGAATATCTTATAGAGATCGAGCGATATATCGAAATTCATTATGTACTCCGTCAATATTCATTACGAATAAAAAAATATTATAGGTCATATAAGAAATATAAATTTTACTTATCTCTATGAGTGATTATAATAAACGGGCGCTAAAAAAACAATAATTTTAAACGGGGTGTTCATATGGGCATTAGAACGGTCGGAACGAGGGCGTACGGCATACGCCTTCCGATAATATCTCGCGGGGACGACCTCGCCGAGATCGCGGCTAAACGGCTCGCCGAAGCCGTCGCGCAGGAGGGGCTAAAATTAAACGATAACGACGTCGTCGGCATAACCGAGGCGATAGTCGCGAAGGCGCAGGGCAATTACGCGACGGTAGCCGATATCGCTGCGGACATAAAAAAGAAATTCGGCGGCGCGACGCGCCTCGGGCTCGTGTTTCCGATTCTGAGCAGAAACCGTTTTTTGAATATCTTAAAAGGGATTTCTCTCGGCGCGGAAAAATTAACAGTTTTACTCTGCTACCCGTCCGACGAGGTGGGCAACCGGATCATCGACCCGGACGTTTTTTACGACGCCGAGGAAAAACTCGCCGATCCCGTTCCCGCGGCGGAGTTTTTAAAAATATCCGACGGGTATAGGCATCCGTTCACCGGCGTCGATTATATCTCGGTGTATGAAAACGCATCCCCGAATATCGAGGTTTTTTTATCACGGAATCCGAGGGATATTTTAAGATTTACGAAAAATGTAATCGTAGGCGAAATACATTCGAGGTTCGTCACAAAAAAACGGTTACTGAAAGCCGGCGCGGAAAACGTCGTCACGTTGTCCGACATATTATCTTCCGCGGAAAACGGCGGATATAACGAAGAATACGGCGTGCTCGGCTCGAATCTGTTGAACGAAACCACGCTGAAGCTGTTCCCGAGGGACTGTAAAAACTTTATCGCATCATTCCGCGAAAAGATCCGCGAGATTTCCGGCGCAGCCCCCGAAGTATTGATATACGGCGACGGCGCGTTCAAGGACCCGTCCGCCGGCATATGGGAACTCGCCGATCCGGTCGTCTCGCCGGCCTACACAGACCGACTCGGCGGGACGCCGAACGAACTTAAAATAAAATATATCGCGGAGAACATGTTCGGCGGGCTCTCGGGCGAGGAAAAGCAGCGGGCTGTCACCGAAATGATAAGAGAGAAAAATATCGCGGACGCGGATAACGACGCGAACCTCGGCACCACGCCGAGAAAATACGCCGACCTTACCGGCAGCTTGTGCGACCTGATTTCCGGCAGCGGCGACAAGGGCACGCCGGTCGTGCTGATCAAGGGCTATTTCGACAATTACGCGGAGGAATGACATGGTCTACGACTGTATGATTATCGGCGGCGGGCCCGCCGGGCTGACGGCCGCGATCTACGCCCGCCGAGCCGGGCTGTTGACGGCGGTAATGGAACGACTGTACGAGGGCGGGCAGCTCGCGAGCATCCACACGGTAGATAATTATCCCGGCTTCTACGGGATGAGCGGAGACGAGTTGATCGAAAAGATGTCCTCTCACGCGCGCGTATACGATTACGGGTCAATAAACGACGAGGCTACCGGGATAGAAGAAAACGGCGGTATTTTTACGATAAAAACCGGATCGAGCGCGTACTCGGCGAAAACGGTGATCATCGCCTCCGGCGCGTCGCCTAAAAAATTGAACGTGCGCGGCGAGGACATTTTTACCGGACGCGGGGTGTCATACTGCGCGGTCTGCGACGGCGCGTTCTTTAAAGGGAAGGACGCGGCGGTGATAGGCGGCGGCAACACCGCCGCGCAGGACGCGCTGTATCTCGCGCGCATCTGCCGGAGGGTCTACATGATCCACCGCCGCAACAGGCTGCGCGCCGAACGGCATTTCACCGGGCTTATCGAGCAAAACCCGGCCGTCGAACTAATATACGACGCGATCCCCGACGAAATTTACGGAAACGAATCGGTCGAAAGCTTAAGGATTTCGGGCGTAAAGACGGGAAATAAAAGAAGTTTGGATGTTTCGGGGGTTTTCATCGCGGTCGGCATCTCGCCGGGTTCGGGTTTCGCGCGCGGGTTTACCGAACTCGACGAAAGTGGGTTCATAAAAACGGACGAGTACATGCGGACAAACGTTCCGGGGGTATTCGCTGCGGGAGACGTGCGGACCTCGCCGCTTCGGCAGATAATAACCGCAACTGCGGACGGGGCCGTCGCAGCGGATTCGGCAAGGGCCTATTTGGAAAGATAATCGCTTAGTTTATTTACGGCGGATTCCTTGATTATCATGTCGCCGTGTTCCTTAAGATGCGAGATATACAGGGCGTTGCCATTGTTCTTCCGGCCGTATTCGGACAGGACCGATTCGAGGCGTTTGATTGGCGGTTTGTTATCCTGCTGGTCGTTTTCGATCACAAGATAATACGAACCGTCTTTTTTTATCAGCGAACTCGAGCCGGAAAATAACGAAACGAGCCTCGAGGCGGCGAACGCGGCCTCGTCTATCGAGCCGAACGAAAACACGAGAGCGGTCTCGGGCGGCGTTTTGTTGAGTTTCATTTTTGCGCCGTCGTAATTCTTTTTAGCGAGATCCTTAATTTTTATGATATCCTTGATAAAGCTCATCCCACTCGCCTGATTGAGATTCTTTTCGTCTATCGCGGAAATAACGAGCATCAGCGAGTCGATCGAAAGCGGAGTCGCCTCTATCATCAGCGGCGCGTCGTTGAATTTGAATCCGCATTCGGTCACCGCCTGCTCCATCATTTCGCGGAACAGGCCGATGGTTTTATCCGTCCGGTAGGCGAGCTCCGCCAGGTTGATGTTCCTGTCGCTTAAATCGCTCGAATATAATGTAACTCTAACCTGCGTGTCGCTAATGCGCTCGACCTTCATACGCTCGCCCTCCTTTCCGGTGCACTGTGTCTCAAGTATATCAATAAAAACACCGTTGTAAAGATAATTATCGCATTATTTACAAAATGGACACACTTTATTCAAACGCATATTTTATTATTTCCGCATATAAAAACATGAACGAAAAGGAGAGATAAAAATGTACAGATCAAAAAACACGGAAGTCGGATATGTTTATAAAAAACCAAACGCGTTTTTACGTAAAACCACGGCGCTCGCGGTAGCGGCTCTGATGGCCGGCGCGGGCTTCGGGCTCGGGACCGGCGCGAATTTGATTTTAGACGGCCGTACCGCCTCCGGGCGTGCGGATTATTATCACGAAACCGCCGCGAGCGGCGAGGATCGCATCCATACCGAATATACCGGCTACGCCCCGACGCTGCTCACTTCGTCGAACGCGAACGTCAGCATCGTCGAAATGGTCAAAAAAACCGCGAATGCCATCGTGAGCATCAATGTTTCATCCATGATGACGGCGAATAATTTTTTCGGCAGGGGCGCGTATGAATACGAGACGAAAAGCGCGGGTTCGGGCGTCATATTTTTCGAGGACGCGGACAAGATATATATCCTGACCAACTACCACGTAATCGAACGCGCCGATTCGGTAGCGATATCGATAGACGACACGCGCCAGGCGGCTGCGAATTATGTCGGGAGCGACCGTTCCGAGGACCTTGCGGTGATAGCCGTACTTAAAACGGAGCTTAATGACGCGGGGATTACCGGATACACAATAGCCGCATTCGGAGATTCCGACCTGCTCGAGGTAGGCGAGACGGTCGTCGCCATCGGAAACGCCATCGGCGAGGGAAAATCCGCCACCGCGGGGATCGTCAGCGCGTTGAATAAAGAGATTAATATCGACGGCGTCGACTATATAGCGATACAGACCGACGCGACAATAAACCCCGGAAACAGCGGCGGGGCGTTGATAAACACGAATTCGGAAGTTATCGGTATAAACACCGCCAAGATTTCGGGCAACGGCGTCGAGGGCATGGGTTACAGCATACCGTCTAACACGGCCAAAAAGGTCATCGATCAGATAATGACACACGGCTCGCCGCAAAAGCCGTACCTCGGGATCGAGGGTCAAAACATCACCGAGGATCTGCTCGCGATAAACGCGTTCCTTCCGGGGCTCGGAATATATGTAAGCAGGGTGTATCAGGGAACGGGAGCCTCCGAAGGCGGCTTGAGGGCGAACGACATCATCACCGGACTGAACGGCTCTCCGATAGAAACGATAGAGGAATTGTCCGCCGAGATTAAGCGGATAGGGGTCGGCGGCAAGCTCTCGCTGGAGGTCTACAGGATGGACGGCAACAGGAATTTCACGAAATTATCGATCGAGGCCGTGATAGGCGATTCGAACGCTGGCGCGATAAATTTCTGATCGTAAAGGAGCGGCATATATGAACGACGATTCTGACGAAATCAAACGGATACAACTTGAAATCGACAGGGATCTTGATCTTGATCTCGGTCACGATCCCGACCGCGATCCTGAATGCGGTCCGGACCCCGGCGGCGAAACGGATACCGAGACGCGTAACTACGAACCGGCGCCCGCCGTTATCGCGCCCGCGTCCGAAAGTTTTTATACCGAGGTGATAAAAAAAGAGGTGATCCGCGACGAACCGCGACGCGGGAAACGGCGTCCGAGACGCAGCCTTCTCGCGGCGGTCCTGCTCACGATCACCGGCGGGATTTTTATAGGCGGCGGCATCGGGATCGGGATACCGCTCGCGAACCGCGTCATAATACCGCGTATTCTCGGCGAACCCGCCGCGACCGCCGAAACGCAGCGCGATCCGTTTGCTTTTAACGAAACGCCGAAGCCCGAATTCACCGAACCTAAAAGTTATACATTATATAACGACAACCTCTCCGCGATTGTCAGCCTCGTCGAGCCGTCGGTCGTCGGAGTGACCACGGTGACGCAGTCGACCGGTGCCAATTATTTCTTCTCGCCGCAGCGCGAGTACCCGAATCAGGCGTCGGGCATCATATTCCATCAAGACGGCGACAATATCTATATCGTGACCAATTATCACGTCGTGAACGGCGCGAGCGTCGTAAGCGTCTCGGTCTCGGGCAGCGAACCGGTGAGCGCGCGTTCGATCGGAAGCGAGAGCGCGTCTGACATAGCCGTGATGGCCGTTTTGAAAAAAGATCTGCGGGATGTCGGCGTAGATTCCGTCATCATAGCGACGTTCGGCGACTCGGATAACGTGCTCGTCGGCGAGACGGTGCTCGCGATTGGAAACGCGCTCGGCGAGGGCAACACCGCGACTCGCGGCATAATCAGCGCTAAAAACAAGGAAATAATCGTGCAGAACGGGATGCCGCTCACGGTATTGCAAACGGACGCGGCGATAAACCCCGGGAACAGCGGCGGCCCGCTGGTCAACACCAAGGGCGAGGTAATCGGAATAAACACGGCGAAAATAAACGAGTCGGCCATCGAGGGGACCGGCTACAGCATTACTTCCAACGTAGCTAAGTCCCTTGTCGAGGAGATAATGAACCAGAAGGAAAAGGCGTTCCTCGGCGTATTGATGAGCAATCTCACGGAAGAACTGGCTGAAATGTTCAATATACCCGAAATAGGCGTGCTGATCGAGGAGGTCTACGAGGGGACGAGTGCGGATAAAGCAGGAATAAAAAGGTATGATGTAATTACCGGATTCGACGGGAAACCGGTGATGACTAAGGAAGATCTTAGAAACTATGTCAGCGAATGCGAGATCGGCGACGAGGTGGAGATAAAACTGTTGCGCGACGGGACGAATGTGCTTACGATCATTGTGAACATGCTGCCGAATCCGGCT